>Ga0307373_10005391_pt1 | contig 20950 bp, 23 predicted proteins | sample OX2MG_FD_202534 | JGI IMG/M metagenome (GOLD analysis project Ga0307373, IMG submission 202534) | Soil microbial communities from Risofladan, Vaasa, Finland - OX-2 | ecosystem: Environmental > Terrestrial > Soil > Coastal area > Acid sulfate soil | place: Finland: Risofladan, Vaasa | collected...
CGCCCGGTCCCGCCTGACCCCCCGTACCCCCTCGGGGCGACGGGCGTGGGAGGGGCGGGGGGGGCGGTCGACCCCCGGCCGCCATCTGTGCCACCATCGGAGGTGCACGGACGGACCGCCGTCCGACCTGCGGGCGCCGCGAGCCTGGGCTTCCCCTCCGGGGAACGGATCCGGTGCACCACGGGACTCGACGAGGGAGGGAACAACCATGGAGACCCAAGCGGCAGTCCTCAGGGGACAGATGCAGGACTGGCAGGTCGAGACCATCACGCTCGACTCCCCCAAGGCGGACGAGGTGCTGGTCCGGATCGTCGCCTCGGGCATGTGCCACAGCGACGAGCACCTGCGCACGGGTGACCTGGGCGGCATCTACCCGATCATCGGTGGCCACGAGGGCGCAGGCATCGTCGAGGAGGTGGGTGCCGGGGTCGACGACCTCAAGCCCGGCGACCACGTCGTGTTCGGCTTCGTGCCGGCCTGCGGCAAGTGCCCCTCGTGCGCCAAGGGCCGCTCCAACCTGTGCGACGTGGGCGCCATGCTGATGATGGGCACTCAGATCGACGGCACCTACCGCCACCACGCCGCCGACGGCAGCGACATCGGGACCATGGTCTGCCTCGGCACGTTCGCCAAGCACACCGTCGTCAACAAGGCGTCATGCGTGAAGATCCTCGACCACTACCCGCTCGACAAGGCCTGCCTGGTCGGCTGCGGCGTCACCACCGGTTGGGGCTCGTCGGTGTACGCCGCCGAGGTCCGCCCCGGTGACGACGTCGTGATCATCGGGATCGGCGGCATCGGTGCCTCGGCCATCCAGGGCGCCCGCCTCGCCGGTGCCGAGCACATCTTCGCCATCGACCCCCTCCCGTGGAAGCGCGAGATGGCCCTCAAGTTCGGCGCCACGCACGCCTACTCGAGCATCGAGGAGGCGACCGCGCTGGTCAACGAGGTGACCTGGGGCAAGAACGCCGACAAGGTGATCTGCACCATGGGCGTCGGCGAGGGCCGGCTGATGGAGTCGATCATGCAGATGACGGCCAAGGGCGGGCGCGTCGTCGTCACCAACATCCACCCCATGGACGAGACCGACGTCACCCTGCAGCTGACCTGGCTGACCCTGCTGGAGAAGCAGATCGTCGGCACCATCTTCGGGTCGGCCAACATCCGCTACGACATCCCCCACCTCCTCAAGCTCTACGACCAGGGCCAGCTCGACCTCGACGGCATGGTCACCAACAACTACAAGCTCGAGGAGATCAACCAGGGGTACGCCGACATGCTGGACGGCAAGAACATCCGGGGCGTGCTCCGCTACGAGTGATCCGCCCGGGGGGCGCCCGGCCCGACCGCCCCCGGGTTTCCGGGTGGCGGCGTGGCCGGGTACCGTGGCAGCCATGTCCGGAGACACCGCCACCTCCCCCGCACCCGTGAACGTCACCCTGGCCCCGCCCCGGCGGGGTGAGCCGGTGCGGCCCGACATCGATCCGTCCGAGGCCCGCGCCCGGATCCGGGCCGCGGAGTCGGCGCTGCTCGACGACCGGCGCCTGCTGACCGGCCACGAGCTGGCCGGCCTGGCCGCCCTGCCCGACGCCCACGTGACGTCACTCGCCGCCCTGGCCCACCAGGTCCGACTGGCGTGGTGCGGGCCCGAGGTCGAAGTGGAGGGCATCCTGTCGGCCAAGACGGGAGGGTGCCCCGAGGACTGCCACTTCTGCTCGCAGTCCTCCCGCTTCGACACGCCGGTCAAGGCGACGCCCTTCCTCGACGCCGACGAGGTGCTGCGGGCCGCCGAGGAGACCCGTGCGGCGGGCGCCTCCGAGTTCTGCATCGTGCTGGCCGTACGTGGCCCCGACGAGCGGACGATGCAGCGCATCCTCGAGCTGGTCCCGATGGTCCAGGAGCGCACCGGCCTCAACGTGGCGGTGAGCGCCGGGCTGCTCACCGAGGACCAGGCCCGGCGCTTCGCCGACGGCGGGGTCCACCGCTACAACCACAACCTCGAGACGTCCCGCTCGTTCTTCCCCAACGTGGTGACCTCCCACACCTGGGAGGAGCGCGAGGCGACGTGCCGCCTGGTCCGCGACCACGGCATGGAGCTGTGCTGCGGCGCTCTGATCGGCATGGGGGAGACCGACGCGCAGCGCATCGAGCTGCTGACCCAGCTCCAGGAGCTCGACCCCACCGAGGTCCCCCTCAACTTCCTGAACCCCCGTCCGGGCACCCCGCTGGGCGACGGACAGCCGGTGGCGGCCTGGGAGGCCATCCGCTGGATCGCCCTGTTCCGGCTCGGTCTCCCCGGCGTCATCCTGCGCTACGCCGGCGGCCGCGAGGTGACCCTCCGCGAGCTCCAGTCGATGGGGATGACCTCGGGCATCAACGCCCTGATCGTCGGCAACTACCTGACCACGCTCGGCCGCTCGGCCGACGAGGACCTCCAGATGCTGTCCGATCTCCGCATGCCCGTCGGCGCCCTGACCGGCGTCCTGTGAGCCGTCCCTCGCCGGGCACCGTGGAGGACACGCCCGCCGGGTCGGTGGCCGGGCCGCACTGCACCGGCTGCGGCTCGCTGTCGTGCATCGGGTGCAGCCGGGCGTTCGACCCACCCCGCTACTGCCCCGACTGCGGCCGTCGGCTCGCCGTCACCGTCACCCCGGGCGGCTACCGGGCCCGGTGCCGCGACCACGGGGAGCTCACCGGGACCTGAACCCTCCCGGTCCCCCGGGGCCGCCGGGGTACGGGGCACGGGGCACGGGGCCGATCCCCTGCCCGACGGCATCGATGACTGGGTCGGCACGAGCTCCCGTAGGATCGGGGTGACGATCGAGGTGGCCGTTGCTGCCTACCTGATCGTCAAGGGCAGCTCGGCGCTCCCCTGAAGGGGTGGGATCTGGAGGCACGGATGGACTGGAAGCTCGAACTCGTGGTCGTGCCCGTCGCCGACCAGGACCGCGCCAAGACCTTCTACCTGGACGCCATGGGCTTCGACCTGCTCGTGGACCACCAGGGGAGCCCGACGTTCCGGGTCATCCAGGCCACGCCGCCCGGCTCCGCCTGCTCGATCGCCCTGATGCACAACCCGGAGGCCGCCGGTACCGCCCAGGGCCTCCACCTCGTCGTGCCGGACATCGAGGGCGCCCACGCCGAGCTCAACGAGCGGGGTGCGGCACCGGGCGGGCTCGTCCACTTCGAGGCGGGCACCCAGCTCGACGGTCCCGACCCGGAGGGACGCGACTACAACTCGTTCTTCGAGGTGCACGACCCCGACGGAAACGGCTGGCTGGTCCAGCACGTCTCCGGCCGGTAGCCGGCGCGGCGTCGCCCTCCACCGTTCGTCGACGGCTGCGGCCAGGAGGTCACACCGCGTCGGGGCCGGGCACCGGCCACCGCACCCGGGTCGCCCATCCCCATCGCTCGAACCGGGCGATGAGCCACGCGGACGGGTCGACCATCCCCCGGTAGGCGCCGTGGCGGGCCCACGAGGGATGTGCGTGGTGGACGTTGTGCCAGGCCTCACCGAACGACACGACCGCCAGCGGCCACAGGTTGGTGCTCCTGTCGGTCGTCGGGTCGCTCCGACGGCCGAACGCGTGGCACAGCGAGTTCACCGACCACGTGACGTGGTGGAGCACCGCCATGCGGACCAGCCCCGCCCACACCAGTGCCGTGAGCGCGCCGAACCAGGAGCCCGAGATGGCGTAGCCGATGCCGAACGGCACGGCCAGTGAGGCGAGCGCCAGGAGGGGGAACAGTCTGCCGATCCTCGCCAGGTCCCGATCCTTCAACAGGTCGGGCGCATAGCGTTCGGCGCTCGACGCATCCGAGACGAACAGCCATCCCATGTGGGAGAAGGCCAGGCCCCGCACCAGTGCCATGCCCCGGTCGCCGTAGCGGTGGGGTGAGTGCGGGTCGCCCGCCCGGTCGCTGAACATGTGGTGACGACGGTGGGTGGCGACCCAGCTCGTCACCGATCCCTCGACGGCCATGGACCCGAGCACGGCGAGCACGATCTTGAGCGCGCGGCGCGGGGCGAAGCCACGGTGGGTGAAGAGCCGGTGGAAGCCCACGGTGAGGCCGAAGCCGGTCACCACGTAGAGCACCAGGGCGATCAGGACGTCCGTCAGGTTCACCACCCCGCCCCAGAACCACCAGACGGCCAGACCGAGCGCGACGGCCGGACCCGCCACGATGGCGGCGGTCGCCACCTTCTGCACGGCGTGCACCGTCACCGGAGGGCGGTGCCCGTCGGTCGACGGGTCGGTCGCGCTCAGTGCGGCGGTTGCGGCGGTTGCGGGACCCATGGGACCTCCGGTGGCGCGGATGCGCGTGGGGCAGGGCCATTCCGGAGGGCCTGGTGCGGGCCGGACGCCGAGCGACGGTGCTCCAGCCTACCGCCGGGGCCGGGATCCCCCCGGTCGGGCGCGGGCCCGGGCGGCGCGGCGCGGGCGTCGGGCGGCGGGCGGGCCCCCATCCCGTCGCATGCGGTGACCCCATGGAGCGACCCAACATCCTGCTGATCCTGACATCCTGCTGATCCTGACGGACGAGGAGCGGTACCCGCCGCCGTACGAGTCCGAGGCGGTCCGCTCGTTCCGCACGTCGCAGCTGCCGGCACGGGAGTCGATCCGGTCGCGGGGCGTCGAGTTCCACCGCCACTACGCCGGCTCGACGGCGTGCTCCCCCAGCCGGGCGACCCTGTTCACCGGACAGTACCCGTCGCTCCACGGGGTCACGGCCACCGCCGGCCTCGCCAAGCAGAGCGACGACCCGGCCATGGGCTGGCTCGACCCGAATTCGGTGCCAACGCTGGGCGACTGGTTCCGGGCGGGCGGCTACCGGACCCACGACCGCGGCAAGTGGCACGTATCGCACGCAGAACTCCTGATTCCCGGCACCCACGAGGGGCTCCTGGCCTCCGACGACGGGGGCCGGCCGATCCCCGAGGCGGTCGACGCCTACCGCCGGGCGGACCGGCTGGACCCGTTCGGGTTCTCGGGGTGGATCGGCCGCGAGCCCCACGGGCCGGCGAAGTCCGACTGCGGAACGGTCCGCGACGGCGTCTCCGCGGAGCAGGTGGTCGAGCTCTTCGACGAGCTGGTGGCGGCGCGGGCCGACGGGCCCTGGCTCACCGTCGCCTCCTTCGTGAACCCCCACGACATCGCCTTCTCCGGATTCGGGTGGGAGCAGCTCCTCCGGTTCGGCCCGCCCGACGACACGGTGCCGGACGTGGACGAGCCGCCGTCGCAGTCGGATCCGTTCGGGGGACGGCCGGCCTGCCAGGAGGCCTTCCGTGCGATCTGGCCGGAGATGATCTTCGAGACGGCGACCGATCTCGCCTATCGGCGCCTGTACTACCACCTCCACAAACTGGTGGACCGGGCCATCGGCCGGATCCTCGAGGCGCTCGAGCGCTCCGGCATGGCCGACAGCACCATCGTCGTCTTCACGTCCGACCACGGCGACCTGCTCGGCGCCCACGGGGGCTCGTCCAGAAGTGGTGCAACGCATTCGACGAGGCCACCCGGGTTCCGCTGCTGGTCGCCGGACCCGGCATCGACCCGTTGCCAACGGAGTCACGATCCCCTCCAGCCACGTCGACCTCGTCCCGACCCTGCTCGGGCTGGCCGGGATCGACCGGGAGCAGGCCGCGGCCGGCGGGGCCGCCCACCACGTCGAGAACCAGCCGCTGCCCGGCCGGGACCTGAGCGGTGCGGTCCGCGGGAGCGTGGGCCCGGAGTCACTCGTCTCGCCGGTGTACTTCATGACCGAGGACGACGTGACCCGTGGCTCGACCCAGGTCAACGTCCTGACCGGGCAGCCGTTCGACAGCGTGGCCATGCCGACGAACATCGAGTCGGTGCTCGCCACCCTGCCCACGGGCGACGGCGGCGCCCCCGAACTGTGGAAGCTGAACCACTACTACGAGCGGCTCGACGACTGGTACGCGGACCGAGGGGTGGCCCCGAACCCGTTCCTCGGGCCGGCGGCGGAGCCGGCCTTCGATCTCCACAACCTCACCGCGGACGCCGAGGAGCGCCACAACCTCGCCGACGAGGCGGTCGCCGTGCGCTCGACGATGTCCTCGGTCCTCGAGTCCGAGCGCGACGCCAAGCGCAGGATCCCCTCGGTGCGCAACCCCGCCGGCTGACGGGGCGCCACCGTTTCGGGCTCGTCGGCACCGACGATGGACTCCCGGACCCGCCGGTGACGCCCGGCGGTGGCGCGCCTGCCCCTCGCAGGGGAACGGATCCCCGTGACCGGCTACGTTCGCGTCATCGACGGTCACGTCGATCCGGCGCGGATCCGGCCATCCGCACAGGAGGAGGCGGTACGCATGGCACTCGAGGTCGTTGGCGCAGGCGTGGGGCGGACCGGCACCAACTCGCTCAAGCTCGCACTCGAGCAGCTCACCGGCGAGCCGTGCCACCACATGTTCGAGATCTTCGGCAACCCGGAGCAGATCCCGCTGTGGACCGATGCCATCGAGGGTCGGCCGGTCGACTGGTCGACCCTGCTCGCCGGCTACGCCAGCCTGGTCGACTGGCCGGGGGCGTCGTTCTGGCCGGAGCTGTATGCGGCCAATCCGGACGCCCTCGTGCTCCTGTCCGTCCGCAGCCCCGAGTCCTGGTACGCCAGTGCCTCGAACACCATCTTCGGCGTGTTCGACGCCGCCCCGCCCGAGATGCGTCCCTGGTTCGAGACGGTGCGCAGGCTCCTGCGGGACAGGTTCAGCGACCAGCTCGACGATCCGACCGCCATGATGGACGCCTTCGTGCGCCACAACGACGAGGTCCGGGCGACCGTCCCGGCGGAGCGCCTGCTCGAATGGACGCCGAGCGACGGCTGGGAGCCCATCTGCGAGCGCCTCGGCGTCGAGGTGCCCGATGAGCCGTTCCCGAGGACCAACGACACCAACCAGTGGCGGGCCAACCTCGGGTTGCCCCCGGTCTGACCGATCGGTCCGGGCACCGGGCAGCCACGGTGGTGCTCAGCCGCCCAGTCCGAGCAGCAGCGTCAACGACCCGTCGACGCCGCCGACCTCGACGAAGCCCAGCCGCCGGTAGAGCCGGAGCGCCGGGTTGTCGGGCTCGACGCTCAGGCTGAGGCCCGGTAGTCCGGCGTCGACGGCCCGGGTGATCAGCTCACCCAGCAGCGTGGCGCCTATGCCCCGGCCCCGGAATCGCCCGACGACGCCGACGGCGATCTCGGGAATCCCCTCGTCGACGAAGCCGAAGCCCGGGTCCCAACCCGTGAAGTGCCGCCACCACGCGGCTCCGACGGGGTCGCCGGACACGGCGACCACGCCGGTGTCGCCCGTCCGGGGCCAGCCGTCGACGTAGTGCCAGACCCCGTCCAGCTCCGGCAGCCGTGCGACCGGTCGGGGGACGGTTCCGGGTCGCCAGTCGAACGCCACCGCCAGCATGGCCGCCAGGAAGCCGGCGTCGTCCGCCGTGGCGACCCGCACCTCGACCTCCGGCGTGCCGCCTCCCGGGAATGGGCTCAACCGGCAGGGACCTTCCACCCCCGGGACTCGGCGATCTCCTTGCACGTGGGACAGACCGGGTAGCGCTTCGGGTTGCGACCCGGCACCCAGATCTTGCCGCACAGTGCCTTGACGGCCGTGCCGTTGACCATGCCCTCGACCACCGACGGACCCGCCGAGACGAAGTCGCCCTTCTCCGGGCGGAAGCCCTCGAGGACGATGTGGGACATCCGCTCGTGGTCGCCGTCGAGCTGCGGGTCGACGTGGGTGGGGGCGAGCGTGGTGCCTGCGTCGGTCATGCCGCCCAGGATCGCGCATCCGCCGCCCGACCGCAGGACGGGCGCGTACGCCGGAGCGGCGGGGCCGGGCACGCCGGCACGCCCCTAGGCTTGGGCCATGCCCGCTCGCACCCTGGTCCTCGCCTCGGGCTCCCCCGCGCGGCTGAAGCTCCTGCGTGACTCCGGGTTCGACCCGGTGGTCCGGGTCAGCGGCGTCGACGAGGACGGCATCGATCCGGCCGACACCCCCGGTTCGGTGGCCCGCCTGGCCGCCGCCAAGGCCGAGGCCGTGGCCCGACCCGGCGGGAACGCCCTCGTGGTCGGCTGCGACTCGATGCTGGAGTTCGACGGCCGCCCCCACGGCAAGCCGATCTCGATCGGGGAGGCCCGCACGTGGCTCGCGGCCATGCGGGGCCGCAGCGGCGTCCTCTACACGGGACACAGCGTCATCGACGAGGCCACCGGCGCGCGTGCCCATGCCGTCGTCGGCACCACCGTGCTGTTCGGGGACACCACCGACGCCGAGCTGGACGCCTACCTGTCGGGCCCGGACGTCCTCGAGGTCGCCGGAGCGTTCACCCTCGACGGTCGCTCGGCCCCGTTCGTGGACGGTATCGTCGGCGACCCCGGCAACGTGATCGGCCTGTCGCTGCCCGCGCTGCGGTCGCTGCTCGGGGAGTTGGGCGTGTCCATCACCGACCTCTGGCGGGATTGCGGACGGTGACCGTCCACACCGCGGACGCGGGTTCCCGGACGGCCGCGCCGGCGGCACCCCGGCTCGATCTGGGGAACCTGGTCGTGGACGTCCCGGTGGTGCTCGCCCCGATGGCGGGCGTCACCAACAGCGCCTTCCGCACCCTCTGCCGCACCTACGGCGCCGGGCTCTACGTGAGCGAGATGGTGACCGCCCGGGCTCTCGTCGAGGGAAGCGCCAAGACCCTGGGCATGGCCTCGTTCGGCGACGACGAGACCGTCCGCAGCGTGCAGCTCTCGAGCGTCGATCCGACGGTGATGGGCCGGGCCGTCCGGCGCCTCGTCGACGAGATCGGCGTCGACCACATCGACCTCAACTTCGGCTGCCCGGCCGGCAAGGTCACCCGGCAGGGCGCGGGCGCCGCCCTGCCCGTCCACCGCACGCTCTACCGCGACATCGTCCGGGCCGCCGTGACCGAGGCCGGAACGGTGCCCGTCACCGTGAAGCTCCGCATCGGGGTCGACGCCGACCACGAGACCTACCTCGAGTCGGGACACATCGCCGAAGGCGAGGGGGTCTCGGCGGTGACCCTGCACGCCCGCACCGCCGAGCAGCTCTACTCGGGCAGTGCCGACTGGGACGCCATCGGCCGGCTCAAGCAGGCCGTGACCACGATCCCCGTGCTCGGCAACGGCGACCTCTGGGAGGCGGCCGACGCCGTGGCCATGATGGCAGCCACCGGCTGCGACGGGGTCGTCGTGGGACGGGGCTGCCTCGGCCGCCCCTGGCTGTTCCGGGACCTCACCGCCGCCCTGTCCGGCGATCCGGTGCCCGCCCCGCCGGGGCTCGGCGAGATCTGCTCGATGATGCTCGTCCACCTCGACCTCCTGTGCGGCCTGTTCGGCGAGGAGCTGGGAACGCGGCAGTTCCGCAAGCACACCGGCTGGTATCTGACCGGGTTCCCCGTGGGCTCCGTGGTCCGGCGCGATCTGGCGCTGGCCTCGACGGTCGCCGAGGTGACCGGGCTGCTCGACGGGCTCGACCGGACGCTGCCCTTCCCGCCCGAGGCGTTGCGGATGGCCCGCGGGCACACCAACGGCCCCCGTCCCGTCCACCTGCCCGACCGTTGGCTGGAGACCGTCGACGATCCCACACCGCCGGCCGGCGGCGACCTGCTCGTGTCGGGCGGATGACGATCGACCGGGTCCGCGCGCCGACCCCGCGCCGCGGCCGGGCCGCCGTGGCCGGGGCCAACGGGTTCGTGGGCCGCAACCTGGTCCCCCACCTGGTGGACCGGGGTTGGACGGTCCGTGCGCTGGTGCGCGATCCGAGCACCGTCGATGCCCGGGACCACGTCGAGGTCCACGTCGCCGACGTGGGCGACAGTGCGGCCGTGGCCGACGCCCTGGCCGGCTGCGAGGTGGCCTACTACCTCGTCCACGCCCTGTCCGGCGGTACGGGCTTCGCCGAGCGGGACCAGGTCCTGGCCCGGTCGTTCGCGCGGGCGGCGTCCGATGCCGGCGTGGGCCGCATCGTCTACCTGGGCGGTCTCGGGCACGAGGGGCTGTCCACCCACCTCGCCAGCCGCCAGGAGGTCGGCGGGCTCCTCGGCTCCACCGGTGTGCCCGTCGTCGAGCTCCGTGCCGCCGTGGTCCTCGGAGCCGGCAGCATCTCCTTCGAAATGCTCCGCTACCTGACCGAACGACTCCCGATGATGGTCTGCCCCCGCTGGGTGACCACCCCGACCCAGCCGATCGCCCTCGTCGACCTGATGGCCTACCTGTCCGAGTCGGTGTCCGTGGATCCGGGCGTCTACGAGGTCGGGTGCACCGACGCCACCACCTACCGGCAGATGATGGACACCTACGCCGACGTCCGTGGCCTGCGGCGCCGTCTGGTGGTCGAGGTGCCCGTCCTCACCCCGGCACTGTCGGCCCACTGGGTCGACCTGGTCACCCCGGTCGACGCCTCGGTCAGCCACGCCCTCATCGCGAGCCTCACCAGCGAGGTCACCGTGCGCACCCGCGAACGCACCGACGCCGCCTTCACCGTGCGGCCGCGCTCGGTGGCCCAGGCCATCGGGGACGCACTCGACGACCAGGCCGACCGGATCGGCGCCACGCTGTTCGCCCGCCGGCACGGTCTCGACGAGGGCGTCTACACCGACCGGAGCGCGATCCGGGTGCACCCCCGCGACGTGCGTACGGACGGATCGGTGTCGGGGTTCGACGAGGATCTGGACGACTGCGGCGGCCGGCTCTCCTGGTACGGACTGCCCTTCGCCTGGCTCCTGCGGATCCGCCTGGGCAACCTGTTCGGCGAGGACCTGCGGCTGGGCCGGCCCGGGCCGGTCGAGCTCGGGGCGACCGTCGACTGGTGGACGGTCGCGGAGCGGGAACCCGAGGTCCTGGTCCTGCAGGCACGGGACTGGTTCTGCGGAGAGGCCTGGCTCGGGTTCCGGGTCTCCCCCACCCTCCCGACGACGATCGAGCAGGTGGGCGCGTTGCGCACGAGGGGCGTCCTCGGCATGGCGTACTGGTGGCTGCTCTGGCCGGTCCACCGGTACGCGTTCGGGGCCATGGTGCGGCACCGCCGGGTGCGGGCGCACCGGACCGCGCGTCGACTGCGCCGCCGCGGGGCCCCGGCGCCCGGCGGGGCGGCCCGGCCCACGGTCGGACACGGACGCACGGGCCGCTGACCGACCGGGTGCCTCGGTGTGGGAGACTGGGGGCAGACCGCGCCGGGGACTCCCTGCGCCCCGACGGGAGCCCCCCGCACCGGACCGGTCGCCCCTCCCCTCCCCATGATCGTCGGATCCTCCCTCACCATCGAGATCGGTGACCGCACCCTGCTGCGCGACGCGTCCTTCGTCGTCGGCGCCGGGGAGAAGGTCGGCCTGGTCGGGCGCAACGGCACGGGCAAGTCGACCTTCATCTCCGTCGTCATCAACGAGCCCGGCCGGAACGTGCGCTCCACCGGGAGCGCGGCCATCCGCGGCACTTACGGCTACCTCCCGCAGGTCCCGGAGCCCCACGGCCTCGGCCTCGAACCCAACGGCTTCTCCCACGTGCTGTCCGGGCGCGGCCTCGACGTGCTCGATGACGCCCTCGGCAAGGCCCGCACCCAGATGGCCAAGGACCCGACGACCGAGAACATCGCCCTCTTCTCCGACCTGGAGGAGCAGTTCCGGGAGAACGGGGGCTACGAGGCCGAGGCGACGATGGCCCGCCTGGCCGACGGTCTCGGCCTGCGCCAGGAGCTGCTGCTCGAGGAGATCGAGAGCCTGTCCGGCGGGCAGCGGCGGCGCGTCGACCTGATCCGGATCCTCTTCCAGGGCCCGGACACCATGATCCTGGACGAGCCGACCAACCACCTCGACCGGCCGGCCAAAGCGTGGCTCATGGACGAACTCGAGCGGTTCCCCGGGGCCATCCTGGTCGTCTCGCACGACCTGAAGCTGCTCGACCGGTCGATCAACAAGGTGCTCCACCTGTCCGATGCCCGGCTGACAGAGTTCAAGGGCACCTACTCCTCGTACCTGGTGCAGCTCGAAGCCGACCAGTCCCAGCGCGAGCGCTCGGCCCAGCTCGAGGGCCGCGAGATCGACCGGCTCGCCAAGCTGGCCGACTCGATGCGCGGCAGCACCAACCGGCGGGCCCGCATCGCCAAGTCGCTCGACAAGCGTGTCGAGCGCCTCGAGTCGGGCCGCACCGAGGTCCACAAGCGCGAGAGGAAGAGCTCGTTCAAGCTGCCGACCCCGGCGCGCTCCGGCGAGGTCCCCCTGCGGGTGTCGGACCTCGCCGTCCGGTACGACGACAAGACCGTGCTGGCCGACGTCGACTTCCACTGCCGTCGCGGCGACCGGGTCGTCGTGATCGGCAGGAACGGGGCCGGCAAGTCCAGCCTGCTGCGCTGCCTCGCCGGCGTCCAGGAGCCGACGGAGGGGACCGTGGAGCCCGGGGCCAACGTGGCCCTCGGGTACTTCGCCCAGGAGCACGAGCAGGTCGACCTCGGGGTCAGCGTGCTCGACAACATCGACGACCGGATCCTGACCAAGGAGACCGAGCGCCGGGCCCTCCTGGGCTCGTTCGGGCTGGTGGGCGACGTCGCCTACCAGATGCCGAAGACGCTGTCGGGCGGCGAGCGGGCCAAGCTCGGCCTCGCCATGCTCGCCGCCGGCCAGGCCAACGTGCTGCTCCTCGACGAGCCCACCAACAACCTCGATCCGACCTCGATCGAGGCGGTCGGGACGATGCTGGCCAACTGGCCCGGCACCATCATCGTGGTCAGCCACGACCGGGCCTTCGTCGAGGCCATGGAGCCCACCCATGCCCTCAAGCTGCCCGAGGAGGTCTTCACCCACTGGCGCGACGACTACCTCGACATGGTGGAGATGAAGTAGGCGCGCCCCGCTTGACACCCGTGCCCACCGTGGCGACGCTCGCCCTGTGGGCAGGACGCTCCCCCCGCTGACCCGCCCCCCGGCCGACAGGCGGTCGCCGGGGGGTCCCGTGTGCCGATCGGTCAGGCAGCCGGCTTGCCGTTGCCCGCCGCGGCCACCTCGGTGACCGCCCCGGCGTCCTTCATGGCGTCGACGAGCACCGAGGCCGCGCCGACCAGTCCGGCGGCCTCGTAGGGGACGACCACCTTGGCGTTCGGCGACGTGGCGACGGCCTGGAGCGCACGGAGCTGCATGATGGCCAGGGTGTTCGGGTTGATCCCGACCTTGTCGATGGCGTCGAGCGCGGCGGCCTCGCCCTCACCCCGCAGCTGGGCGGCGCGCTTCTCCCCGTCGGCCCGCAGCTCCAGTACCTGCTTCTGGGCCTCGGCCGCCAGGATCGACGCCTGCTTCTGGCCCTCGGCCTCGAGCACGTTGGCCTGCTTGCGTCCCTCGGCACTGTTGATCGCCGACTGCTGCTCGCCCTCGGACTTCAAGATGGCCGCCCGCTTGTGCTGCTCGGCCTCCTTCTGCTCGGACATGGCCTGGAGGACGTTGGTCGGCGGCGTGATGTCGAGGATCTCGATGCGGTTCAGGCGGACACCCCACTTGAGGGTGGCCTCGGCCATGTGGTCCTGCATCTTTGCGTTGATGGTCTCGCGCTCGGACAGGGACTCGTCCAGGGTCAGTTCGCCGAACACGGCGCGGAGCGCGGTCCGGGCCATCTGGTCGATGGCGAGTCCGAAGTCGTTGACCTCGAACAGGGCCAGCTTCACGTCGGTGACCTGACAGAAGATCGTGGCGCTCACCCACAGCGACACGTTGTCCTTGGTGATCACGGCCTGCTGGTCGCCAGTGCGGGGGAACTCCCGGATGTCGACCTTGTCCATCCGGTCGGCCAGGGGCAGGAGCACGTGGAGGCCGGGCTGCTTGATCGTCCGGAACTCACCGAAGCGCTTCACCACGCCGACGCACCCCTGCTGGACGACCTTCAGGCTCGACTTCAGGAAGGCGACGATGAAGGCGAAGACGAAGAACCCCACCACCGCCGCTCCGATGGCCAGTGCTGCCGAACCGATGATCATGGCGACCACCTCCCACCGCACACCTTACGCACCGGAGCGCCCGGTCACTGCAGGTCGTCCCCATCCCCCGCGTCCGGGCCCGGACCGGTCGGGCGGACGGCCGTTCAGGCCCCGTCCGCCGGATAGCAGACGAGCACGCCTCGCTCGACGTCGGCGACCACGACCGTGGTGCCGGGGGCGATCACCGTGCCCGGGAACAGCGGGCGGGCGAACCACTCCTCGCCGCGGGCGAGGACCGATCCGGGAGAGTGGCTGGTCGCCAGCTCCTTGGTGACCACCGCCGTCTCTCCCACCATGCCCGGGACACCGTTCAACATCTCCGACTCCTGCCTACCGGCGTCCGGACCCGGGCACGGCCGCAGGCGCCACCGGACCCCGGGGGCCGGCCGCTCGGCCGCTGTACCGGCGCGGTGTCGGGATCACGTGCACACTCCCGCACTATACGGGACGTCCCCACCGGGCCCCGCCCGCGCCCCGGCACCGGGATACCGTGGGTCATGGCTCCCCGCTCGTTCCCGTCCCCCGTCTCCGCCGTCACGGCGAGGAAGACCTGGCGGACGGTCGAGCCGCTGCACGGCATGGTCTACTTCGCCCCCGAGGCCGACGAGTCCTACCGGCGCCTGGGTCTCGAGGGCCAGTCCGGGTACTTCGCCTCCCGGTCCGCGCCGATGGGTGCGGTGTCGCCCGGCACCGTGACCGCCACCTTCTTCAACTTCCGGCCCTCCCTCGTCCACGAGGCGATGGCGGGCGTCTGGGACGCCACGACACCGGCCGCCGTCCTGGACGCACGCAGGTCCGCAGCCGGGGCTGCCCTCCGTCGGATGCTCGGCGACTCGGCCGGCGGCGCCGACGTGGCCGCCGCCGCCGACCTGGCCCGTCGGGCCGCGCTGTCCGCATGCGACCATCCCGAGGGCCGACCGCTGTTCGCCGGGCACGCCGGTCTGCCGTGGCCCGAGGACCCGCTCGAGGTGCTGTGGCACGCCCAGACACTGCTGCGAGAGTTCCGCGGCGACGGCCACGTCGCGCTCCTGGTCGACCACGGGCTCGACGCGCTCGAGGCGCTCGTGATGCACGAGGCCACGGGCGAGCTCCCCGTCGCCTTCCTCCGGGCCACACGGGGATGGTCGGACGACGAGTGGGCGGCCGCCACCGAACGCCTGCGCGGCCGTGGCTGGCTCCGCCCCGGCGGATCACCCGAGCACCTGGCGCTCAGCGAGGAGGGTGCTGCCGTGCGCGGTGCCATCGAGGAGGCGACCGACCGGCTGTCGGTGGTCGCCTACGAGGCCATCGGCGAGGAGGGGTGCGACGCGCTCCGGGGCCTTGCGCGTCCCCTGTCGCGGACCGTCGTGGCCGCGTCGGGCATGGGCGGCTGAGCGGCCGGCGTCGCGACCGGCGTCGCGGGCCCGCCCGTAACCGTCAGGCGTCCCGTCGCACCAGCAGCCACGCGGCCAGGGCGACCACGATCGCCGCGTACAGGGTGAGGAGCCCGACGGCGGCCCAGGGCGCGAGCAGCACCCCGGCGAAGTCCGTCTTCCGGGATGTCACCAGGATCATGGCCAGGCCGAGATTGGAGGGCAGGAACTTCTCGAACGAGCGCGTGAGGCTCGACGGCAGGATCTGCACGATGAGCGGCAGCACGAGCAGGATCCCCACGAAGGCGGAGATCGCCCCGGCGGTGTGGCGCAGGACGAACCCGATCGCGCAGGCGAGGAGGGTCAGGAGCAGGAGGTAGACGCCGCACAGGAACACGGCCCGCAGCGCGCCCGGGTCGGTGATGGAGACCACCGGGACAGTGGGGCTGTGGACCTGGTCGAGGATCGTGCTCCCGGCGGGCAGTGCTCGGCCGCCGTGGGCCAGCAGCACCTCCTGGCCGACGAAGAACGAGGCGAAGGCCGTGACCTCGCTGACCACGAAGACCACCGCCCCGATCACCAGCAGCTTGGCGGCCAGCACCGTCGTCCGCCGGGACGTGGTGGCCAGCGTGGTGCGGATGGACCCGGTCCCGTACTCCGAGGTGATGACGAGGGCACCCAGGACCCCCACCACGAACTGGGAGAGGAACTCGCCCGTCTGGCTGAACCGCACGGGGTCGAACTGGGCCCGGTCGGCGAACCCGAGCTGGCCCCAGCGACCGCCCTCGACACTCGACACCAGGACGGACAGCCCGATGCCCGCGACCACGATGACGGCCAGGCTGATCCACGTCGAGCGCACCGACCGGAGTTTCGTCCACTCCGACCGGACCTGGTTGCGCAGTCCGGCCCGACCGTGGTCGAAGGCGGGGAGCGCGACCGGCGGCACCGTCGCCGTGGTCACGTGGCGACCTCGGCGGGGGCGTGACCGTGGAAGTCGACCATGTCGGAGGTGAGCTCCATGAAGACCTCCTCGAGGCTGGCCTGCTCGGGCCGGAGCTCGTGCAGGGCCACGCCGGCCTCGAGGGCCAGGTCCCCCACCCGAGTACCGTCGAGCCCGGTCACGAGGAGCGCACCGTCGTCCCGGACGACCACGCCGGCCCCGGCGGCACGCAGGACGGCGACCAGCACGTCGGCTCCGGGCGACCGCACCAGTACCGTGGCCTCGGTGTTGGAGGCGATGAAGTCGTGGACCGACGTCTGGGCGATGAGCTGTCCCCGGCCAATGACGACCAGGTCGGTGGCGGTCAGCGCCATCTCGCTCATGAGGTGGCTGGAGACGAAGACCGTCCGGCCCTCGCCGGCGAGCCCCTGCAGCAGGGTGCGGACCCAGAGGATCCCCTCGGGGTCCAGGCCGTTGACGGGTTCGTCGAACAGGAGGACGCCGGGGTCACCCAGCAGCGCCGAGGCGATGCCGAGCCGTTGACTCATGCCGAGCGAGTACTTGCCCACCCGGCGTCGGGCCACCGACTCGAGTCCGACGAGTTCGAGGACCTCGTCCACCCTCGCCCGGGGGACGGCGTTGGTCTGGGCCATCGACAGCAGGTGGTCGTAGGCGGTGCGGCCGGGGTGCAGGGCCTTGGCCTCGAGGAGCGCGCCCACCTCGCGCAGCGGCCACCGCAGCTCGCCGAAGTGCCTACCGCCGATGGTCACGGTACCGGAGTCGGGCCGGTCCAGGCCCATCACCATCCGCATGGTCGTCGACTTGCCGGAGCCGTTCGGCCCGAGGAAGCCGGTGACCACACCCGGACGGACCTCGAAGCTGAGGTCGTCCACGGCCCGGGTCGGGCCGTACGTCTTGGTCACCCGGCTCGCCGTGATCACCGGCGTGCACCGGGGTCGGTCATGGAACCGACGGTACCAGGACGTGCGATGAACTCCCGGTCGCCGGCGGCCCGGTGTGCGGCCCGTCGATCAGGTCGGCGACCCGGCGGCGAGGTCGGCCAGCGTCCGCTCCCCCCCGGGCAGGGTGACCACCCCGTACCCGTCGCGCCCCCCGAGCCAGTCGCGGTTGCGCCGGTGGAGCTCGTGGTTGTCGTCGAACCGGTTGAGCACGACGGCGACCGGAACCTCCGGCGCCGCACCGACACTCCCGGCCAGCGCGTCCATCGACAGTCGGATGCTGTTGATCGTCCCGAGGCCGGCGTCGGCGACCAGGACGAGCAGGTCGGGGCCGAGTGCGGCCACCAGGTCGCACACGTCGCCGTCGTCCGCCTGCGGCGACCGCACGCCGCCGGCCGTCTCCACCAGTCCCACGTCGGTGCCGGCCGGCCAGTCGAGTTCGTCGACCAGGTCGGCCACGGTGAACGGTGGCAGTCCCAGTGCCTCGGCCGCGATCGGCGGGGCCATGGCCCGGTGGTAGGAACGTAAGGCGTGACAGACGTCGCCCGGGTGCTCGCCCGAGGCGGCTCCGAGCAGCTCGGCGTCAGTGGCACCCCCGAGCTGCCTGCCCTCGTGGTCCACGTCGAACGACTGGGCCGGCTTGCGCGCCGCCACGGTCCACCCCCGGGACCGGAGGTCGCCGAGCAGACGGGCGGCGACCCAGGTCTTGCCCACCTCCGTCCCTGTCCCGCACACCAGCACCAACCGCTCAGGCCGCACTTCCCACCCCCCGACCCCGGCCGGTCCCCGGGGCGAGCGCGGCCAGCCCGTCCAGCAGCAGGTCCACCTGGTGGTCGGTGTGGGTGGCGGACAGGGTGACGCGCAGGCGCGACGTGCCGGGGGGAACCGTCGGGGGCCGGATCGCCGGGACCCACAGCCCCCGCTCGAGGAGCGAGGCCGAGGCGGCCACGGCCTCCGCCTCGCCGCCGATCACCACGGGCAGGATGGGCGACGGGTGATCGGCGACGCCGACCGCGCCGGCCACCCGGGCCACGGTGCGGACCAGCCGTTCCCGCAGCGCGGCGCCCTCGTCGGAGCGCAGCACACCCAACGCGGCCAGTGCCGCGCCGGCGTCGGCCGGGGTGGGGGCCGTGGTGAAGATGTACGGGCGGGCGCGGTTGACCAGCAGGTCGACGAAGCGCTGCGGACCGGCGACGAATCCGCCGAGCGACCCGAGCGTCTTGGACAGCGTGCCCACCCGCAGCACGTCGACCCCGGACAGATCGTCGGGCTCGGGTCCGAGGACGGCGTGGGCCTCGTCCAGGACGAGCAGCGCACCGTGGCGGCCGGCCACCGCCACCAGGCCGCCCAGGTCGCAGGTGTCGCCGTCCATGGAGAACACGGTGTCGGTCACCACGATGGAGGGCCCGCCGCCTGCGGCGAGCGCCGCGTCGAGGGCGGCGAGGTCGCCGTGGGGGTAGATGCGCACCTCGGCCCGGGCCAGCCGGCATCCGTCGATGATCGACGCGTGGTTGAGCTCGTCGGAGTGCACCACGGCGCCGTCCGCGGCGAACACCGACAGGACCGACAGATTGGCCGCGAACCCGGTGGGGGTCACGACCGCGGCCCCGGTACCCTTCCAGTCGGCCAGGGCGGCCTCGAGCTCGTGGTGGACCGGCCGCGACCCGGTGACCAGGCGTGACGCCCCCGAGCCCGCGCCCCAGCGGTCGAGAGCGCTCCGGGCGCCGGCCACGACGGCCGGGTGGGTGGTGAGCCCCAGGTAGTCGTTGGAGGCGAAGGAGACGACGTGGCGTCCCGGCTCGGCCGGGTCGGTCACGAGGAGCCCTTCGTTCCCCCGGGCGTCGAAGGGCCGGGGCGCCCGCCACCGACCGGCGGCCACCACCCGGTCACAGGCGTCGTCGACCCACGACCGCCACCCCGGAGATCCCGATCCGCTCACCCGGCGTCCTCGGTCCGGACCTCCGCGATGCACTCGGCGAGCACGTCGACCACCCGGTCGAGCTCGGCCCCGGTGCTGGTGAGCGGCGGCATGAGGACCACCACGTCGCCCAGCGGACGCAGGAGCACACCCCGGTGCACCGCCGCCGCACACACCCGGCGCCCCCATCGGACCGAACCCTCGGGCGGGGCCAGCTCCACGCCGACCATCAGGCCGCGCCGGCGCACCTCGGCCACCCCGTCGAGCCCGGCGACGGCCGAGTCGAGTCGGGTGCCGAGATGGTCGGCCACCGTGCGCACGTGGGCCAGGACGTCCCACTCCTCGAGCAGCTGCAGGTGCCGGAGGGCCACGGCGCAGGCCAGGGCGTTCCCTCCGTACGAGTGTCCGTGGTAGAAGGTCGTCGTCCCGAGGTCCTCGCCCAGGAACCCCTCGTAGACCGGGCGCGACACCACGGTGGCCGACAGGGGCAGGTACCCGCCGCTGATCCCCTTGCCCAGGCACATCAGGTCCGGGCGGAAGTCGGGTCCGGCCCACTCCGAGGCGAACAGCCTGCCGGTGCGACCGAACCCGGTGGCGACCTCGTCGCAGATGAGCAGCACGCCGTGGTCGCGGCACGCACGTCCGACGGCGGCCACGTCGGCGGGATCGGCCACGAGGATGCCGGAGGCACCCTGGACCAGCGGCTCGACGATCATGGCGGCCAAGGTGTCGGCGTGGGCCTCGATGGCCGCCACCGCCTTGGCCGCCCAGTCGACGCTCGCATAGCCGGGGGTGCGCACCACGGGGAACCGCAGCGGATCGAACACGGAGGTACCGAACCCGCCGTCGCCGACGGAGAGCGCTCCCACGGTGTCCCCGTGGTAGGCGTCACCCAGCGCCAGGAACCGGGTGTGGCCCGACTCGCCGCGGTTCACCCAGTACTGGAAGGCGATCTTGAGGGCCTGCTCGACCGCCACGGCGCCGTCGGAGGCGAACACGGTGTGGGGGTCGTCGACCGGGACGGCGGCGGCCAGGGCCTCGGCGAACTCGACGACGATCCGGCTGCCGTTGCCGAGGAGGGTGGCGTGGGCCACCCTGCCCAGCTGGTCGACGACGGCGGCGTCGAGCTCGGGCACCCGGTGGCCGAGGGTGGTCACCCACAGTGACGAGATGGCGTCGAAGTACCGGTTGCCGTGGACGTCGATGAGCTCCCGACCCTCCGCCCGCTCGACGGTCACGGGGACGTTGCCGGGATAGGCCGCCATCTGGGTGAACCCGTGCCACACCACGGCGACGTCCCGGGCCACCCAGGGGTCGACGGCGGGCAGGTCTGGGGACTCGGTGCTCATCGCAGGTGAGTCTTGCCCACCGGCGGGCTCCTCGGCGAACCGCTGCGGGGCGGCTTCGGGGACGGCCCCCCCGGGGGACCCGGGAGCGCCCCCGGGGGCCCGGGACGGGGAGGTCGAGGGGCGCGCCGGTAGAGTGGACCGATGGACCGGATCGGCGTCGTAGACACCATGTTCGCCCGCTACGACATGGGGGCGGAGGCCCTGGACGAGTTGGCGGACTGCCCCGGCTTCGGCACCACCTTCGACGTGGTGCGCCGGACCGTGCCCGGGTTCAAGGACCTGGGCGTGGCCTGCAAGCGCCTGATCGAGCAGGAGGGCTGCAGGATCGTCGTGGCGCTCGGCATGCCCGGCAAGGCGGCGATCGACCAGGTCTGCGCACACGAGGCGTCCCAGGGCATCATGCTGGCCCAGCTGCTGACCTCCACCCACATCCTCGAGGTCTTCGTGCACGAGA
>Ga0307373_10005392_pt1 | contig 20947 bp, 20 predicted proteins | sample OX2MG_FD_202534 | JGI IMG/M metagenome (GOLD analysis project Ga0307373, IMG submission 202534) | Soil microbial communities from Risofladan, Vaasa, Finland - OX-2 | ecosystem: Environmental > Terrestrial > Soil > Coastal area > Acid sulfate soil | place: Finland: Risofladan, Vaasa | collected...
TGCGCGTTTACCGTTCTCAACACGATGGCCTCGATCCGTACTAGCCCTACGGGTCGAGGCCATCATCCCAGCTGAGCGCCGGAATCGCGAGCATCGCCGCCCGACTTTTTCAGGTCGAAGTAGCTAGGTGGTGCCGGCGAGCACGAAGGTCTGCTCGATCGCACGGGCCGCCCCCGGCGCGCTCGCGCTCACCTGCAGCGCGAAGCTGTTCACCTTCCCCGAGACCGCGAGCGCTGGGAGGTCGACGTAGACCGAGCCGCCGCCAGGGACCGTGCGCACCGCGGAGGTGCTCACGGTCGGCACCTTCCCGCCGGGGCGGCCGACGAGGGCTGCGGAGAAGGTCACCTGGCGGGTGACCGACGAGTTGTTCTCGACGACGACGACGACGCGCAGCTGCGTGACCGGTCCGACGAACTGCGAGACCTCGCCGCGACCGGGGATCTGCGCGAAGCCGACCGGCACGGCGACGGTCGTCGTCGTCACGGGCACAGTGGTGCTCGCCGAAGAGGAGGTCGTCGTCGGGAGGAAGCCACCCGAGGCGCCGGTGACGACGGGGGCGAGGGTCGTCGTGGTGGTGGTGGTCGTCGTCGTGGTCGTCGTCTCCGCGGTGAGCGGCGGCACGTAGGCGTGGGGGGCGGGGACGAGCGAGATTGCGAGGAACTCGAGGGTGTTCGGACTGACGAGCACCGGGCTGTGCGAGAGCTCCTGGACGAACCCCGCGGTGGCGGAGGGCCCCCAGGCGGCGGGGGAGGCCAACCAACCCGTCGTCCAGCCGACGGCGAGGTGCTCCTTCGCGAGCCGCGCGGTGAGGGTCCGGTCGAGCTGGTCGGCGAGGAGGAAGTCGCTCCCCGCGGCGCTCGCCTGCTGCGCTGCGGCGCCGACGTTGTGGCTCGGACCGGTGGCGAGGCTCACCGCGTAGAGCAGCGACTGCGCGCCTGTGGCACGCGCCGAGAGGACACCGGCCATCCGGGGGCCGAGACCGTACGGCGCGGGCAGGCGCAGCGCGGCGTAGGCCGCCTTCTCCGAAGCCGTCTCCGCGACGAGCGCACCGATCGCGCACCGCAGCGAGCAGGCGGGGCTCCCCGCCGAGGATCGGACCTCGTGGACGAAGACCCCGAGGCTCCCCGACTCGGTGAGGATCGGCGACACCGACGAGAGCCAGCTCGCGCGTGCCGTCCGGCCGGCGGGCCCGTAGGAGTCGACGACCATGTTGATGATCTCGCCGAGGATCAGCGCGACGAGCAGCGCTCCACCGACGATGAGGACCACCCGGCGGCGCCCGCCGCGGCGCGGGGGCGCGCTCGGTCCGCGGCCGATGTTCCGGAACATCCGCGAGACGCTAGAAGATCCGAGCCGCCGGGTGCCTGGCCCCGGCCGGAGGTGGCGCTACTCGCCGACGGCGCCGCCGGTGACGCTGACCTCGGACTTGGTCGTCCGCCAGTTCACCGTCGGCCGGATCGCCTCGAAGTTCACCCGTTCCTTGTGGCGGACCGAGAGCTCGACGAGCGAGCCGACGAGCTCGTCGCTCAGCAGGTGCGGCTGCAGGCCGAGCTCGGGGAGCTTGGTCGTGACCGCGTTGTAGTAGTGCTCCTCCTTCTCGACGCGCGGGTCGGGGATCGACTCGATGCGCACGTCGAAGGGGGCGACCCGCTCGACCCAGTCGGCGAGCTGGTTTACCGAGAACGACTCGGTGAACTGGTTGAAGACCCGGTACTCACCGGCTTCGGGGGGGTTCATGCAGGCGAGCTCGATGCAGGCGAGGGTGTCGCGGATGTCGAGCATGGCGCGCGTCTGGCCGCCCTTGCCGTAGACGGTGAGGGGGTAGCCGACGGCAGCCTGCACCGCGAATCGGTTGAGGACCGTGCCGAAGACGGCGTCGTAGTCGAAGCGCGTCGCGAGGTCCGGGTGGGCGAGAGTCTCGGGCGTCTGCTGGCCGTAGACGATGCCCTGGTTGAGATCGGTCGAGCGCACACCCCAGATGCGGCAGGCGAAGGCGATGTTGTGCGAGTCGTGCACCTTGGAGAGGTGGTAGAAGGAGTTCGGCTGCTTCGGGAAGGGGAGGACGTCGGTCCTGCCCTTGTGGGTGATCTCGATGAAGCCCTCTTCGATGTCGATGTTCGGCGAGCCGTACTCGCCCATCGTCCCGAGCTTCACGAGGTGGATCGCCGGGTTCAGCTCGGCGATCGCGTAGAGCAGGTTCAGCGTGCCGACGACATTGTTCACCTGGGTGTAGACGGCGTGCTCACGGTCGATCATCGAGTAGGGAGCGGAGCGCTGCTCGGCGAAGTGCACGACCGCGTCGGGCTCAAAGCCGCGGATCGTGTCCATCACGAAGTTGTGGTTGGTGAGGTCGCCGATGAACGGCACCACCGTGTAGCCCGAAACGTCCTTCCAGGTGGCGACGCGCCGCTGCAGCTGGCGGATCGGCACGAGGGAGTTCGTCCCCATCTCGTCGTCGTAGTGACGTCGGATGAGGTTGTCGACGACCCCCACGTCGTTACCGGCTTGGGAGAGATGGAGAGCCGTTGGCCAGCCCAGGTATCCATCGCCACCGAGTACAAGGATCCGCATGCTCCGTTTTTCCTCTCGATCGGTTAGAGGCGTACCCGTACGCCCATGAAGCAGTAGCCCTGCTGCCTCCCCCGAAGCGCCGCCCAGGCGGGAGCAGGTCGTAACTTCGGCCCGGCCCTTGGCGGAAAAGCGTAGTCGAGGGTGCACGTCCCGGAGGGGAGGCGCCACTACCGTTGGGCCGCTCCGCCCGCCAAAACGGCGATCGGGTGGCACGGGGGGGATGTGTCAGTCGACGGTCAATTGTGTCTCGAGCTCAACCGCGCGGTCCGCTCGAGCGCCTTGCTGCGGGAAGGGTGCCGGCTGCTGACGCGGGGCGCCAGCCCGGCCCTCGGCGGCGTCCTCGCGATCCTCGCCCTCACCTCGCGCCGACGGACGGGGGCGGCCTCCGCGGTCCCCCTCGCCGCCGGGCTCCTCGCCGGCGCACTCGCGAGCGGCCTCGCTGCACTCCTCTCGCTCCCGGCACCCGGAAGCGGGCTCCACGGCCTCGTGGTGCTGGCCCCTTCCTCGGCCCTATTCGGTCTTCCCGACGCCTCCGTCGCGGGGATCGCGGCGGTCGTCACCGTCCTTTTCCTGCGGCGCGCACGGCTGCTCGCGCCCACCGGCGCGCTCCTCCTCGTGCTCGCCGCCCTGGCCGACGCCGCGAGCGGGACGCTGTACCCGAGCGCGGTGCTCACCGGCCTCGGGCTCGGCGTCGCGGTGGGGCTCGCCGCGGGCGCCCTTCTCACGGCGCCGCTCGCCCGCGCCCTCGGCCGCCTCACCCCGGTGCGGGTCGTCCCGCTCCCGATCGCCCGACTCGCTGCGCCGCCTGCGGGTCCGGCCGCCCACCGCGACGCCGTCGCCGGCGGCGGTGCGGTCCGTCTCCTCTCGGCGAGCGAGCTCCGCCCGAGTCCGGCACCCACCACAGCCCCGGCCGAGCGAGCGAACGGCGCAGAAGCGCACCCTACGATGAGGCCGCGGCCGACGGCGAGCGCCGCCGGCTGACCCGCCTGGGTAGCTCAGCGGTAGAGCACCTGCCTTGTAATCAGGCGACCGGGGTTCGACTCCCCGCCCGGGCTCAGAAGAAATGCCGCGCAGGGTCCCGCCCACAGCTCAGCTCGGGGTGAACCGCCACATCTGGTAGGCCGGATCCCCGTCCCGCCAGTGCGGGCTAACAAAGACGTCCATCGCGTCGCCGTCTGCGCGCATCGCCCAGACGCTGCCTCGGCTGGCCTTCACCAGTTCTCCGCGTGTCGCGCCGACCGCTGCGAACCAGACGCCGAGCCTCACCTGCGAGTTCGGGCACAGGCTGTCCGAGTCCTGCGCGAGCCAGAAGCCGAGGGCGTTCACCCCGATGATCGGCCGAGAGATGGCCGGCATCACGGTGCGCTGGAGGACGGCTCCGGTCGTCGCCGAGATGCGGATCACCTCGGGGCCCCGCTCGGTCGCGTAGTCGAAGATCCAGAGCGTTCCGCCGGCTTCGGCGAAGGAAGGCCGGGCGCCGCCGGAATAGTCGCCGTACTCCAGCAGCGAGGGGCCGACGTGGATGACGGGGCCGTCGCGTGTCACGAATCGAACGTTGTCCGAGAGGCCGCCGTTCTGCGGCGAATACGGAGCACCGTCGATGGGCGTCGACAGGATCTCGAACGAGCCGGATGCCGGGACCGGGAAGTGGGTCGTGTCGTAGGCACTGGGGCTGCAGCGGTAGGTCGCGGCCTCGGCCACCGTGATCGACGCACGCGAGGGTGGCCACTGGCACGGGACGTAGGGGTAGCGCTCGCCCGGGTAGCCCTGACCGGCCCAGGAGGCGTCCGAGCCGGGGACCGCGGCGCGCGAGACGTTGGACGTGACGACGTTGAACGCGACGGCGGCGGTCGTCGTCCCGCGAGCGACGCTGACGGGGAGCGCGAGCGCGAGCCCAATGGTCGCGAGCGACACGACGGCGCTCACCTTCCTCTCCCGAATCCGCCGGGACGCCGCGAATTCCCCGATGGGGCCTGGCCGCCTGGTCGAGGCACCCCGCGACCCGCGACGCCTTTGGGCGGTGACGATCCGTCAGCGGTGCTGCGGCCGATGTAGCTCGTAAGCCGGAGTCTCCCCATTGCCGCCCCGCCGGCGACACTATGCGCGCCCACGCAATGACGCCGAAGGCGCGCCCGTCGGAGGGTCGAGAGGCGCTACCGCAGCGTGTATCGGACTACGGAACCGGGTGCGGACTGTCGGGTATGGGTCCCCGAGGGAGCGCGCCGATTGCGGGAATCGACCGAGGCTCCGCCGCGGCGGGCCTCAGCTTCTCCTGTGGGTGAGGACACTGACCGGCGCGCCACGAGGCGGGCACCCAGCGCGCCGCGTCAGCGGTAGCTGCGGGGGATCTCGTAGACACCATCGGGGGCGGGCGCGTCGCCGTTGGGCGGCATCAGCGCGACCCGGTCGACGTCGATCGGGTCGAGCTCGGGCTCGGCGTACTCGACGTAGTCCTCGACAGGGATCGCCTCGTAGCCGCCGTCGGGGCGTCGGATGACGACATTGTGGCGCTTGCGCTTCCAGGCGCCCGGCGTCCCCTGCAGCTCCTTGCAGACCTTGTAGGCGACGGGGAAGGTGACGAGCGGGACGATGATGCACAGCACCCGGAAGGCGGCGAGCACGAAGTTCAGCGAGATGTCGAGGTAGTTCGCAAGCACGTCGGTGGCGCTCGCCCCGAAGAGCACGAAGTAGAAGGCGAAGACGGCCGCCCCGAAGCCGGTCCGCACCGGCCGGTCGCGCGGCCGGTCGAGGAGGTGGTGCTCGGCGGTGTCGCCGGTGAGCTTCGCCTCGATCCACGGCCAGGCGAAGATCGCGTTGAAGGTGATGCCGGGGAGCAGCACCGCCGGGAAGAAGGCGTTCGGGATCATGTGGCCGGGGAAGTGGATCTCCCAGGAGGGCATCACGCGCAGCGCCCCATCGAGCCAGCCCATGTACCAGTCGGGCTGCACCGCGTAGCTCACGTGCGAGACGACGTAGGGGCCGTAGAGCCAGATCGGGTTGATCTGCACGAAGGCCCCGAGCAGCGCCGTGACGCCGGCGATGAGGAAGAGGAAGCCGGTGGTCTTCGCGATGAAGCCGGGCCACATCGGCGTGCCGACCACGTTGTCCTCGCGCGCGCCTCGCCCGCGGAATTGGGTGTGCTTGTGACGCACGAGCATCCCGAGGTGGGCCCCAAGGAGGGCGAAGATGATGAGCGGGATGATCAGCACGTGGAGGATGAAGAAGCGGGGGATGATGATCCCGTTCCCCGGATAGTTCCCGCCGAAGAGGAAGAAGGCGAGGTAGCTGCCGGCGAGGGGCACCGACTCGAGGATCGAGAAGGCGATCCGGATGCCCGTCCCCGAGATCAGGTCGTCGGGGAGCGAGTAGCCGAGGAAGCCGTTCAGGATCGCGAGGATGAGCAGCGTCGAGCCGACGATCCAGTTGATCTCGCGCGGCCGGCGGAAAGCGCCGGTGAAGAAGACGCGCAGCATGTGGACGACGATCGAGCCGACGAAGATGTTCGCCGACCAGTGGTGCATCTGGCGCATCAGCAGGCCGGTGCGCACCTGGAAGGAGAGGTCGATCGTCGACTTGTAGGCCTCGGAGACCTTCTCGCCGACGAGTGGGACGTAGCTCCCCTGGTAGATGACGTCGTGGCCGGAGGGGATGAAGTAGAGGGTGAGGAAGACCCCCGTGGCGACGAGCACGATGAAGGAGTAGAGGGCGATCTCGCCGATCATGAAGGACCAGTGGTCGGGGAAGATCTTGTTCAGCAGGTGGCGGCCGCCGCGCGAGATCGCGAGGCGATTGTCCACCCAGCCGAAGAGGCCGTCGATCACGTCGTCCCTCCCCGCTCCCAGAAGCCGGGGCCGATCGGCTCGCCATAGCCCTTCTGCGCCCGCAGGTAGCCGCTGCCGTCGACGTAGAGCGGCAGCTGCGGGAGCGGCCGCGGCGCCGGGCCGAAGATCGGGATGGCACCCTTTCGCAGCACGAACAGCGACTGGTGGCAGGGGCACAGGAGCTGCTCGGTGAGCTGCTCGTAGAGGCCGACCGGGCAGCCGGCGTGCGTGCAGACCTTCGAGTAGGCGAGGTAGCCGTAAGGCCCCCAGCCCTCCCGCCCGGGCATCGTGGTGATCGAGTCCGAGCCGCTCTGCAGGTGGATCAGCACGGTCTGGGAGATCGCGCTGCCGACGTCGTTCTCCGGGAAGACGGTCGCGATCCCGCCCACGGCGACGTCGTCCACCTTCAGGCGGCGGCCGTCGATCGTCGTGAGGTAGGAGCCCTTCTTCCACTTCGTCACGTAGAGCTGGTGCTTGGGGAGGGGCCCGAGCGAGCGGAGCAGTGGGAAGACCGCGACCACCCCGAAGATCGTCGCCGCGCCGCCCATCACGACAGCGAGGAAGCCGCGGCGCTCGATCGCCACCTTGCCGCGGCTCGCGAAGTCCGAGACGAGCTCGGCGCGCTGCTCCGCGGTGACGGTCATGAGGGCGCGGGGCTCCTCGAAGGGGCCGCGCGGCATGAGGTACTTGCCCCAGGCGACGAAGGCGATGCCGAAGAAGCACATCCCGATCCCGAGGGTGCCGCCGAGCCAGTAGTTGGAGGCGGCCTGCCAGAAGGCGCCACCGAAGGCGCCGAACCCGGCCATCGAGATGAGGAAGGTGATCGCCACGACCATCTCCGCCCGCCGGGGGTTCTTCGCCGAGACCTGCAGCTGGGGGGCGTCGAGGGGGACGGTGCGCTCTGGCGCCTGGTGCTCGTCAGGCATGTGCTCCCTCCGTGGTCGGCTCGCCGGGGTGGCCCTCGTGCTCGGACTCGTCCTCGTCGGTCCGGTCACCGATCCACATCGCGATCAGCAGGCAGAGGCCGACGCCGAGGAACAGCCCGATGAAGCCCTCGGCCACCGGGCCGACGCCGCCGAGGCCGATCCCGCCGGGGTTGGCCGGGTGCTCGATGTCGTTGTGCACGTAGGCGACGACGTCGCTCAGCTCGGCGGGCGTGAGCGCGCCGGGGATGAAGCGGGGCATCGTCGATGGCCCCGTCTCGATCGCCTCCTGGATCTCGGTGGTGGTGAGACCGTGCAGCGGAGGGGCCGAGAGCCCGTTCGAGAGGGCGTCACCGGCACCAGTGATCGTGTGGCAGGGGGCGCAGTTCAAGGTGAACAGCGAGAAGCCCTCGGCGAGGTCGGCGTTCTTCAGGTCGGGCTGCGGGACGGGCACACCGGGGAGGTTGGGCGTGAGCGAGGCGACGTAGTTCGCGATCGCGAGCGTGTCCGCGCGGTCGAACTTCGCCGGCTTGCGGATCGGCTCCTGGGTCGGCGTCGCGAGCGGCATCCAGCCGGAGCTGACCCAGAGGTCGACGGTGCCCGCGCCGAGGCCGCGCAGGTTCGGCGCCAGCACGCCGCCGCCGGCGTTCACGCCGTGGCAGGTCGAGCAGGTCTCGTCGAAGAGCTGCTTGCCGTGGGCGAGCTGGGCGGAGGTGTCGGTGGTGCTCGCCGCGGTGAGCACGGCGTCGCCCGGCGCGCTGCCGGCTCCCCCGTGGGGGAACAGCACGAGCAGCCCGACCGCGAGTGCGCTCGTGACGACGAGGACCGGGAGGAGGCGGCGGCGCATCAAGAGAGGAGGAACAGGGCGCTGAACAGCCCGATCCAGACGATATCGACGAAGTGCCAGTAGTAGCTGACCGCCTGGAAGACCGGGGCCTCACCGGAGTCCCCGCGGACGCCCTTCATGCGGGCGAGCAGCGCCAGCATCGCGACGAGGCCGAGCAGGACGTGCAGGCCGTGCAGGCCGGACATGATGTAGAAGAGCGAGGCGTAGGCGTTGTCGTGCGGCCGGAAGGGCAGCGTCTTCCACTCGTAGGCCTGGTTCCCGAGGAAGGCCGCTCCGAGCAGCAGGCTCGTGACGACCCAGAAGCGCGCCTTCACGCGCTCGCCCCGCTCCTCGGCCCACACGCCGAACTGCATCGTCGGGGAGGAGGCGAGGAGGACGAAGGTGAACGCGAGCGCCTGGTAGGTGTCGAGCTTGGTCCCCGCCGGCGGCCAGACCGCGGCGTGCGCCCGGATCGTGAAGAAGGCGGCGAAGAGGCCGCTGAAGAACATGAACTCCGAGCCCAGCCAGATCATCACGCCGACGGCGAGGAGCTGCGGCCGCTGGAGATGGGCGGCGCCTGCTGGTGCAGGCGAACGGTCCACCGTTACGTCGGTCACGGCACTACTTCATAGTCGAGACCGGAGGGGTCACACCAACCAAGGCCCGGGCACAGATTCCGCCTCCGAGCGGGCCGGATAGGGTCGTGCGGTGCCCGGCGAGACCTCCCCGTTCCTCGCCGCCTGTCGCGGCGAAGTTCCTGCACACACCCCGGTTTGGTTCATGCGACAGGCGGGCCGCTCGCTCCCGGAGTACCGCCGGCTGCGGGGCACCGGGAGCATCCTCGACGCCATCCGTTCGCCCGACCTCGCCGCCGAGATCACCCTCCAGCCCGTCCGCCGCTACGGGGTGGACGCGGCGATCCTCTTCTCCGACATCGTCGTCCCGCTCGCCGCGATCGGCGTCGGGGTCGAGATCGTCCCCGGCCGGGGGCCGGTCATCGCCGAGCCCTTCCGCGCCGAGGAGGACCTCGCGCGCCTGCGGCCGCTCGTCGCCGAGGAGGACCTCCCCTACGTGATCGAGACGGTCGGCATCCTCGCGGGCGAGCTCGCCGTGCCGTTGATCGGCTTCGCCGGCGCCCCCTTCACCGTCGCGAGCTACCTCGTCGAGGGCGGGCCGACAAGGGACTTCGTGAAGACCAAGCGCCTGATGCACCAGGCCCCCGCGCTCTTCACGGCGCTCCTCGAGCGCCTTGCCGACCTCGCCCTCGCCTTTTTGCGCGCGCAGGTGCAGGCCGGCGCGGCGGCGGTGCAGCTCTTCGACTCCTGGGCGGGGGCGCTCAGCAGGGACGACTACCGGCGCTTCGTCCTCCCCGCCTCGGCGCGTGTCCTCGGCGGCCTCGCGGACGCCGGCGTGCCGCGCATCCACTTCGGCGTCGGCACCGGCGCCCTGCTCGACCTCATGACGGAGGCGGGGGCCGACGTCGTCGGCGTCGACTGGCGCCTCCCGCTCTCGCAGGCCGCGGCGTACGTCGGTCGCCCCCTCCCCCTGCAGGGCAACCTCGATCCCGCGCTGTGCGTCGCGGGCATCGAGGCCGCGGCCCCAGCGGCGCGCGCCGTGCTGCGCGAGGGTGCCGGCCTCCCCGGGCACATCTTCAACCTCGGTCACGGCGTCCTCCCCGAGACCGACCCGGACGTCCTGGCCCGCCTCGTCGACCTCGTCCACAAAGAGGGGGGGCCGGAGAGGTGACCGTCGGCGTGGTCGTGATGTCCTACGGGACCCCCTCGCGCCCCGAGCAGATCCCCGAGTACTACACCGACATCCTGCACGGCCGCCCCCCGACGATCGAGCAGCTCGCCGAGCTCGAGCGGCGCTACGCGGCGATCGGCGGCCTCTCACCGCTCAACTCGGTGAGCCGCGCGCAGATGGCGGGGATCACCGCCGCGCTGGAGCGCCTCGCGCCCAGTGGCTTCCGCACCGCCTACGGGACCAAGCACGCCTGGCCGCGCATCGCGGAGGCGGCGGGCGAGCTCGTCGCGAGCGGCGTCGACGCCCTCGTCGGCCTCGTCCTCACCCCTCACTTCTCGACGCTCAGCGTCGAGCAGTACTTCGAGCAGCTCGCCGAGGCGGCGGCCGCAGCCGGCCTGCCGCTCGGACGGGTCGAGCGCTGGGGGGCCGACCCCGTCCTCGTCGAGCTGCTCGCCGAGCGCGTGCGCTCCTCCCTCGAGGAGCTCGGCACCCCGGCGCGCTGGGCCGAGGTCCTCTTCACGGCGCACAGCCTCCCGACACGCATCCTCGCGGCGGGCGACCCCTATCCCGCCGAGCTCGCCGAGACGGCTGCGCTGGTCGCGGCAGAGGCCGACCTCACCCGCTTTCGCACCGCCTGGCAGAGCGCCTCGGTGACCCCCGAGCCCTGGCTCGGCCCCGACATCGGCGAGGTCCTCGAGGAGCTCGCCGGCGTCGGCACCGAGGGGGTCGTCGTCTGCCCGGCGGGCTTCGTCTCGGACCATCTCGAGATCCTCTACGACCTCGACGTCGTCGCGAGACGGCGCGCGGAGGGGCTGAAGATCGCCTTCGCCCGCACCGCCTCGCTGAACGACGAGCCGCGGCTGATGGAGGCGCTCGCCGGCCTCGTCATCGCCGCCGTGCCTCCCCGCTGAGCATGGCGGCACGGCGCGTCGCCGTCGTCGGCGGCGGGATCGCAGGGCTCGTCGCGGCGCGCGCCCTCGCCGCCGAGCACGACGTCACCCTCTTCGAGGCGGCTCCGGCTCCCGGAGGGCGCCTCACGACGGCGCGCCTTCGCGACCGCCCCTTCGACCCCGGCCCCGACGCCTTCATCCGACGCAACCGGGCGGGGACGGCGCTCGCCGCGGAGCTCGGCCTCGCCGGGGAGCTCGTCTCCCCGTCGGCTCGCGGCGCCGCGCTCTATGGCGGGCGGCGCCTCACCCCGCTCCCGAGCGGCCTCGCCGTCGGGATCCCGACCGACTTCCGCGCCCTGTGGGCCTCGGGGACGGTGGGGCGGTGGGGAGCGCTGCGCGCCGCGGCCGACCTGTGGCTCGGCCCCCTCCTCGGTCGGCATGGCGCCGGAGTGCGCGGCGACCCGAGCGTGGGCGAGCTGGTGGGGGGCCGCCTCGGGCGGGCGGTCCTCGACAACCTCGTCGACCCGCTCGTCGGCGGCATCAACGCGAGCGACGTCGACTCGCTCTCCTTCGCCGCCGCCCTGCCGCAGCTCCTCCCGCTCCTCGGGCGCTCCTCCAGCATGATGCGGGCACTCCGCCCGGCTGCCTCCCCGCCGCCGGCGGCCGACCCCCCGCCGGTCTTCGCCGGCCTCGAGCGGGGCCTCGGATCACTGACGGTGGCGCTCGCCGCCGACGTCACCGACCGCGGCGTGCGGCTGCGCTGCGCGAGCCCGGTGCGCGAGCTCGCCCACGCCGTCCGCTGGCAGGTGACGACCGAGACCGAAGAGGAAGCCTTCGACGGGTTGCTCCTCGCCCTCCCCGCGCCGCAGGCGGCGGCGCTCCTTCGCGGCGCCGACGAGGCGCTCGCCGCGGGGCTGTCGTCGATCCCCTACGCCGGCGTCGTGACCGCCGCCTTCGTCTTCTCCGAGACGGCGGTGCCAGGCGCGCTCTCCGAGCGCCTTGCGGGCCTCCTGTCGGCGGCAGGGGGAGGCCCGGCGCTGCCGGGGGCGGGGGTTCTCGTCGGTCGGGCGAGCGGCACCCTCGCCACCGCCTTCAGCTTCACCTCGACCAAGTGGCCGCGCTCTGCCCGGCCGGGGGAGGTGGTAATCCGCGCCTCGGCGGGCCGCCACGGCGACCGCCGCGCCCTCGAGCTCGACGACGGCGCGCTCACCGCCGCGCTCGCCGGCGAGCTGGCGCGCATCCTCGGGATCACGGCAGCGCCGCTCGAGGTCCTCGTCACGCGCTTCCCGGACTCCTTCCCGCAGTACGTGAAGGGCCACCTCGGGCGGGTCGCGGCGCTGCGCGAGGCCGCGGCCGCGCTGCCGCCGCTCGCGCTCGCCGGCGCCGCCTACGACGGGATCGGCATCCCCGCCTGCATCGCCGGCGCGGTCCGCCAGGCCGAGGAGCTCGCACGGGCGCTCGCCGGCTGAGGGCGCGGCGAGCGCTGGCCCCGGCGGGAGGGCGGAGTCTCGCCGGCGCGGGGCTCGCGACCCTCGGCGGCCTCGCCGTCGCGGCGGCACTGCCACCGTCCTCCTTCTGGCCCGCGGCACCGCTCGGCTGCGCGTTGCTCGCGCACAGCCTCGTGGGAACGGCGGCGCGGGGGCGCTTCCTGCGGGGGTGGTGCTTCGGCCTCGGCCAGTTCGCCGTCGGGCTGGTGTTCATCTTGGAGTTCAGCGCCGTCGGCTACGGCGCGCTCATCGCCGCCGAGGCCCTCTTCCCGGCGCTGGCCGCCGTCGCCGCCGGCCGACGGGGGAGCCCCTGGGCGCTCGCAGGCGCCCTCGCGATCGGCGAATGGCTGCGCGCCATGCTCCCCTTCGGCGGCCTCCCCCCGGGCGGCCTCCCCCTCGCCGCCGTCGGCTCACCGGCCTTCGCGCTCGCCCGCCTCGGCGGCCCGGTCCTCCTCAGTTTCGTGTTCGCGCTGGCGGGTGGCGCGCTCGCCCGGCTGGCCGCCGGAGGGGGCCGCGGCGTGCGCCCCGCCTCGGGGCTGCTCGTCGGGATCTGCCTGCTCTGCCTGCTCGCGGCGCTCGCCCCCGAGGGTGGCGTCGACGGCCCGCTGCTGCGCGCCGCGGCGGTGCAGGGTGGCGGGCCGCGCGGCTTGCACCAGGAGGCACAGCCCGGGCTCAGCGCGTTCGCCCGCAGCGAGGCCGAGTCCTTCGCGGTGCGCGGCAGGGTCGCGCTCCTCCTCTGGCCGGAGGACACGGTCCCGCTCCCCCGCCTCCCGGCGACGAGCACCGCGCTCGGGACGACGCTCGGTGCCGTCGCCCGCTCGCTCGCGACGACGATCCTCGCCGGCGTGACGGTGCCCGTCGGTGGCCGTCACTTCCTGAACGAGGAGCTCGCCTTCGCGCCGAACGGGAGGGTGACCGGCGCCGTCGAGAAGACCCACGCCGTGCCCTTCGGCGAGTACGTGCCGTGGCGCGGCCTGCTCGGCCGCTTCTTCAGCCTGCGGGCGGTCCCCTTCGACGCCCTCGTCGGCCACGGCCACGGCGTACTCGACGTCGCCGGCACACGGGTCGGGGTGCTGATCTCCTTCGAGACCTTCTTCCCCGGCCGCGGCCGGGAGGAGGCGCGCGCGGGGGCCGAGCTGCTCGTCGTGCCGACGAACACCGCCTCCTACGCGAGCCGCCAGCTCCCCGCGGAGGAGCTCGCCGCGACCCGTCTGCAGGCGGTCGCGAGCGGCCGCTACGTCCTGCAGGCGGCGACGACGGGCTATAGCGCGTTCGTGCTGCCGTCAGGGGCGGTCAGGGGGGTGACGCGCCTCGACGCGATCAGCGCGGTGGTGGTGAACCTGCCGACGCGCCGCGGCCTCACCCTCTACGACCAGGGCGGCGACCTTCCCTGGCTGGTGCTCGGGGCGCTCGCCGTCGTGCTCGCCGAAGCGAGCCGACGCGCGCGCCCGCTCGCCCTCAGGCGATCGTCGGGCTGAGAGGGCCCGGCGGCACCTCGGGGGCGCTCGGCCCCCCGGGCCCCTCGGGGCCCTCGCGCTCGTCTGGGGCGCGGTGCGCGAAGAGGATGCGGTTGAAGAAGGAGAACTTCGCGACCCAGAGCACGCCGTAGGTGAAGAAGTTGGCGAACTCGACGAGGATCGTCTCGGTGCGCCCCTGCAGGTGGTGGACGTGGGCCTCGTGCGAGGCGAAGTCCACGGCACCCGTCGAGAGGGCGAGGCTCACGAAGGCGATTACCCAGAAGGGGACGACCTCGCGCCAGAGGTGGGACTTCCCGCCCCGCTTCCAGGCCCAGGTGCGGTTGAGGTAGTAGGAGGGGCCGGTCGCCACCGCCGCGGCGAGGATGTTGGAGGCCGCCGCGGAGCCGACCTTCAGCACCCGGAAGAAGACGTAGAGCAGGACGAGCGAGGTGACGCTCGAGATCACCGAGACCATCGAGTAGCGGAAGAGACGCCCGAACTGCGGGCTCCGAACGAATTCGCGGGCGCGATCAAACAGTCGATCGGGCCTCTCTGACATCGGCCGGGAGTGTACCGTCTCGCCGGTGACCGACGGGATCGCCGCCTTCCTCCAGCTCCTCGATCTCGAGACGATCGAGACGAACATCTTCCGGGGCCCCCGCCTCCCCGCGGAGCGCGAGCGGGTCTTCGGCGGCCAGGTCGCCGCCCAGGCGCTGGTCGCCGCCGGCCGCACCGTCGAGCGGGGGCGAGTGCACAGCCTGCACGCCTACTTCCTCCGCCCGGGGGACCCCGAGGCGCCGATCCTCTACGAGGTCGACCGCAGCCGCGACGGCCGCTCGTTCATCACCCGCCGCGTCGTCGCCATCCAACACGGGCGACCGATCTTCAACTTCGCCTGCTCCTTCCACACCGACGAGGAGGGCCTCGAGCACGAGGACCCGATGCCGAAGGTGCCCTCGCCCGAGGAGCTGCCGCCGCTCGTCGAGCTCCTCCCCGAGGACACACCGGAGGGCTCAGCAATCGCGTACCTCGAGTCCAACGGCGTCGACCTGCGCTTCATCTCCGGCCCGCCGTGGGCGAAGGACACCCGTCCCGAGCCCCGCGTGCAGCTCTGGTTCCGGGCTCGCCAGCCGCTCGCCGACGAGCCGATGCTGCACGCCGCGATCGCCACCTTCGCCTCGGACCTCACCCTCGTCGGCACGATCCTCCGCCGGCACGGCCTCTCGCTCTGGCGCCTCTCCTATTTCGGCGCGAGCCTCGACCACTGCATGTGGTTCCACCGCCCCTTCCGCGTCGACGAGTGGCTCCTCTACGACCAGGTGAGCCCCGCCGCCTACGGCGCGCGCGGGCTGTCGATCGGCTCCCTCTACAACCAGCAGGGTCACCGCGTCGCGACCGCCGCCCAGGAGGGCCTGGTGCGCGTCAACGGCCCGCTCGAGGGCTGATGCTCGCCCTCACGGCCGCCTTCGAGGCGAGCTTCGCGGTCTTCGTGGTGCTCTTCGTCGTGCTCGTCGTCTTCGTCGTCCGCTTCGTCGCGAAGCTCGGGCGGCGGGATTAGACCTCGGCGCCCCCGCGGCGGCTCTCGATGATCACGCCGACGAGGGCGGTGATCACGAGGAAGAAACCGAAGATCGCCGTCCAGAAGCCGAAGACGAGCGCGAGGGCGATGAAGGCCGCTCCGAGGCCGAGGACGAAAGGCCAGATGCTCGAGCTCGGGAAGGCGGCGACGACGCCGGCGCCGTCGGAGGGCTCCGCGTGCTCGTCGTCCTCGGCGCGCGGCGTCATCCGTTTGGACCACCACAGGTAGTAGCCGCCGGGGAGCAGCCCGAGGAGCGAGACGGCGACGAGCATGATCGTCCCGCCGCCCGTGATCGTCAGGTAGACGGGCGAGAGGCCGACCGCCCAGAAGATAAAGGCGACGACCGCGCCGAAGGCAGCGATGAAGAGGAGGAAGTAGGCCTCGTGCTTCATCCGTGCTCCACCTCGGAGGCGCCGGCGGGGACCTTTCCGTGGCCGTTCGTGCTCGGGTGGCCGAGCGCGACGTGGTCAGGGTGGTTGAAGTCCCACACCGGCCGCTCGGAACGGATCGGGGGGATGGAGTTGAAGTTGTGGTGCGGCGGGGGCGAGCTCGTCCCCCACTCGAGGGTCCCGGCGTCCCAGGGGTTGGCGCCCGCGATCACGGGCTTTCGCCAGGAGACCCAGAAGTTCACGAGCATGATCGCCACCGCGATGAACAGCAGGTAGGCGCCGACGGTGGAGATGCGGTTGAGCGTCGTCCAACCCGTCGACTGGGAGTACTCGGCGATCCGGCGCGGCATTCCGTGCAGGCCGACCAGGTACTGCGGCAGGAAGGTGACGAAAAAGCCCACGAACATGAACCAGAAGCTCGCCTTGCCGAGTCGATCGCGCAGCATCCGCCCCGTCATCTTCGGATACCAGTAGTACAGGCCGGAGAAGCCGGCGAAGACCGCCGAGCCGAAGAGCACCTCATGGAAGTGGGCGACCACGAAGTAGGTGTCGTGCGTCGCGAAGTCGATCGGCGGCGAGGCGAGGAAGATGCCGGTGACGCCACCGAAGAGGAAGACCACGAGGAAGCCGATGCTGAAGAGCATCGGCGTGTTGAAGACGAGTGAGCCTCGCCACATCGTCCCGATCCAGTTGAAGAACTTGATCCCCGTCGGCACCGCGATCAGGTAGCTCATCAGGCTGAAGAAGGGGAGCAGCACGACGCCCGTCGTGAACATGTGGTGCGCCCACACGGCCGTTGAGAGCGCGGCGATGGCGATCGTGGCGAAGACCATCCCGCGGTAGCCGAAGGTGGGCTTGCGGGAGAAGACCGGGATCACCTCGGTGACGATCCCGAAGTAGGGCAAGGCGAGGATGTACACCTCCGGATGGCCGAAGAACCAGAAGAGGTTCTGCCAGAGCACGGGGACGCCCCCGCCCGAGACGGTGTAGATGTGCGCCCCGATGTGGCGGTCGGCCCACAGCATGATCAGCGCCGCGGTGAGCACCGGGAAGGCGATGAGGATGAGGATGCCGGTGACCACCATGTTCCAGGTGAAGATCGGCACGCGGAACATCGTGAGGCCCGGGGCACGCAGGTAGAAGACCGTCGTGATGATGTTCACGCCGGTGAAAATCGCCGAGAAGCCGGTGAGCACGAGCGCCACGATCCACATGTCGGACCCAGCGCCGGGGGAGTTCACGGCGTCGGAGAGCGGTGCGTAGGCGACCCAGCCGAAGTCCGCGGCGCCGCCGACGGTGAGGAACGAGGCGACCATCGTCAGCCCGCCGGTGAGGTAGAGCCAGTACGACAGGGCGTTCAGTCGGGGGAAGGCCATGTCCGGCGCGCCCACCTGCAGGGGGACGATGTAGTTCGCGAGGCCACCGAAGGCGAAGGGGCCGGCGAAGAGGTAGAGCATCAGCGAGCCGTGGATCGTGAACAGTTCGTTGTAGCCGTGCTGGGTGACGATCGAGCTGTCGGGGCTCGCGAGCTGGGTGCGCATGATCACCGCCATGCACCCGGCGATGAGGAAGAAGACGAAGCTCGTGATCAGGTAGCTGCGGCCGATGTCCTTGTGGTCGGTCGAGGTGACCCACTTGTAGAAGCCGCTCGGCGCGGCGTGGTGCTCGTGCTCCGGCTCGCCGAGGTGCACGGGGCGTTCGGCGACAAGGGTCATGACGACGCTCCTAGGCCGCTACCGGCCTGTTGGGCCTGCTCCGCGCCCAGCCACTGCTGGAACTTGGCCGACGACTCCACTCGCACACTGAACAGCATCTCAGAGTGGTAGAGGCCGCAGTACTGCGTGCACTGCCCACGGAAGACGCCGTCGGTCGTCGTCGTGAAGTCGAACTGCTGCTGGCTGCCGAGGACCCCCGGCTGCGCGTAGCGCGAGAAGTTGAACTCGGGGATGTAGAAGCCGTGGACCACGTCCGCAGACGCGAGGTCGATACGGATCGTCGCGTTGTCCGGCAGCACGAGCTGCGGGTACTCCGTTGAGGTGTCGGGCTGGGCGAGCAGCTTCGGCTCCGCGGTGGTCGCGATCTGCACGTGTTGGGGCTGCCCATTACCGTCGTCGTAGGTGAAGCTCCAGCCCCAGCGGTAGGCGAGGATGTGGATGATCTCGTTCGGGTGCGCGGCGACGTCGTCGATCTTGTTCTCGGCGATGACGGTGAAGTAGAAGAGCGCGCCGACGATCAGGACGGGGATGATCGTGTAGGTGATCTCGAGCGGGATGTGCTCGTGGAACTGCCGCGGCATCTCGTCCGCGCTCCGCCGGCGGTGGCGGATCACCGGCCACACGATCAGGCAGAAGACGATCACCGTGACGACGAGCCCGGCGATCATCGTCAACTGCCAGAGGTGGAACTCGGTGCGCCCCTGGGTCGTGGCGCCGCGGAAGGCGCCGAAGCTCGGCACCTGGCATCCGCCGAGGGCGATTGCCCCTACGAGGAGCAGGAGCGGGACGGTGACGATCCGCCGGAGGCGGGCATGCCGACCGAGGGACCGCCTCCGGACAGGGTCGGTGAGACGGTTCACGCGAGCGGCCACGGGGCGAGATTAGCGAGGCGCGCTCCGCGCCGGCCAACTGGCGCGGTGGGTGCTCAGCTCTCCTTCGGGTCCTTCTCGCTCTCGTCCTTGTCACCCTCCGCGAGGCCCTTGCGGAACTCGTGACTGGCGCTCCCGAGGCCGCGCGCGAGCTTCGGCAGGCTCCTGCCGCCGAAGAGCAGGACGACGACCACGACGATGAGCACGATCCCTGCGTCGGGGCCGATGAGGCTGGCGAGCATTGCGGCTCCTTCCACTGCGGTCAGTCTACGGCCCGGGCCGGCGCGCCACGGTGCGAGCCCCGTTCGCCCGGCACTCAGTAAGGTGAGCGGGTGCCGTCTCCGCTGCCCGCAGCCGGTCGGACGCCGCGCGCCCTACCCGCCGCACGGCGCGCTCCGGCCGCGGCGGGCTTGGAACGATGACCCAGCTCAAGACCACCGAACGCACTCCGGAGGGCGCGCCCCGCGCCGGGGAGAACGGCGAGGCCAGCTACCGCGGCGTGCCCGTCAGCGAGCTCCTCGCCGACTACCGCCTGGCCTGTGTCTCGCGGGCGCTCGATGATCGCCAGCTCGTTCTGCACAAGCAGGGCAGGACCTACTTCCAGATCGCCGGCGCGGGCCATGAGGCCCTCCTCACCGCGATCGCCCGCTCGCTCCGCCCCGGCTACGACTGGTTCTTCCCCTACTACCGCGACCTGACCCTCGTGCTCGCGCTCGGCGTGACCCCGACCGAGGTGCTCCTGCAGGCCGTCGGCTCCTCGGAGGACCCCGCCTCCGCCGGCCGCCAGATGCCGGCGCACTGGGGAAGCCCCGAGCTGCACATCGTCACCCAGTCGAGCCCGACGGGGAGCCAGTGCCTGCCCGCGGTCGGCGCCGCCGAGGCCGGCCGCTACCTGCAGGGCCACCCGGGCCTCGACCTCGCCTCGGCGCACGACGAGATCACCTACGTCTCGCTCGGTGACGGCGCCACCTCCGAGGGGGAGTTCTGGGAGAGCCTCAACACCGCCTGCCGCGAGCGCCTCCCCGTCTGCTACCTGATCGCCGACAACGGCTACGCGATCTCGGTGCCGAGCAGCGACCAGGCCCCGGGACCGATCTCCGAGCTCGTCGCCTCCTTCCCCGGCCTCACCGTCCGCCGCTTCGACGGCTGTGACTACTTCGCGAGCCGCGCCGAGAGCGCGGAGGCGATCGCCGAGGTGCGCGCCGGGCGCGGCCCGGCGCTCCTGCACGCCTCGGTGACGCGCCCCTACTCCCACTCCTCCTCGGACAACCAGGCCCGCTACCGCGCGCCCGGCGAGATCACCGCGGAGGCCGAGCGCGACCCGATCGCGGCCTTCGAGCGCGAGCTGCTCGCGGCGGGGATCCTCGACGCGGCGCGCGTCGAGGCGGTCCACGCCGAGGCGCACGAGCTCGTCGCCGAGGCGACGCGGGTGGCGATGGCCGCGCCGAAGCCCGACCCGGCGAGCGCGATGGCCCACCTCCTCGCCCTCCCCTCGATCCCCGAGCCGCCGGCCGCGGCCGCCGAGGGGACCGAGACGGTGCTCTTCGCCGAGGCGATCCGCCGCGTGCTCGCCGAGCAGATGGAGGCCGACGAGCGGATCCGCGTCTTCGGCGAGGACGTCGCCGATGGGCGCGAGGCGCTCGAGTACGACCTCGACGGCATCGGCGGGGTCTTCGGCACGACCCTCGGCCTGCAGCGGCGCTTCGGCCCCGACCGCTGCTTCAACACCCCCCTCGCCGAGGCGAACATCGTCGGCAGGGCGGTCGGCCAGGCGGTGCGCGGCCTGCACCCCTCTCCGGAGATCCAGTTCTTCGACTACATCTGGCCCGCGATGCACCAGATCCGCTCCGAGGCGGCGACGACGCGCTGGCGCTCGGCGGGGACCTTCTCGGTGCCGATGGTGCTGCGCTGCGCGATCGGCGGGTGGGTGACGGGCGGAGCGATCTGGCACTCGCAGTGCGGCGAGGCGATCTTCACGCACATCCCCGGCCTCATCGTGATGTTCCCGTCACGGGCACGCGACGTCGTGGGGATGATGCGCGCCGCCTTCCGCTGCGAGGACCCGGTGCTCTTCCTCGAGCACAAGGCGCTCTTCCGCCGCCGCGACGTCGCCGACCCCTACCCCGGGCCCGACTTCGTCGTCCCCCTCGGACGGGCGGCGACGGTGCGGCCCGGCGAGGACGTCACGATCGTCACCTGGGGGGCGACCGTCCCCCGCTGCATGACGGCGGCGGCGGCGCTCGCCGAGGAGGGGATCTCCGCCGAGGTGCTCGACCTACGGACCCTCGCCCCCTGGGACCGCGAGGCCGTCGCCGACTCGGTGGCCCGCACCTCGCGCCTGCTCGTCGTGCACGAGGACGTGCTCACCGGCGGCTTCGGCGCCGAGGTCGCCGCCTGGGTCGCCGAGCACTGTTTCTCGGACCTCGACGCCCCCGTGCGGCGCCTCGCGGCGCTCGACACCTGGGTCGGCTACGAGCCGGGCTTCGTCGAGGCGACGCTGCCGCGCATCGACGACATCGCGACGGCGGTGCGAGAGCTCACCGGCTACTAGCTACTTCGACCTGAAAAAGTCGGGCGGCGATGCTCGCGATTCCGGCGCTCAGCTGGGATGATGGCCTCGACCCGTAGGGCTAGTACGGATCGAGGCCATCGTGTTGAGAACGGTAAACGCGCA
>Ga0307373_10005393_pt1 | contig 20944 bp, 19 predicted proteins | sample OX2MG_FD_202534 | JGI IMG/M metagenome (GOLD analysis project Ga0307373, IMG submission 202534) | Soil microbial communities from Risofladan, Vaasa, Finland - OX-2 | ecosystem: Environmental > Terrestrial > Soil > Coastal area > Acid sulfate soil | place: Finland: Risofladan, Vaasa | collected...
CCCGCACAACCCGCGGGATTCACACTTTCCCACAGCCACGACGGCGGCGCGCCTCCCCTTTCGGTTACATCTCAAATGGCGCGACAACCCCGCCTACGGTTACATTCTTGAATGGCTTGACGCGGTGCTCGCTTGGGTTCATGGAGACGGCAAGCGCGGACCAGAGCTTCATTTTCGGCGGCCTATTTCCGTCGTGCCGTTATGTTGTTTGAAGGCCTCTAGCGGCGATCCGTAGCGCCATTGCCGGCATTGCCTAGAGTGTGATTCTGCTCGGTCACGGGGAAACCAGGAACGGACACCGCGGTGATGAAATTCCTGCGGCCGTGACGTCGACAATGCGCATGCAGATGCCACCCGCATCGCGACACCCGCTTTTTACTTCGCGGAGAACAATGTTGAATCGATGATGTGTTCGAAAACGGTGCGAAAAATCTGTGCTGGCCACGAAGGTCTCGTGACTGGAAAAGGGGCAAACGACCGCTATTGCAGGCGCTGAGTTTTTGCGTCGTACTCAACCAGCGAATCGAAAATCGCGAGCACGTGCCGGCGATATACCGCCATGCGTTCATACAATATCCGTTGCTCCGGCTGGCGCGTCGCTTCGCGGTCCCATTTGGCGAGAACTGTAGCAGGCACTTCGATGTCGCGGCGGAGCTTCTCGGCCGAATGTCCCCGCAGAAAGAGGCCATAGAAGAATGCGGCTTCGCGCTGCGGGAATTCCATCTCCCGGAGCGCGTCCTCAATCGTGGTGGTCAGCGTCGCCGGATTGGGTTGTGTCGCCATAATCGAGAAAAGGAAAGTTTACCGATTTCCGTCCCGGCGTCAAGAGTACATGAGGCTTGAGATTTTATTCCCCGCAATAGCGAATCCGGACCGGGACGAAGTGGAGGCTTTTCGCCGTAAGATACAACAGAACGCCGGTTCCTTGGGTCATTCGAGGGATATTCCACTCCTTGCGTCGGGCACGGACCCACGCAATTTAACCGTGGGGGGGGGCGTTTGCGCAGCTTTTTTTGCACGCTTTCCTGTGACCACACCGCTTCTGATCCGTAGCCAATTTCCGTGTTGACAAGTGCCTCGCAGTATCTGTATAAATATACGTTAGGATGAATATTCAAACAGCGAGCATTGTGATGGGATCTCACAAGCGCTACCGACACGGGCAGATCCTGAAATTGGTGGGCGCCGAACCGGTCGCCAATCAGGATGACCTGCGCCGCCGCCTGAATCACATGGGCCTCCGCGTGACGCAGGCGACGCTCTCGCGCGATCTGCGCGAATTGAGACTGGTAAAGACGGCGGAAGGCTACCGCACGCTCGCTTCCGCGGCGGAAGAATTGCCGCCCGTGCCGCAGCTCGCGCGGGCGCTGCGTGAATTTCTCGTGGACGTGCGGCCGGCGCAGAACATGCTGGTGCTGAAAACACCGCCGGGTGGGGCGCAACCGCTGGCTGCTGCGGTGGACGCGGAACATTGGAAGGAAGTGGCGGGGACGCTCGCGGGCGACGACACGGTTTTGATTATCACGCCTTCGCGGGCCGCGCGAGCCGCCATCCAGAATCGCATGGAGGAATTGCTCCGATGAACGACCCGGCGCGGGTCGCCGTAGTGGGAGCAACGGGCTATGCGGGATTCGAACTGGCCAAGCTCCTGCTGCGGCATCCGCAAATTGAAAAACCGGTATTTTACCTTCGCGGCGAGAAGTCCGCGGTGCGGTGCTTGACGGAATTGTTTCCGCAACTGCGCGGCTGGGGCGAAGCTCCGTGTCGGCCGCTTTCGATCGAAGCCATAGTGAAGAGCGGCGCGAGCCTGGCATTCCTCGCGACGCCGCATGAGGCTTCGCTCGATCTTGTTCCCGAGCTTGTGAACGCCGGTCTGCGCGTGATCGATTTGAGCGGCGCATTCCGTTTTCGCGAGGCGGAAACATTTTCCCGCTGGTACAAGCTCCCCGCTCCAGATGCCGCGGTGCTGGGAAGCGCTGTATACGGGTTGCCAGAGCTTTATTCCTCGGATTTGGCCGGTGCGAAGCTCGTCGCCAATCCTGGTTGTTATCCGACGTCGGTGATCCTGGCTCTCCGGCCACTTGTTGACGCCGAATGGATTGACGCTGTGCGCGGCGTCGTCTGCGATTGCAAATCAGGCGCCAGTGGGGCGGGCAAAGAGCCGAAGCGCGACACTCAATTCGTTGAAGTGAATGAAAATTTCCGCGCCTATAACCTTTTCACGCACCGGCACACGCCGGAAGTCACGGAACACCTTGGCGTATCCGCCGATCGCATGATGTTCACGACGCATCTTCTTCCGCTCGAGCGTGGCATCCTTTCGACGCTATATGTATGGCTCAGCGAACCGCGCCGCGAGGATGAAGTCGAGGCTCTTTTTCGGAAATTCTATGCCGAGCGGCCGATGGTTCGGATTTGGCCAGCGGGACGGCTGCCCGAACTGCAACATGTGACGCGCACGAATTTTTGCGATATCGGGTTCGCGCTCGACGAAGCGGGCGAGCGGCTGATCGTCGTTTCGTGCCTCGATAATCTGGGCAAAGGGGCGGCGGGGCAGGCGGTTCAGAATTTCAATGTAATGCACGGCCATGCCGAGTCGGCGGGTTTGATATGAGAGTAGTCATTAAGATCGCCGGGGCGCTGCTGGATGACGAAGCAGCGGTGCGCTCGCTGGCTAGGCAGATTGCGGAACTTGCGAAGGCGGGGCACGAGTTGCTCGTGATCCACGGAGGCGGAAAGATTTTTACCGCCACGCTTGCGCGGATGGGAATCGCGAGCCGGTTCGTTGGCGGGCTGCGCATCACGGATCGCGAAACGCGGGACGCGGCCGTAATGGTTTTTGCCGGACTGCTCAACAAGCGTTTGGCTGGCGCGATTTCGCTCGCGGGACAAACCGCCGTTGGCGTTTGCGCGTCGGATGCGGCGTGCTTCCTCGCCGAGCCGATGTTTCACGAAGGCGACGTAGGCGGACTGGGTTACGTCGGATACTTGACCGGAGTGAATCTCGAATTCCTCAGCTCTCTATGGCGCGCGGGAATTGTGCCTGTGGCGTGCTGCCTGGGCCTTGGGTCGGACGGCGAACTGTACAACATCAACGCGGACCATATGGCCGCGGCCGCGGCGGAATATTGCCAGGCCGAGCGGTTGATTTATGTCACGGATGTTGCTGGCGTGCTCGACGGCGAAAAAGTACTCGATAAGGTCACGGGTGCGGACATTGAGGATCTCATCCGCCACCAAAAGGTCTCCGGCGGCATGGTGCTGAAGCTCGAAGCTGCCAAGCGGGCGCTTGCGGGAGGCGTTCGCCAGGTGCGCATCGTCGGCGGAACGCGTCCGCGCGCACTGCACTCGGCCACGAACGGCGCGAAGGGTCTGGGAACGCGCGTTGTGCCGATTCCCCTGGCAAACCACGCAAAATACGCAGGCCGCGCCGCGCGGTAAAAATCATGACACTCAAAACAAAGCGGAAGTCCATGCCGTCACGAAAATCCAGCGCCACGCAGATTCTTCGCAATGCGGATCGGTATATGGTCGGCACTTATCGCCGCCCGGCGGTTGTTTTCACGCATGGCAAAGGTTGTCATCTTTACGATTCGCGCGGGCGCGTATATCTCGATTTTCTTGGCGGCATCGCGGTGAATGCACTCGGATATTCGCATCCGCGGCTGGTGCGCGTGATCCGGCGCGAGGCTGCGCGGGCCGTGCACTTCTCGAATCTCTTCCACAATCCGTTTCAGGGCCCGCTGGCGAAGAAGCTCGCGGAATGGTCCGGCCTTGACCGCGTGTTTTTTACGAACAGCGGCACGGAAGCGATGGAAGGGGCGCTGAAACTTGCGCGCGCTTATGCCAAGAAAAATGCTGCATCGAACACGCCCGCGAAGACACGGTTTCTCGCACTGGAAAACTCATTTCACGGACGAACGTTCGGTGCCGTAGCCATCACCTACCCGGAGAAATATCGCAAGCCGTTCGAGCCGCTGGTCCCGGACGTGGAATTCGTGCGGTTCAATGACGTCGCCGATCTCGAGAAGAAATTCGACGACACTGTTTGCGCCATAGTGCTCGAAACCATTCAGGGCGAAGGCGGCATTTATCCCGTGAGCGAAGCGTTTTGGAATCGCGCGCGCAATCTGGCCACGCGGCACGGCGCCGCGATGATCGCCGATGAAATTCAATGCGGCCTGGGACGAACGGGCCGGAGATTTGCCTATCAGAAATTTGCCACTCGACCAGATGTCGTGACGATCGCGAAGCCGCTGGCTGGGGGCTTGCCTCTCGGAGCATTCATCGCCACCGAGGAATGGGCCGCGGCGTTTACGCCGGGTCTTCATGGGACCACTTTTGGCGGAGGCCCGCTCATTTGTGCCGTGGCGTTGGAATTTTTGCAAACGCTCGAAGATGAAAAGCTGCTCGAAAATGTACGCGAGCGTGGCGCCGAGTTGCGGCAAGGGCTTGAGACGTTGCAATCGCGCTTCGAATTCATCCGCGAGGTGCGCGGGGAAGGGTTGATCGTCGGGCTGGATCTGTCAATTGAAGGCGCGCCGCTCGTCGAAGAAGCAATGCAGCATGGATTGATCATCAACTGCACGCATGAACACATTCTGCGCCTGCTGCCTCCGTTCATCGTCAAGACGCAGGACATTCGAGAATTTTTGAAGAAGCTCGAAGTTGTGTTTGGCAAAACCGCGCGAAGGGTGTGGAAGTTGGACGATTCTCCGCAGTCGAAGCGCGTTCCGCAAATTCAAGAGATAGCCGGAGCGCGAGCTCAGGCGGCAGCGAGGTAAACAATGAACGCCAGTGTTGCAACTGTTCCGACGCTCACGCACGATCTGTTGATCGGCTCCGAATGGGGCGCGGCGCAAATTCGCGAACTCTACCATCTTGCGGCCGACATTAAGGCGCGGCCGGAGCGTTACCGGAGCGCGCTGGCGGGGCGCTTCCTTGCAATGATTTTCGAAAAGCCGTCGCTGCGGACGCGCGTGACATTCGAAGTCGGCATGGCGAGCATGGGTGGCGGCGCGGTGTTTCTGGACCACACGCAATCACGCCTCGGCGAACGGGAAACTGTCAGCGACGTTGCAAGAAATCTCGATCGCTGGGTGCAAGGGATTGTCGCGCGCGTGTTTGAGCAAAGCGTGTTGAACGAACTGGCGGAGAATGCTTCGATTCCTGTCATCAATGCACTTTCGGATCGCTTTCATCCTTGCCAAGCGCTGGCCGACTTTTTCACGCTCGAGGAGCGATTCGGCGCGCTGCGCGGCGTGAAACTCGCGTACGTCGGCGACGGAAATAACGTTTGCCATTCGCTTCTGACCCTCGGTGCGCGCGTTGGCGCTCATGTTCGCATCGCAACCCCCGCTCGCTATGAACCCGATGCGGGGATCGTGGCCGAAGCGCGGCGCACGGGCCGCGAGACGCGCGCGAAAATCGAAATGTTTCGCTCGCCGGAAGAAGCCGTTGCCGGCGCACAGGTTGTTTACACGGACGTTTGGGCAAGCATGGGCCAGGAAAGCGAAACCGCCGAACGCGAAGCGGTTTTCGCGCCGTATCAGGTGAACGAGGCGCTTTTCGCACAGGCTAGCGCACGCGCCGTGTTCATGCATTGCCTGCCCGCGCATCGCGGCGCGGAAGTCAGCGCGGGCGTCATCGACGGACCACAATCCATCGTGTTCGATCAGTCGGAAAATCGTTTGCACGTTCAGAAGGCAATTTTGCTCACGCTGCTCGGCTAAGGAGAAACCGTTGGCGAAAAAAGTGGTTCTGGCTTATTCCGGAGGACTCGATACCTCGATCATTATTCCGTGGCTGAAGGAGAATTATCACTGCGAAGTGATCGCCATGATCGGCGACCTGGGGCAGAAAGAAGATCTGGAAGCGGCTCGCCGCAAGGCGCTGGCTACGGGCGCAAGCGAGGCCCACGTTGAAGATTTACGCGAGGAATTTATAACCGGCTACATTTGGCCAACGCTTCGCGCCGGTGCAGTGTACGAGCACAAATATTTGTTGGGTACATCGTTCGCGCGGCCGATCCTCGGCCGGCGCCAGGCGGAAATGGCGCGCAAAGTGGGCGCTGACGCGGTTGCGCACGGCTGTACGGGCAAAGGCAACGATCAGGTACGCTTTGAGTTGGCCGTGAAGGCGCTTGCGCCCGAGTTGAAAATTATTGCGCCGTGGCGCGAATGGAATATCACGTCGCGTGAGGAAGCGATTGCTTATGCGCGCGAACATAATGTGCCCATTGAGCAGACCACGAAGAATATTTACAGTCGGGACCGCAACATTTGGCATTTGAGCCACGAAGGCGGGTGCTTGGAAGATCCGGCGAATGCTCCAGAAGAGGCCATGTGGCAGTGGGTCGTTTCTCCGGCAGCGGCGCCGAACACGCCGGCGGAAGTGGAGATCGAATTTGAATGTGGTGTTCCCGTCGCCGTAAATGGCAAGAAACGCAGTGCGGTCGCGCTACTGGAAGAGTTGAACGAAATCGCGGCGAAAAATGCCGTCGGTCGCATGGACATGGTCGAGAACCGCCTAGTGGGAATCAAATCGCGCGGCGCCTATGAGACGCCCGGCGGGACGTTGTTGATCGCGGCGCACCGTGAACTCGAATCACTTTGCCTGGATCGTGAGACGCTGCATTTTCAACAGCATCTTTCACTGCGTTACGCGGAGATGGTCTATTACGGCATGTGGTTCACGCCGCTGCGGGAAGCGCTCGACGCATTTTTCACTTCTTCGCAGCGGCGCGTGACAGGCTCGGTTGGGTTGAGCCTTTTTAAGGGCAACGTTAATGTAACGTCGCGCAGTTCCGCGTATTCGCTGTATCGCACGAATCTCGCGAGCTTTACCATGACGGGCTACAACCCCAAGGACGCCGAAGGATTCATCAATCTGTTCGCACTGCCGATTACAGTTCCGGCGGAGAAGCAAGCGCGGTGAGCGAGGCCGAGCTGAACAAAATGTGGGGCGGGCGATTTGATCGCGCGCCCGACAAGGTGTTTTACGAATTCGAGCGTTCGTTGCGCTTTGACCGGCGGCTGCTGCCGTTTGAACTGCAACTTGATCGCGCGTGGGCGAAAGCTCTCGAGAAAATCAACATTTTTACGAGCGGCGAAGCGAAACAAATCATTGCGGCGCTCGATCAGATCGAGAAACGCGCCTTGGCTGGGCCTGCATGGCTCGATGCTTCTGATTCCGAAGACGTGCATCATTTCGTCGAATCCACGCTGACGGAAATGCTCGGGCCGCTCGGGCAAAAACTTCACACTGGCCGCAGCCGGAACGAAATGATCGTCACCGAGTTTCGGATGTTCGTCAAAGCTGCTACATCGGAAATGCGAAAAGCGGTTGCGCGCCTTATCCAAGTCTTTCTGGAGCAAGCGGAACGTAATCTTGGCGTGCCGATGCCGGGCATGACGCACATGCAACTCGCCCAGCCGATCTTGCTTTCGCATTTTCTGCTCGCGCACGCGGAAGCGTTTTTTCACGATCTGGATCGAATCGCTTTCGCCGCAAATGCTTCGGACGCATGTCCGTTGGGCGCGGGTGCGCTGGCGGGATGCGCCTTCCCGGTTGATCGGTGCGGCTTGGCGGACGATTTGGGATTCGCGCGAATCACGCACAACAGCCTCGACTCAGTGGGCCGGCGGGATTTCGCGCTCGATTATCTTTTTGCGCTCACGGTGTTGTCGAATCATCTGTCACGGCTGTCTGAAGACATGATTCTTTTCGCCTCGCCAGGTTTTGGTTACGTTATTTTGCCAGATGAATATTCCACGGGCAGCAGCTTGATGCCGCAGAAAAAAAATCCGGACGCGTGGGAATTGATTCGCGGAAAATCCGGGCGCATCGCGGGCGCGCTAGTCTCGCTGCTTTTCACGCTGAAAGGCCTGCCGTCAAGTTACCAGCGCGATTTGCAGGAGGACAAGGAACCGCTGTTTGATGCCCACGATCAAGCACTGGCGATGACGCAAATCGCGGCTGGCACCATCGCCGCAACGAAATTCAACGAAGCGAAGTTGCGGCAGGCGAGCGGGGATCCGGGACTGGTCGCCACGGAAGCCGCGGATTACCTGGTGACGAAGGGCATTCCGTTCCGCAAGGCGCATGAGATTGTCGGAAAATTGGTTCGCGACGCTGAAGGAAAAGAATTAGGATTCGCAAACTGGCCCGTGGAGCGTCTAAAACAATATTCTTCGCTATTCGAAGCGGATTTCCGTGAAGCGCTCACTGTGGAAGCGTCGCTCGTGCGGCGCCGAGTCTCCGGTGGCACGGCGCCCGATTCCGTGCGCGAAGCGCTGGCCGAAGCAAAGAATCGCCTGGCTGCTCAGGAGAAAACGGCATGAGGGCGCGTCGGGCGCGGCTGGCGGATGCGGCGGCAATTCATGCGCTCATCGCGCACTATGCCGCGCGGGGGATTTTGCTGCCGCGTACGGAAAAAAATGTGCGTGAACACGCGGCGCTCTTTCTCGTGTTGGAGGAAAAAGGCAATATTGCCGGGTGCGTATCGCTCGAAACGTATGGTTCCGATCTGGCCGAAGTTCGGTCGCTCGCGGTGAGTCCTGAAATTCGCGGACGCGGGCTGGGGGCGCGACTCGTGCAATTTGCGCTCGCCGAGGCGCGACGCCGTAAAATTGCGCGTGTCTTTGCCGTGACTCACGCGCCTGATTTTTTCGTCCGCCAGGGATTTACCACATCGTCGCGCCGCGCGCTGCCGGAAAAAATAGCGCGTGACTGCTCTGGCTGCCCGAAAGCGAATGGCTGCCGCCTGGTTGCCGTCATTGCAACGGTCACTCCTCAGCGCGTTGCGCTGCCGATATTGAACGATATTGCTACTTCGTCTCCGGCCACATGAAGCCACGCATCCGGGCGTCGCAGTTTCCCCGAGGTGTCACGTTTTCCGCGGTCGCTTGCGGACTGAAACAATCCGGGCTCGATCTGGGATTGCTTGTCAGTGAAAGCCCGGCCGCGGCTGCCTGTGTTTTCACGACGAATCTTGTCAAGGCGGCGCCGCTTCTCATTTCCCAAACGCATCTGCGCCGCTCTGCCGCCACGATGCGCGCCATCATCGTCAATTCCGGCAACGCCAATTGCGCAACGGGTCCGGCGGGGCTTCTTGCATCGGGGCGTACGGCTGCAGCGGTGGCTCGCGAGATCGGCTGCAGGCCCGAGCAGATTCTCGTTTGTTCGACGGGCGTGATCGGCGTGCCGCTGCGCGCGGAGCGCATTCTGCGTGCTGTCCCGAATTTGACCGCGAGCCGCGCGGCGCGCCCGGAATCCTTCGCACGATTCACGCGCGCGATCATGACCACGGATACGCGCGCCAAATTTGCTGCGGAGAGCTGCCAGATTGGCGGGAAGCGGGTGCGTTTTCTCGGCTGTGCAAAAGGCGCGGGGATGATTCATCCGCGCATGGCGACGATGCTCGCGTTTATCGCCACGGATGCGGCAGCGGCTCCCTCAATGCTTCGGCGTGCGCTGCGCGATGCCGTTGGCAGGACATTTAACGCCATCACCGTGGACGGCGATACTTCAACGAACGATACGCTGGCGCTCTTGGCGAACGGAGCTTCTGGTGCGCGGGCGATTCGTAGCGGCACCGCCGGTTACCGGAACTTTCTAGCCGCGTTCGGATCTGTATGCCAGTCACTGGCGCTTCAAATTGTCGCGGATGGCGAAGGCGCACATCGTGTGGTGGAAATCGAAGTTCGCGGTGCGCCGTCCGGCGGGGCTGCGGACAAAGTCGCGCGCACCATTGCAAATTCGCCGCTCGTTAAGACGGCGCTTGCCGGCGGGGATCCCAACTGGGGCCGAATCCTGGCCGCAGCCGGCAGGTCGGGCATTCGATTCAATCCCGCGCGCGTCGAAATTCGTATGGCTGGTATTTTGATGTGCCGCAATGGACGCGCGCATCCCTTCAGCGAGCGCGCCGCGCATCGCAAGCTGCTCGCCGCGCACGTTCCTATCGTCGTGGACTTGCGCGCGGGACGTGGCGCTGCGCGCGTATGGACATGCGACTTCACGGGAGACTACGTCCGCATCAACGCCAGCTATCGCAGTTAACGGAAATCCTGTCCTATGCGGTCGCGGTGTGCTGTTTCTGGCTGCGGGGGTGCAGCGGAACCTCTGTACGGTCGATGCGGCCTGCGACATACCGGTACTGTTCGAGCGACGTGCCCTCGATGCCCTGGCGGACTAGCTGCGCGACATCGAGTTTCGCTTCGGCAGCTTCGAGTTCGGTCGGAGTGGCATGCAGCGCTGGACTGCGCGGCAAAAAAACCGGACAGCAATCGTGAAATGGCTCCGCGGAAATATCATGCGTGCCGATTTTCCGCGCGAGCGCCAGAATTTCGAGTTTGTCTGTACCGGCGAGCGGACGAAAAACCGGAAGTTTCGCCGCCGCTTCGACGGCGACCATATTGCGAAGCGTTTGCGACGCCACTTGTCCCAGACTGTCGCCCGTGACGAACGCCAGCGCGCGGTCGCGCCGCGCCAGAACTTCCGCGATCCGCAGCATCATGCGGCGGTAAAGCAGCACGCGCGTACTCTCGGGCGCGTAGCGCACGATTTCGCGCTGGATCGACTCGAACGGGACACGATAGAGCTTGGCTGTGAACTGCCACGGCACGAGTTGCCGCACCAGTTCACGGGCGACGTGCACCGAGGATTCGCCGGGCCGCGCGCCAGTGCCGTAGAAATGCGCGAACGAAAGATGCGCGCCGCGCTTCATCATTTGATATGCGGCGACGGCGGAATCGAAACCCCCGGAAAGCAGACACATCATTTTCCCAGCAGTATTGGCGGGCAATCCGCCAGGGCCTGAAATCTTTCGCGCATAAACTAGCGCTGGGCCAGAGGTGATTTCGATGCGACACGTCATGTCGGGATCATTCAACTTCACACGTACATCGCGGTCCGCCGCTCGCAAACGATCCAGCAGATAGCGCCCGACGACAGCTTCGATCTCTGAGCTTCGGTGCGCGAAGGATTTATCGCTACGCTTGGCGCGGACGGCGAACGTGGCAAAAGATAGGGGCTCGACCTCTGCCCAAGCGGCTTCGCAGAACGCGGCCAGACTGGGTTCGACGGGTCTCGCTATGGCGTAATAAGCAACTCCGGAAATGCGCGCGAGCCGAGCGAGCGTCTCTCCGAGCGATGCACCTTCTTTCAACCGGACGATTAGGCGGTCATTCGGGCGCTCGATTTTCTCAATCGGGATGCCTTCCAGAGCGAGGCGCAAGGCGCTTGCGAGCTTGGATATAAAGAACCGTTTGTTGCGGCCCTTTAGCCACAGCTCATGATAATGAACGACAACGGCTGGCTGATTCATGTCCCGAGTTCCCCGTAACGGACGTTCGTTGCAGTATACCAGCCGCTGCCCAGGGGCGACACCCGTGAAACGGGGAGCAGACCGGTCCCCAATCCGCTGTGTCGCATTTGTTCGTAACCGTATCGATACACGGTCTTGGGCGGCACGACTTTTCTTGACAGCAGGGGTTACAATCCACGCACCTGGGAGCCGGGGATACGTTTCGGCCGGTCATGCGACGCGCCGGAGCCGACCTGCATCTAAGGGCTGCATCACTGTGGAGGTAAGGTCCCATGTGGATTCGCCGGGACTGGGACGTTTTTTTCAACCGCATACGCAGGCGGGGCACCGCGACTCATCCACCGCGGCCCGTGGATCGGTCCGCGCGAAACCGGCTGGTTCCCGCGCAAGGCTACAGTTTATCTGAGCTGGACGATGCCGGGCTGACACTGGAGCAAGCGGAGATTTTGGGCTTGCCCATCGACGCTTTGCGCATCGGCAGCGACCAGGCGAACGTGACTGCTCTGCAGATGTTCCTCAGCGCCAGCCGCGCCCGCTACTGATACGCCTGCATTTTCACGCCACCGCGCATTTCTACTTTGCGTTGATAGTTCTCCGCGATGTTTCCGTAGTGTAGCAGACGACAAACCTGTAAGGGGAAGTGCATTCCTACTGTGGAACACCCGCGGGAACGCTGGCGCGGGCGACCGAAGTGCCAGGGAGCGGCATAAGGCGCATCTCGCGGTCGCGGACGGCCGTGAATGCGGCCCACTCGCGCTTGGCGACGGGCCGAGACGGCGGGAGCGCGAGATGTTCGAAGTTCAGGAAGCGGCCGTGGAGCTCGATGCGAAAGTCGAGATGCGGGCCGGTGGCGAGGCCGGTCATGCCGACAAGACCGATGCGCTGGCCCTGCACGACCTGCTGACCATCGTGGACCAGGATACGGTAGAGATGCATGTAATAAGTTTCGTAGCCGTTGGTATGTCGGATTTTGACCAGATTGCCGTCTTCGCCCTTGCGGCCGGCAAAGATCACGCGGCCGTCGCCAATGGCTTGCACGGGCGTCCCGGTGGGAGCGCCATAATCGGTGCCAAGATGTGGGCGGTAGATCTTCAAGATGGGATGGAACCGGTGGTAGCTGAAATGGGACGTGATGACGGCGGCGAATTTCAGCGGTGAATGCAGGAAGGCCTTCTTGAGCGATTTGCCGCTGGGTGTGTAGTACGCGGGAGCGCCCGAGGGGTCGTGAAAGAGAACCGCGCGGTACACCTGACCGTCATTGTCATATTCGGCGACGAGGATTTTGCCGTAGCCGATGGTCTGGCCGTTTGCGAGCACCTTTTTTTGGACGACGACTCGGAAAGTGTCGCCCGGGCGAGGGTCGGTGTAAAAATCCAAGTCCCAGCTAAAAATATCAGCCAGTTGCACGGCGAGCTCGGGACTTTCGCCGGCCTGCTTGACAGCATCGAAGAGGGAGCCATCGATTTTGCCAGCGACAGCGTCGGTTACCCTGGTTGAGGGAATTGTTTTGACTGTGGCGTCGAATTGGCTGCCGCGACGGGCGATGAAAAGGAAGCGTTCAGGGTCAATCTGGTAACGCAACTGCCAGAGCTGGCCGACGACAGAGCGGCCGATGGTCAGTTCGTTTCCGGCCTGAAACATGCGGAAATCGAAAACAGGCTGCGCTGATGCCACGAGTTGCGCGGTGGTGAGCGAGTCAACGCCCATGCGAGCGAGCATGGCGGCAAATGGCATGCCGCGCGGAACGGCGCGAGCCGAAAACACTAGGGCCGGATTCTGCGCGATAGCGGCGGGTGGCACGCGGGCGGCCTCGACTTCCCGCGCGAAGCGGCGCTCAAAGGCAAAGCGCGTGTAGCAGGCGCCCGCGATGGAGATCGCCGCAATGGCGATGACGGAAGACCAGGCAATGATCTTCTTGCGGCCCATGAACGCCTCCACGCCCGAGTTTCCAAGGGAAGCGCAGCATAACCCAGCGGTGCAGGGGAACTCAAAGAGAAATGCAAAGGCTTGCACAGTCGGGGTAATCCTGTACAGAAGTACAGGCCTTGCGAGCCATCGCGCAAGCTCCGGGAGCCTGCGCTCGATGAAAAATGGTGAGACGCGCTAGCGTTGGGGGTTGACGGCAGCGACAGGCTGGCCGCCGGAGTTGTCCGCAAAGTAGTTTTGTTGATAGAGGTCGCGGTAAATTTTGCCCGCAACGTCGGCGGCATGAGGGCCGCTCACGATGCGCGTGCCGCCCCGCAGTAGAACAACGAGAACGAGCTTGGGATGCGCCTGGTCGGCGTAGGAAGCAAACCAGCCCAGGCGGCCACCCACTCTCTCGTCATCGCAGGTGCCAGTCTTGCCCAGCGTCTGCTCACCTTCAGGATCGTCGCTCAGGCGGGCCGTTCCGTACAAGACCGCCGCGAGCATTCCCTGGCGAAGCTCTGGGAGCATGGGAGCAATTGCGAGGGTCCGGCGAACGCGCGGGGCAAAGTCGCTGACCGCCGAGCGGGTCTGGGGATACTGCAGGTAATATATTGTTCCGCCGTTGGCGATGGTGGAAACGACCGAGGCGAGTTGCAGCGGCGTGATGCGTATGCCTTCGCCGAAGCTGCACATGCGTGCGACGCCTCCGCGACGAGGCGGCGTGGCGGGAAGAAACCCGGGCTGCTCGCCACGAATGTCAAAACCAGTGCGCTGGCCGAGGCCGAAGACATGGTCGTAATGCCACACCGTGTCGAATCCGAGACGGCGTCCCAACTCCTCGAAGAAGTTATTGTTCGAGTGGGCGAGGGCTTCGGTCATGTCCATGTAACGGCGCTGTCCGACGCGAATCATCGTATCGGGAGTGACGACTCCGTTTTCGAGCGCAGCAACGGCAATTATGGGCTTGGTTGTCGAGCAGGGTTCGAAACCAGCCGAGTAGGCGAGCTTCTGGTTGACAATGGTAAGGATACGGCCAGTCGATGGGTCCACGGCAACCACGGAGCCGTTTTGGCGTCCGAGCGCGTCGAGGGCAGCCTGACGGACGACTGGATCGTCGAACCGCGAATCGTCCCCCGCGGCAGGATCGGGCATGTACGTGGGAACGCCGCGATAGCGGTAGTAGCGGCGTCGACGCGTGGAATGGGTGGTGCGCCGGTGCGCCGCGCCCCTGCCGCTCACGTTCGCCGGCATCACAATAAACGCAAATGCGACCGCGATTGCCAGCAAAAACAGCTTAGAAATCAGAGAGCGGGCCGTGGTGATGTTTCGGGCTGGGGTTCGGATCATGGGGTATTTTTTGGGACTGAATGCTAACCTCGATTGAATTTGCGAATAACGCGCTTATTCTAAGGAACTAAAGCAGTATCCCGCAACTTAAAAGCTGTCTAATCATTGCAGAGAGTTGCCAAAGGCGCAATAGACTTCATGGCCGAAATTGTCCCGCGAGTATCAGTACCGAGGTACAGGCCCATGCGTACCAACGTCGCAAAACGGGCATAGATTCAGGATATTTCGTAAGGTTTAGATGCGGGTTACGCGAACCGCGATGGCACTACGCCGCAAGCGAAGGATTTCTGACCGGGGCTGGTGCTATGTTGGATTGCCTACTCGATCCCAAACGCCCCTCCAAGGACATGCGCCCGCTCTTGGGGCATATAGTAGGAAAGGCGCCCCGGCGAATAGCCACTGCCATCTCTTAGCGTGGTCGGCCAATTCCGTGAAAAAGCTACGCCTGTGACACCGTGCCGCTGGCATGCTTCGACTACTCGTTCGGTTACAAAGCGAAATCGCGGCAGAGGCCAAATTATGAAAAAATCTGATCCGTCCCAGTTGCGAATGTCGATCAGCTTTTCGGGAGACTCCAGCCGAGAATAAACAAGGTGAGCACAGCCGGAGCAGCGCTCTACTTCTCGTATGCCGGAAGCTGGCGGAGCCATGCCTCCCCATCCGATGACCGCAAGTTCATGAACTGGGATGGGTATGCCCGTCTTCCCGATCTTGGCCCTGGCTGGGAGCGCCAAGAATCCGGTTAGGCCCTCGCTCTCAAAAACACGTCTCGCCCGGTCTCGGATGAGGCATTCTGATATCCACGTGAAAATCACGTCTGGAGGTCGGTCGCAGGGTACGACCATATCCAAAGGTGAGCTCCTTCTGCCTCTGGAATGGCCGCGGTTAATTGGGCAACGAATTTTCTCCATTTCATAGGGGGCACTCTCATTCATATCCGCGACACAGCGGTTTCCCTCTGGTTCAAGCATCAGGGAAAATCGCGCGAGGCCCATCCTCAATCCCTCTTGAAAAACCGTTCCGAGGTCAGCGGGCGGCTTTGGCCTTTGCGGCGGGGACGGCTTGCGGGCCCGGCCTCGGAGCGTCCTTTGCCGCTTCGGCGGGCGCGGCCTTTGAAGATTCGTCGCTGGCGACGGACGCGGGAAGGCCGAGTTGCTTGCGCAAAGTGGCGTCGATTCTGTTGCGAATGTCGGTGTTTTCGCGCAGGAAAAGGCGTGCGCTTTCGCGGCCCTGGCCGAGGCGCTCTCCGCCAAAGGAAATCCACGTGCCGTTCTTTTCGAGGACGCCGCGCGCGACGCCGAGGTCGAGTAAGTCGCCTTCCTTGGAAACTCCTTCGCCATAGAGGATGTCGAATTCGGCTTCGCGGAACGGCGCGGCAACTTTGTTTTTCACGACTTTCGCGCGCGTGCGCGAGCCAATGACGCGGTCGCCCTCTTTGATGGCTTGAATGCGGCGAATGTCGAGGCGGATAGACGAATAAAATTTCAGCGCGCGGCCGCCGGTAGTGGTTTCCGGATTGCCGAACATGACGCCGATTTTTTCGCGGATCTGATTGATGAACACCAGGCAGGTCTTGGATTTTGAAACGATGCCTGTGAGTTTGCGCAAGGCCTGCGACATCAAACGCGCCTGCAAACCCATTTGCGGATCGCCCATATCGCCTTCGAGCTCGGCTTTCGGTACGAGCGCGGCGACCGAGTCGATGACGATGATGTCGATGCCGCCGGAACTAATCAGCGCCTGGGCGATTTCGAGGGCCTGTTCACCGTTGTCTGGCTGCGAGACAAGAAGATTGTCGACATCGACGCCGAGTTTGCGGGCGTAGGACGGATCGAGGGCGTGCTCGGCGTCGATGAATGCCGCCGTGCCGCCGATCTTTTGCGCCTCGGCGATCACGTGCAGCGCGAGAGTGGTCTTGCCACCGGACTCCGGGCCGTAGATCTCGATAACGCGGCCGCGCGGCAGGCCGCCGACGCCGAGAGCAGCGTCAATGGAAATCGAACCAGTGGGGATTACGTTCACGGGAACGAGAACGTCTTTCGTCCCGAGGCGCATGATCGAGCCTTTGCCATACTGCTTCTCGATTTGCGCGATTGCCGCGTCCAGCATTTTCACTCTCTCATCCGCCATATGCCACCTCTCGTCATGAAGTCCCAAGCCGCGGGTGTTTATTGGAGCGGCAGTTTACCAGAAAGTGCCCGATTGCGTCTCTGGTTCTGTCTCGGGAGGCAGGATAGCACAAGGCGAACAAAAAGCAAATAGAAAATATCGTGGCCAGTGACGAGCGATCAGTGGCCAGCGCAAGAACAAGGAACCGGCCCTCCAGCGAGAGGAGTTTTGGCCGCAAATTCAGTATTTGTAAAAGCCGCGGGAGGATTTGCGGCCGAGCCAGCCGGCGGCGACGTATTTTTTCAGCAGCGGGCAGGCGCGGTATTTCGGATCGCCGAGACCATCGTGAAGCACTTCGAGAATATCCACGCAGACATCTAGGCCGATAAAATCGGCAAGCTCGAGCGGCCCCATCGGATGATTCATTCCCAATTTCATTACGGCGTCGACGGATTCCGGCGTGGCGACGCCTTCCATGACGGTGTACGCGGCTTCGTTGATCATGGGCATGAGGACGCGATTGGAGACGAAGCCGGGCGAATCGTTGACGGCGACGGGCTTTTTGCCGAGCTTTTCGCAGAGCGCCATGGTGAGCGCGAAAGTTTCGTCGCTGGTTTGCAGGCCGCGAATCACTTCGACGAGCGTCATCACGGGAACGGGATTCATGAAGTGCATGCCGATGAAATTTTCCGGACGGCTGATTTTTGCGGCGAGCGCGGTGATGGAAATGGACGAAGTGTTGCTGGCGACGATCGCGCCGGCCCGCAGCGCCGCGTCAACTTCCTTGAGGACGCGCTCTTTCAGTTCGCGCTGCTCAGGGACAGCTTCGATGGCGATGTCGGCTGCCGTGAGGGCTTTCGCGTCGGTGGTCATTTTGATGCGGGCGAGGATGGCGGGCTTATCGGCTTCGGCGATTTTGGCTTTCTTCACTTCGCGATCGAGATTTTTGCCGATGGTGTCGAGGGCGCGGTCGAGAGATTTTTGATCGACGTCGCGCAGGATGACGGAATAGCCCGCCTTCGCGAACACGTGCGCGATGCCGTTGCCCATCGTGCCCGCGCCCAGCACGCCGACTGTTTTGATTGCATCGAGAGCCATGAAGCCTCCGAGGAAAATTCGAGAAGGATTAGGGAATCACGGGCGGAGAAAGAAATCAAGGGAGGGAACGATTCAAAGCGAATGCAGATTCCTCGTCGCGGTTGCCTGCCTGCCGCAGACAGGCTCCTCGGAATCACAACCGGAAGTGCATGGCCGCTATTGAGGCGGGGCGGCGTCGACGACTTGGCGGACGATTTCGCGGGCGCGATCTTCGTCCTCGGGGAGGACGCGGACGGCGTAAATGGGCTGGGCATCGCCGGAGTCGGCATCGGGCCGTTCGACGTAACAGGCGACGCCGATTTCGGCGAGGCAGGATTTCAGAATCTCCGCCATGCGGGCGTCATTGTTCGCGGCCTTGCTCGCATCTTTGTTTGCCACGTTGCCCGCGTCATTGTTCGCGACATTGCCGGACCAGACTTCGGCCGTGGCGTCTTCGGGGTAAAGATCCTTGGGAATTTCGTGGCGAATGTCGTCGGCGCCTTCATAGTCCTCGACGGGCAATTCGTTGGTGGCGTCGGGAAGTTCCGCGGGCATGGGTGTTGTGCTGTTGAGAACCTCGTCGAGCACGGCTTGTGCATTGGAGAAATTCGCGGCGGGCGCCCAGATTTCAAGCCCGGAAAATTCCGAGGAAAAGACGAGACGTGCGTCGAGGTCTTGGCGATTGTACGGGATTTTCGCGGCGTCGAGCGCGGCGGTTATCGCGGAAAATGTTCCGCCACTTGCGCCTTTCCAGAGCAGCGTGGGCGAATCCATTTCGTCGGCGGGCGTGCGCAGCTTGTGGTCGACTTCTTCGGACGGCAATGCATCGACCAGGTCCACGTCGCAGTCGTTGCAGTGCGTGAACCCGCGCCGATACTCGTATTTGCAGACCGGGCAGAACATTTCACTCAGGCCATCGGCGTCCGTGGATTTCCATGAAAGATAAATCGTGCGGCACAGCGTATTTCCCGTAGCACGCTTCGCAAAGCCAGTGGTCCTCGTCGTCTGCGAATCCGACCTGCCCGGGGTCGATGTGTGCCCAGCAAATCTTGCAATGTTCGTGATCCCATCCACCGGCAACGATCTGCTCCGGCGCATTTCCACCCGCAGGCAAGTCCGAAGCCTTCCTTAGCACCCGCCCGCCCTCGCACCGGGACATCGCATCATCCTGGGCTTCGAAGATGACTCGCTTCCATGCGTGCCCCTCGCCAATGACCATTTCAATGTCCGAGGCATTCCAGTACCCGTCCACGTATGGCAATTTTGCTCCAGCAGCGGCCTGCTCGTTGGGATATGCCGCGAGAAAGACGGCAGTCTTCTTATCTCGGTGTAGTTCTATTAGATTACCAATCATGCTCTCTGCATTCCTGACAAACAGCCAACACCTGCCCTCTGCAACGCCGCCGAGATGATCGAAAACGCCTGCCAGCCGAGCGCTGCTGCCTACAGGCGAAATCGAAGCGATTGTGAAGTGCGGCAAATCGGCCAAGGTAGTCAACGATTCACCTGTGTAGCTACATGCGTTGGACAGCCAGGGCGACGGCGTTGCCGCCGCCGAGGCACAGCGCCGCGATGCCGCGCTTCAAGTTGCGGCGCTGCAATTCGTAAAGCAGCGTGACGAGAATGCGCGCGCCGCTCGCGCCGATGGGATGGCCGAGCGCGACCGCGCCGCCATTGACGTTGATTTTCTCGGGATTCAATTTCAGCTCGCGCGCGACGGCTATGGCCTGCACGGCGAAGGCTTCATTCAGTTCGATCAAGTCGACGTCCGTGTCGCGATCCCAGCCCGTTTTTTTGAGCAGCTTATTGACCGCTTCTACTGGCGCCATCATCACCCACTTCGGTTCGACGCCTCCGGTGGACTGCGCGACGATGCGCGCCATGGGAGTCTTGCCGAGGCGCTGCGCGTTGCGTTCGCTGGTGACGACACAGGCCGCGGCGCCGTCATTTGTGCCCGGCGCGTTTCCTGCGGTGACGGTGCCGTCTTTCTTGAACGCGGCGCGCAATTTTCCGAGGGCTTCGAGCGAAGTGTCTTCGCGCGGCGTTTCGTCCTTGCTGATGACGGTGGGCGCGCCTTTTTTCTGCGGGATTTCGACGGGCACGATTTGCTCCTCGAAGAAGCACGATTTCATCGCGCGGATCGCCTTCTGATGGCTTTCGAGCGAATACTGATCCTGCTCCGCGCGCGAAATTTTATATTTTTCGGCGACAAGCTCGGCGGTGACGCCCATGTGGTAGTCCTCGTACGCCTCCCAGAGGCCGTCGTGGACCATCGAGTCGATCAATTGGCCGTTGCCGAGGCGGTAGCCGGTGCGCGCTTGCATCAGGAGATAAGGACAATTCGACATGGACTCCATGCCGCCCGCGACGAGCGTCTCCGATTCGCCGGTGATGACGGCTTGCGCCGCGAGGCCGACGGATTTGAGGCCTGAGCCGCAGACTTTGTTGATGGTCATGGCCGCGACGCGATAATCGAGGCCGCCCTTGAGCGCCGCCTGGCGTGCGGGATTTTGGCCGAGGCCCGCTTGAACCACGTTGCCCATGATGCATTCGTCGACTTCCTTGGGATCGATGCCCGCGCGGCGAACGGCTTCGGCGACGACCTTCGCGCCAAGCTCCGGCGCGGTGAGCGGCGAAAGTCCGCCCATGAATTTTCCCATCGGCGTGCGCACGGCGCTGAGAATGACCGGCTGATCCGTTGACTGCGACATGATGATGGCTCCTTTAAGTATTGCGATGCTCTGAATACAACAGTATAGGCGGGGCGGTTCACAGGGTCAATTTGGCGTATCGCGCCGTCTAGAATGTAACCGAAGGATGTAACCCAACCAAGAAGCGATTTGAGGAGGGCAGGTTGGGGAACAAGGGACGTTGGGAGTATCTGCGAGCGATCTATGAGCGTTATCGGACGGCGGGACGGAAGAGCAAGAAAGTGATTTTGAGCGAGTTTTGTGCGAACACCGGCTACCACCGGAAGTATGCGATCCGTTTGCTGAACAGGCCGCGGCCGGAGAAGCGACGGAGACCTCCCCGGCGACGCGGGATGAGCTACGTACTAACTCAGGAGTGCTGAGAAGTGGTCAGGGCAAGGATCCCCTGTGCATCTGATTTCAGACGCTCGTGAAGTCTAAATCCAAGTGGCTTCCACTAGCAACAGGAATGGCACTCCACCATAGC
>Ga0307373_10005396_pt1 | contig 20940 bp, 15 predicted proteins | sample OX2MG_FD_202534 | JGI IMG/M metagenome (GOLD analysis project Ga0307373, IMG submission 202534) | Soil microbial communities from Risofladan, Vaasa, Finland - OX-2 | ecosystem: Environmental > Terrestrial > Soil > Coastal area > Acid sulfate soil | place: Finland: Risofladan, Vaasa | collected...
GCGACGCATCGATGGCCCAGATGGATGGTATCGGCGGGCAGCGCGGCGGCCAGCAGCGCCAACAGGTCGGCACGATGAAACGAATACTGCGGAGCGCCGTAGCGCCTTTCGGCCTCCTCACCGAGCATTTCCCGGGCGATTATTCGTCCGTCGTCCCAGCGGCGATAAGTGGACGTCGCTGGACGTACCGCCACCGCGCGCATCGCCGCTTCGCAGCCGAGCCGATGGAGCAGGCGGGTTGCGTTGCTGCTGAGGCGTATGCCGGCGCCGATTTCACGCAGTTCCGGGGCCTGTTCGAAGACCTGGACCTCGATGCCGCAGCGTCGGAGCGCGAGCGCCGTAGTCAAGCCTCCGATGCCGGCGCCGACAACGATCACTCGCATAGAAGACACGGAAAGTCCCGCTTTAGACAACGTTGCTGTCGGGTCGCACTTTAAGCCCGTTCATGACGAGTTCGCAGTGTGCCTGGAAATACCGCTCCAGGTCGAGCGGATGTGACTTGCCAAACAGCAGCATCCAGATCACCGCAACCACCGCGGGCGCCATGATGATCTGTGGATAGTCGCCCACCAGCTCTGCTCGGAACTCGCCTCGATCAACGCCTCGCTGGATGGCCAGCTTGAGGCTCCCGATACCGTGCTGGAGAAGCTCGTTGTAAAAGAATTCCGTGAGTTCCGGGAAATTCGGCCCCTCAGCGATAAGCAGGCGGATCAGTCGGCTGCGCTTACGATCTCTGACGACCTCGCGATAGAAGGTTGTCATCAGGAGTCGTATCAGCTCCTCGGTGGGTCCTTCGAAGTGTTCCGCAAGGGCGACGATGTTCCGGATGGTGGGCTGGATAACGCTGAGAACTACCGCCCGGAACAGATCCTCCTTGTCTTTGAAGTAGAAGTAGATCGCGCCCTTGGTCAGACTGACGCGCTCGCCCACGTCTTCCAATCGCGTCGCCGTATAGCCGCGTTGCGTGAACTCCTCGAAAGCGGCCTCCAGAATCTCCGTCAGACGTCGCTGTTTGCGGCGCTGGCGCGGAGAGGAGCCGACGACGCGGCTGGTTGAAGATGCCGAGCGGCTTGACACGTCGGCTATTCTGGTATGAATTAAACGATAAGTCAATAATTGACTTGTGAGTCAGGAAAGCTGGGTAGGAAGATCGGGGCCGGATGGGCACGAATTTAAGCAAGCGCGCGATTTTCGCGGGAGCCACGCTGCTCGTCGCGATGGCTGCGATCGGGATCTTCCTGTTCGTGCGCGGTCATCGGCACAACGGCGATCTCCTCACGCTTTACGGCAACGTCGATATCCGCGAGGTGCAGGTCGCTTTCAATGACTCGGATCGAATCGCGCGGATGTTTGTTCAGGAAGGCGACTTCGTCAAACCGGACGAGCTTATTGCGGAGCTGGATTCCCGCCGCTACGCCGCCCGCGCCGATCAGGCGCGGCACAATGTTAAGGCGGCGCAGGATGTTCTCAACCGTCTGCTCAACGGTTCGCGGCCCGAGGAAATCGTCCAGGCGCGTTCGACGATGGAGGCGTTGCACGCCACCATGCGCGACGCGGAGGCAACCTATCGGCGTAACCTCGAGCTCAGAAGAGAACGGGTAATACCCGAGCAAACGCTCGACGATGCGGAAGCCAGGTATAAGGCGGCCGCTGGGAACTACGACGCGGCCCGCCAGGCGTGGATTCTCGCGGTCAAAGGCCCGCGTATCGAGGATATCGAAAATGGCCGCGCCATGCTCAAAGCCGACCAGGCCGCGCTCGCGCTGGCGGAGCGCGAACTGGCCGACACCAAGCTCTATGCCCATTCCGAGGGCGTCATCGAGGACCGTATCCTCGAGCCGGGCGACATGGCCTCGCCGGTAGTGCCGGTCTTCACGATGGCGCTCACCAATCCACTGTGGGTGCGCGCTTACATTCCCGAAACCTACCTGGGTCGCATCTACCCGGGCATGAAGGCGTCGATCACCACCGACAGCTATCCGGGCAAGGCTTTCCAGGGATGGATCGGGTACATCTCGCCGACCGCCGAGTTCACGCCGAAAAACGTCGAGACCTCGGAGCTGCGCACGCGACTCGTCTATCAGGTGCGCGTTTACGCCTGCAATCCGCAAAACCAGCTGCGTCTCGGGATGCCGGCGACCGTGACGGTCGCGCTCAATCAGCCGATTCCCAGCGCGAACCAGATCAACGGTCTTGGCTGTGGAGAACAAGGTCACGCGGGCGGACAGCAGGAAATCCACTGACGCGGCGGTACTGCTCGAAGCCGTCAGCAAGAACTTTCGTGGCGGCGGCCGCGCGGCTCAGGCGCTTGACCGTGTGAGCCTGGCGGTCAAACGCGCGATCGTGACCGGGCTGGTCGGTCCCGATGGCGCCGGCAAGACCACCCTGATGCGCCTGGTCGCGGGATTGTTCGCCCCGGACGATGGAGAAATCGCCGTGCTGGGGATCGACGTGCTCGCCGAGCCGCAGCGCGTGCAATCGATCGTGGGCTACATGCCGCAGCGCTTCGGTCTCTATGAAGACCTCAGTGTGCGGGAGAACCTCGACCTTTATGCCGACCTGCGTGCCGTGACCGCCGCCGATCGTTCAGCCCGCTATGCGGATTTGATGCAGATGACGGGGCTGGCTCCATTCATGTCCCGGCTCGCCGGCAAGCTCTCGGGCGGGATGAAGCAGAAGCTGGGGCTGGCGTGCGCGCTGGTCGGCGCGCCGCCATTGCTGCTGCTCGACGAGCCGACGGTCGGCGTCGATCCGGTTTCGCGGCGCGAGCTGTGGGGAATCATCCGTCGCCTGGTTGAGGATCGCGGCGCCACGGTGCTGCTGAGTACCGCCTATCTCGACGAGGCCGAACATTGCGCCGAGGTCGTCCTGATGCACGACGGCAAGGTGCTGGGGCAGGACGATCCCGCGGCTTTCACGCGTCGACTCGCGGGACGCAGCTTTCATGTCCTGGCGCCTGGAATCTCCAAACGCGCGTTGCAGGAGCGTATCAGCCGGGCGCCGGGTGTGCTCGACGCGATCATCCAGGGTTCGCGCGTGCGGGTCGTCACCGAGCAAGCGATTGCGCCGACCGCCGATCAGCTGATTGGCGGTGCATTCGATCTGGAGATCACGCCTATCGCGCCGCGCTTCGAGGACAGCTTCGTAAGCCTGCTCAAGGGTTCCGCGCGCGTTGCGCCCGCGCCTGACGCTCCCACTGCCAGGGCATCGCGAAGTCCGAGCGGCGACCAGAATGTGATCGTGGTGCAAAACGCGGGTCGCCGATTCGGCGAGTTCTATGCGGTGCACGACGTCAGCTTCACGGTCCGGCGCGGCGAGGTCTTCGGTCTGCTGGGCGCCAACGGCGCCGGGAAATCAACCATGTTCCGCATGCTGTGCGGCCTGCTGCCCGCCTCGGAGGGAACCCTGCGAGTGGCAGGACTGGATCTGCGGCGCGCCGCCGCGCGGGCGCGCGGGCGCGTGGGCTACATGGCGCAGCGCTTCTCCCTCTATAGCGATCTCTCGGTGTTCCAAAACCTGCGCTTCTTCAGCAGCGCGTATGGGCTCAAGGGAGCGCATCAGCAGCAGCGACTCAACTGGGCGCTCGATGAATTCGATCTGCGCCCGTTCGCCGATGTCGACAGTCGCGACTTGCCGCTGGGCTTCAAGCAACGACTGGCTCTCGCCGTCGCGCTGGTGCATGAACCCGACATCCTGTTCCTCGACGAGCCGACCTCGGGTGTGGATCCACTCGGGCGGCGCGATTTCTGGCGCCGGATCAATACGCTGGCGGAGAGCGGCATCACCGTCATGGTCACGACCCACTTCATGGAAGAGGCGGAGTATTGCGACCGCCTGGTGATAATGGCGCAGGGACGGATTCTGGCCGAGGGCACTTCCGAGGAAATGCGTGAGCGCTTTCGCTCCGACGCTCTGCCCAACCCAACCATGGAGGACGCCTTCGTCGCGCTCATCGCCACCAGCGAAACCCATCACAGCGGCGCCGCGGCATGAACCGCGAGCGACTCATGCGATTGCGGGGCCTGTTGCGCAAGGAATTGCTGCAAGTCGTGCGCGACCCTTCGAGCATCGCCATCGCCTTCGTAATGCCGGTAATCCTGCTGCTGATCTTCGGCTACGGCGTGTCACTGGATGCCAAGCGGATACCCATCGCACTGGTGGTTGAGCAACCGAACCGCGACAGCGCGAGCTTCACTGCCGGATTCTTTCAATCGCCCTACTTCGTGCCGCTCCGTTTCTCCAACATCCAGGAGGCTGATGTGGCGATGCGGGCGCGGCTGGTCGAGGGCATCGTATGGCTGCGCAGCGATTTCAGCCGCCGGCTGCTGAGCAACGGGAATGCTCCGATCGGCCTGATCGTCGACGGCGTTGACGCCAACAACGCGCGGATCGTCGAGGGCTATCTTCAGCAAGTATGGGCGGCGTGGATCGCGAAGTTCTCGGCCAGCCGCGGGTTGTCGCTGAAAACTCCGGTCAAGGCGGAGGTTCGCGTCTGGTTCAATCCCGCGCTCAACAGCACCGACTTCCTGGTGCCCGGCCTGATCGCCGTCATCATGACGCTCAGCGGCGCGCTGCTGACCGCGATGGTGGTGGCGCGCGAATGGGAGCGTGGCACCATGGAAGCGCTGCTGGTCACGCCCGCCAGCATCCACGAAATAATTCTCAGCAAGCTGGTGCCCTACTTCGTGCTCGGCATGGGCGGCATGATTCTGTCCGTGGCGATGGCGGTGTGGCTGTTCGACGTTCCCCTGCACGGATCACTGTGGCTGCTGATGGCGGCGTCGTCGGTTTTTCTGTTGTGTGCGCTCGGCATGGGGCTGCTGATCTCCACGGTCAGCAAGAACCAGTTCGTCGCCGGCCAGGTTGCGCTCATCGTTACTTTTCTTCCGGCCTTCATGCTTTCCGGTTTTGTGTTCGACATCCGCAGCATGCCGGCGGCGATTCAACTGATCACCTACCTGGTTGCGGCGCGTTATTTCGTCACCATCCTGCAGAGCGTCTTTCTGGCCGGTAACGTCTGGTCGGTGGTGTTGCCGAATATCCTTGCGCTGACGGCGATGGCCACGATCTTTCTCGGCCTGGCGCGCTGGTCGGCGCGCAAGAGCCTGGAGTGACGGGCGGACGATGTGGCATCGCGTATTCGCGCTGGTAACGAAGGAACTGCTGGCGGTGTTCAAGGACGTGAAGAGCCGCATCGTCCTGATCGTACCGCCGCTTCTCCAACTGGTCGTCTTCGGCTACGCGGCAACCTATGACCTCAACCACGTGCCGTTCGCAGTGTACAACGAGGATCCGAGCCAGCCGTCGCGCGAGCTAGTGGCTCGTTTCGAAGGGGCGCCGGCGTTCCAGGAGATCGCACGGATTCACAACAACGCGGAAATCGCTCCGCTGATCAACGAACGCAAAGCGCTGATGGTCCTGCATATCGACCGGCGCTTCAGCCGCGATCTTCTGCGCGGCATACCCGGCCCCATCGAAATCATCCTCGACGGGCGCAACTCGAATACCGCGCTGCTGGCGGCCGGCTACGCCAACACCATTTTGAGCGACTTCAACAGCTGGTGGGCGGCGCGGCACGGCGGCGTCGAGCCGCCGGCCAGGCTCGATATTCGCGCGCGGTTCAACGAGAACCTCGAATCGCGATGGTTCATTGTGCCCGCCATCGTGGCCCTTCTCACCCAGGTCGTGGCTCTGCTGGTCACGGCGCTATCGGTCGCGCGAGAGCGTGAAGCCGGCACCTTCGATCAATTGCTGGTAACGCCGATGCGCCCGATTGATATTTTGATCGGCAAAAGCATTCCGGGCCTGCTGATCGGCGTTGTCGAAGCGACCTTCATCATCACCGTGGGCGTGCTCTGGTTTGAGGTGCCCTTGCGCGGCGGGTTCGTGGCTCTCTATCTCGGCCTGTTCCTGTTCCTGCTGTCGGTGATCGGGGTCGGTCTGATGGTTTCGTCGCTGTCGGTGACGCAGCAGCAGGCGTTGCTCGGCACCTTTTTGTTCATGGTTCCTTCGGTCATCCTGTCGGGATTCGCAACTCCGATCGCAAACATGCCATTGCTGGTTCAATACCTGACTTATCTCAATCCGATGCGATACTTTCTGATTGTCGTCCGCGGCGTATTTCTGGAGGGCTCATCAAGCTACTCGCTGACCCCGCAATACTGGCCGATGCTGCTCATCGGAGTGGCGACCCTTGCGATGGCGGGGTGGCTGTTCCGCCGCAGGCTCTATTGATCGATCATCGCGAGTCGCGCGTCGCGAGTGCGTCGGGCGCTGGGTCCAATTTCCGCGGTATGGTATTTCGATAAGCTCCTGAACGAGACTTGCAGCTTCAAGCGGAGGAGGAAGATGGCTATCGCATTTATTGACGCCGATTCTCACGTTTACGAAGTCGAAGAGACGTGGGATTTCCTGCCCAGGAAATTTCAGAATCGCCGGCCGATTCCGATTACGGTCCCGCCCGAAAAAGCTCCTTACATGGGGGTCGATAACGCGTTCTGGCTGGTTGACGGGCAGGCGGTTCAGTGGACCTGGGGTCCGGGAACTATCCAGATCGGCACGCCGCTGACCTCAATCCATGCGCACAGAAAAGCCTACGGGGTCGGCCATCAATCGCTGACCGACGTACCGCAGCGGCTCAAGGCTCTGGATGACGCCGGAATCGATCTGCAGGTGGTGTATTCGTCGCTGTTTGGGACGTCGCTTTCGCGTGACGACGAGTTCGAGAGCGCACTGCAGATTAGCTACAACCACTGGATCGCCGAGCGCTGCGCCGAGTCCGATCGCTTGCGCTGGGTGGCGGTTGTGCCGATGCGTACGCCGGAGCTGGCGGTCAAAGAGATCGAACGGGTGAAGAAGGCTGGCGCGGTCGGCCTGATGACGCTGGGGACGGTCGGTTCAAAGCTCCTGAACGCTCCGGAATTCGAGAAGATCTGGGCTGCGGCTGCGGACCACGATTTGCCGGTCGCGGTCCACGTCGGATGGAGCGATCCCGGGACGCGCTTCATGGCCGATGAGCATATGAGCGCGCTCAACATCTCCTTCACACTGCCGGTGCTGTTCGGGTTCGTAAGCTTCACCGGCGGCGGCATCCTCGAGCGCCATCCGAATCTGCGAGTTGTTTTTCTCGAGGCTGGCGCCGGCTGGATACCCTGGTTTTTTGAGCGCGTCGATCATTACCATCCGGTGGCGCACTTTTTCCGAAACTCCTTTGGACTGGAGCCCATCTCGCGCGAACGCCCTGAGACGTACAAGGATCGCGTCTATGCGACCTGCGAGGCCGACGAGCGGCTATTGCCGCAGGTCATAGAGTTTTTGGGCGAGAGCAACATCATGGTGTCGGAGGACATGCCGCACCTTGAAGCGCGCGAGGGCGCGGCGCATGAGCTGCTGGCGCGCACCGATCTGACGCGAGCTCAAACCGGCAAGATCATGGTCGACAACCCGGCCAGATTCTACGGCCTGGATCTGAAGAGCCTGTCCCAACTGCGCTCAGCCGCCAAATCATGAGTTACGAATAATGACCGAAGAATTCACCGGCAGAAGCGTCGTCGTCACCGGCGGTGCCGGCGGGATCGGCGCCGAACTCGCGCTGGCGCTCGGTCGGCGGCGCGCACGAATGGCAATCCTGGACCGCGATAGCGTCGCTGCCAGCCGGGTCGCGGCGGAAGTTGCGTCGCTCGGCGGAGAAGCGCGGATATTCGAAGTCGACGTCTCGGATTCGGCCCAAGTTGACCGCGCGCTGGTAGAAGTCGAACGGGCGCTGGGGCCGGTCGGCTACCTGGTCAACCTGGCTGGAATCGATGCACGCGCTGAAGTCGATCAGATTTCGGACGCCGAGTGGCTTCGGATGTTTGCCGTTACCGTGAATGGCGCGTTCTTTACCTGTCGAGCGGTGCTGCCCGGAATGACGCTGCGCCACTTCGGGCGGATTGTGAACATGTCGTCATTGCATGCGATTCGCGGCGAGGCGAAGCGCACACACTACGCTGCGGCAAAGGCGGCGATTATCGGGCTGACGAAATCATTGGCCCGCGAAAAGGCGGGCGACAACATTCGGGTAAATGCTGTTGCCCCCGGACCGATCGATACCCTGCTGTGGCGAGGCGACCGCACCGGTACCGAGCTCGAGCAGGCGATAGCGCAACGGTCTAAAATGATACCACTGGGGCGTCTCGGACGGCCGATTGAAGTAGCATCCGTGATCCTGTTCTTACTCACTTCGGAGAGTGACTATATTACCGGCCAGGTAATTACGATCGATGGCGGAGAGATTATGCCATGATCGGCCAACGCATCATGTTCTGCAGCTTGCGGCGCGGCTGCGCGTCGGCCATGATCGCGGGGCGCTCGGTCACGCCCGTTGCGAACTTATCCGATATCGTGGGCGGTTAGCTCAGCGGTAGAGCATCGGCCTTACAAGCCGGAGGTCGCTGGTTCGAAACCAGCACCGCCCACCAATGATATCAACGACTTTCCCTAATTTTGGCGGCTGCGGGCTCTGGACTGTGCCCGATTTTGTGCCCTCCCCTTTTGAAAGCTTTCGGGCGAAGCGCAGCAAATCAGGGGTGCGGCGCCCGAAATCAGCGGATGTTTGTCGAAACTCCAGGGACGGCTGCTGTTTTTCGGAGAGCAATTGAGGCCGTCAGGATCGGGTCTTCTGCGAGGCCTTTGAACGATCGTGGAGCGGCTCTGCGGCGTGGCTGGCACTCAGCGGAGCGCGGAACTCACGGTCGGCGGCGAGGACGGCGCAAAGTATCTCCGGAATCACATGCCGCAGCTTCAGCCCATGCGGCCACGCCCAAAGAAAGCGCTGCGCATGCATGGTTTGCCATTGCGCCCGCTCGCGCGAAAGATCGATACTGCCCCGTTGACGGCACCCAACGCGCGCCCCTGCGTATAGCCTTGATAAGGACTGAAGATGGCTCTCCGGCTTATAGAAGTTTTCTTGCCAGCAGAACACGGCGCGCAATTGCAAGAGAGCCTGAGTAAGGACGGTGTGGTCGCGCACTGGACGGAGCAGCTCTCCGAGCAGCAGATACTCGTGAGGGTTTTGCTCCAGGTTGAAAATACGGAACCCTTTCTCGATGAGATCCAGAAGACCCTTGAGGGAGCGGATTTCCGGGCAGTGCTGGTTTCGGTGGATGCCACGATTCCGCGGCTTGAACCGGACAAGGAACAGCGGCAAGCGGAGGAGATAGCGGCCAGCCGAATCAGCCGCGAAGAACTTTACCAACAGGTCAACGAGGGAGCGCAGCTTACCCGGATATTTGTCGTGCTGGTGGCGCTGTCGGCGGTGGTTGCGGCGGTCGGCGTCGCCTACAACAACGTCACGGTAGTAATTGGCGCAATGGTCATCGCGCCGCTACTCGGCCCAAACGTCGCATTATCGCTGGCGACGACCCTGGGCGACATGGACCTCGCGAAGTCCGCCGCGAAAACCGACGTCGTCGGCATTCTCGTGGCGTTGGTGGTAGCGATTCCGATTGGCCTTCTCGTCGGGGTCGATCCCCGAACCGCGGAAATACAGACTCGGCTTCATGTGCAGCTGAAGGATATTGTTCTTGCGCTTGCTTCGGGAGCGGCAGGCGTGCTTTCGATGACCACCGGGGCGTCGGCTGCTCTGGTTGGCGTCATGGTCGCGGTGTCTCTACTCCCTCCGCTGGTGACCTCCGGGCTGCTGGTCGGCGCGGGACACCGGGACTTGGCCATGAGTGCGCTGCTGCTGTTCGTCACTAACGTGATCTGCGTGAACCTCGCGGGCGTCGTGACTCTTCTAGTGCAGAACGTCAGACCGAGAACCTGGTGGGAGGCCGACCGGGCCAAGAAGGCGATCAGGATCGCTATCTTTTTCTGGGTTATTCTGTTGCTGATGCTGGTGGTAGTAATTCTGGCGTTGCAGCACAAACTGTGAATTGGCGCGGCCCCCGCGAGCCCCGATAAGTCGGCTGTACAAACCCGCCTTGGGAGCCTATGTCCTTCGACATAATCGCGATCCTGATAACCATCACAGCGATTTTCAGTTTTCTGAATGTCCGCTACTTTAAGCTGCCTTCCACCATTGGGGTGCTCGCAATCGCCCTGATCTTTTCTGCTTTGGTAATAGTCGCTGGAAAAGCGGGTGTCCCATCGGCGGATATTGCGGCCGCAGGCTTCCTGAGGCACATTGATTTCAACCGCGTGCTGCTGCACGGACTTCTGGCATACCTGCTGTTCGCGGGTGGCTTGAATCTCAAGATCCCGCAGCTTTCCGACCAGAAGGGTGCGATCGCTCTCCTCTCGACCCTTGGCGTGGCGATCTCGACGTTGGTCGTGGCCGGTGGAACATGGCTGGTGTTGGGCTTGGTCGGGATGCCGATACCGCCGGTGGCGGCCTTATTGTTCGGGGCGCTGATCTCGCCGACCGATCCCATAGCGGTGCTCGCGATTCTAAGAACGCTTGCGATCCCTTCGGGCATCCAGGCCCAAATTGGAGGCGAATCGATTTTCAACGACGGCGTCGGTGCCGTGGTCTTCATGGTACTGCTCCAAATCGCGACTTCTCCGGTCCACGTAGGTGCGCTCGAAGCCGTCAAACTGCTCGCGACGGAGGCTGTAGGAGGAATCGTCTTTGGTTTGGCGGCCGGCCTGCTGACCTATTGGCTGCTCGTGCAGGTGGACAATTACAAGGTGGAAATCCTCCTGACCCTCGGGCTCGCCAGTGGGGGTTACGCGCTGGCGGACCGGATCGGGGTTTCCGCGCCCATCGCAATCGTGGTAGCGGGACTGCTAATCGGCAACGAGGGCCGAGAGAAGGCCATGTCCGACGAGACGCGTTCTCATCTCGACGTTTTTTGGGAGGTCGTGGATGAGATTCTCAACGCGATCCTGTTCCTTCTGATCGGAGCGGAGTTGCTGCTGGTGCCGCTGAACAGCGGTTATGGAATCGCCGCGCTAGTTGCCGTCCCGCTGGTATTGATCGCCCGACTTGTCAGTGTTGCCACCGTGGTTCTGATTCTCTCGCCCTTCCGGAAATTCGAGCATGGGACCATTGCGGTGCTGACCTGGAGCGGACTGCGAGGAGGAATATCGGTGGCCCTCGCACTCTCCGTTCCCTACCTGGCCTATCGAAACTCGATCATCGCGATGACTTATGCGGTCGTTATCTTCTCCATCATTGTTCAGGGTCTTACGATTCGTTCGGTGATTTTGCGAACTATCCCCTCCCTCCAGCTCGCATCAGAGCCAACGGCGACGTCGCCTTGAGCAACGGCTCGCCTGACTCGACGATGACCAGCTGCATCCCTGAATGGAGATCGCCATGAAAATACGCGGAGAGCAGTTGGACAATGCGCAACAACAACGCATGCTGCGCGAAACGACGCCGCCTGATTTCCTGGATTCGTCGGTCGAATGGCGGCGAATTTTTTCGGAAACCTGGGGGACGTTCCTGCTCGTCGTGGTGGCCGCAGGCGCGGACGTGGTGGCAGCGAAAAGCGGCGGCGCAGTCACCTTGGGCATGGCCGTGGTGGCGCCCGGCATGATGGTCATGGTCGTCATCTACTTCATGGGCACGGTAAGCGGGGCACATCTCAATCCCGCGGTCACTTTCGCCTTCGCCTTACGACGGAATTTTCCCTGGCGTCGCGTGCCCGGCTACTTCCTCGGGCAGATTGCGGGAGGCATCGCAGCCGCGATCTTCCTGCGCGCTATGTTCGGGACGGTTGGCAAACTCGGCGCCACCGAGCCGGGCATGGACGTGAGCGCCCTGCAGGCCTTGCTCATGGAAGTACTGCTCACCACGGGATTGGTGAGTACGATCCTGGGCACTGCATCGGGCGCCCGCAACATCGGAGCCAATGGCGCTATCGCGGTCGGCTCCTACATCGCGCTTGCGGGACTGTGGGCCGCGCCCATCAGCGGGGCTTCGATGAACCCCGTGCGTTCGCTGGCTCCCGATCTGGTTCGCCTGGATTTCGCTGCGGGATGGGTCTATCTCGTCGGCCCGTTTGCTGGAGCGTTGATCGGGGTTCTGTTCGAATGGATTTTGAAGGGACCCGCGACCCTTACGGGGACGATCGCGGCGCAGGGCGTACCGGAGAGCGAAATGGCGGTGCCGGAGCCAGATTGAGAGATTCCGTCGGCCTATGCTTCGATGCTCGACGGGGAAAGATGTTCATGCGGCTGAAGGTCATGCGCCGCCGAAGAGCAGCGGCTAGCGGGGCCGGCCGAGCCGGAGCGTGCGATCAAGCAGTTGCTCATAGATCGGACGACCTCCCAATTCGTTTGCAGCCACGTCGGCCACAATCGAAGCGAACAGCGCCATCAACAGCAGCTGAAAGTCGCCCGTCATCTCGACAACCAGGGCGACACTGGTAAGCGGAGCGCGCACGGTGGCGGTCAGAAGCGCAGCCATCCCTGCCACGGCGAACTTTCCGGGCTCGAGTTTAAGACCAGGAACCAGGAGTTCGACGCAGCCCGCGAACAAAAGCCCGCCCATCGCGCCGAAAGCGACCAGTGGTGTGAAAATTCCGCCCGGCGTGCCGCTTGAATAGCTGATTGTGAAGACCACGGTGCGCACGAGAATCAGTAGTAGCAGCAGTTCAAGCGTTTGCGGCCCCCGCAACAGGCGAACCGTAAGATCTCCGCCTTCTCCGGTTGCGTCAACGAAGCACCAGACCAATGTGCCAATGGCACCGCCGATGATGAACGCAACCGTCAGCCAGCCGATCTGAAGCTTCAGCGCGCGAACCAGCTTCAGAGTCTTTAACAGCGCCGCGTTCAGGAAAGCCCCGTACGCACCCGTGAGCGCTGCGAAAGGCAGCACAAGAACCAGTTCGAGGAGCGTGGGCGATTGATAGATCGGAATCGGCAGGATCCGCACGTGGCCAGAAATCAACAGGCTGACGATGATCGCGGACACCGTGGCAAGGATGACGCACTGCGCGGACCTCAAATCAACCGGAAACTCCCGGCGCGTCTCTTCCAGGACAAACAGGATGCCGCCGACAGGCGCGTTGAAGGCGACAGCCAGTCCAGCCGCCGATCCCGAGCTGACGAGGGTATTAGCCTCATTGCGGTCCTTGGTATCAGGCCGGAACCGTGCCAATGCCGCGCCGACGCATGCGCCGATGGCGACGGTCGGACCCTCGCGTCCGAGCACCAGGCCCGACGACATGGCCAAAAGGCCGCCGAAAAATTTTACCAGTATGACCTCAACCCACCGAAGCCGCGGGCGAGCACCGGCCAGGGTGCCTTCGATCTCCTGGATTCCGCTTCCGGCGGCTTCCGGCGCAAATCTTTGCGTGAGGAATGCCGCGGCGGCCACCATCGCGGCACCGCTCAGAGCGGCGAGCAGCCATCCGCGAAACGATCCTCGATTTCCAAGTGTGAGAAGCCTGACGTAGCGCGAGTACCCGCTAGCTATTCCAAACTTAAAGGCGGTGCCGATGATGCCGGTGATCGCGCCCGCCGCGAGCGCGATGGAACGAAGATGCCAATCGCCCGACGAAACTTCGGGCTTCCTCTTCGAGCCAGCACGAGACGCGGTCAATCCTGAATCCTCCCTCCAAGCGCGGCTACTGACGCGAAATCATGCCCGCGGCGCGCTGCCGGGGCTGCCCGATGATCGAGGAGCGTGGCAGCCTTTCCGACGATGAACCGGTTCGCAGCTCCAGGCAGCAAGATGCGTGCGCTATTTCTCGCGCGACGGCTTCGGTGGCTTTCCGCCTCGCTGCGCCTGCCGCGTCGCCGCGGCGTGATACTTGCGGCGAATTTGCGCAATGTCCACCTCCGCCGGCGGCAGCTTCAGGTCCATGTCCTCCAAGGTGTCGGCGAGGATCTCGGAGATGGCGAGGTTGCGGAACCACTTGTGATCGGATGGTATCACGTACCAGGGGGCGTGCTCGGTGCTCGTTCTTTCCATGGCCTCCTCGTACGCCTTCATATAGTCGGGCCACAGCTTGCGCTCCGAGTAGTCGCCCTCGCTGATTTTCCAGTGCCGCATCGGGTCATCGAGCCGCTGCGCGAAGCGCTCGAGCTGCTCCTCCGGGCTAATGTGGAGATAGAACTTGAGAATGCGCGTGCCATTATCATGGAGCATTTTTTCGAAGTCGTTGATCAACTCGTAGCGCTTCGACCACACTGATTCCGGGACCATCTTGTGCACGCGCACCACCAGCACATCCTCATAGTGCGACCGGTTGAAGATCACCACTTGGCCTTTGGCCGGCGTGTGCAGATGGGCACGCCAGAGGAAGTCGTGGGCGAGTTCGATCTTACTCGGCTGTTTGAAGCTCGCGACCAACGTTCCCTGCGGGTTCATTGCGGTGAACACGTGGCGCACGACGCCGTCCTTGCCGCCAGCGTCTAGCGCTTGCAGGACGACCAGCAGTGACTTGCTGCCGTCGGCGTACAGCAAATACTGGGCCTTGGCCAGGCGTTCGACGTGTTTCTGGATCTCCGATGTCGCGTGCTTATGCGATTCGTCGTGTTTGTCTTTGAATCCCGGATCAACCTTGTCGAGCCTGACCCTGGCGCCGGGCTCGACGACGAATTTCTTGCTGTAGTTCATCCCTTGCGAGATCTCCTATGGCTTCGCTGTTGACCCACGCCGCGGCGCCGGGACGTGCGGTCGAGGCGACCGGTTGACCGCCTGCTTAACTGGCGGCTGGAGCCGCCGCCTTGACTGCGGTCGGATGAAGGTTGGCGTTGACTCTCGCCAAGTGGCGCTGATGGCTTGCGGTCCCGAGATGCAGCATGCGGTAAACGGCAAGCTTTGCCATATCGGTGATGAAAAACCATACGAGCGCATAAATCCACACTGCGCACGTGTATTTCCATCCGAGCGGCGTCATAATGCCGAATCCATAGACTGCGACCAGCGTTGCGATCACTTGAGTCGTTTCGCAGGCGACCACCAGTTGCCAACAAGGGAAGGGACGCCGCCAGAAGGCCTTCGTGTTTCTGGTCAGATAGATGGTCAGGTGTCCGCAAACCAGCAAGGTGAGGAACATGAGGGTCTGAACGATGGGCCGGGCCATGTGAAGGTATTTCTCCGCGACCAAGAACAGGCTGAACGAAGCGATAACTCCAATGACGCCGATAACCGAACTGACCGTGAGCACTCGTTCCATGTCCCAGCGCACCGGGCGTGGCGCCACGATGGTGTTATCGTAGGCGATCATCATGATCGGGAAATCATTGAGAACCGCGATGAGTACGATCATGACCGCGGTTACCGGGAAAAAGTTGAAGATAAGAATCGCCAGCGTCATGAAGAGCAGCACGCGGATGGTTTCGGAAATCCGGTAGATTGCGTAGCTGTTCATGCGCTCGAAGATCTTGCGCGCTTCTGAAATGGCAGCGGTGATGACAGAGAGGCCTTTCGCCGTGAGCACCAGGTCTGCGGCCTCGCGAGCGGCGTCGGTTGCGCCGCTTACCGCGATTCCGCAATCAGCTTTCTTGAGCGCCGGAGCGTCGTTGACCCCGTCGCCGGTCATCCCGACGATATGTCCACCAGCCTGAAGGGCCTTGACGATTTTGAACTTATGCTCGGGAAAAACCTCTGCGTAGCCGTCGGCCGCGTCGATCTTGTCGGTGTCGTCAGCCTTCCCGTCAGGAAAAAGATCGCCCGCCACCGCGATGTTCGGTCCGAGCTTGAGTTCGCGCGATACCTCCTGAGCAATGGCAAGGTTGTCGCCGGTGACCATGCGCACCTGCAGTCCCATTTTTCGCGCTTCTGCGATAGTCGAGGCGGAATCGTCGCGGAGCGTATCGGATAGAGACAGTAGTCCAAGCAATTCCCACTTTCCCTGGGCATCGGTGCGGGCAACGCCAAGGGTGCGGAAGCCTTTTTTGGCCAGATCGTTGACCTGCTTTTCAGCTTTTTTGCGCGCGTCCGCGTCCGGATGGGTCAGATCCAGAATTACTTGCGGCGCACCTTTCGAGACTTTGAAAGTGGAATTGCCATGTTTGACCGCGGCCTCGGTTCGCTTGCTGACCGGATCGAACGGCGTGAAATGGGTTATCTGATAGGCCTTCAGCGCCGACTGATCGGTGAGACCTTTGACGACGGCATCGTCGATCCCATCCCGGCCGTTCGCCGGCGAGGCCAAACACGCGGCCAGGACCAGGTCCTGCTCGTTGCTCGCCTTGAAAACCACCGGACTGCCCAGCTTGAGCTCGTCCTTGGTCAGCGTGCCGGTCTTGTCCGAGCAGAGAATATCCATGCCGGCCATCTCTTCGATCGAGGCGAGGCGGGAGACGATGGCCTTCATCTTAGCGAGCACGGACGCGCCGACGGCCATCGTGACGGACAGAACGGCCGGCAAGGCGACCGGTATGGCAGCGACTGTCAGGATCAGGCAAAAGAGTATGGTTTGAACGAACGGGTCGCCGCGATATAGCGAGATGATAAGGATCACCGCGACCAGCCCGAGGGTTGTTAGAATCAGGAAATTCCCGATCTTGAGTACTGCCTTCTGAAAGTGGGAAACGGTCTTAACGCTCTCAGTCAGTTGTGCGGCGCGGCCGAAGAGTGTGTTCATTCCGGTGGCGGTGACGAGCCCGTTCATTTGGCCCATTTTCACGATTGATCCTGAATACGCGACGTCGTTTTTCTTCTTCTCAACCGGCAGTGACTCACCCGTCAACGCCGACTGATCGATGCTGAGATAATCGCCATCGACCAGCTTCATGTCGGCGGGAACGACATTGCCGAGTTTGATCATGACGATATCCCCGGTCACCAGGGTTTTGGCCGGAACCTCGCTCCACTTGCCGTCGCGCAGGACATGGGAATTCATTGCCAGATGCTTTTTCAGCGCCTGGATTTCGTTGTCGGCCTTGTATTCCTCCCAGAAGCCGACCACCGCATTCAGCGCCAGCATGAAAAAGATCATGACAAAGTCTTCCCAATGCCGAACCACTGCGGACAGTATCGCCGCAATCTCGATCATCCACGCGATAGGTCCCCACAGAAACTTTAGGAACCGCATGATCGGATTGATGTGCACTTCCTTGATGGCGTTCGGACCGTCCTTCTTGAGCCGGGCCGCCGCCTCTTCCTGAGTCAGCCCATCCTTGATACTGGACTTGAACTTGGTGACCGCCTCCTCGATCGTCCCGGTATCAGTTGGTACCTTCACCGAACCTTCAGATGCATCAGCCTTGGGCGCATCGGCCTTGGACGCATCGGCCTTGGCCCCATCTGCCTGCGCCGCATCGGCCTGCGCCGCATCGGCCTTGGGCGCATCGGCCTTGGGCGCATCTGCCTTCGCTGCATCCGCGGACACCGAAGCCTCGGCCTTTTGCCAGTCGCTTAGCGCATTTTCGCCTTGGCGCTCCCGGAATATTTCGTAGGCGCGCTTACGAGTCTCATCCACGCTGGGCTTCGACTCATCGGACTTAGCGACAGTTGGCTTTGACTTTTCTGGCCCGGAGTCCTTTGAATCGTTTACGGTCTTCGCATCTGCTGAGGAACTCTTCTCGGTAGCCATCTTTCAACTCCTGCCAGATTTCGGGATATTTCCGCCGTCAATATGTCGGGTTCAGCGCGTTGTGAAAGCTCCAAAGCCGGCTGCTATTTTCGGACGGCACCCGAAAGCGATTGCTGCGGCTGGCTGCGAGGCCGCAACGCCAAGTCATCGCTCATCACATAGATAAAAACGGCCACCAGCATCAAAAGCACGGCGACCACTAAACGCCAGTCATGGTGAGCATGCTTCCAGTAAGGACGGTGGAAGCCGTGATGAGCACTGCTGCTGTCCAAATCTCCGTGTTGATGGTGTCGGCGCTTTGTCCTATTCATGAGATTCCTGCCTTCCCGATTCCATCCGATATGATTTCGGGCCGGCGTTGTTACTGCTCGGCGTCACCCATTTCCAGTTGCGGACTTCCGGCAAGTCCTCACCGTGTTCATCAATGTAGTGCTTGTGCTCGATGAGCTTGTCCTGAACCATCTGCTTCAGATAGGCGCCCTTGGCGCCCAAATAAGGTAGGCGATCTACCACGTCTTGCACCAAATGAAATCGGTCCAGGTCGTTCTGCACCCGCATATCGAAGGCCGTCGTAATGGTGCCTTCTTCCTTGTAGCCGCGGACGTGCAGGTTCCGATTGGTCCGACGGTAGGTCAGCCGGTGAACCAGCCATGGGTATCCATGGAAGCCAAAGATGATGTGCTTGTCTTTGGTGAAGAGCGAATCGTAATCGCTTTCGTTAAGCCCGTGTGGATGCTCGCTCGCAGACTGCAGTTTCATCAGATCGACAACATTAATCACCCGGATTTTCAGATCGGGCAGATGTTCGCGAAGGATGGAAACGGCGGCCAGAATCTCCAGTGTAGGGGTGTCTCCACAACACGCCATCACCACGTCCGGCTCGGCGTCCTGGTCGTTGCTGGCCCATTGCCAGATGCCAATTCCTTCAGTGCAATGCACTACAGCCTCTTCCATGGTTAGCCATTGAGGCAGTGCGTGCTTACCTGCAACTACTACGTTGACGTAGTGCCGGCTGCGCAGGCAGTGATCAAAGACCGAGAGCAGACAGTTGGCATCGGGAGGAAGGTAAACCCGCACGATGTCAGCTTTCTTATTGATAACGTGGTCGAGAAAACCAGGATCCTGATGCGTGAAGCCGTTGTGATCCTGCTGCCAGACGTGCGAGGCCAGCAGATAGTTCAGCGAGGCGATCTTCCGGCGCCAGGGCAGTTCCAGCGTCACCTTCAGCCACTTGGCGTGCTGGCTGAACATCGAATCGACGATGCGAATGAAGGCCTCATAGCTATTGAACAGCCCGTGCCGGCCGGTCAGCAGATATCCCTCCAACCAACCCTCGCACTGGTGCTCGCTGAGCATCGAATCCAGCACACGTCCGGCAGGCGCGAGGAATTCATCATTGCTCACTTCGCGAGCGTCCCACTGACGGTTAGTAACTTCGAACACTGCACCCAACAGGTTGGAGAGCGTCTCATCGGGCCCGAAGACGCGGAAGTTACGCTGATCCTGATTCAGCTTGGCCACGTCACGCAGGAACTTGCCCAACACGAGCGTATCCTGGCCGTCGACGGCCCCGGGGGAAGGCACCTTTACAGCATGGTCGTGGAAGTCTGGCATGCGTAGATCCCGCAGCAGAATACCGCCGTTGGTGTGAGGATTTGCGCCCATCCGCCGATCGCCCTTAGGCGCCAACTCGGCCAGTTCCGATATGAGTCGGCCATTCTTATCGAATAGCTCCTCGGCCTTATAGCTCTTCATCCAGCTTTCAAGCTGCGCGACATGATCGGGATGCTCGGAATCAACCAGCAGCGGCACTTGATGCGCCCGAAAGGTACCCTCGACTTGCAGGCCATCGACAACTTTCGGTCCCGTCCAGCCCTTGGGGGACTTAAGGACGATCATTGGCCAGCGCGGTCGAGTCGTATCGTTATGGCTCCGGGCATTGCTTTGGATTTGCCGAATTTTCTCGATGACCTCTTCCATGGTGGCCGCCATAAGTTGATGCATCGTTTCCGGATCATCACCTTCAACGAAATGGGGCGTCCAACCGCAGCCTCGTAGAAATTGGTCCAACTCCTCATGTTCGATGCGAGCTAATACGGTCGGATTGCTGATCTTGTAACCATTGAGGTGCAGAATCGGCAGCACGGCTCCATCGGAACTGGGGTTAAGAAGCTTGTTGGACTGCCATGCGGTAGCCAAGGGACCGGTTTCCGCCTCACCGTCGCCGATAATGCAGGCGACGATCAGATCGGGATTGTCGAACGCGGCGCCGAAGGCATGGCTGAGCGAGTAGCCCAGCTCGCCACCTTCGTGAATCGATCCGGGCGTCGTAGGCGCGACGTGACTTGAAATTCCGCCAGGAAAGGAGAATTGCTTGAAAAGTGCTTTCAGGCCGGCTTCATCCCGGCTGACGTTAGGATAAATCTCGCTGTAAGTGCCTTCGAGGTAAGTATTGCCCACCAGCGCCGGACCACCGTGACCCGGACCCGCGATGTAGAACATATCGAGGTCATATTTCTTGATGACCCGGTTCAAATGAACATAGATGAAGTTTTGACCAGGTGTGGTGCCCCAGTGTCCGACCACCAGCGGCTTCACGTGCGACAGTTTCAGCGGCTCCTTTAGCAGCGGATTGTCATAGAGATAGATCTGCCCGACCGACAAGTAGTTGGCGGCGCGCCAGTAGGCATTCATCTTGTGGAGCATGTCCGGGGAGAGAGTGCTTATATTCATGGTTCAACTTCCTGTTTTCGGGCAATGCTACCGGCTTCGTTGCCTTCATGGTCAACGCGTTTGTCATCCTGCAATCCGAACGAAGCCAGTTTTTCCAGGTGGACGAATAATGCTTCGAAGCCCCACACCTTCCGCGACCTGGAAGAACATCGGAGTGTGTTCGATATAAACGACTTGCCGGCCGGCGCTTAGGCAGTATCCAACGCAAGCCGAAAGATGTCCGCCGCGGGCTTACGGATATGCACGAGGCGGGACGAAACAAACAGTCCACTAACTTGTCCAGCTCGAACTTTCTAATCCGACACGCATTCAGTTGCGCGCTTCATTGCGGACCACCGCGACCTTGAGCCCACAGTGGAGCTTGAGCCGAGCGACCAGCTCGACCATCTCGGGATAAGTTTTCGATTGCGCGAAGGCTAGTGACTGACAAGACCTCTTGCGCGCTGATTTCGAAGACTTCGGCCTCTGATGGTTCGAGGTTACCCTCACATCGTCTGTCAGTCGAGCCGCTTTTAGCGGATCTTTGCGCTTCTTTCTCTCCGTCTTGCCGCTTATCACCTAGCAATCAAATAGATGGGCCCCTTGTTCCTTAGTGAGTGATGGAGTCGCACACCGAACATACATTCAGACTGTGCCACCTGCTTAAACGCACCATTTGCTATCGGTCACTCTGGGTGGATCGTATATCAGTGAGACTCAAGCGTAGAGGCTATGTTGGCTCCGTTGTTAC
>Ga0307373_10005397_pt1 | contig 20936 bp, 17 predicted proteins | sample OX2MG_FD_202534 | JGI IMG/M metagenome (GOLD analysis project Ga0307373, IMG submission 202534) | Soil microbial communities from Risofladan, Vaasa, Finland - OX-2 | ecosystem: Environmental > Terrestrial > Soil > Coastal area > Acid sulfate soil | place: Finland: Risofladan, Vaasa | collected...
CGGCCAGAAGGCGCGCACCCTCCATCACGGCCGCGGGCGTCGGCATCAGCACCGCGTCGCACTCGCCGCGCGCCCGGTCGATTCCCTTGGCATGCACGATGCGCTCGATGAAGACGTCGCGGATCGCGGCGCGGGCCGGCTCGATGTTGAGCACGTTGAATTCGGGCATCACGTTTTCCGCGCACCGCACGTGCCTGCCCGCGAGCAACTCCTTCGCCTCGTCCCACGCCGCGCGGTTGCCCGCGTAGACGACCGGACAGCCGAGCGAGCTCGCACCGAGCACCCGGGCGTTGTGCAGGATCACCTCGCTGTTGCCGCCGTCGGTTCCGCCGGCGAGCAGCAGGAGGTCCGGCGCGAGCTCGCGGATGCGGGCCATGTCCGCGGCCGTCAAACGGTAGGCGAACGTGCCCACGAGCTTCGCACCGGCGCCGAGCGCCGCCCGGCGCGCCGCCTCCGCGGTGAGCTCGCGCACCAGGCCGACCGTGACCATGCGCAGCCCGCCCGCCGCGCTGCTGGACGCCAGCCGGTAGCGGAACGTCGGCAGCGCGCCGAGCCGCCGCCCGAGATCCTCGAGCGCCAGGCGCATGCCGGCGTTGATGTCCGTGGTCACGGTCGAGGGACCCTGGCCGCTCGCCAGCACCGTGCGCCGATCCAGGTCGATGGCACGCAGCTTCGTATAGGTGCTGCCGAAATCGATGAGCAGTGCGGCTGCGCCCGGCATGCCGGCCTCACCCTGCGGTCCGGCGTGCGCCGCGCTCGCGCGCCGCCAGGTCCTGGGCCAGCCATTCAAGCACGGTTTCCACCCTGGTGCCCGGCGCCGCGGCGCGGTCGAACCCCATGTCGAGGAAGATCCGCTCGACCTCCTCCCAGGGGTGCTTGCCGACGATCAGATTGCCGCCGACATAGAGCAGCATGTCCTCCAGGCCGGCCTCGATGCACAGCTCGCGAAACCCGCGGCAATCGAGCTCCCCCTGGCCGTAGAGCGAGGACACCAGGATCACGTCCGCGTTCGTCTCCACCGCCGCCTTGACGAACTCCGCCGCCGGCGTCAGCGCGCCCAGCGCGACCACCTTGAAGCCCGCCTTCTCGAGCGCCATCGACAGGATGCGGTTGCCCACGATGTGCGTGTCCGAGCCGATCACCCCGGTGACGATGGTCGCCGCCCGGCTCGTCTGCGCGCCCGGCTTCATGCCTGCACCCTCAGGAGCAGCTTGCCGCGCGTGCCGCGCGACTCCAGGATCCGGTGCGCCTCGGCGGCCGCGCCCAGGTCGAGCACGTCGTGCAGCGCGACCGCGAGCTTGCCGCTCGCGTAGAGCGCGAACAGCGCCTGCGCCCGGGCGTCGATCTCGCCGGCGTCGGCGGTGTAGTCCGCCAGGTGGGGCCGCGTGAAGAACACCGACCCCGCCTCGGCGAGATCGAGCGGCGCGATGCCGGCGACCTGGCCCGACGACGCCCCGTACATCACGCACAGCCCGCGCCGCTTCAGGCTGCGCAGGCTGCGGTCGATGGTGTCCTTGCCCACGGAATCGTAGACGACGTCGACGCCCTTGCCGCCCGTGATGCGCATCACCTCTTCGCGGAAATCGCTCTCGCGGTACAGGATGACGTGATCGCAGCCCCGCGCGCGCGCGATCTGCGCCTTGTCGGCGTTGCCGACGGTGCCGAGCACCGTGGCGCCGCAGGCCTTGGCGAGCTGCACCAGCAGCTGGCCCACCCCGCCCGCGGCCGCGTGCACGAGGCACGAGCGGCCGGGTCCCAGCGCGAAGGCCGAGTGCGACAGATAGTGGGCCGTGAGCCCCTGCAGCATGAGCGCGGTGGCCTGCTCGAGCGGAACGCCGGCCGGCACGTTGACCAGGCGCCACGCGGGCACGACCGCATACTCGGCGTAGCTGCCGCGCGCCAGGCAGTACGCCACGCGCTCGCCGGGCGCGAAGCCCTGCACGCCTTCGCCCAGCGCCGCCACCGTTCCGCCGCCTTCCATGCCGATCGTCATCGGCAGCGGGGTCTGGTAGGTGTGCGACTTCGCGTAGGACCCGTTGCGCATGTACACGTCGATGTAATTGACGCCCGCGACCGCCACGCGCACCAGCACCTCGCCCTTGCCCGGCGCGGGGACCGGCGCCTCTCGCAGCGTCAGCTCATCGGGCCCGCCGAAACGATCGACGACGACGGCGCGCATGGGGCTAGTGCCTCGCCAGCGCAGCCGGGCGGAACTCGGCCGTGTCGCGCGTCACGCGTGCGAGCGCCGCGTGGTCCAGCTCGGGGCGGTATCCGGGCGCGAGGCAGATCGCGCCCGCCTCGAAGGGCGGCGGATTCCTGAGCAAGGGCTCGGCCTGCTTGAGATAGCCGTTCATCTCGCCCGCGTTGCCGATATGGGTGCGGGCGACCAGCGCCTCCATCCAGCAGCCGATCTCGCAGGCCACGCCGTTGCCGAGCACCGGCTCCATGCCGAGCGCGCGGATGAGCTCGATCGCTGCGGCGAGCCGCTCCAGGCTGCCGAGCTTCATGAGCTTGAGCTTGATGAAGCGAGCCGCGCGCAGCTCGGCGGCGCGCTCGATGTCCTCGGTGCCGTAGATCGATTCGTCGAGCATCATCGGAACCGTCGACACGGCGGCGACCGCGGCCGCCGCCTCCCAGTCCCCGGCGCGGCAGGGCTGCTCGAACAGCTCGATGCCCTCGGGTTCCATGCCCGAGGCGAAGCGCTTCGCGTCCTCGACGCCGAAGCCCTGGTTGGCGTCGACCCGGATCGCGGCGCGCCCGCCCACCGTGCGCTGGATCAGGCGCAGGCGCCGCGCATCCGCGTCGGCGTCGAAGCCGACCTTCACCTTGAAGGTGCGAAAGCCGCGCGCAAGCAGCGCGTCGATCTCCGCCTCGAGCTCGCCCGGCGACTCGGCGTTCACCAGGCCGAGCAGGGGCACTTCCGACGGCGCCGGCACCGCGAACACGGGGGCGCCCTCGACCATCTCGAGCGCGGTGACGAGCGCGGTGACCGTGAACGGCGCGCGTTCGATGCCGGCGAGCAGCTTCGAGCGGGCGTCCTCGACGCCGGCACCCGCCGACTCTCGCGCCAGCCGCTGCATGAGCTTCCAGCTGCCTTCCGGCGTTTCGTCCGTGTAGCCGGTCAGAACGGTCGCTTCCCCCAGCCCGACGCGCCCGCGCGAGTCCACCACCTCCGCGATCAGCGTATCGAAGTGGCGCACCAGCCCGAACGCGAGCTTGTACGGGGTCCTCAGCGGCACCTCGAGTCGATGGAGGCGAATTTCTGCGATCACACTCATGTAAATCACTCTACCAGCAAGGCGCGCAGCCGGCGAGCCCGCCGCGCGCGTTCAAATCCAAAAAGTCATGTACATGTCTGCGCTATCATGCGCGGGCCCGCGCGCATCGAGGACCCCGCATGGCCCCGCTGTACAAAGCCGTCAAGCAGAAGCTCGCCGAGGAGCTGCGCCACGGGCGCTGGCGACACGGCCAGGTCATTCCCAGCGAGCCCGTGCTCGCCAAGCGCTACGGCGTCAGCGTCGGCACGCTGCGCCGGGCGGTCGGCGAGCTCGTGGCGGAAAACATCCTCCTTCGCGAGCAGGGGCGCGGAACGTTCGTCGCCAGCCATACGCGCGACTACATGCTGAACGTGTTTTTTCGCATCGAGGACCGCGAGGGGCGCAGGACGCTGCCCGACAGCGAGCTCATCTCCTTCCGGCGCGGGCAGGCGAATCGCGCCTGCGCCGCGGCGCTGCAGATCGCCGTCGGCGACCCGATCTTCCGCATCCGTGCGCGCCTGCGGCTGCAGGGCAGGCCGGTCATCCTGGACGACATCCGGCTCCCCGCGCGCGTGTTTCCGGACTTGAACGAGCACATCTTCTCGCAGCGCGACACGACGCTGTACGGCATGTTCCAGGCGCGCTACGGCATCACCGTCGCGCGCACGACCGAAGCGCTCAGCGCGGAGCTCGCCGACCGGCGCACCTGCCGCGCGCTGAATCTGCGGCCGCCGGCCGCCGTGCTGAAGGTGATCCGCACGGCCTACGCTCACAAGGACCTGCCGGTGGATTGGCGCACCCGTTATGTCAGCACGGAGCGCCACCGTTACCTCAGCGTGCTGGGCAGGCCCTGAGCGGCCGCACCGCCTGCGCCGCGGCCCCGCTCAGACGTACGCCTTGTACTTGTCGAGCAGGCGCACCGGCTTCTTGAGCGCGTCGCGCCGGAACGGGTCACCCAGCTCGCGCGTGCACATCATCTCGAGGATCGTGGTCTTGCCCTCGGCCTGCGCCTTGCAGGCGTCGCGCAGCGCGGGGCCGACGTCGGACACCTTGTCGATCGTGACGCCCTCGGCGCCCATCGCGCGCGCGATGCCGGCGAAGCTCGGGTTCTCCAGGTTCACGCCCAGGAAGCGGTTGTTGTAGAAGTCGACGTGGTTCTTCTTCTCCGCGCCCCACTGCTGGTTGTTGAACACCACCGCGGTCACAGGGATCTGCTCGCGCACGCAGGTGAGGATCTCGCCGAAGCTCAGGCACCAGGCGCCGTCGCCCACGTAGGCCACCGCGCTGCGCCCGGGCGCCGCGATCTTGCAGCCGATCATGGTGGGGAAGGCGTAGCCGCAGTTGCCGAACATCATGGCCCCGAACATGCTGCGCGGACGCTCGAACTTCAGGTAGCTGTTCGCCACCTGGCAGATGTTGCCGATGTCGGTGGACACCATCGCGTCCCCTGGCATCGCCTTCTCGAGCTCGCGCAGCATCTGACGCGGATGCATGAACTTCGAGCCCTTGGCGACTTCCAGGCTCCAGGCATCCTTCTCCTGGTCCCAGCCCGCCAGCTCCTTGCCCCAGGCCGCGCGCTCGGTCTGGATCTGCGCCATGCGCTGCTCGCGGTTCGCCGCGCCGGCGAGCGTGCGCGCCTTGAGCCGCGCCACCAGCGCGCGCGCCGCCGCCGCGGGATCGCCCGCGACCACGACGCTGGTCTTCTTCACCAGGCCGAGCACCTTCGGATCGGCGTCGACCTGGATCAGCTTCGCGTTCTGCGGCCAGTAGTCGAAGCCGTACTGAGGCAGCACGCCGAACGGCCCCAGGCGCGAGCCGAGCGCGAGCACCACGTCGGCCTTGGCGACCAGCTTCATCGCCGCCTTCGAGCCGTGGTAGCCGAGCGGGCCGCACCACAGCGGGTGGCTTGCCGGGAACGAGTCGTTGTGCAGGTAGCTGTTGCACACCGGCGCGCCGAGCGCCTCTGCGAGCGCCACGGCGTCGGCGACGCCGTTCGCCATCACGACGCCGCCGCCGGAAATGATCACCGGGAATTTCGCCTGCGCGAGCAGATCGGCGGCCGCGTCCAGGCTCTTCTCGCCGCCCGCGCCGCGCTCGACGTGAACCGGCTGCGGGACCTCGCACTCGATCTCGCCGTACAGGAAGTCGCGCGGGATGTTGAGCTGCGTCGGGCCCATCTCGAGCAGCGCGCGGTCGAAGGCGCGCCCGGTGAGCTCGGCCATGCGCGCGGGATTGTTCACGTGCGCCTGGTACTTGGTGATCTTCTGGAAAATTGCGAGCTGCTCGGTCTCCTGGAAGCCACCCAGGCCGACGCCCATGGTCCCGGTCTCGGGCGTGATCGCGACGACCGGCGAGTGCGCCCAGTAGGCCGCGGCGATCGCGGTCACGAAGTTGGTGATGCCGGGACCGTTCTGCCCGATGCACACGCCGTGGCGCCCGGTGACGCGCGAGAAGCCGTCGGCCATGTGCGCCGAGCCCTGCTCGTGCACCGTCGGCACGAAGCGGATGCCTGCCGCCGGGAACAGGTCGAGCGCGTCCATGTAGGCCGAGCCGACGATGCCGAAGACGTGCGTCACGCCCTGGGCGACGAGCGTCTCGACGAATGCTTCCGACGGCGTCATCCGGACCTTGCCGGCGACCACCATGCGTTTCACATCAGAAACGTTGGTCATAGCGAATGCTCCGAGTGGAAAGTAATCTGGCCGCGCGGGACTCGCAGCGCGGCTGCGCGTGCGCGGACGGCGCAGTGTCCCATAGCGTGTGGCGCCGCGCAACGGCTCTCGATACTTTCTCGAATCATTCGTTTCAGAATCCGATAGAATCTCCACATGCCACGCAAGGAAGACAACGTCCCGGCGACGCTGCGCGCGTTCGCGGTGCTCGAAGCGCTCGCGCGCGCGGAGCGCCCCGCGTCGCTCACCGACCTCGCCGAAATCACGCGCCTGCCCAAGCCGACCGTGTACCGCATGCTCGCGATGCTGGAGGACGCGCGCCTCGCGGTGCGCGAGCCGGGGCTGCGGCGCTACGCGCCGGGGCCTCGCCTGAACGGGCTGGCGCGCGACGTGATGCTGAGCGGCAACTTCCGCGCGGCGCGCCACGCGGTCCTCGACCGGCTGGTCGCGGAGATCCGCGAGACCTGCAACTTCACCATGCTCGATGGCGCGAGCGTGATCTACCTCGACCGCGTCGAGGCGGCGTGGCCGCTGCGCATGAACCTGTCCTCCGGCTCGCACGTGCCGCTGTATTGCACCGCCAGCGGTAAGCTCCTGCTGGCGATGCTGCCCAAGCCGGCGCGCCAGCGGCTGGTCGCGCAGCTCGCGCTGACGGCGTTCACCCAGCACACCATCACCGAGCGCAAGCGGCTCGAAAGCGAGCTGGCGCGCATCCGGGCGCAGAAGTACGCCGTGGACAACGAGGAATATCACGCCGGACTGGTGTGCGTGGCGGTTCCCGTCCACGATGCGCGCAAGCGCGCGTGCGCGGCGGTCGCGGTGCACGCGCCGCTGTCGCGCATGCCGCTCGAGCGCGCACTCGAGCATCTGCCGAACCTGCGCCGCGCCGCCGAGGCGATGTCCTCGACGTTTGACTGAGCGGGCGGCGCCGCGAGCAAGCAGCGGCGAGCAGCACGCACGCACGCAGCGCCCGCAAGCCGCGGTTTTCTCACAGAATGAAACTCGAATCAGCGCAAGGTGAAATCGGTGTTGCAAACGGGCATGCCGCTGTCTAGGATGCGTCACCATCCCGGGCGCGCCAGCCGCTGGCGGCCCGCGCACCGGCATGTGGAGAAAACGGCATGAGCGAAGAGAGCGAGAAAATCGAGATTCATCGCGGACTGAAAGGCGTGTACTTCGACCGCTCGCAGGTCTGCTTCATCGACGGGCGCGCGGGCGAGCTGAGCTATCGCGGCCACTCGATCCACGACCTCGCGCAGCGCTCGAGCTTCGAGGAAACCTGCTACCTGCTGCTCAAGGGCGAGCTGCCCAAGCGCTCCGAGCTGACCGCGTTCGACGCTGAGCTGAAGGCCGCGCGCGTGCTGCCGGAGCCGGTATACGACGTCATCCGCGCGGTCCGCCATGCCCACCCGATGGACGTGCTGCGCACTGCGGTGTCCGCGCTCGCCGCGTTCGACCCGGAAGTGGCTGACAACTCGATGCAGGCGACGCTGCGCAAGGGCATCCGGCTGACCTCGCAGGTGCCGATGATCGTCACCGCGCACGAGCACCTGCGCCACGGCCGCCAGCCGGTTGCGCCGGACCCGGGCCTGGGTCATGCGGCCAACTTCCTCCACATGCTGAAGGGCAAGGCGCCGAGCGCCGATGCCGCGAAGCTGATGGACACCGACATGATCCTGCACGCCGAGCACGGCGCGAACGCGTCCGCGTTCACCGCGCGCGTGGTCGCCGGCACCGACGCCAACCTGCACGCGGCGATGACCGCGGCGATCGCCGCGCTGTCGGGGCCGGCGCACGGCGGCGCGGCGGAGAACGTGATGCGCATGGCGCAGGAGATCGGGGATCCCGCGAACGCCGCCGAGTACGTCAGGCGCAAGCGCGGCAATCGCGAGCCGGTGATGGGCTTCGGCCACCGCGTCTACCGTGCGGAGGACCCGCGCGCGCGTCACATGCGCGAAGGCGTCAAGCGGCTGTCCGAGGAGATGGGCCAGCCGAAGTGGCACCAGATCCTGGAAGCGCTGGTGGAGGCGATGAAGCCCTATGCGCGCCACGGCGTCAACGTGAACGTCGACTTCTACGCCGGCGTGGTCTACTACCTGTACGGCATCCCCGAGGACATGTTCGTGCCGATCTTCGCCATTGGCCGCGTGCCGGGCTGGACCGTGCAGGTGCTCGAGCAATTCGAGAACAACATCCTGATCCGTCCGCTCACGCTGTACAACGGGCCGGCGCCGCGGGCATACGTCGCGATCGAGCAGCGGTAGCGCGCGAGCGACACGCGCCGGGATTTTCGGGTTTCCCGAGACCTGATAAACACCTAGACAAGCCCGCTGCCGACTGAACAGCCGGACGAATCCTCCTACGCCTGCGCCAGCACCACGCACGCCGTGGCGACGATGTCCGCCACGCCCGCGCCGCGCGACAGGTCGCTGATGGGGCGCGCGAAGCCCTGCAGCACCGGCCCGATCGCCTGCGCCCCGGCCGCGTACTGCGTCAGCTTGTAGGCGATGTTGCCGGCGTCGAGGTCGGGGAACACCAGCACATTGGCGCGCCCGGCGACCGGGCTTTCGCCCTTGATCTTCTTGGCGGCCACGCGCGGTACCAGCGCCGCATCGGCCTGCAGCTCACCGTCGATCAGCAGCTGCGGCGCGCGCTCGCGTGCGATGGCGAGCGCGCGCGTGATCTTGTCGACGCGCGGGTGCTGCGCACTGCCCCTGGTGGAGAACGACAGCAGCGCGACGCGCGGTTCCTCCTCGAGCAGGCTGCGATAGCTGCGCGCCGAGGCGAGCGCGATGTCCGCGAGCGCCTCGGGATCGGGCTCGACGTTCACCGCGCAGTCGGCGTAGACGAAGGTCCGTTCGCCCGCGCCCTCGAAGTGCGGCACGATCATCAGGAAAAAGCTCGACGGGGTGCGGATCCCTTCGGCCAGGCCGATGGTCATCATCCCGGCTTCGATTACGCGCGCCGTGGTGCTCGCCACGCCGGCGAGCATGGCCGCGGCGGCGCCCGCCTTGACCATCATTCCGGCATGAAACAGCGGCTTGCGCACCAGGCGCTCCGCGAGCTTGGGGTTGGCGTTCGGCCTGCCCTCGGCATACAGGGCGGCATAGCGCGCCAGATCGGCGCTGTGCTCCGGATCGATGACTTCGATGCCCTCGAGGGACACGCCGCCGCGTTCGGCCGCGGCGCCCAGATCCGCCGCGCTGCCAAGCAGGACCGGCCGTGCGAGGCCCTCGTCCTGGAGGCGCCGCGCGGCGGCTACGATGCGCTCGTCGTGTCCTTCGGGCAGCACCAGCCGCCGGGGAGCGGCCCGCGCGCGCGCCTTGCACCGCTCGAGGACGTCCACGCGCTAGCCGAACCGCAGGTTCTGGTCGAGCGCCAGCGCGCCGGGGCGCCCGGCGCGCGCCTCCGCGAGCGCCTGCCACACGCGCAGCGCGCTCGCCGGCATGTCGAAATGCTCGACGCCGGCCTGGCGCAGCGCGTCGAGTACCGCGTTCATCAGCGCCGGCATCGATCCGGTCACCCCGGCTTCGCCGACCCCCTTGGCGCCCAGCGGATTGGTCGCCGTCGGCACCGGATGGTGCAGCACACTCAGGTTGTCGACCAGCACCGCGCGCGGCATCGGATAGTCCATGAAGCTGCCCCCGAGCAGCTGCCCGGTCTCGCGCTCGTAGATCGCCTGCTCGCCCAGGACATGCCCCGCGCCCTGCGTGATGCCGCCCTGCATCTGCCCCTCGACGATCTGGTGATTGATGATGTTGCCGGCATCGTCGCAGGCCACGTAGCGCACGATCTCGACCACGCCGGTCTCGGGCTCGATCTCGACTTCGGCAACATGGCAGCCGTTCGGAAAGGTGGCTCCGAACCGGGTGCCGAAGTCGACGTCGAGCGGATGCGGACCGCTGCCGGCGAGCTTTATCGCCAGAGCGGCCAGGGTGATCTCGCGGTCGGTTCCCTTGACCCGGTAGCGGCCCTCGACGAACTCGATGTCGGCGGCGGCCGCCTCGAGCTCCTCGGAAGCGAGCGCCACGCCTTTGTTCACCACCTCGCGCGCCGCGAGTTGCATCACGCTGCCCACGCCGAGCAGCGAGCGCGAGCCGCCGCTCGGATTGCCGGTCAGGAAAAGGTCGCGCTGGGCGGTCTGCAGCCGGATGCTGTCGATCGGCACCCCGAGCACGCCGGCCACGATCTGTGCGTAGACGGTCTCGTGCCCCTGGCCGTGCGAGTGCGAAGTGGCGTTCAGCGTGATGCGCGCCGCATCGTCCCAGCGCACGCGCACTTGGTCCTGCGGCGCGAAGCCGCCCGCGCCGCTCGCCTCGATATACGTCGCGATGCCACGCCCGCGCAGCCGACCGCGCGCGGCCGATGCCGCGCGGCGCGCCGCGAACCCGCCCCAGTCCGCCGCCTGCAGCGCGTGATCGAGAACCGCCTCGAAGTCGCCGCAGTCGTATTCGAAACCGGTCACGATACGGTACGGAAACGCGTGCCTGGGAACGAAGTTGGCGCGCCGGAATTCGGCCGGATCCCGGCCGAGCTCGTGCGCCGCCTGGTCGATCAGGCGCTCGATCGCATAGGAGCTGACGGGCCTTCCGGCGCCGCGGTACGCCGCCGTGGGCAGCGTGTTGGTCATGACCAGGCGCGCAGCGACCGAGACCGCCTGCACGTCGTACACGCCGCTCGCGCAGTTCACCAGGTTCACGGTGTTGACGAAGGCGCCGGTGAACGCGAGGTAGGCGCCCACGTTGCAGACGAACTCGAAACGCATGCCGATGATGCGGCCCGAGGCGTCCAGCGCCAGCTCGCCGCGCTGTACGATGTCGCGCGCCTGCTCGTCGGCGAGGAACATTTCCGAGCGGGTTCCCACCCATTTCACCGGTCGGCCAAGATTCTTCGCGGCGAGCAGCGCGACGCAGTACTCGGGATACGCGTTGAAGCGCACGCCGAAACCGCCGCCGACCTCCTCGGCGATGACGCGGATCCTGTCGGGCGGCACGTCCAGCGCCGGCGCGAGCTGCGCCCGCATGCCGGAAGCGCCCTGGATGCAGCCGTACAGCGCGTAGGTCTGGTCGCCGGGGTCGAAGGCCGCGACGCAGCCGCGCGGCTCCATCGGATTGCCGACCACCCGCGTGTGGTACGAGGTGAGGCGCACGACGCGCGCGGCGCGCGCGAACGCCGCGTTCGCCGCGGCCTCGTCCCCGCCGACGAAATCGAGCACCAGGTTACCGGGCACCGACTCGTGCAGCCGCGGTGCGCCCGGGGCGAGCGCCTGGAGTGCGTCGGTCACCACCGGCAGGTCGCGGTACTCGACGACGATCGACTCGGCCGCGTCCTGCGCCTGTGCTTCGCTTTCGGCGACGACCAGTGCGAGCGGCTCGCCGACGTAGCGCACACGCCCCTGGGCGAGCGCGGGGCGGTGGGGCTTGAGCAGCTCCGCCCCGCCGCGACCCTTCATCGGTGCCGCCGCGGGCAGCGATTTGAGCCCGGCAGCGGCCACATCCTCCCCGGTCAGCACCGCGACGACGCCGGGCATGGCGAGCGCCGCAGCCGCGTCGATCGAGACGATCTCGGCATGCGCCCGGTCCGAGCGCAGGAAGTGACCGTGGGCCTGTCCCGGCAGGTTCCAGTCGGAGACGTAGCGGCCGCGCCCGGTGAGCATGCGCGCGTCCTCCAGCCGCCCTTTGAGCGTGGTATGCATGGTGGCTAGGGTAGCGTCGGCGGCGGCGCGCAAGCGCCGCGCGATGCGTGCATTCTACGTGCCGTCGGCCGCCCTCAGTTCTGGGACAGTCCGATCAGGATGCTGCAAGGCGCGTGATCGAGCAGCGACGCGCCGACCGAGCCCTTCCACCAGCGCGCGGCGAACGAGGTGTTCTGGTTGTGACCGATCACGATCAGGTCGGCGCCCAGCTCCTTCGCCATGCGGCAGATCTCCTCCACCGGCTCGCCGACCGCCAGGTGTCCGGCGGCGTTGAAGCCGCGCGTGCGCAGCGTCTGAATGCCTTCTTCGAGCACCGCCTGGGTGCGCTTCTTCTCCTCCTCGAGCAGCTCCTCGGGAACGAAACCCTCGGTGAGAAACAGGCTCGGCGGCATGCTGGCCACCGCGAGCAGGTGAGTGTCGGCCTTCAGAAAGTTGGCCAGCTCGGCGCACTCAAGCAGCGCGCGCCTGCCATCCTGCGAGCCGTTGTAGGCGAGAAGGATCTTGCGATACTTCATGATGCTCCTCCTTGCAGGTCATGCGGTAAGCGCGCTCGCGGGCGGCGCCTTCGGCGGCCGCGCATGGGGGCCGCGTCTTGCGCAACTGTGGCGCGACGCGTTGTGCGCGTCGATTATAGCCCGTACCCGGAGCGCCGGTTCCGCCGACGCCCCGCGCGACAGGTCCGGCGGTTTCACAACTGCGTCGCGGAGGGCGTGCACGCCCGGATAGAATTGTTTCTTTTCGGAACCCGCCATGCTCGATACCTCCCGCAGCGATCTGGTCGCCGGCGTGGCCGGCAGCGGCACCATGGGACGCGGGATCGTGCAGGTGCTCGCCCAGTGCGGCGTGCGCACGCTGGTCTTCGACGCCCAACCCGGCGCGGCGCACAAGGCGAAGGAATCCATCGCGCAGGCATTCTCCAGGCTGGCGGACAAGGGGCGCCTGCAGCCCTCCGAGGTCGAGGCGGCGCTCTCGCGCATCGAGGTCGTCAACGCGCTCGCCGCCCTCGCACCCTGCCACCTCGTGATCGAAGCGATCGTGGAGCAGCTCGATGCGAAGCAGGCGCTGCTGCGCACGCTCGAAGGCATCGTCGGCGAGGGCTGCATACTGGCCTCGAACACCTCGTCGCTCTCGGTGACGGCGATGGCAGCGGCGTGCGGCAAGCCGAACCGCGTCGCGGGCTTTCACTTTTTCAATCCGGTGCCGGTGATGAAGGTGGTCGAGGTCGTGGCGGGCGAGCTGACCGAGCCGTGGGTCACCGAGGCGCTCGCCGCGCTCGTGCGCCGCTTCGGGCACGCGCCCGTGAATTGCAAGGACACGCCCGGCTTCATCGTCAACCACGCGGGCCGCGGCTACATACCCGAGTCGCTGCGCGCGCTGATGGAGGGCGTGGCCGACTTCGCGAGCATCGACAGGATCCTGGTCGACGCGGCGGGCTTCAGGCTGGGGCCATTCGGCCTCATGGACCTGGTCGGGCTCGACGTGGGCCACGGCGTCATGAAATCGATGTACGCGCAGTATTTCGAAGAGCCGAAGTACCGCCCCTCCTACCAGCTCGAGCCGCGCGTCGCCGCCGGCCTGCTCGGCCGCAAGACCGGGCGCGGCTGGTACGTATACGGCAAGGACGGCGCGGCCGAGAAAGTCCCGGAGCAACCGGTGCCCGCGACCAGGGCGACCGTCGCCTGGGCGCCGCCCGATGCGCCGGCGCTGAAGGAGCTGCTCTCCAGGCTCGGGGCCAAGGTCGAAGCCGGTGCACGGCCGACGGCGCAGGCGGTGTGCTTCGTCGCCCCGTTGGGCAAGGATGCGACCACCAGCGTGCTCGAGCTCGGACTTGATCCGACGCGCAGCGTCGCAATCGATCCGTTGTTCGGCTTCGCCAAGCGCCGCACGCTGATGACCACGCCGGTGACGAGCGCCGAAGCGCGCGACGCCGCGCACGGCCTGCTCGCCGCCGACGGCGTGCCCGTGTCGGTGATCAGGGACTCCGCCGGCTTCGTCGCGCAGCGCGTGGTGGCGCACGTCGTCAATATCGGCTGCGACATCGTGCAGCAGAGAATCGCCAGCCCGGAGGACCTCGATCGCGCGGTGATGCTCGGCCTGGGCTACCCCAAGGGCCCGCTCGGCATGGGCGACGCGCTCGGCGCGGCGCGGATCCTCGCCGTGCTCGAGGCGATGCATGATTTCTACAAGGACCCGCGCTACCGCCCAAGCCCGTGGCTGACCCGCCGCGCGAGGCTCGGCGTTTCCCTTCTCACTCCGGAGTAACCATCATGCTCGACGCGTACATCTATGACGGGCTGCGCTCCCCCATCGGCCGCTACGCCGGCAAGCTCGCTTCGGTCCGCCCCGACGACCTGGCCGGCGAAGTGATCCGCGAAGTTGTGGCGCGCAACAAAATCGACCCGGCCGAAATCTCCGACGTGGTGATGGGCTGCGTCACGCAGGCGGGCGAGGATTGCCGCAACGTGGCGCGCTTTTCGGCGCTGCTCGCCGGGTTGCCGCCGACCACGCCCGGCGTGACCGTGAACCGGCTGTGCGCGAGCGGCCTGCAGGCGGTCACGGACGCCGCGCGCGCCATCACCTGCGGCGAGGGCGAGCTGTACTTGGCGGGCGGCGTGGAGAGCATGACGCGCTCGCCCTACGTCATCGCGAAGGCCGACTCGCCCTACAGCCGCGACGTGAAGATGTACGACACGACGATCGGCGCGCGCTTCACCAACCCGCGCTTCACCAGGCAGTACGGCGACCATTCGATGCCGCAGACCGCGGACAATCTCGCCGCGGAGCTCGACATCAGCCGCGCGCAGTCCGACGAGTTCGCACTCGGCTCGCAGCACAAGTACGCCCAGGCCGAGGCCGAGGGCTTCTACAAGGGCGAGATCCATCCGCTCGCCCTGCCCTCGAAGAAGAAGGACGCCGCGCCCGCCGTGGTGGACCTGGACGAGCATCCGCGCCGCGACTCGAGCATCGAGTCGCTCGCCAGGCTCAAGCCCCTGTTCGAAGGCGGCGTGGTGACCGCGGGCAACGCCTCGGGAGTGAACGACGGCGCCGCGGCGCTGGTGGTGGCGAGCCGCGCTTGGGGCGAGAAGCACGGCCGCAAGCCGATGGCCAGAATCCTGTCGGCGGCATCGGCGGGCGTGGAGCCGCGCATCATGGGCGTCGGCCCGGCCTACGCGATCCCGCGCGCGCTCGGGCGCGCCAGGCTTTCGCTCAAGGACATGGACGTCATCGAGATCAACGAGGCGTTCGCCACCCAGGTGCTCGGCTGCCTGAAGCTGATGCAGGTCGATTTCGCCGATCCGCGCGTCAACCCGAACGGCGGCGCGATCGCCATCGGCCATCCGCTGGGCTGCTCCGGGGCGCGCCTCGCGCTCACCGTGGCGCGCGAGCTGCAGGCGAGCGGCGCGCGCTACGGCGCGGTGTCGCTGTGCATCGGGGTAGGGCAAGGGCTGGCGGTCATCCTCGAGCGCGTGCAATAAGTTTGATCTACCTCAATCCGCGCACCGGCGCCGCGCTTTAAAAAGTCCGTTTCGGAGGACTGCTCATGAACGCTCCAGAAAAGCCCAGGGCCAAGGCCTCGTTCGTCTGGGACGATCCCCTGCTGCTCGCCCAGCAGTTGAGCGAGGACGAGCGCATGGTGCGCGACGCCGCCCACGCCTACTGCAGCGAAAAACTCGCGCCGCGCATTCTCGAGGCCTTTCGCCACGAGAAGACCGACGCGGCGATCTTCCGCGAAATGGGCGAGCTCGGACTGCTGGGCCCGACCATCCCGGCACAGTACGGCGGCCCCGAGCTCAACTACGTGTGCTACGGGTTGATCGCGCGCGAGGTCGAGCGCGTCGACTCGGGCTACCGCTCGATGATGAGCGTGCAGAGCTCGCTGGTCATGGTGCCGATCAATGAGTTCGGCACGGCGGCGCAGAAGCAGAAGTACCTGCCCAGGCTCGCCAGCGGCGAGTGGATCGGCTGCTTCGGCCTGACCGAGCCGAACCACGGCTCCGACCCCGGCTCGATGGCCACGCGGGCGAAGAAGGTGAAGGGCGGCTACAGCCTGAGCGGGTCCAAGACGTGGATCTCCAACTCGCCGATCGCCGACATATTCGTCGTCTGGGCGAAAGAGGTGGACGAGGCCGGCAACGTCGGGCCGATCCGCGGCTTCATTCTGGAAAAGGGCATCCAGGGCCTGTCGGCCCCCGCGATCCACGGCAAGGTGGGGCTGCGTGCCTCGATCACCGGCGAGATCGTGATGGACAACGTGTTCTGCCCCGAGGAGAACGCGTTCCCTGAGGTGCGCGGGCTTAAGGGCCCGTTCACCTGCCTGAACTCGGCGCGCTACGGCATCGCCTGGGGGGCGCTCGGCGCCGCCGAGTTCTGCTGGCATGCGGCGCGCCAGTACGTGCTCGACCGCAAGCAGTTCGGCCGCCCGCTCGCGGCCAACCAGCTGATCCAGAAGAAGCTCGCCGACATGCAGACCGAGATCACGCTCGGCCTGCAGGGCTGCCTGCGCCTGGGGCGCATGAAGGACTCGGGCACGGCCGCCGCCGAGATCACCTCGCTGATGAAGCGCAATTCCTGCGGCAAGGCGCTCGATGTCGCCCGCACCGCGCGCGACATGCTCGGCGGCAACGGCATCTCCGACGAGTTCGGCGTCATCCGCCACCTCGTCAACCTCGAGGTGGTCAACACCTACGAGGGCACGCACGACATCCACGCCCTGATCCTGGGGCGCGCGCAGACCGGGATTCAGGCGTTCAACTGAGGGCGCGCGGCGGCGCCGCTACGCGCGCGAAGGGGCCGCTGCGGCGGGCGCGCCGAGCAGCGCCTCCTTCAGGTCCTCGAGCCGGTAGGGCTTGGCGATGAACGCATCCATGCCGCTCGCCACGGCGCGCTCGCGGTCCTGCGCCATGACGCTCGCGGTCAGCGCGACGATGTAGCTGCGCGGGCGGCCGCTCGCCTGCTCGTGGGCGCGGATGCGCCGCGCCGCTTCGTAGCCGTCGATGCCGCGCAGAACGCAGTCCATCATGATCGCGTCGTAGGCTCGTGCCTGAAGCGTGCGCAGCGCTTCCTCACCGCTGTCGACGACGTCGACTTCGTCGACCAGCGTCCTGAGCAGCGAGGTCGCGACCAGCGCGTTGAGCGGATCGTCTTCGACCAGGAGAAGCTTGATCGGCAGCCTGCCTCCGGCCTCGAGCGGCGCGCGCAGCCGCGCGGCGCCGGGCCCCGTCGCAGCGTGCTCGAATGCCGCGGTAAAGGTGAAAGTCGAGCCCTGCCCGAGATCGCTGCGCACCGAGATCGTTCCGCCCATGAGACGGACCAGCCGGCGCGAGATCGCCAGCCCGAGCCCTGCTCCGCCGAAGCGGCGCGCCGCGCCGGCGTCGACCTGGAAGAACGGCTCGAACGCGCTCCCGACCGCGCCCTTGTCCATGCCGATCCCGGTGTCGCTCACCGTGAAGCGCAGCACGATGCGGCCATTGGGCGCCGGCGCTGGAAACAGGTCGACGGACAGCTCGACGCCGCCTGCGGGCGTGAACTTGACCGCGTTGTCGCACAGGTTGAGCAGCACCTGGCGCAGATGCAGCTCATCGCCGCGCACCCGCTCGGGCACGTCCTCGGCCACCCGCACCGTGAACACGAGGCCCTTGCTCTCCGCCTCCTCGCGCAAGTGCCTGCGCACGCCCTCCACCGTGTCGCGCAAGTCGAAGTCGACGCGCTCCAGCCGCAGGCGGCCCGCGTCGATGCTCGACAGGTCGAGAAGATGGTTCACCAGCGAGAGCAGCGCCTGTCCGGCGCGCTCGATCAGTCCGACGCTCTCGCGCTGCTCCGCGCCGAGCGCCGAGAGCTCGAGCAGCTGCGACACGCCGAGCACCACCGTCAACGGCGTGCGCAGCTCGTGGCTCATGTTGGCGATGAACTCCGATTTCGCGCGATTGGCGGCGTCCGATGCCTCCTTCGCGCGCTGCAGCTGATCGATCAGCCGCTCGCGCTGGGTCTGCGCGGTCAGCAGCGCGACGGTGGCGCTCTGCGAGCGCACGCCCATCGCCCCCATGGCGAGCGCGTACAGCGCGCAGCCCACCGCCAGCTCGGCGTGGTACGGCGCATCCGAGACCAGCCCGAGATAGGCCACGAAGCTGCCGAGAAAGACGGCCACCAGGCCGATCTGGCCGGCCGCGAAATAGCGGTTGGCGAGCGCGCCCAGCAGCGGGATGCCGACCAGGATGGCACCGGCGACGATTTGCAGCAGGCCCTGCTGTAGCGTCGCGAGCCACACCGGCACCCACGCCCACAGCAGCCCCGCGACCACGGCCATCGCGTTGAAACGAAACGCCCAGGTCCTGGCGCGCAGCATGCGATTCGAGTCCGCGCGACAGGCGAGCGCCAGCCAGGTGCTGGTCACCGCATAGCCGATCTGCAGGGCGAGCCACGCCAGCAACTCGTCGACCGGAACCAGGTGCCGCAGCGCCCAACCCAATCCCAGCGCGGCGACCGCGACCAGGAACGCCATCGGCGGGATCTCGTCGCGCGCGCCGCGGACGCGCAGGTCGAACACCTCCGCCGCGAGCGATGGCGCGGCGGGACCTCCCTGCGAGCCGGGACGGGCGGCGACGCCGCCCCCGCTTGCGGAAAGCGCGTCTTGCGAGACTGACGCTTCGGTCATAAAGGTGCCACGCTCTAGCACTTATGTCAGCTGCCGGCACGGCCATGCTCTTTGTATCTGATTCCCCGTGCGCGATTTGCAAAGTATTGCAAGGAATGGCCACCTCGCCCGCCTGCGGGGGGTCTGCACCGGGCGCGCGACGCCCAAACCCGGCGTTTACGGACTGGGCGCCTCCGGCGCGGGACTCGCGACCCGCAGCGCACCGGGCAGCACCCGGAATACGGCCGGCAACTGGCCAAGCAGCTCGCCATCGGCTTCCACCAGTACCGGTTCCGGGCCGCCGGTGGCCGAGATGGTGGTGCCGGCGCCGAAGCTGACATCGGGGTGGTCGCGCGGCAGGCCGCGCCTGAGCGCCGGGGCGCGCCACAGGATTTCCAGGCGCGATACCCGCCGCATCCATGCCAGCTCGAGCCGACCGTCGTCCATCCGCGCCCAGGGAAACGGCCGCATCCCGCCGCCGAAGTATTCGCCGTTGGCCACTATGACGTTGGTACTGGCGCCGGCGCCCAACTTCGCTCCGTCGATGCTCACTTCGGCCCAGGTATGGCGCATCCGCGCGACGGCCCAGGCGATGGCGAGCTGATAAGCCAGCGCGCGGCCCGGCAGGCGCGCAAGCCTGCGCGCCCGCGTCACGACCTCCCCGCCCAGCCCGGCCTCGGCGACGTTGACGAAGCGGCGCGTGACCAGGCCGCCTGCCCGCCCCGCGCAGCTGCATTCGCCGATGTCGATCGTGCGCAGCGCGTCGCCCAGCGCCACGTCGAGCGCCGGCTCGAGCCGGCGCGGGATGCGCAAAGAGCGCGCGAAGTCGTTGCCGGTGCCGCACGGCAGGAGGCCGAGCTCGATGCGCGTTTCCGCGAGCGCGTTGACGGCGCAGTGCACCGTGCCGTCGCCGCCCGCGACGATCAGGCGGCCCGGCTCGTCGCGAGGTAATCGCTCGATGCAGCGCAGCAGATCGTCGAGTGTCGCGCTACGGGCGAGCTCCGCACCGGGCGCACGCGCGCGCAACCGCTCTGCGATGCGCCGCGCAACGCCTTCGCTTACCGTGGAAGCATTGACGACGAGGAGGACGTTCACGGACCCAACCGCGGCTGGCCGGGGCGCTTCGCCCTCGGTCGCGGCGCTAGCGAACCAGCGTCACGGGGACCTGCACGAGGTGCACCACGCGATGCGCGACCGAGCCGAGCAGCAGCTCGCCGACCGCGCCCATCCCGCGGGTGCCGATGATCACTTCGTCCACCTCCTCCGCCTCGGTGAACTTGGCGATGGTGGGCGCGATCTCGCCCTCGCGCAGATGCGCCGAATACGCCACCTTCGCCTTGTCCAGCAGCACCGTGGCCGACGCGAGCACGCGCTCGCAGGCCTGGCGGCGGATCTTCTCGGCCTCCTCGCGCATCACGTAGACGCGCATCTCCTCGTAGCTCACCGGCGGCTCCACGTGCAGGACCAGCAGTTCCGCCGGCGCCTCCCGCACGCGCGCGATGGCGTATCGCACCGCGTTCAGCGAATGTTCCGAGCCGTCGACCGGCACCAGCAGCTTCTTGTTCACGCTCGCCTCCCCGTGCGCAATCGTAGCACCGGAGGACACGCTGCGATTGCCCGGCGGTGCGGCGCGGCGGGATAATGCCGCGGTGCTCGCTGTCCCGCGCCTGCTGCTGTGTGTCGCCGCGCTCGCCGTCGCGGTGCCGGCCGCGGCGCGGCCGTCGGATGCGGCGAACGGCGTGTTCCTGGTCGCGAAGCCGGGCCTGCCGGACCCGAACTTCCGGCACAGCGTCGTGCTCGTCACGCACGGCCCGAACGACAGCACGCTCGGCGTCATCCTCAACCGGCCCACCCGCCTGAAGCTGTCGCAGCTTCTTCCACGTGGGATTCCGGCCGGCAACTACCGCGACCGCGTGTTTTTCGGAGGGCCGGTGATGCTGCAGGCCATCGTCGCTTTGTTCCACGCGCGTTCCGCCCCGCCCGCGCCGGCGCTCCACATCCTGAAGAACCTGTACCTCACCACGCAGCGCGAGGAGCTGCGCGCGCTGCTCGCCGGCAAGGGCCGGCGTTACCGCATTTATCTGGGGCTCTCGAGCTGGGCGCCGGGCCAGCTGGAGGACGAAATCGGCCACCACGGCTGGTACGTGCTGCCGGCCGACGAAGCGACCGTGTTCCGCGGCGATACGCGCGGCCTGTGGAAGGAGCTGGTGGAGCGGGCGAACGCCGAGCAGGTCCACCTGACCCGGTAAGGACGCAGCCGCGCCAAAATTCGGCTTGCGCGGCGCAGCATCCTGCGCCGGCCGCGCTTCGCGCCTTACGCCGCCGCCTTCGCCTGCGCCTTCTCGAACGCCATCCGGCCGCCGCGAAAGTCCGCGACGATGATGTCCTTCGGCGCGAAGCGCCCCTCGAGGATCGCCTTGGAGAGGGGGTTCTCGACCTCGGACTGGATGGCGCGCTTGAGCGGGCGCGCGCCGTACACCGGGTCGAAGCCGACCTTGGCCAGCTCGGCCACCGCGGCGTCCGAGACCTCGAAGCCGTAATCCATCCTCGCCAGGCGCGCTTTCAGGATGCCGAGCTGGATACGCGCGATGGCCGCGATCTGCGCGTCGCCGAGGGCGTGGAATACCACCACCTCGTCGATGCGGTTGATGAACTCGGGGCGGAAGTGCGTCTTCACCTCG
>Ga0307373_10005399_pt1 | contig 20933 bp, 14 predicted proteins | sample OX2MG_FD_202534 | JGI IMG/M metagenome (GOLD analysis project Ga0307373, IMG submission 202534) | Soil microbial communities from Risofladan, Vaasa, Finland - OX-2 | ecosystem: Environmental > Terrestrial > Soil > Coastal area > Acid sulfate soil | place: Finland: Risofladan, Vaasa | collected...
AGACCCGTGTGCCACAGGGTGATGGTCTCCCGGTCGTGCTCCAGCCAGTCCGAAAGGTGTCCGGGTCCCAAGCCGAGGCTTTCGCCGGCCCAGGCCACCAGCGCGCCATCGGCATCGCCTTCGCAAGTGACAGCGCGGCCCTCGCTCACCAGGCGGGCGATGCCCAGATACGGCCACTGGCCAAAAACGTTTGGCATCTCCGGCCAGCAACGAACCGCCAAAGCATCCAGACTTTCATCGTCCAGAAATGACTGCATCGCCAAATACAGGCGCGAAGCCATCGGTAGATCGTCGTCAGTCGTGTCTTTGTGCGGCATGCCGAGAGCCTTGACTTTTGCCACGTCGGCGGCCACCGCTTCTTCACTGAGGCTCTCAACCACCTTGGCAAACTCAAGAAGGCTGAAGGTCTGGATCTGGACCCCCAGACCGTGATGCATGGCAAACGGATCAGCGCTCATGGCGAAATAGCCGGGAGCCTGCCCTCCAACAAGGCCCAGACGCACTGAACGGAGCCGGCGAGCCGTGGCGGCCAGCCGCACCGCCTCACTCAGTTGTTGCTGCGTCTCAGCCGCATCAGGATCGCCACAAACCACCTCGAAGGAATGTCCCAACTGCCGCAAGTTTGAAGCCCAGATGTGTGTGCCAACCAGCGAGTTGGAGCTGATCATGTCGCCGTCGGGCTTCTCCGGCGTCGCCCAAAGCACAGGCGGATCCGGCCAGAGTTGTGCCAGAGTCGGAGCCAGGCGGCCATCACTCAGCGTGGTCTGCAGAAGCACGATAGCTTCGGCGCCGTTCTGTTCGCAGGACGCCAGGGCCCGGTGGAATGAGGCGTCGTCAATCGCTTTCTCGGGCGGCTCAAAGAGGGCAAAGCCCGTCTGCTGAAGCATGCGGCGCGCCCGATCCTCCATCTGCCGGCCCCACTCCATGTCAAAACCCGGACGGCGGCGTCCGAGGAAAATGACACCGAGCGCCACTGGTTTATGATTCGGCGCAGCGGCCACGGAACCGGCAGCTGCGCTGCGTGTGTTTTTCCTGCCTGTCGTGCTCATATCAAAATCCCCGGGGAAAGATCATAGCGAACGATCGTGACAGCCTTTTTGTAGCAGCAAAGTCCTCAGCGCCAGCTTGCGAAGAGATCCATTTGCTGCCCGCGCTCTGCGGCAAGACGGTCGAGCGAGGCGTCTGTGGTCAGGTTCTCATGAACGATGCCACACACGGCTGCGGCGAGCGCGCGGGGGTCTTCCTTTGCAGAAAACGTGACGTTGCGGCCGACCATCACGCCGCGAACGTTGGCCCCTGCTTTCATGCCGGCGGTGAAATCCCGCAGAATCGATGTCGGGTCCTCTCGCGGCGGCCCGCCCAGCATGAGAATGGGCAGGGTTGTGGCCTGGGCCACTCGGTCATAGCCTTCCGTGTAGGAAAGCTTGAGGAACGTCCGCGCGGAAGACTCTCCCATCGCTGCGGCAGCGCCCGCGTCGCGGATTAAGGTCTCAACAGTCTTGATCGTCTCGTAGCCGCCATTCTTCTTCCGGACAGTCATGGGTTCCAGGAACGCGTACAGGTCTTCGCGGTTAAGTTCGGTGATGGCCTGGGCGCAATCGCTGATGGCTTTGATCGTGCGGTCATCTTCCGGGTCCAACCGGTACATCAGTTTTCCGCCGTCAAAATTCATCCTCTTGAGCTGCCTGGCCGTAAAACAGGTAAAACGATCGTCAATTTCGCCCACAACGCCGGCATGCCCGCCGCGATTCATGCACCCGATCAGCACTTTGTCGTCAAGAAGAGACGCGCCGCCGGATTCACGAACGAGCGCGTTGACAATCAACACGTCCTCCATAAAATCCGTGGTCCCCATGATCCCGTCGCATCCGGGCGTTGTCAGCACTCGCAGGGCGCGCGCCAGATAGCTGTGGCGGTCGCCCATGCCCAGCGCATCAGCGCCAAGGCTGGTGACCCGGCGGCCCGGGTGGTCTGTGGCGATAATCACCAGCTTGCCGTCGAGTGTCAGCAGCGGCCGCCTGCTGTGCCTGGCGGACTCGGCCAGAATGGCCTCCGGTCTGTCAACTCGCACGTCCGTGATGGCTTCAAACAGTTTCCTGGGGAGAAATTCTTCGGGGGAAAAACCATACTCTCCGATGTGATACGCAGGGGTTGCCATGTTACCGTCCTTAACTTGTGGGATTTGTGCAGCCGGACTGCGCGGCACCAAGGCGGGCGTACTGCGCGAGCGGGCCGCCGATCAGGGGCTCCGCGTAAGCGCGGTATTCGGTCTTGATGTCATTCCGGCTGTCTGTAACGTAATCCAATGGCAGCAGGCGCGTCTGGTCTGCGACCTGGTCCAGCGGAACAGCGCCATAGCTCACGCGGTAAGCGGGGCCGGGCTGTCGCTCGATGGAGGCCATAAACCCGGTGTGGGCTTTCAGTGCCCAGGAGAATCCAAAAGCGCCAACTTCTTCGGCCTCGCGGCGGTCCGTAGACGAAACCATCAGGGCCGATGACCGCCCCAGCAGGCCCGGCTTCTCACTGCGGGCGCGGAGGTTTAATTCCGATGTAACCAGACTTGCAAGCGAGGCGGCGACATCGCCCGGCAACCGGTGTCCGAAATCGTCGGTGGTTTTTTCATTGCGCCGGCTGCCCCAGCTTTCTCCCGATTCATCCCGGATTCCTTCGGAAACCGCCACTACGACCCAACCAAGCCGGTCATAAACGGACCGCACGTCTTTCAGGAACTTTTCGCGTGTCAAAGGAATTTCGGGGACATAGATCAAATGCGGCGCGTCGTCAGGATCCTTCCTTGCCAGCAGCGTTGCGGCTGTCAGCCAGCCGGCATCACGCCCCATCACCTCGAGAATCGAGACCGGCGTAGGAAGACTGCGAATGTCGCTGCCCAGATCCGCAGCGGATTGGGCGATATACCGCGCGGCAGACCCGAAGCCGGGGCAGTGATCCGTACAGGGAAGGTCGTTGTCGATCGTTTTCGGGATTCCGCAGCAGGCCATGTCGTAGTGCAATTCCGAGGCCGCCCGATTCATTTTCAGAGCGGTATCCATCGAGTCGTTGCCGCCGATATAAAAGAAGTACCGAACGTCCATTTCTCTCAACGTCGAGACAGCTTGTGCGGCCTCCTCGTCGCTCAACATTTTTCGGCAAGACCCCAAAGCGGACCCGGGTGTACCCGCAATCTGCGCCCACAAGGGACCGCTGACCTCCCTCAAATCGATCCAGCGGTTCTGAAGCACGCCCGTGATCCCGTTCCGCGCACCCCAGAATTTGCTGCCCGCTCCCATCTCGCGCGTCGCCTCGCGCACGATGCCATATAAGCTGGCATTGATCACCGGCGTCGGCCCGCCACCCTGCGCAATGACGATGTTTCCTGCTCGCGACATCGAGAGGCCCTTTCAAAGACTGCATTCTATCAGATATCAGAAACGATGCCGCAGCACTATGGAGGCGCTACCGGCGGACGGTCGGGACGATGCGGGCGGCTCAGGGTTCCACCCTGAGCAGGACCACGCCGTGTCCCGGCACCCTGGTCGTGTAGCTCCCCGTGAAGGAACCCAGATCCTTGTGCGCCCAAAGGTCGCGCAACTTGGCAGAACCCGTAACGCCGATGTCTTTGAGCTTTAACGTCATTGTCATTGGGCGTTTTTCCCGATTGAACATTCCCACCGCCTTGCGGCCATCCGCCAGAGGTTTCATCCAGATTTCCATCGGGCCTCGCTGCCACACCCGATGCCCCTGAATTCCTTCGCGATCCTGGTCGACCGCAATCACTTCCCGGTTGCTCAGAATGTCCAAGGTTTCCGGTGTCATATTGGTCAGGTCGTTGCCGGCAAACAGCGGAGCGGCCAGCAGGCTCCACAGGCTCATCTGCATGCGCTCTTCTACCGGCTTCAACTGGCCATTTCCGATTTCAAGCATATCAGGATCATTCCAGTGGCCGGGGCCGGCGTATTTTTCCAGCCCGTTCTGCTCAAAACCAATATACGCCATGTGAAAGTAATCATCCTGAATGTCAGCGGTGGTTCGCCACATGTTGCCACCCACCGACGCTCCCCATTCCCAGACATTCTGCATGCCGTATTGGCAGAGGCTGTAAAGGATGGGACGCCCGGTGCTCACCATCGCCTGATGGAATTTATCGTAGGCTGCCTTCATCTGGTCCGGCTTGTAGACCTTGCTGCCGCTACACCAGTCGTATTTGACGAAATCGATGCCCCAGCGCGCAAACGTCTCCGCATCCTGCTGCTCGTGCCCATAGCTGGCTTCTCTGCCTGAGCAGGTGACCGGACCGGGGCTGTCGTGGATTCCCACCTTCAGGCCCAGGCTGTGGATGTAGTCGCAAAGCCCTTTCATGTCCGGGAATTTGTTATTAGAGTGAAACACGCCTTTCGCGTCGTGGTAACCTTCCCACCCGCCGTCGATCACCACATACTCGTAGCCCGCAGCTTTCATGCCGCTGTCCACCATCGCTTTGGCTTGCGCGCGGATGACAGCGTCATTGATATTCAAACGAAAGTGGTTCCAACTGTTCCACCCCATCGGCGGGGTGCGGGCAAGCTCAGGACCCTCGGCGAAGGATATTCCCGCCGCAAGCAAAAACAGGGCCGGGATAAGAAACCAGAATTTGCGCATCACTGTTTGAACGTCCTTTCCCAGTGGGGTTGACAGAAAGTGAGATTTGCGATTTCTCCGCGGCTCACTGTCCGATCGGTCCGCCCGACACGGCCGGAACCGTGTGAATGACGACGTGGGCTGGCGGGAGGCCAGCGGTCTGCGCAGTGATGGTAATGGCTCCTGGACGCCCCGTCGTCCTCACCATGGCCAGGCAGAGACCTCGAAAGGCTCGGCGCTGATTCGCAAGATTCGCCTCAGGGCTGGCTGGATTTCCATTGGCCACGCCGGCCAGCGTTCCCGAGCCCGAAACCGAGAACCGGACCAGATTATCAGCATCGGGCACGACACGCCCGGCGGCATCCACCACTTCCACCTCAATCGGCGCGACCGCTTCGCCATTTGCGCCTAAATGATGCACTTCATCAGTAAGCCGCAAGGCGGCGGCCGGGCCGGCCGTCTGAACCTTGTATTCTGCGGCGAGCCGCCCGTGATCATATCCACGCGCCGATAAAACACCGGGAGCGTAAGGGACCTGCCATTCCAGATACTGACCCCGGGGCATATCCTTAACGCCCTGGCTTTTGCCATTGAGCAACAGCTCCACCCGGTCGCAGTTTGAATAGGCGCGTACCAGGACGCTCTTACCGTCCATCGTTTTCGGGAAGTTCCAACTGGGGAAGATATACACAGACGGCTTCTGTTCCCACCACGCTTTCCAGTAGTAGTAGGCAGGCTTGGGAAATCCGGAAAGGTCCATTGCACCGGTCTGGCTGGTGACGGCCGGCCAGCTGAAGGGATTGGGTTCTCCCCGGTAATCGAAGCCTGTCCAGATAAATTCCCCGGCAACAAAAGAGTTTTTCATCACCGGAGCCCAGGAATCCCAGGGGAATCCTCCGTTAGCATTCCCGCCTGGGGTCTGCCAGCATCCGTATTCTGCGCAAAGGCCAGTGGCCGGATTTGTCGTAACCGTTCCACGCGACGTTTTTGAGTTGATGTCCTCGCTGCCGTAAATCATGAGGTGCGGATATTCGGCGTGTATTTTGGCAAACTCGCCGTTGTGGTAGTTCATTCCAAGAACGCCTTCGACGGAAAGGAATCCGTCCTTCGCATACCCGCCGTTCATCGCGCTGGTGGTGGGACGTGTGGGGTCAATCTTCTCGACGGCCGCCTTCATCGCGGCAAAAATCTTGGCGCCATACGGTGTTGACTGCAGGTGTTCTTCATTGCACATCGACCACATGATAATGGAAGGATGGTTGCGATGCGCAAGGACCATCCACTTGAGATCTGAGAGGTTAGAATAGGGTGTTCCCATTTCGGTCTTGACCGAATAAGTGTCTCCCAGATGACGATTCTCGTCCATCACCAGCATGCCCATCCGGTCGGCGGCCCGGTAGAAGGCCTCTGCGGCCGGGTTGTGAGCGCATCGGTAGGCGTTTGCTCCCATGGCTTTGAGCTTGGCAATTCGCCAGGCCCAAAGATTGTCCGGTACGCCAATTCCCACTCCAGGGAAATCCTGGTGATTGCAAGCTCCATAAATTTCAACGTGTTTGCCATTCAGAAAGAAGCCGTGGTCCGGATCAAACCGGATGGTCCGGATGCCGAAAGTGGTCAGCTTTTCGTCGACGGTGGAGTCGCCCGTTCGAATGGCGGTTGCCAGCCGATACAAGTTGCGGTGTTGCAACGACCACAGATGGGCGTCTCGCAAGGCAACATGCTGATTAAACGTTAGCTGTTGCCCGGCAGCCAGCTTTTCGTCGCTGGAAACCGAGGCGATGACCTTTCCCGTCGGATCCAAAACATGCGAGTTCAGTGTGAAGCTGCGATCGGCCTGATAGTCATTGCGAACTGTCGTCTGAAGGGTCAGGTCGGCTGCCGCCTGATCGCCCGCAGATGAATCGTAATGAATCGGTCCGGGAACGGTGGAGATCACAAACGTGCCCCACGGCGCAACCTGCAACTTGTCAGTAATCATCAGGCGCACATGCCGGTAAATTCCGCCGCCTTCGTAAAACCACCCTTCATACCAGCGAGGATCCACAAACACCGCTACCTCATTCTTCGCGCCGTAGTGGACGGCCGAAGTGATGTTCAGGCGGAAACCCGTATAGCCACTCGGGTGCTGCACGATGAATTGGCCGTTGACGAAAACAATGGCGTCGCGATACACCCCGCCAAAGTTCAGCCAGACGGTCTTGCCTTTGGCTGAAGCCGGAATGGAGAAGCTGCGCTGGTACCAGGCGGGATATACCGGCAGATATCCATGCCCACCGTACGCGCTGCGTCTATGGGAGGGATTGGAATTGCTTTTAGCAGTTTTCTTCGCCGCCGAAGGAATTGCCGGGTCGGATGGGCCGCATTCCCGGCCACCGGGCAGACAACGCCCACCGCCCGCCAGCAGCGAAGCGTTTGGATGCCGGGAAATATCTCCTTTGACGACGTAATCGTCAGGCAATTGAACCGGCTTCCACCCAGCCCCCTGCCTGGGGCAGTGCAACTGCTTTATCTGGGCGGCAGTTGCCTGCGCTTCTGGCGGCCACAAACGGAAGTCCGGCATCGGATGGAACATCCAACCTTTGTCGAGCAAAAGAATGGATCGTGGCGACGACGACAACGGCCGCCGGACCTCCGCCGAGCTTGTGCCTGACTGGACGAACACCGACGACAGGCACATGAGACCGACGACTGCTATCCCCAAGCTGTACATCCATTTTCGAGTCATAGAGACACTTTCTCTCCGCTGCAGACATACCCCGCGCGCCGGGCGCCTGCAGCAAACAAAACATGAGTATCAATTCTCGAAGCGCAGCCTCAGCCGGCCGCTGAAAAGCGTTCTGGAACCACGTCATCCGGAGCCCTGTCGCCCTCCGCCTGAGGCTCTTCGAAATGGCAGGAGGGCGAGTTTTCAAGCCGCCTGCTAGAAACTAAGCTTGAGGGCCAACTGACCGATTCTCGGGCCGCCTGCACCATTGATGGTTCCGAAACCAGAGTTGCTCACGCTGGTCGTCGGATTATTAAAGTTGACGTGATTGAAGATGTTGAAGAACTCCGCCCGAAATTGGAGAGTAAACCTCTCCGTCAATGGGATATTTTTGAATAAGCCCATGTCCCAGGAAAATGAGCCCGGCCCCCGGAAGCTATTCTTGCCTACTGTTCCGAAGGTTCCGACCGCGGGGAGCCCAAAAGCGGCTGGATTAAGGTAGTCCACACAGGGGGCCCGGTTCGCGCACGGCCCATAGACGTTGGACGCAAAAGGCTGGACGCCCGAAATCTGCACACCCCGGTCATTGCCCAGACCGGTCTTCGACTGGTCCTTCCCTGCCCCGATCGTGAACGGGCCGCCTGTCTCGGCCGTCATAATCCCGCTGAGTTCCCAGCTTCCGAGAACGCCTCTGGCCATCCGGTTGACACCCGAAAGAGCGGGCAACATCCAGACGTAGGAAACTACCAGCCGGTGCGCGACATCGAAGCCGGCCGGACCATAGTCAAATTGATGGCGTCCCGGAAAGTACCAGGGCATCGTGGAAGAGAAGCCGGCGCCGACATCATTGATGTTGCCGCCCTGGCTTAAAGCCTTGGAATACGTATAGGCAGCCGTAAGGCTCAGGTGCTTTACGATGCGCTTCTTCAGTGTGACCTCTAAAGCGTTGAAGTTGTCGTTCAGATCCTGACCGTCGAATCCGATCGATCCAAAGCCCTGGAACAGCCTTCGCTGGTCGGTACCCAGATTGCTGTTGGGGATATACTGTGCCGGGTTCAATTGAATATTTTCCTTAGCGTGTGTGGTCTTTGAACCCACATAAGCGACCTGAAGCATCCAACCGGGAGCAAGCTCCCGCTCCACCGAAAGATCCCATTGATAAGTTAAGGGGATCAGGTACTTCGTGGAAGGGTCGTAGGTAATCGCCAGCACAGGGGAAGAAAAGAGAAAACTGCTCGAGGGAGGATAGGTAAACGGAAACGGATAGTTCGCCACTCCCTGGGCAGGATTGCTGAAGGGGCCCGTCGGATCCGTGAGGGTTACCTGCGGGCTGAAGGGCGAGATGTCAGCAAAGCGGTTGTTGATGACACCCGGCGTCCGCGTATCATAAAAGAACCCGGCGCCACCGCGGATACTCGTCTTCCCATTGCCCGTGAGGTCGTAAGCAAACCCGGCGCGAGGAGCGAAATCCGTGTAATTGCCCGTAACCCCGGCAAACGGCATCCCGGCATCGCCGGGAAACAGCAGGCCTGCGGGCGCGTTGGGAAATTGCTGCGAGACGACGCCGGCATAATAATTGGCAGGCCGGAACTGCTCCACCCGGCCTTTGATCTCTCTCCACGGCGAATAGGGCTCATAGCGCACCCCGTAATTGAGCGTCAACCGCTGCGTGGCATGGAAGTTGTCGTTGATGTAAAACGACCAGAAGGTGTTGCGATTGTTCTTGTACTCCCCGTAGCCCTGGGTGAAGGTACGCAATTTGCCGAGCAGAAAATTTGCCAGAGCATAGTTGGTGACATCGTTCGTGAAAGTGAACTGGCCTTGCGCCAGGTATTGGTCGCCCAGGTTCACGGCGGCCCGGTCCACGCCGAATCCGATATCAAGATTGTGCCTGCCCACGACCCAGCTTAAATTATCTTGCGCGTCGAAGTCGGCGGCATTGAACGGTCCTTTGGCTCCGCCGTTGACGGCGAACTCACCGCTGATGTTGATGTTCTGAATCCAAGGCGTTGTAGGCAGCCAAAGACCCGTGACGCCAAAGGTTGCCGCGTTCGGCGAGCCGGGGGGTGCGGTCTTTGCGATCGGCACCGTGGAATAGGTGAAGCTCGCCTGGTTCAGCAGGTTGGACTGGAAGGCGTGGGTTTCCTGAATCATCACGTTCTGCGTGGGAATGTCGTAACCCATGCTGTAGGCCAGGATGTCACCGGCCGGATTCTGCGGCTGCAGGGATACGTGGTCCCGGTAATACCTGCCGGTCAAACTGTCTTTGTCACCCATCTTCTCGTCAATCCGAAGGGTGTATTCATCGGTGTTCTGCACGGTGGGTTTGTTATAAAAGACCTCGCCGGTGCCGCCAACCTGGGGGAGATAACTCGCCAGGCCGAGCGATGCCGGGTCATACCGGCTGGTCGGGATGAGGTTTCCCGGGAAAGGCTGGCCGGTAAGCGGATCAATAATCTGCACCGCCTTGCCCACAGGATTATCCGGGTTGCTGGCACTCAGCAGGGCGGAGAAATCTCCGTTCAATTCCGCCGCGGTGGGCACAAACGCGTGCGTGGCGGTCCCGATGTCCCGGTACCGCTCCCCCTGATACCCGAAAAAGAAAAACGTGCGGTTTCGGCCGTTGTAAAGGTGGGGAATGATGACCGGGCCTCCGATCGTGCCGCCGAATTGGTTTCGCTTCAGTTGGTCCCGGCTCGGCGAAAAGAAATTGCGGGCGTTAAAAACCGGATTCCGGACGTATTCAAACAAGTCTCCGTGATATTCATTGGTGCCGCTTTTGGTCACCACATTGACCACGGCTCCTGCATTCTCGCCGTAGCGGGTACTGTAATTAGACGTTTGCACGCTGAACTCCTGCAAGGAGTCAGGGAAGGGAAAGGGGATGTTGGTGTTGTAGTATTGGTCGAGGAAGTTCGCTCCGTCCAGATTGTAGCTTGTTTGATTGCTCTGGGATCCATTGATGTTGGGAGACACGGATCCCGGCAAGTTGCTCTGGCTGGTAACCACCGTTGGCGAGGCCCCCCTTGCGCCGGCCACCAGGTTAATCAACTGCGCGGCGTCGCGGCCGTCCAGTGGTAACTCCACCATCCGCTCCTGTCCAACAACCTCGTTGAGCGTCTCCGTGGTCGTGTTTACCAGCGGAGAACTGCCGGCCACGGTCACGGACTGGGTAGATGACCCGAGTTGCAGATGAATATCCACCGTGGCGGATTGGTTGGCGAGTAGAGTGACGCCTTTCTGGACAAACTGCTTAAAACCCTTCGCCTGGACGGTCAGCGTGTATTGGGTGGGGCGCAGGTTGGGGATCACAAAATGGCCGCTCCCGTCCGAAACAGCCCCACGCGCAAAGCCGGTCCCCGTTTCGGTCGCCGTCACTGTGGCTCCGGGCACTATGGCCCCGCTGGGATCGGTCACGTTGCCGCTGACCGTGCCGAACGCCTGGCCAAAAGCAGGCGCAGCGGAAAGCGCGAGAAGAATCGTGCACGCGAGAACCACAGACATGTCCCGCGCGAAAGAGCGGAACTTCCTAAGCCCTTTCAATTGCCTCAAGCCTTCAGTCACCCAGGCGGTCGAATCCATTGAGGAGTTGACCGCTTCTTTCAAAAGGGTCCACCGGCCTATGATGCGAGCATTTTGCGAGGCTCGCGTTAATTCGCATTTCATATAATTCCTCCTGCCCCTTAGATTTCGAGAAAACCCTCTCCAAAGAAGGGCGCCACGGAAGCGCTGCTCGGCACTCCACTTCGCCCTTCCGGATCAACGAGGGTTCAAACCCAAGACCCAACAAACTCAAAGCTGCTGCCGCCCAGTCAAACTACCCGAACTCTGAGTGCCCTATTTCTTTCGGGGTACCCGGCCCGCATCAGCGCGCGGCACGGTGACGCAAAACAATGATACTTGACGCCCATTAATATGTGATATATTCTTACCCTGTTGTCAAGAGCTATTTCGATTTTCTTTAGCTTTCCCGTATTCTGGAAAGAAAACAAATCGGAACTGAATTATCAATTTCGCGGAGAACAAACAATGAGAGATTTTCTTATCCATAACAGTCAGGATAATGTCGGGGTCGCCGTCAGAGACGTGAAGTCCGGGGAAAATCTGGCCGGCGAAACCATTGACAAAAGCAATGGGCGCAAGCTGACGGCGCACCAGGACATTCCTTTGGGGCACAAGATCGCACTCAAGGACTTCAAAGTAGGCGATACGGTCATTAAGTATGGTGAAGACATCGGCAAAGTTGTGGCGCAGATTCGCGCCGGTGAGCACGTTCACATTCATAATCTAAAGACGAAAAGGTGGTGAAAGTCATGGAGGCACCTCGTATCAAAGGCTATCGCAGGGAAAACGGCCGGGTGGGAGTCCGAAATCATGTGATCATCCTTCCGGTGGACGACATTTCAAACGCTGCGGCCGAAGCGGTTGGGCGAGTTATTGAGGGCACCCTGGCGCTCCCCCACGCCTACGGGCGGCTCCAGTTTGGTGAAGATCTGGAGCTGTTCTTCCGGACCATGATCGGCATTGGTGCGAACCCGAACGTGGCGGCGGCCATCGTTATTGGAATCGAGCCGGGATGGACGGACCGTATCGTGCAGGGGATTGCCAAAACAGGCAAACCCGTTGCCGGCTTTTCGATTGAGCGCAGCGGCGACTTGAAAACCATTGCCGCGGCTTCGCGCAAGGCCCTCGAATTCGTTCAGTGGGCTTCCGAATTGCAACGCGAGGAATGCAGCATGAGCGACCTCTACGTCTCCGTCAAGTGCGGGGAGTCTGACACGACCACGGGGCTCGCGTCCTGCCCCACGGTGGGCAACGTGGTCGATCGATTGATTGAAATCAAGGGGACTGCATCCTTCGGCGAGACATCGGAATTGACCGGCGGCGAACACGTTGTCAAAGCCAAGGCCGCAACGCCCGAAATTGGCGAGCAGTTCATGAAGGTTTACAACGAATACAACGAATTCATTCTTCAGAATAAGGTCAATGACCTCTCCGAATCGCAACCCACCAAAGGTAACATCCGGGGCGGCTTGACCACCATTGAGGAAAAGGCATTCGGTAACATCGAAAAGCTCGGCAAGCGCACGAAGTTTGTCGGCGTGCTCAAACCCGCCGAAGCGCCATCGGGCAAGGGGTTATGGTTCATGGACACGTCCTCAGCGGCGGCGGAAGCGCTGACGCTGTGGGCCGCATCGGGCGCCGTTCTGCATCTGTTTCCGACCGGGCAGGGCAACATCATCGGCAATCCCGTCATGCCGGTGGTCAAGCTTTCGGGCAATCCTCTCACCTGCTCCACGATGAGCGAGCACATCGATCTGGACGTGTCCGGAATTCTGACCGGCGAGATGGATTTCGATCAGGCCGGCGACCGCCTGCAGGAATTGATGGCGCGCACGGCGAACGGGCGTCTGACGGCAAGCGAAGCCCTTGGTCACCGCGAGTTCGTCATGACCAAGCTTTACCGCAGTGCCTGAAGGGCCTGGCATCAAACCCGGCATGAACACCGCCGGGCCGGGCAAGTCTGTTGCACCAATAATCAGGCCGGGGCCGGAATCCTTTGCCGTCAGCCTGTTCCTTATCATCAACAGCGCCCGAAGCAGCGCGGTGCGAAGCGATTATTGAATTTATGGCCACTGCTGCTTCGGGCGTTAAATGTTCATGGAAATATTGAGATTGATAATGCGGAGAAGACCCATTCGTGGAAGAGGCGGATCAAGATGAAAATGACTCGGAAAGGTTTTATTGCATTAAGTCTGGGAGCCGTGGTAGCGGCCCTCAGCCCCAAAGCGGATGCTCAACTTGTTGAAAAGCCCCATGACTGGTCCCCCAAAAATCTGCGCGACCTTATGAATCGGAGCGCGCGCTATCGCCAGGTCTACGACATCACGCAGATCGGTGGTGGCGTTTTTCTAAATAATATCAAGAACTCCCTCAATGGTTTCCAGTTCAGCTTTGGGGCGCAGCCGTCAGAAATCCAAATCGTCGCTGCACTGCATGGGGCTGCGAACCTGTTGAACTTTGATGACTCGATGTGGGCGAAGTATCGCCTGGGAGAGTTCGCCAACGTCAAGGACCCCAAAACAGACGAATTTGCCGTGCGCAATCCCTATTATTCAAGTCCTGCCGACAAAGCCGATCACAATCCTGACAGTGAGAAATCCATTTATCAGGACAAGAGTATCGAGGGTCTCAAGGCAAGGGGGGTGCACTTTTTGTGCTGCCACACGGCCACTGAGGAAGAATCCCGCAAACTGATTGCCCGTTTTGGACTGAACAAGCAGCCCGAGACCATTGTGAGAGATCTTCTCGCCCACAGGATTCCCGGGTCAACCGTCGTCCCCGCCATGGTAGCAACCGTGGCAATCCTCCAGTTGGAAGCGCATTTCAGCTACATTACTGTGGCGTAACGGACTGCTGCTGATTCGCGATAGTGCGGGCAATCCGGTTAGAGCAAAGATGAGAAGGCGGAACTCGAACTCGCTCCTCAAGCGGGTGGCGCTGAGTGTGCTTGGCATGATCCTTTTTTCTGCCGCCCTCCTTGAGGCCCAACAACACACCTTCCCTCCTTGGACTCACAGCCGAAACAATCCGGCAGGCGACAAGGGTTATGCCTTTCAGGTGCCTGACGTCAACAATGTGCCTGATCTTCATGGAAATCCTGGTGGCGCAAAACTGGTCCTTTTTATTGCGGGCAATCAGTTTATGGTGCTCCCCCGGCTGGTGGTCGCCTTCGAGACACTCCACCCTGAATTGAAAGGCAGGATCTTTTACGAGACTCTTCCTCCCGGCATCCTGCTGCGCCAGATGGCAAGCCGCAACACGTTGACGCTCGGCAACCTGACGCTGACCGTTCAGCCGGACGTCTTTGAAGCGGGGGCAACACGGCTGGCGCAACTGGTTTCGGAAGGGAAAATCAGCGGCGAGGTTCGATACGCTAAAAACGACCTGGCCATCATGGTGAGGAAAGGCAACCCGAAGCATATCCGTTCGCTTCGGGATTTGGGCGGGCCGGGCATCCGGGTTTCCATGCCAAACCCGCAGTGGGAAGGAGTGGCCCGGCTGATTGAACAATCGCTCGGCAAGGCGGGTGGTGAGGCGCTGGTCCACCAAGTCATGGTGACCAAGCGGAAGGCGGGGACAACTTTCCTGACGCACATTCATCACCGGCAAACTCCGATGCGGATTCTTCAGGGCCTCTCTGACGCGGGCGTCACGTGGAGTTCCGAAGTGAAGTTTCAGGAAGCCGTTGGCAATCCGATCTCCGGTGTCACAATCCCAGCGAAGGACAACACCATCGGGCTATACGCCGCCGGGGTCCTCATCGGCGCGCCGCACCAGAAAGCGGCACAGGAATGGGTCGACTTTTTAAAGACCAAGACAGCACAATCGGTTTATCGCAGTTTCGGTTTTGGAATCCCGGAACAAGATATGGAACGCAGATGAAGGCGAAGGAATGGCGCACACAAAGAGATCGTTCCGAGGCATTGCCGTGGGGCTTGCAGGCGTCCTGATCCCGGTCGCCTTTGGCCTTCATCAAGGCCTCGGGGCGCGGGTGCTGACGAGCCGAGAGGGCGTGTCAAACGATCCGCCACGGGCCATTCCGGTGGTTCCCTGGAAGCCTCCGGACCCCGCGACGATTCCGCCGGGGAAACTGGGTGACAGCATTCGCCTGGGCCGCAACATTATCATCAACACGCCCAAGTATGCCGCGCGTTACGTTGGGGGCAAGATGAAATGCTCGGATTGTCATCTCAATGAGGGAACCGTGGCCTATTCTTCTCCTCTGGCGGGAGTTACCACGGTCTTCCCGGCTTCCACCCTGCGCGACAACCGGGTGATCACCATCGAACGGCGCATTCAGGAATGTTTCCTGCGGAGCGAGAACGGCACGCCGCCACCTGCTGACGGCCCGGTGATGGTGGCGATGGTCGCCTACATGAACTGGCTCTCGAAGGGAATCCCGGTGGGGTCCACCGTGAAAGGCAGAGGCCTTGTGCGTCTGACACCGCCTCCGCATATCGATCGCACGGCTGGTGCTAAAATCTACGCTGAGCAATGTGAGGTTTGCCACGGGGCGAATGGCCAGGGATTTGCCGGAATGTTCCCGCCGTTGTGGGGGCCCGGTTCCTTCAGCGATGGGGCGGGAATGAGCCACACCGTCAAGATGGCTGCGTTCGTGAAGGTGAACATGCCCAAGACCAAGCCCGGCAGTCTGACCGTCCAGCAGGCCTACGACGTAGCGGCCTTTGTGACCGCGAAGCCCCGCCCGCACTTCAAATCACCGGCGCCGGCGCCTGGCCCCATAGGAAGGAACTGAACGCATGAAGACTTATCCACTCTACCTGAACGGGCAATGGGTCCAAACGAATAGCCGGCTCCCGGTCGTGAACCCGGCCACAGCGGAACCCTTTGCTGAAGTCTGCACGGTCGATCGATCCCGTGTGGCCGAAGCCGTGCGACACGCCCATGCGGCTTTTCAGAACTGGCGGCAACTCACGGGCAAAGCGCGCGGCGCCTATCTGAAAAGTATTGCCGATGAACTGGAGCGGCGAGGGGACGACATCGCCCGAGCCATCACGCGTGAAAATGGCAAGCCACTGGCGCAAAGCCGTGGGGAAGTCGCCATGTCAGCGGATCACCTCCGCTGGTTTGCCGAGGAGGCGCGCCGCGTCTATGGCCGTACGATTCCTCACCAAGTCGATTCCAAGCGGCACGTTGTCCTTAAAACACCCATCGGAGTTGTTGCTGCAATCAGTCCATGGAACTTCCCGCTGGTATTGGCCGTGCGCAAAGTAGCGCCGGCTCTGGCGGCCGGCTGCACCGTGATTCTCAAACCCGCCAGCGCGACGCCCTTGTGCGCCGTCGCGTTGGCCGAATGTGTTGAAGCCGCCAAGGTGCCCGAAGGGGTTTTTCAACTTGTGCTGGGCCGCGCAGCCGAGATTGCCCAGGAATTTCTGGATAATCCTCTTTGCCGCAAAATCACGTTCACCGGATCCACGGAAGTCGGGCGAATGCTGATTCGCGGAGCGGCCGCAGACATCAAGCCGCTCTCCCTCGAACTGGGCGGTCATGCGCCCGTGCTGGTTTTTGATGACGCCGATCTGGGCGCGGCGGTTGAAGGCGCAATGATTGCCAAGTTCCGCAATACCGGCCAGTCCTGCATTGCAGCAAACCGTATCTACGTCCAGCATTCGATCTACGAGAAGTTCCTTGAACTCTTCACCGAGCGGACCCGCGCCATGAAAGTCGGCGACGGGATGGAGGATGGCGTGGAAATAGGCCCGCTCGTCAATGAAGAAGGCGTATCCAAGGCCGTCGAGCACATTGAGGATGCGGTTCGGCGCGGCGCCCGGCTGTTGTGCGGGGGCAAGCGCATCAAAGGCAAAGGCTGGTTCCTTGAGCCGACCGTCCTCGCGGACGTCCCGAGGGATGCGATGTGCATGGCTGAGGAAACGTTCGCCCCGGTCGCAGCCGTGCTCCCCTTTGACGCGGATTCCGAAGCCATCGAGCAGGCCAACAACTCCCTTTTCGGGCTTAGTGCCTATGCTTTCACGCGCGATCTGAGCAGGGCGTGGCGCCTGATGGAATCGCTGGAGGCAGGTACGATCGCTATTAATGACGGCGTTCCATCCACCAGCCAATGTCCCTTCGGCGGGGTTAAACAGAGCGGCTGGGGGCGTGAGCTCGGGATCGAAGGATTAGACGCATTCGTCGAGATCAAGCACGTATCGCTTGGTCTGGGGTGACACGCAATCCATTTTGGCAAGTTGCTACCTGCCGGATGGCAGGCCGGCGAGTTTCCCGCACAAGAACGGCCCGGTTTGCAGCCGGGGCCACCGTCGGATATAAATGGCCGGCAAAGCCATGGCTGGATTCGAGCCATTACGGCTTGTTCCGGACCAGTGTTGCAAAGCAAGGTCTTGAATTTCCACAATCGGAACTACTGCGTTCGGTTGGAATCCTGATAACGGACCGACTAAAGCGCATGGATTAGTGAATGGGCACACACGCCGCGATCGCAATCGGGCTGATCATCTATGCTGGCATCATGCTGGCCTTTTCCTCATTCTGGATGAGGAAAATCTCCAAACCGGCAGACTACCTTGTCGGCGGACGCGGCTTCCCTTTTTGGGTGCTTATCGGAAGCATCACCGCTGCCTGCATCGGAACTGGAGTCATTGTCGGAGCGTCCGGCCTGGCCTATCAGCATGGCTGGGCCGGGGCCGCCTATCCCATCGGGCTGGGTCTCGGGACCGCTCTGGCGGGTATGATCTTCGCCGTCATGCGCCGCTACAAATTCATGACCCTGAGTGAAGAAGTTGCCTCCTACTATGGCGGCAACCTTATCGTCGTCGAGTTCTCCAATATCACTCTGTTCTTCTCGCAGTTGTGCTGGCTGACCGTCCAGATCATGGGTGGCGCCGCCGTCCTGGTAGCCGTCACGCAGTTGCCACCTGATCTGTGCGTTGTGGCGGCGGCCCTCATCACTGCGGGCATCGCTATTCCAGGCGGATTGAAGAGTGTGGTCTATACCGACTTCCTGCAGACAACCATTCTCTTGTCCGGGTTCGCGGTTCTCACCTTTTCGGCGCTTCATCACAGTGGGGGATGGGTTGGGCTGCGCCAGTCCATGCCACCGGCTTACTTCTCAGTTCTGGGCGTGGCTTCTTACGGCAAATGGAAGACCGCCGGCCTGATCTTAGCGCTGGTGCTTGCGGTGATTGCCGATCCTGGCCGAAGACTCAGCATGTACAGTGCTAAAAGCGAAAGCGGCGCCAGGTGGGCCATGGCGATCTCGGGGGTGATCGTCATCGCGTTTTCAGCGGTCATCGGGATCACCGGCATGTACACCTTCCATCTCAACCCCCATCTGGCCGATCCCGATACCTCTCTGGTTTGGCTGGTCATGAACGTTCTGCCAGCCTGGCTTGCCGCCATGGTCGTGGTCTCGGTGACCGCCGGGATAATCTCCTGTGCCAACTGGAACGCCATTGCAGCCGGCACCTTCTTCGTGAGGCACATCTATCCGCTGGTGACCCGCCGGTATCCAAAGCGGCCTCTGGCGGCCGTTCGCATCGCCCTGGTGTGCTCCTTTGCCGTCTCCACCGTGGTGGCCCTTCATGCCGGCACCATCGTGGGGTTTGTCGTCAAGTTCCTTCCCGTTACAATGAGCGGCCTGGCAATCATTATCCTGATAGGGCGCTTCTGGAAGCGCGGAACCTGGCAGGGCGCGCTAGCCACCTTGGTGGTCACTCCCATCGCATCGTTGGCTGTCATGTTTGCCCCTGCGCGACTGGGGTATCTGAACAATGCGGTCATCCCCACCCTCATAGGAATCCTCGCCCACGTTGTCGTCAGCCTGCTGTCACCACCGACAACACCCGGCTTTGATCAGGTCGTGGAAACCATGAATCGCGAGCGGCGGGCCCTCGAAGGCGAATCCGTGCATCAATCTACACCGTCGTTCTCAACCTTGGACAGTCTATAGGGGCCTGTCCGGATATTCGGCCCCGCACGCTCTACCTGGCGTGAGTCAGGTACGACACCGCGACAACCTCCACAGCGGCCAGGACAAAGGCCTCAACCAAGTCGAAGGCAACGATAACTCGTCGCATAACGGGCGTTGCTGTGAACGCTGAAGCGTTCTTCCTTCTGACCGCAAACTCGTCTGCGCCCCAGATGCCCAGATGAATCACCGCAAAAATGACGACCAAAACCTTCCATGCCAGGGACCGCCACAAAAACCAAGCTGCCAGCGCGAGGAGCCAGAATATCCCTTCCGTTCGCAAAGCACGCCGCGGTGGAAACCACCGTCTGATCCACGAATCAGGCTGCTCATTCCAGGCCTGAAGGATCTTTCCGGTAGACAGGTGGATTAAGAGCATCACCGGCGTGTAAGTGGCGACGAGAAGGGCGAGAATTTTCATGGCATTTCCGTCGGAGAACACGAAAATCCCGAACGTACAAGGAGGGCGCTCCGCTTGTTATCGATTCCTACCCACGCGTCGCGGCTGCCGCCGTCTGAAGAAAGCATTCAGCTCGGCCACAAGATGATTCAGGTCTGCATGGTCCGCCGCCGCCGCCTCCGCAAGACTCAGAGAACGCGGCGCCTTTTTGGTTTTAGAAAGCGTCTTCAGCCCTGCCTCGATCAGCACGGATCTCGTCTTTGGAAAGCTCGTAACGTACCAGTATAGAGGTAACTGGGCACTTATGCCCTGCGCCGCGAACCAAGCCGGGAGCGGTTGCGCGAGCGTCGCAGCCATATTGATGACGAAGGCGATCACGCCCGCGAATTCAAGATAAGCCGAAATCGGCAGCAGGGTCCAGGCGTTTCCTCCGAGAGAGTAGGCAACAGCCTCACTCGATACTCTCAAAAAGCAGCCCACGCTCAACAGCCAAAGGCTTGCTGCCATCCATCGATTGCTATAGAGTTCGCGGCCATTGAGAAAAGAGGGGAGGATTCGAGGCCCGATGGCAAAAATGAATGTGGCGATAAACCCCACCGTGACGGCGTGGCGCGAAGCCCCGCCAAGACCGGTAGCGTGGGGCACGAGATCCGCGGCAACGCCCAACAGAGCTCCTGCAATGAGCCAGGCATAGGCAAGGCGGATAAAGGCTGGGTAATGCCGGTAAGCCCCTGCCAGCTTTGCGGGGCGCGCCGGCTTGTGAAAAATGCGCAAAGCCCAAACCGCGTAAGCGGTGAGCGCCAGAATGAGCAAGTCGGCAAAAAAGAATTGGTGCACCGAAGCGAGAACCATAAGGGTCGCTATGCCTGCGGCGAATGGCCTTGCGGACCGATGAGGAGGTTCGAGGCCGAGGAAAATCGTAACAAACCTTGTGCTGAAGCCCCACGCCACAACAACTACAAAACCCCATACCACAAGAATCAGAAAACTTCGGTCCCATTCCGGCGGAAACACCGGCGAACGGCCCTTGAGAGCGAGCCAGACACAAAGACCGAGATTCAGGAGAAGCGCCGCGCCCAAAGATGAAAGTCCCCCTATACCAAGCCAGGAACCGAGATCTTGCGGCTTCTTTGTTTTCGCCGCACTCTTGAAAACCAGGACCCACTGCGTCAGTAAGTAAGCTGCAAGCTCCAAGATCGCAGAGGCAGGCAGCCCAAAACGCCATCCTCTTCCTCCAATGCCAATCCACCATCGCAAAGCCACGCTGGCCGTCCACAGTCCCCAGATGGACCAGACCAGCGCGAAGGTCCTCAAGGGGCGCCCGCGGAATTTGGGCAGAATGTAGAGCGAAATGCCGAGGATGAAACTACCCACCCAGCCGAACATCTGAGCATGGCCATGCGCCTGAATCCAGGCCGTGCTTGCAGCCGTGTGGGACCGATGGCTTGAAATGATAACTAAATTCCAAACACCCAGGAATGTGCCCGGAAGGGCCAAAAAGAATAATCCCGAAAGAATAAAGGCGGCAAGCGCCCTGGCGGCCTTCCTTTCCCAGGCCGGGTCAGCGTAATCCGCCTGACCCTCGGCATCGCGCTGGTAGGCGCGTATCCACTGCTCCGGCAGCCTGCCGGTATCAACAATTGTCCTGCCCATCATCAATTCCCCGCAAAAGTACATTCGTTACCTGGAACCCATAGAAGAATTAG
>Ga0307373_10005400_pt1 | contig 20929 bp, 14 predicted proteins | sample OX2MG_FD_202534 | JGI IMG/M metagenome (GOLD analysis project Ga0307373, IMG submission 202534) | Soil microbial communities from Risofladan, Vaasa, Finland - OX-2 | ecosystem: Environmental > Terrestrial > Soil > Coastal area > Acid sulfate soil | place: Finland: Risofladan, Vaasa | collected...
CGCCCTCCTGTGGATGAGCCGGACGACCGCCACGAGTACGTACCTGACCGGCATGTTCGGGCCGATCACGATCGCCGCACTCGGACTGGGCTTCAGCTTCCCGGCCGGGACGTTCGCCGCGACGGCGGGCGTCGCGCCGCGCAACGCGGGACTCGCCTCCGGGCTGGTCAACGCGAACCGGCAATTGGGCGGTGCGATCGGGCTTGCCGTGCTGGCAACGATCGCCGAGCAGTACACGACCTCATTGCTGCCGTCGACGCCCCTGCCCGAGGCGATCACCTCCGGGTACACCCTGGCGTTCATCATCGGCGGGGTCTTTGCGTTCATCGCCGCGGCCGGGTCCTTCATCGTGCCCGCCCATATCAAGTCCGCGCAGCCGCACGCGGTGGTCGTCCAAGCGTCTGACTGACCCCAAGGGGTCCGCAACGGTCCGTCAGCGGGTCGCGTGCGCCAGTCGGAACTGCTCGATCATCGCCCGCGCGATCGACCCGTGCGGGGGCAGATCCGGGAGGGCGTCCGCGCGGTACCAGCCGGCGTCGCGAATCTCTGCCGGAGCGGGCGCGATCTCGCCGGCCGCGTACTGCGCAGTGAACGCAACCATGAGTGAATGCGGGAACGGCCACGGCTGGCTGCCGGCATACGTCAGGCGGTCGACCTCGAGACCGACTTCCTCGCCGATCTCCCGCACAGCGGCCTGCTCGAGCGACTCGCCGGCCTCGACGAACCCGGCGAGCACCGTGTACATCGGGCGCGGTGCACGCACGGGCCATGCCAGCAGGATCTCGTCTGCCCGGGTCACCCGCACGATCACCACCGGCGAGATCCGCGGATAACCGGGCAGCCCGCAGCGACCGCAGCGGACGGCGTGCTCGCCGGCAGCGGGCCCGGTCGACGCACCGCATCGACCACAGAAGCGATGTGTGCGCTGCCACTCGACGAGCATCCGGGCCCGCGCGAGCTGGCCGAATCCCGCGGGGTCAAGGGCGCCGACGAGCGTCCTCGCGCCCGTGAAATGCGCCCCGTCGGGGTTCGCGGTGCCTTCGGGGACCACCGCGGCCCAGATCCTCGAGCCCCCGCCGGAGTCGACCAGCAGCGGCGTCGGATCGGCATGCTCCGGAGGTGCGCCGAACAGGATCCCGACGCCGTCGCGATGGTCGTCGACAAGGACGTCGTCCGGAGCGCGCAACACGATCCACCGGTCCCCGTGGGTCGGTTCCACGGCCTGCGCGGAGTCGCCGGCGGGGCTCATCTCAGCCCGCTCCGGGGCCGCAGACCCGCCGGGTGCGGTCTACCACCGTGCCGCCACGAGTCCGATCGCGAGAAGGACCACACCTCCGGACAATGCCACAAGCGCTCGATCGAGCGGCGCGGCAACCATCGCGACCGACATCTCGACCTGCGTGCCGTCGTCGAGTTGTTGAAGACCCTCGAGGGCGGTCGTGTGGCGCCGCAAGCGGCGCGCAGGTGTGCTCAGGGCCCGCTGGGCCGCGCTGACCGCGACGCAGCCGGCCGCGACCAGCACTCCGGACCAGCCGAGTCGGCCCGCGTTGACGACGTATCCGACCAGCGCAGGAAACCCACCCCAACCGAGCGCGAACCACAGGTCCGTGTGGAACCTGCCTCCGGCGAGCTCCAGGTTGTAGGCGACGACCAGCCCGACCCCGATGACAACAAGGATCGCGATCCACCAGGACACCAGAACCGCGCCGACGATGCCGATCACTGCCGCGATCCCGATCCCGACCGCCGCCAGCCCGATCAGCGTCCGGTCCGTAAGTCGGGTGCCCAGCGGATGTCCGTGCAACTCGTCGAGCGCGTGCGCGCCGATGCCGACGGCGAACAAGAACGCAACAAGCGTCCATGCCAGGCGTCCGTGGTAGATGACCGGCGCGCTCGCTGCACCCAACGCAACGTACGACAGATGCCACGCCGTGTACGGCGGGTGCAGAAGCGTCACGAGATCGCGCCAGCCGCCCGGACGCAGTGCGTAGAACGCGGGACGACCCTCAGTGCGCAGCGGACCGCGCTCCCGACATCACCACGCCGGCGCCAAAGCTCATCGGCCGGACGACGACGCGGGCCATCCCGGCCGAGATCCACGCGCGGGCCAACCGATCCGGCGGCCACGTGCGCGCAAACTCCTCGATGTTGGGTCCCAGAAACCGCCCGACCTCGCCCCAATCGCGGGAAATCGCTCGGCCGCCAAGCGGCAGCACCGTGCGGGTGAGCGCCCGCCATCCGGCGCGCCACACGGGCCCGCTCGGCACGCCAAACTCAAGCGACGCGATGCGCCCGCCCGGGCGCACGACGCGAAAGAGCTCCCCGAGTGTCGCCGGCACGTCGTCGACGTAGCGTAGGAGGTAGGTGAAGGTCAGGCCATCGAACTCGCCGTCGGCGAACGGGAGCCGCTCGGCCTCCCCGAGGATGGTCCGCACACGCGGGTCGTCCGCAAAGCGCGCGGTGGCCCGTGCGAGCATCTCGGGACTCTGGTCGAGCGCGACCACCTCGCAGTCGTAGCGCGCGCGCAGGGCCGCGGTGACCAGACCCGTGCCCGCCGCGACATCGAGTACCCGGGCGCCCGGTGCGAGATCGAGGGTCTCAACCATCGCGCGCCGCCAGCGCGGATCCTGCCCGAAGCTGAGCGCCGCGCCCGCGCCGTCGTACGCCGCCGGCAGCCCGGCGAACAGGGTGCGCGCGTGCGCCTTGCGGTGGGACTCGGCAGGATGGTCAGACACACAGCGACCGTACCCGACCTTCGCGCCCGTGGGCAACGCACATCGACCGCAGCCCGGGCCGTGCCGTCGTGACAGGCGTATCGTCTGTTAACGGGTGCGGCCCGCGGCATGGGCGCTCCCGCGCGGTATTCGCGAACACCAAAGGAGATCCCATGCAAGGACGCCTCACTGCGCGCCACAAGGGGGCGCTGTGCGTCGTCGCGATCGCGGCGATCGTGCCCGCCATAGCCGGCTGCGGCGGATCGAGCAGTTCGGCCACGACCGCCCAGAGCTCGCCCGCGACCTCCACGGCGGCGGCGACCAGTGCGTCGGGTGGTGGCGCGACGACCCAGGCGAGCACGAGCACCACGACCTCGGGCGGCGGCTCGACCACGGCAACGACGGTGCTCAACGTCCAGGCCTCGGCATCCGAGCTCGCCTATGTCCCGAATACGCTTTCCGCGCCCGCCGGGCGCATCATGATCCGGATGACCAATCCGTCACAGCTCCAACACTCGATCGCGCTCGCGGTCTCGGGCGTCCAGCCGGGGGCCGTCGTCGGCAACGGCGGCGTCTCGGAGGTCGTCGCGACCGTGACGCCGGGCACGTACACGTTCTACTGCACCGTCCCGGGCCACCGCCAAGCCGGCATGACCGGGACGCTCACGGTCCACTGATCTTGTGAGCCGGGCGGGCACCCGGTGCCCGCCCGGCTTCAGCGGACCGCGCCGGCGACCCCCAGGCTCGTGCCGATGCAACGGCGGCCCGCCGCGACGTGCGGTGTGGACGCCGACCCCAGCGTCCCCGTGTCGATGTTCGTGATCAGCACCCGGTCGGCGACCGGCTCGACGACGGTGGAGTCTCAGCGCGCGTTGTGCGGGGCATTGGCCGGGACTAGGTTCCTGAACAGGTCCGTCCCACAACGACCAAACCGGTGCCGAGGGTGCACATCGGGTGCGCCACGACGTCGGCCCAGTCGGACCACAACGTGCCCATGTTCACGCTCACGACCGTGGTGGTCCCGGGTACCGGTGCTGCGCCGGTGTAGTCGCCGCGCTCCGGATGGCTGCCGAGGTCGATGGCATTCGGCACGAAGTAGCTCGCCGGCAGCCCGCCGAACAGATCCACCTGGATCGCCGGTTTGCCCGCCTGCTCCCACCACGCGCGCAAGCGGTACCCGTCTTGGCCCCAGTCGATATTCGAGTCGGCAAGGTAGTACGAATGACGCCCAGCCGCGAACGTGTTGAAGTAGCCGATACTTCCGACCGGCCCCAACACCGTGGCGACGATTGCCGCGGTTCCTAGCGCCCCGGCAATAAACATCCGACCGCGGGGCAGGAGCGCAATCCCGACGGAGCCCGCCAGCAGGAATAGGACGATCGCCGGGGTCACATAGCGAATCCCGATGTCGATCCCGGCGCGCATTGCGGCAAGGAAGTACACACCGCCAGGGAGCACGCACCACAACAACGCCGCATGGCGCCGCACCGCGAGCCATCCAAGACCAACCGCAAGGACGATCAGACCGGCGATCGTCGACTTCAGCAGGAGCGCCTCCGGAAAGTAGTACCACGTCCCTCCGCCCTGGGCGACGCCATTGAGATACGACAGCTGCGCGCTGGAGGAGCCGACATGCCCGATCAACTGGTGGTAGGCACCCCACAACCACGATTCCGGCACGAGCCAATTCAGCCCGGTGGGAAGCCACGCCGCGGTAGGCTCCGAGAACCGGAACGGCGCGTAGGCGACGGTGAGCTCCAGGTATGCCACCACGATCAGGAGCGCCGACGGCCGCCAGCTCGCGCGCAGCCGCGCACGGATCCCGCCCGGAGACGTGGCCAGGATGAGGATCAGTGCGACGGGAAGGAGAATGACTCCGGACGCCTTGCTTAGGAGCGCGAAGCCCAGCCCAAGCCCGGCGAGAACGAGCCAGCGCCTGCGTCCACAAGTCCGCCACTTCCACAACGCCGCGAGCATCGCAACAAACCCGAACGTCAAGGCGACATCGACGGAGACGAGATGGCCCATCGCCTGGAGGGTCGGGTCGAAGCCGACGAGCGCCGCCGCGAGCACCGCAGCCACCGGGCCCCCAAACTGGAACGCCCACCAGGCGCAGATAAGGATCAGCGCGAGCGTGATGAGGATCGGCACGATACGCGCGCAAAACGTCAGCCATCGCAGCTGACCGATGCTGGGAGGGGCAGGGAACAACCCGTGATAGGTCGCGTCCTCGTACGTCCCGGACGGACACGTCCCGTCGGTCTGGACACCGGAAAGACCGACCCCGACGCTGGCGAGCAACTTCGCGCCGGCCGGATCGGTCGGCTCGAGGTCGATCAGCCGGGTGTTCACCAGACAGGCTGCAGAGTGCGTGATGAACTGCTCGTCGATCGTCATGCTGTCGGCCCACGCGGCGTGCAGCAGCATGACCGCCGCACAGGCGACAACCGCCATGACGAGTGCCACCGTCCAGCGCGTTCCATCGCCGGGAACCCTCGCTCGCAGATCCCGCGCCCGGAATCGTGACGCGATCGATGGGTTCGGCTCGGGTGCGATAGGAACCTCGGTCGTCGCGCGTGGGTCGTCGGGGCTGGCCCCTGGAGGGGCCGCTGGTGTCGTACGCCGGATCATGACGGTCTCCGTTGGATTCGGCGGTCGCCGGGAACGACTTGAGAACCCCGCCGTACCGCAGGCTGATCAAGGACCATCGTGTGTCAACGCCACGACCTCCCGACGCGAACCGTCACGGGATGCCTGGGCAATGACCGCGCATCGCTTCAGCGAACGTCACGCGCGGCGGGGCGCGGATTCCGGACGCGACCGTCGTCTTCGGGCGCGCCGATCCGAGTCCGTCGCGGCGCCGCGGTGCGAGGCACGTGTCGGTCGGGATGATGGGTGCCGTTCGGCCGATGCGCGTTCGTCGGTACGGCATCAATCAGCGAGGCCCCCGTATGGCCGAACTCGCCCTACGAAACCCCGACGGCGCGGATGAGCTCCATCCGTTTGTCGACACGGGTCGGGTCGCCGTACCGCAGACGTCCGGTGGCACGGTCGGACGCGGTATCATCGAGCCCGGCTGGCGCTGGCCAGAGCACGTCGAGCCGATCGCCGGCACCGACAGCTTCCAGTCGTCGCAGGTGGCCTACTGCATTTCCGGTCGGATCGCGGTGCGGGTGGACGACGGAACCGAAATGGAGATCCGTTCGGGCGACGTGGTCGTCAGCCCACCCGGTCACGACGCGTGAGTCGTCCGGAATGACAGATGTGTTTAGGTAACCATCATCGGCGTGGAGAACGACGCCAAGCGATCCTCGGTGAACCCTGCTCCGAGCCGCTCTTGGCTCGGAGCAGGCATCGTCATCAATGGCCGATCGCCGTCACGCAGCAGACTGCGCCGTCATGGGGTACGACCCGTCGTGCCAACGTATGCGCACCTGCACGTGGTCCTGGGCGGCGGCGGGGCGTGGAATGCGCAGCCGCAGCATGTGTCGCCGATGGGCAATCGTCACCACCGTCCAGCTCCCCGACCGTCTGCGCACCGTTCGGGGTCCGCCGCGCGGATGGTGTCGCGATCAGGCGACCTTCGGAGTCACGGCTCGACGAACACCACCGGTCGGGTGCTGGCGGGCCTCTGACCGGGGCACGGCGTGACGGCCGATGCGCGGATGGCGGGTGCCAAAGGCACGTCGTGCGCCCCATGGGCGGCAGGAAGGCATCCGATCAGGCGGTTGCCGGGGCTCGTCGCCTCACCGAACCGGCCGGTCCCGTCAGACGCGTCAGCGACGTCCGCCGCCGCTTCGCCGGGGTCGAGATCACGATCGGTACCGCTGACGCCCTGCGTACAGGCGGCATTGTCGCACGCAAACACATGCAGCCGGGCACTGGTGTCGTTGACCACGACGACGCGCGATCCCGCGTCGGACGTAAAGAACAACAGGTGGACGGTGCTGACCAAAAGCAGCGCGCCAAAGACACACAGCGGCCACACCCAGAGGGAGACTGCCCAGGACCTCCGACGGTGGTGTTCGGGGCCTGGCATGACACAACTACTACGTCGCATCGGGGGTCGAGTCAATCGGCTCGGTCAGCGACCGCGATGGGTGCGCTCCGCCGATCGTCCGCGTCATGCATAGGCCGACGGAGCAACCTCGATACTATGAGCGCGCTCGTACGACGGCTCCGTCCATCTGTCCAGAAGGCGCCTGCCCTGGATTAGCGAGTGGGCCATAGACGGCCCTTGGCGTGAGCGGATCCGTCGAAGCAGACAGGGCATGACCGGTGCACCACAATCGCACGTCAGACGACGACCGGCTCTGGCACGCGCCGCGCACAAGTCAGCCCTGAATCGCGGAGGTCGTCGACGTAAGCTCGCGCTTCTGTCACACAGCGCGCGATCCCGGTCATGCCAAGCAAGCACAGCGGACCTCGCGCGACTGAAGTTGAACCCAAACCTCGTGCGAGCCCAACAGCAGACAAACCTTGGATCTCGATCCGCTACCGCGCGCCAAGCAAGGGAATCAGGCGCTGGACCGCCACCGGACCGTTGAGCAGCCTCTCCCGGTCATTCAGGCCGTCCTCGGAGTGAAGGCGTGGTTGATCGGCATCAACCGCCACAATGCTTCCGTGCCGCGGCGGTTCACGCTGGCGCACGAGTTCAAGCGCGTCATCGATCACCCCTTCATTGACCGCGGCCATGCCGACCGCCGAGGCCCGCCCTCGAGCGAGCGCGCTGAAGAGGTTTGCGACCACTTTCGCCGCCTGCCTGCTGATGCCGCGGCCGTGGATCAATCGCGGCGATGGGCGTCGCCGCCGCTGGCCACCTGACGCCCGTCGCCGGGCCCCTCCTGCAGGAAGTCATCGACCTCGCCGTCATCCTCAACGCCTGCGCGCGCTGCGGCCTGACGCCGTGAGCGTGGCGGACAGAGTCGGCGACCGCCTTCCACTGGGGAGCCCGAGGCGCGCACGGCCCGACAGGCCCGCGACGCGATGGACGGGCGCGCCGAGATCGATAGGATGGTCCTATCGATCTCGGGGGTAATTCGTATTGGATCCCGGACGAGCACGCGCCTAACGTGCGGGGGGCGTTGTCACGCCGGGCCGACTCAAGGGGGCCACCGATGGGACAGCAGACCGCGGGTGTCGACTACTCCCGCATCCACAGGATCGACAGTCCTGCCAACCGGCGCCTTCGACATGACGTCTGGCCGGAGGGACATGACCTGGGGCAGCAGTCATTCGCGACGCTCCCGTACTTCGACCACCTGGTGACGCGTCTCGCTATGGGGCCGGACACGCACGTGCTCGACCTCGGGAGCGGGAGCGGCGGCCCCGCGATCTACATGGCGTCGACGAGCGGTTGCCGGATGACAGGGCTCGAGGTGAACGAGGTCGGGGTCGAGGTCGCGCGCGGGCTCGTCGCGGACGCCGGTCTCGAGGACCGGGTGGAGTTCGTCCTGGGCGACGGCATGCACATGCCCTTCGATGAGGAGGCCTTCGACATCGCCATCAGCATGAACGTGCTGAACGTGTTCGAGGACAAGGTCGCGTTGTTCCGGGAGGTGCACCGGGTGCTCCGCCCGGGCGGGACCTGGGCCTTTCTCTCCGGCACGTTCGACTTCGTCGAGGGCGACCCGCAGGACGAGGCCTGGCGCGCGCTCTACTCGCGCGGGTACGCGATCCCCCAGTTCACGGACGACCTCGCCTCCTACAAGGTCAAGCTCAGGGCCGCGGGGTTCGTCGTCGACGAGGCGACGGAGTACATCAGCGACTTCCGCGACACCATCGAGCGCTGGCGTGACGGATGGACCAAGCACCGCGATGCCATCGCCGAGGAGCAGGGTGAGCGGCAGACCGACAACCACATCGAGTACTTCAACGGGTACTTGGCGATGGTCGAGGCCGGGAAGGCATCCAACCACCTGATCATCGCGACGCGACCGCGCGACTGAGTCGGGTCGTGCCGCGCCGCGTCCGCCGTGCCCGAGGAGCCCTCGCGCGGGCTGGCGCACCATCGGCACGCATCGGCGTCGGTCCAGCGTGAGCGACCCGCAACCCGATCGCCGGGGTCGTGCGGCGGGCGTGACGCTCCGCCGACTGCGCTACTTCGTCGCGGTCGCCGAGCGGCTCAGCTTCACGGGGGCGGCCGAGGCGATGCACGTCTCCCAGCCGTCGCTGAGCGCACAGGTGCGGGCCCTCGAGCGCGGCCTGGGCGTGGAGCTGGTGCGACGGACGACCCGACGGACCGAGCCGACCGAGGCCGGGCGCGCGCTGCACGAGGACGCCGTCCGCGTGCTCGCCGACCTCGAGGCCGCGATCGCGCGGGCCCGGCGCGCGGACGAGGCAAGTCGCCCGACCCTCCGGATCGCCTACACCCCGAGCGCGGGATACGAGGCCCTCCCGCTCATCCTGGCCGAACTCGAGGCGAGGGGGATCGCCGCCGCGGTCCGGGCCGAGCGGCTCCCGGCGCCGAAGGTGCTCGAGGCGGTGACCGCCGGGCAGGCGCAGATGGGGCTCCTCCGCGGTTCCGAGGAAGGAGACGGCATCGTTTCGGAGATCCTCCGGAAGGAGCCGCTCGCGCTGTTCGTGGCGCCGGGCCACCGCTTGGCGACGCGCGGGGCGATCGGGCTCGGCGAGCTCGCGGAGGAGACGCTCGTTGTCGTGCCGGCGGCGCTCGCGCCCGGCTTCCGCGAGGTCGTGCTGGGCCTCATCGGGTCGCGCGAGCTCGAGCCCGACCTGGTCGAGCTGGTGGCCCCCGAGAGCCGGGAGTCGCTGGTCGACCATCTATCGCGCCACCCGGATCATGGCTTCATCGGACCCGTCTCTATGGCGTCGGCCGACTGGGGCGGCGTGATCCAGGTCCCGATCGACGATCCGCGTGCCCGTCTCGGGCTCAGTGCGGTGTGGTCGGCATCGCACGAGACCCGGGCGGCCCCCCTCCTGGCGGCGGCGCGCGCCGTCTCCGATCGCCAGAGGTGGTCGGCCGGCGTGTGACGGGACCCTCGTCACGCCGCAGGCGCCGACGCGCTCGCTCCCGGGCACCACGCTGCTCGGCGTGACCGTCGGCGATCGTCGGGATCGCGGCGCCGTGGACGCTCCTGGCGATCACCGCCCGCCCCGCAGGGGGCAAGCGGCCGGTCTGGGTGAACGCCCCGCGGGGCGATCGCGGTTGCGAGGCGGGGTCGCAGGTGTCGAACGGAGGGGGTGGGATTCGAACCCACGGAACGTGTGAGCGTTCGACGGTTTTCAAGACCGTTGCCTTCGACCTCTCGGCCACCCCTCCGGACCGCGCCGCGTCCGGCGCACACGATAGCCGTCATGGCACACCACATGAATGCGCGCTATGGGTAGGCGTACCTGAGCTGGAGGACGAGTAGGACGATGACCAGGACCCCCGCGGCCGCGGTGATGGAGGCCCGTCGCAGCGACCCTCGCTCGAGCCATCGAGCGACCGGCCACACCAGCGGAAACGCCAGCAACCCGAAGCGCGTGTCGCTCGAGAAGTTGCCCGAGGCCAGCGGCACCAGCAGCGCAAGCACCGTGAAGATCACCCAGATACTCCGCCATGAGCCCTCGAGACGGATCAGCGCCCAGACGAGCGCAAACATCGCGAGCGTCATGATCAGGTCGCGAACCGGCCCGGTCCAATAGAGGACTCGATAGTCCGCCAGGTGTGCCCTGGACCACGGGTACGTGAACACGTAGTGCAGTTCGCTCCCGATCCCCTTGAGGGCCGGCAACCCGGGCGAGGTCCGGTACCAGGCCCGCTGCCCGATGAACGGCAGCTGCCATGAGCCCCTCGCAAACTGCATCCATGCAAGGAAACCCACATAGACGAGGACCGCGGGCACCACCGCGAGCGCCGCACGGCCAGCCCGAACGCGGCCCGGCACCGCGGGAGCCGTCACCGCGATCATCGCTACGAGCAGGGCCACGAGGAACCCTTGGGGGCGCGCCAGAACCGACACGGCCGCGAGGAGCGTCGCCGCCCACCACTTGCCCTTCCAGGCAGTCACGGCGGCACCGGTCGCCAGCCCGAGCAGCATTCCGTCCGTGTACGCAAGGCTCGCGTAGATGGCGGCGGGCGAGAAGGCAAGCACCCACGTCGACAGATCAGCGAGTCGGACGCCGCTGCGGTCCTCAGTCAGCGCGCGAAAGGCCACCAGTCCCAGCAGGAACGCGACATTGCTTGCGACCAGGCCCCACAGGAACGGGCTCGAGGATGTCAGCCACCCGATGTGCATAACCGCCGGGAGCAGCGGATAGAACACGAAGTCGCTGTGGTGGGTTGAAATGCCAGCCGTGCTGGTCTGATACCCGTGCGTGGCGATCCGTAGATACCAGTGGGTGTCCCATCCACCCAGCAATGCCAGGCTTCGCGGGACTCGAGACGGGGTGGACTCCGACGTCCAGCCCAGCCACGCCGATCCGATGACCGCGACGCCGACGACCACGAGTCGAGAGAGCAGCCAGGCCATCAGCGGGACCCGCCAGGTCGCGTTTACGCGAGCCAACGGATTCCAGCGTCGAGATGGGGCGGGTGTCGCAAGGGAACCAGTGGTCATCTCGAACGTCTTCGCTCAGATATTTACATTTCGATCATAATCTGGTTCGCGCCCCACGCCGGGGCACCTACCGCCCGCACGCGACTCCCCCGCAGAGATCAGGCCACCGAGTGGCGCCGCAGGACGATGACCGCGCGCGGCGCGATCCGGACCGGCTCGTGATGCCGGATGGCCGCGCCGATCTGCCGGCCATAGAGTCCGTCGGAACTCAACTCGAGCGTCCAGTCCGAGCCAAACCGCTCGCCTGGCAGGCAGTGATCCACGATCTGGTCGGACGCATTGAGGATGATGACGAAGGCCTCGTCGTCCACGTACTCGTCCAGGGTGCCGCGCCAGTGGACCTCTTCCGCGTTCAGGAACATGCCCAGACTCCGGAAGTCCCTGCCGGACCAGTCGTCGCCGGCCATCTCCTCGCCGTCGGCCCGGAACCACCACACATCCGGCAGCCGGCCGTCGTCCACCGGATGCCCGGTCAAGAACGTACGGCGCCGGAACGCGCGATGGCGTTTGCGCAGCGCGATCAGACGTCGCGTGAAGTCCAGCAACCCCGTCTGCTCGTCGGAGAGGTCCCAGTCCACCCAGGAGATCTCGTTGTCCTGGCAGTAGGCGTTGTTGTTGCCGAGCTGGGTCCGGGCGAACTCGTCGCCGGCGGTGATCATCGGCGTACCGATCGACAGCAGCAGCGTCGTCAGGAAGTTGCGACGCTGGCGGGCGCGCAGAGCGCGCACCTCGGGATCGTCGGTCGGACCCTCCGCGCCGCAGTTCCAGCTGCGATTGTCATCGGTCCCGTCGCGGTTGTCCTCGCCGTTGGCCTCGTTGTGCTTGTCGCTGTAGGACACGAGGTCGCTGAGCGTGAACCCGTCGTGCGCCGTGATGAAATTGATCGAGGCGAACGGGCGCCGGCCGTCGCCCTGGTAGAGATCGCTCGAGCCCGCCAGACGGGCGGCGAAGTCACCGACACGGCCGTGGCCACGCCAAAAGTCTCGGACCTCGTCGCGGTACTTGCCGTTCCATTCGCTCCAGAGAATCGGAAAGTTGCCGACTTGGTAGCCCCCGGGACCGACGTCCCACGGCTCGGCGATCAATTTCACCTGTGAGAGGACCGGATCCTGGTGGATGACGTCGAAGAACGATGAGAGCCGATCGACGTCGAAGAACTCCCGCGCCAGCGCCGACGCGAGATCGAAGCGGAACCCGTCCACATGACACTCGGTCACCCAGTACCGCAAGGAATCCATCATCAGCCGCAGAACGCTCGGGTGCACCGGGTTGAGGCTGTTGCCCGTCCCGGTGAAGTCCATGTACATGCGCGGGTCATCGGGCATCAGCCGGTAGTAGGACCGGTTGTCGATCCCACGAAACGAAAGCATCGGCCCCAGGTGATTGCCCTCGGCAGTGTGGTTGTAGACGACGTCGAGGATCACCTCGATCCCCGCGCGATGGAGCGCCTTGACCATCCCCTTGAACTCGGACACCTGCTGGCCCAGGACCCCGCTCGCGCTGTAGCCGGCGTGCGGGGCCAAGTAGCCGATCGAGCTGTAGCCCCAGTAGTTCACGCGGCCGGATTCGGCGAGATGCCGCTCGTGCACGAAGTGGTGCACCGGCAGCAGCTCGACGGCAGTGATTCCGAGATCGGTCAGGTAGGCGATCGCCTCGTCCGACGCCAGCCCCGCATATGTGCCGCGCAGGTGCTCGGGCAGCCCGGGGAAGTTCTTGGTGAATCCTCGCACGTGCAGCTCGTAGATAATCGTGTCGGCCCACGGCGTGCGCAGAAGTCGGTCGCCCTCCCAGTCGAACCCGGTATCGACGACCACGGACTTCGGCACCGCGCCGGCGTCGTCGGTGATGTCCATCTGGAAATCGTCGTCGGGCGTCCCGTGGGAGACGTACGGGAGCACGTTGGCCGACCGCCAGCGCAGATCGCCGTCGATGGCCTTTGCGTACGGGTCGATCAGCAGCTTGTTGGGATTGAACCGGTGGCCGAGGTCCGGCGCATACGGTCCGCGCACGCGGAACCCGTACCGCTGCCCTGGGGTGGCGCCCGGAACGTAGCCGTGCCACTGAAACGCGGTCTGGTGCGTCAGCGCATGCTGGGTTTCGATGCCCACGTCGTCAAAAAAGCAGAGGACGACCTCCTCGGCGTTTTCGGAAAACAGCGAGAAGTTGGTGCCGGCCCCATCCCAGGTGGCACCGAGGGGAAACGGATCGCCGGGCCAGATGTTCATGCCCGTGTCGCCGCCTGCTGGGACCCCGCGTGGCGGGTATGCCGCGTCATCGACATTCCGGGTACTCTGCCTGATCCACGGCTCGGTGGCGTGTACCAACCGCATCGCATGCCCGGCGGCCTCGCATGATGCAGGGCTTTGTGGCGATATGTACCCGCACACGTGTCTGCATGGACCACCGTCCTGTGGCACGCACTGCCGGTGCGGGCTGGCAGAGTTCCGTGGAGTTCGATCCCATCCGACATCGGCAGGACGCCTTGGACCGCACACCCCTTACGCCGCTTTCGCGATGACGCGCCCCGTCCAGCTGCCCGACGACCGAACTGCGCGCGGCAGGGTGGTCCTCGAGGATCTGACCCCGGGGGTCGACGGCGGGCGATTTGCGATTTGCCGGACCGTCGGCGACGTCGTCATGATCGAGATCGACGCGTTCGCCGAGGGGCACGACCTCATCGCCGTCGAGCTGTGCCACCGACGCCTGGGCACCTCCAGCTGGACGACGACGTCGATGCGCGAGCTCGGCAACGATCGCTGGGCCGGCGAGTTCTCGGTCCCCGAACTCGGCGTCTACGAGTACGGCGCGCGCGGGTGGGTCGATGGGTTCGGCACCTGGCAACGCGGGCTTGAGCGCAACGCCGAGGCCGGTAACGACGTGAGCGTCGACATTCTGATCGGCGCGGCCCTGATCCGCGCGGCGGCGGATCGTGCGGGCAAGACCGACGCCAAACTTCTGCGGGGATGGGCGGCCGAGCTGGCCGACGACACGACGCCCCTCGACCGGCGCGTCCTGAGCACCACCGACGAACAGCTGACCGCGCTGTGCCGGGCTCACGCCGACCGAACCCATCACACCGAGTGGCAGCGGCCCTTCCGCTGCCGCGCCGAGCGGGCGCGGGCACGCTTTTCGACCTGGTACGAGCTCTTTCCGCGATCCGCCGCGGCAGAGCCCGGGCGTCACGGCACCTTCACCGACGTGGCCGCGCGCCTGGATGAGATCGCGGGCATGGGCTTCGATGTGCTCTACCTGCCGCCGATCCACCCGATCGGCCGTGTGGCCCGCAAGGGGCGTAACAACACGACCGACGCCACGGCTGACGACGTGGGCAGTCCGTGGGCGATCGGATCCGCCGAGGGCGGCCACGACGCCATCCACCCGGAGCTCGGCACGCTGGAGGATCTGCGGGCGCTCATCGACGCCGCCGCGACCCACGGCATCGAGATCGCCCTGGACTTGGCGCTCCAATGCGCGCCCGATCACCCCTGGGTCGCCGCACACCCGCAGTGGTTCAGGGCGCGTCCGGACGGGTCGATTCAGTACGCCGAGAATCCACCCAAGCGGTATCAGGACATCTACCCGATCGATTTCGCGACCGACGACTGGGCCGCGCTCTGGGACGCGGTCGCCGGGCTGGTGGACTACTGGATCGCCCAGGGCATCCGGATCTTCCGCGTCGACAACCCCCACACCAAACCATTCTCATTCTGGGAGTGGCTGATCGATCGCGTCCACGAACGCCATCCGGACGTCATCTTCCTCGCCGAGGCGTTCACCCGTCCGAAGGTCATGCGGCGCTTAGCCAAGCTCGGGTTCACCCAGTCCTACACCTACTTCGCATGGCGGACCTCACGTGATGAGTTGGTGGACTACCTGTCCGAGCTCACCCGCAGCGACATGCGTGAGTACTTCCGGCCGAACTTCTGGCCCAACACGCCCGACATCTTGACCGCGTACCTGCAGACCGGCGGGCGCCCGGCATTCATTACCCGGCTCGTGCTCGCGGCAACCCTGTCCTCGAACTACGGGATCTATGGGCCCGCCTTCGAGCTCGGCGAACAGGTGCCGGCGATGCCCGGCAGCGAGGAATACCTCAACTCGGAAAAGTACGAGATCCGCTCCTGGCAGCGCGAGGGCGCATGGACGCTGCGGGACCTGATCGGACGGGTCAACCGCATTCGCCGCGAGCATCCGGCGCTCCAGCGCAACGAGACCCTGGTCTTCCACCCGACCGACAACGCACAGCTGATCTGCTATTCCAAGACCGATGCCGCCGCCGGGGACCAGATCCTGTGCGTCGTCAACCTGGACCCGCGCTACACGCAGTCGGGGTGGACGGATCTGCGGATGGACGTGTTGGGCCTCGGGAACGAGCCGTTCCACGTCGAAGACCTCGTCGGGGCGACGCACACCGAGTGGCGCGGGGCCCACAATTTCGTCCAGCTCGACCCCCACGTCCTCCCGGCTCACATCTTCGCGATTCGGCGCGACGTGCGCACCGAACACGACTTCAACTACTTCACATGAGCCCCGTCATCTCGCACCCCGACAACGACCCGCTCTGGTACCGGGACGCGGTCATTTACCAGTTGCACGTGCGCTCGTTCTTCGACGCCAACGATGACGGCATCGGCGATTTCAAGGGCCTGGTCGACAAGCTCGACTATCTGCACGACCTCGGGGTCTCGGCGCTGTGGCTGCTGCCGTTCTACCCCTCGCCGCTACGCGATGACGGCTACGACATCGCCGACTTCGCGAGCATCAATCCGTCCTACGGGTCGATGCGCGACTTCCGCACGCTGCTGCGCGAAGCCCATCGGCGCGACCTGCGGGTCATCACCGAGCTGGTGCTCAACCACACCTCCGATCAGCACCCGTGGTTCCAGCGGGCGCGCGCGGCGGGGCCGGACAGCCGCTGGGGCCGGTATTACGTCTGGAGCGAGACCGCCGACCGGTATCAGGACGCGCGGATCATCTTCCAGGACTTCGAGACGTCGAACTGGACCTGGGATCCGGTGGCTGGGGCCTACTACTGGCACCGGTTCTACTCGCACCAGCCCGACCTGAACTTCGACAACCCGGAAGTGCAGCGTGCCATGGTCCGGGCGCTCGACTTCTGGCTCGAGCAGGGCGTTGACGGGATGCGTCTGGATGCCGTGCCGTACCTGTACGAGCGCGAGGGCACGATGTGCGAGAACCTGCCCGAGACCCACGCGTTTCTGCGCACCCTGCGCACCCACGTCGACGGGCGCTTCCCCGCGCGCATGCTGTTGGCCGAAGCGAACCAGTGGCCTGAAGACGCGGCGGCGTACTTCGGCGACGGCGACGAATGCCATATGGCGTTCCACTTCCCCGTGATGCCGCGCCTGTTCATGGCGCTGCAGATGGAGGACCGGTTTCCGGTGGTCGACATCCTCCAGCAGACCCCTGAGATTCCCGACGAGAGCCAGTGGGCGCTGTTTCTGCGCAATCACGACGAGCTCACGCTCGAGATGGTCACCGACGAAGAACGCGACTTCATGTACCGCGTCTACGCCAACGACCGACGCGCCCGCATCAACCTCGGCATCCGGCGACGCCTGGCACCGCTACTCGGCAACAACCGCGCCAAGATACAGCTGCTGAACGGCCTGCTGATGTCCCTGCCCGGAACGCCGGTCATCTACTACGGCGACGAGATCGGGATGGGCGACAACGTGTACCTTGGCGACCGCGACGGCGTGCGCACGCCAATGCAGTGGTCGCCGGACCGCAACGCCGGGTTCTCGGCGGTCAACCCGCAGCAGCTGCAGCTGCCGGTAATCATCGACCCCGAGTTTCACTTCGAGACCGTTAACGTCGAGACGCAGCTGTCCAACCCCGAGTCGCTGCTGTGGTGGATGCGCCGCACGATCGCGTTGCGGCGACGCCACCGGGTGTTCGGCCGCGGCCAGATCGAGTTCTTGGCCCCGGAGAACCATCGCGTCCTCGCGTTCGTGCGCGCCGACGAAGATGAGCAGATCCTCGTCGTCGCCAACCTGTCGCGCTTCGCACAGCACGTGGAGCTCGACCTCTCGCGTTGGCGCGCCCTCGCCCCACGCGAACTGTTCGGGCAGACGATCTTCCCCCATATCGGCGAGCTGCCCTACCTGCTCACGCTCGGACCCCACGACTTCTACTGGCTTCGCCTCGAGGAGCCCGTGCGCCGCGAGGCCGCCGAACTGCGGCCGGAGGCGCCGGTGATTCAGGTGTCCGAACGCCCCGACGCCCTGCTGAGCCCCGAGGTGCGCCCGCGCCTTGAGGCCGCGATCGCCGGGTTCTTGCCCCTGCAGCGGTGGTTCGTCGGCAAAGCCCGCCGGGTCGCACGCGTGCGGGTCAGCGACGTGCTACCGGTCGGTCCGGCAAACGCGGTCTTGGCCGTATTCGTGCTCGTCGAGGTCACCTACTTGGAAGGTGAACCGGAGACCTACGTCCTGCCGCTGGCGTTCGCCGAGCATGAGGCCGCCGAGCGCATCGCCCAAGACTCCCCGAACGCCGTGGTGGCCCGGGTCGAGATCGATCAACGGCTTGGCATGCTCGTGGACGGGTTGCATGACCGCCCGTTCTGCGAGCTGCTGCTCGAGACCGCACAGCGCCGCCGCGCGACCGGGCGCAACGGCGCGCTGGTCAGCCGGCCCACGCCCGCGATGCGAACCGTCCTTCGGGACGCCGACGGACCGCTTGAGCCGGATCTGTTCCGGGCCGAGCAGACCAACACCTCGGTCGTGTTCGGGCACCAGATCATCCTCAAGGTGTTCCGTCGCCCGGAGCCGGGGACCAACCCCGATCTCGAAGTCGGGTTGCACCTGAATGCGGTCGGCTTCGCGCACGCCCCGCTGGTGCTGGGCTCGCTCGAGTATGCGCCGCCCCGCGGCGAATCGCGGACGCTCGCCATCCTGCATGAAGTGGTGCCGAACGAGGGGGATGCCTGGTCGTACACTCGCGACGAGCTCGGGCGCCTCTACGAGCGCGCCCTGGCCAGCGAGAGCAGCCCCGAGGACCCGGCGTGGGATACCCAGGCGGCGGCGATTGTACTCGCCGAGCTCGAGCTGCCGCGCATCGCGCACGACCTGGCCGAGGGTTCGTTGCGGACAGCCGAGCTGCTTGGGCAGCGGGTTGCCGAACTGCACCTGGCCCTCGGCAACCACTCGCCGGACCCGACCTTCGCGCCCGAGCCCACGACGACCCTGTATCTGCGCTCGATATACCAGTCGATGCGCAACCTCGAGCGGCGCACGATGGGACTGGTGCGACGACGCTTGGCGACCCTGGCACCCGAGGACCGCGCGAATGCCGACGAGCTCCTGGAACGCCAGGGCGAGGTGACCGCGCGACTGCGCGCCGTGACCGACATCACCAAGCCCGGCATGCGGACCCGGTATCACGGAGACCTGCATCTTGGCCAAGTGCTTCACTCCGGTGCCGACTTCGTGATCATCGACTTTGAGGGCGAGCCAATGCGCTCGCTGGCCGATCGCCGCATCAAGCGCTCACCGCTGCGCGACGTCGCGGGCATGCTGCGGTCGTTCGACTACGCTCGGCACGTCGCGATCCGCGACGCGATCGAGCGGGGTCTTGCCGACGAGGCGGGCGACGCGCGCGAGATCCTCGAGGTCTGGGGACAATGCTGGTATTCGTGGGTGGCGGCAAGCTTCGTCCGCAGCTACCTCGCGACATCGAACGGGGCGAGCCACCTGCCCCCGCTCGCCGACGACATGGCAACGCTGTTGGAGACCTACATGCTCGAGAAGGCCATCTATGAGCTCGGCTATGAGATGAGCAGCCGTCCCGACTGGGCCGGCGTTCCGCTGCAGGGCGTTCTGGACATCCTCGGCCCCCGATGAGCGCGCGCGGCCACGAAAAGGACCCGCAGCCGGCAGCTGCCCGCTCGCCGATCTCGGATGCCGACCTGTATCTATTCGCCGAAGGGCGCCACTTGCGCGTGGCCGACATGCTCGGCGCGCACCCAGCCGGCGACGGAACCGCGACGCATTTCGCGGTATGGGCCCCGAACGCCCGCACGGTCAGCGTCCTGACCGACGCCAACGGCTGGACCCCCGGCGCGCACCCGCTCGAGCCGCGCGGTTCGTCGGGGATCTGGGAGGGGGTCGTCACCGGCATCACGACTGGCGCGGCGTACAAGTTCCATATCGCCAGCCACCACGATGGCTACCGCGTCGAGAAGGCCGACCCCCTGGCGCTGTGGTCGGAGATCCCACCGCGGACCGCGTCAGTCGTCTGGGACCTCGAGTTCACGTGGAACGACGTCGACTGGATGGCCGTCCGGGGCGCCCACAGCGCGCTCGATGCGCCGATCGCGATCTATGAGGTCCACCTGGGTTCGTGGCGTCGCGTGCCCAACGAGGACGATCGGCCGCTGACCTACCGGGAGATTGCGCCGCTGCTGGTCGAGCACGTCCAGCGCCTGGGCTTCACCCACGTGGAATTGCTGCCGGTGACCGAGCACCCCTTCTACGGATCATGGGGCTACCAGACCACCGGCTACTTCGCGCCGACCGCGCGCTACGGCACGCCCCAGGACTTCATGGCGCTGGTCGACACGCTCCACCAAGCCGGCATCGGGGTCATCCTCGACTGGGTGCCGGCCCACTTCCCATCCGACGAGCACGGGCTGGGGTACTTCGACGGCACCCACCTGTACGAGCACGCCGACCCGCGCGAGGGGCAGCACCCCGACTGGGGTTCGCTCATCTTCAACTTCGGCCGCCACGAGGTCCGTAGCTTCCTGCTCTCGAGCGCCTTGTTTTGGCTCGAGCATTACCACATCGACGGCCTGCGAGTCGACGCGGTCGCATCGATGCTCTACCGCGATTACTCGCGCGAGGGCGGCGACTGGATCCCCAATGTGTTCGGGGGCCGCGAGAACCTCGAAGCCATCAGTTTCCTGCGCGAATTCAACGAAGACGTCTATCGCCTGCATCCCGATGTGCAGACCTACGCCGAGGAATCGACCGCGTGGCCGATGGTCTCGCGCCCGACGTATCTCGGCGGGCTCGGCTTCGGGTTCAAATGGGACATGGGCTGGATGCACGACACGCTCCAATACGTGCACCGCGATCCGGTCCACCGGCGACATCACCACGGCGAGCTCACCTTTCGTGCGATCTACGCCTTCAACGAGAACTTCGTGCTGCCGCTCTCGCACGACGAGGTCGTCCACGGTAAGGGCTCGCTGATCGACGGGATGCCGGGCGACACCTGGCAGAAGTGCGCGAACCTGCGGGCGCTCTACGCGTACCAGTTCACGCTGCCGGGAAAGAAACTGCTGTTTATGGGCGACGAGCTCGGCCAGTGGCGCGAATGGCACCACGAGCGCAGCCTCGATTGGCACCTGCGTGGCGACCCGCTGCACGGCGGCCTCGAGCGCTGCGTGGCGGACCTCGCCCACCTCTACCGGGAACTGCCGGCGCTGCACACCCGGGATTGCGACCCTGGCGGGTTCGAATGGGTGGAGGCCTACAACGCCGAGCAGAGCATCATCGCCTACCTGCGTCGGGGGCCAGCGGGCGAGATGGCATTGGTGGTCATCAACTTCACGCCGGTGCCCTGGACCCAGCACCGCATCGGTGCCGAGTATCCCGGGCGCTGGGACGAGCGCTTCAACTCAGACGCGAC
>Ga0307373_10005401_pt1 | contig 20928 bp, 13 predicted proteins | sample OX2MG_FD_202534 | JGI IMG/M metagenome (GOLD analysis project Ga0307373, IMG submission 202534) | Soil microbial communities from Risofladan, Vaasa, Finland - OX-2 | ecosystem: Environmental > Terrestrial > Soil > Coastal area > Acid sulfate soil | place: Finland: Risofladan, Vaasa | collected...
CGATCACGAAAGTGTTGTCGAAGAACAACCCGAAAGTGCAGTTCCGGGCGTTCGATTCGATCGACAACGCGCCGGAAGAGCGCGAGCGCGGAATCACGATTGCGGTGTCGCACGTCGAGTATGAGACGCCGAACCGCCACTACGCGCACATCGACTGTCCGGGGCACGCCGACTACATCAAGAACATGATCACGGGCGCGGCGCAGATGGACGGCGCGATTCTGGTTGTGGCGGCAACGGACGGGCCGATGCCGCAGACGCGCGAGCATATTTTGCTGGCGCGGCAGGTGGGCGTGCCGGCCATTGTGGTGTTTCTGAACAAGTGCGACGCGGTGGAAGATCCTGAGCTTTTGGATCTGGTGGAGATGGAAGTGCGCGATTTGCTGAAGAGCTATCAATATCCGGGGGACACGATTCCGGTGGTGCGCGGCAGCGCGCTGAAGGCTCTGGAAGGCGACCCGAAGTGGGAGAAGACGATCATTGAATTGATGGAAGCGGTGGATAAGAGCATTCCGCTGCCGCAGCGCGACGTGGACAAGCCGTTCGCCATGCCGATCGAGGATATTTTCTCGATCTCGGGACGTGGCACGGTGGTGACGGGGCGCGTCGAGCGCGGCAAAGTGAAAGTGAGCGAGGAAATCGAGATTGTGGGCTTCCGTCCGACGGTGAAGAAAGTGGTGACGGGAGTCGAGATGTTCAGGAAGCTCTTGGACGAAGCGATGGCGGGAGACAATGTTGGGTTGCTGTTGCGCGGTACGGAAAAAGACGAAGTCGAGCGCGGGCAGGTGATCGCCAAGCCCGGGTCGATTACGCCGCACACGAAGTTCAAGGCCGAGGCGTACGTGTTGACGAAGGAAGAGGGCGGGCGGCACACGCCATTCTTCACAGGCTACCGGCCGCAATTCTATTTTCGGACCACGGACGTGACGGGAGACGTGGCATTGCCGACCGGAGTCGAGATGGTGATGCCGGGCGACAATGTGGCGGTGGAAGTGAAGCTGATCACTCCAGTGGCGCTGGAGAAGGGCTTGCGCTTCGCGATTCGCGAAGGCGGCCACACCGTCGGCGCCGGCGCCGTCACCGAGATACTCGAGTAAAAGACCATGCGCGAAATCATCACATTGCAGTGCGGCGAATGTAAAAACCGAAACTACACGACCATGAAGAATCGCAAGAAGCATCAGGAGCGGCTCGAGACGTCGAAGTTTTGCAATACGTGCCGGAAGCACACGCCACACAAAGAAACGAAGTAAATCCGGACCCTAGTCTCCGGCGGGCGTAACTGAATTGGTTGTGTTACATCGTGTTGAATTCCGAACCGGAGGTTCGGAATTCAGGGGAGTAGGTTCAACGGTAGACCGCCGGTCTCCAAAACCGGATGTGGGGGTTCAAATCCCTCCTCCCCTGCCAGTTTTTTGAGCGGCGGCGGGCACCGGCGGGAAGCGATACGGCGGCAAGGGATTCGCGGGCGGAACGACACCAATGACAGAGGCGCTGAAGGTCAAGGAAGAAGGAAGTCGCGGCGGCGGTGGTGGCGGGAATGCTGTCGCTTCAGCATTCGGCAAGTTTGGCGAGTATCCGCGGCGCTGGAAGTTGTTCTTCCACGATGTTCGCTCGGAAATGTCCAAGGTGGTGTGGCCGTCGCGGCAGGATGTGATTTCGATGACCGGAGTGGTGATTGTGACCGTGGCATTCTTCGGTCTGTTTTTTCTTTTGACGGACACGACGTTCAGCTACCTGGAAACTTTGGTTCTGAATTACTTCAAACATTGAACGACACGGAACAACAAGGAAGCAGCATGGCGAAGCAGTGGTTCATCGTCCACACATACTCGGGCTTTGAAAAAAAGGTCAAAGAAAGCCTCGAAGGGCGCGTGGCTGCTTTCGGCTTGCAGGACAAAATCGGGCGGATGATCATTCCGACCGAATCAGTGGTTGAGGTGCGCGGGGGAAAAAAAATCATTTCGCCGCGGATGTGCTATCCCGGCTACTTGCTGGTCGAGATGGATATGGACGACTACACGTGGCACGTGGTGCGCTCAACGCCGCGGGTCACGGGCTTCGTCGGCTCCGGACAAACGCCCACGCCGCTCAGCGAAGAGGAAGTCGAAAACATTTTGAACCGCGCAACAACCACGGCGGAAAAGCCGCGGCCGAAATTGACGTTTGACCGCAACGAATCGGTGCGCATCGTCGACGGGCCGTTTGCGAATTTCACGGGAGTGGTCGAGGAAGTGAATTCCGACCGCAGCACGCTGAAAGTCAGCGTGACGATTTTCGGGCGCTCCACGCCGGTAGAACTGGATTTCGCGCAAGTAGAGAAAGTCGCGTAGCGGGGCGCTACGGCGGCTCGTCTTTCTCGCGCATAGGGAGTCAAGATGGCAAAGAAAGTCCAAGCAACGGTGAAATTGCAATTGCCGGCGTCGAAAGCCACGCCTGCGCCGCCCGTGGGAACGGCGCTGGGTCCGCAGGGCGTGAACATCATGGATTTCTGCAAGCAGTTCAACGCCAAGACGAACAAAGAGCCGGAAGGGATGATCATTCCAGTTCTGGTCACAATTTACAGCGACCGCACGTTTACGTTCATCACCAAGACGCCGCCGGCCTCCGAACTGCTGAAGCGCGCCGCGGGAATCGTGAAAGGTTCGCCCGAGCCGAACCGCACGAAAGTCGCGAAGATCACGCGCAAGCAAGTGGAAGACATCGCCAAGACCAAGCTGGTTGACCTGAACACGACGAATCTCGATTCCGCGATCCGCACGGTGATGGGCACGGCGCGCAATATGGGCATCGAAGTTGAAGGATAGAAGCACGAGCAACAGAAGCACGAACAGTACAGAACGAAGCGCAGGAGAACGCAATGGGTAAGGCAGGCGGAAAGAATATCGAAAAGGCGCGCAAGTTGGTGGAAGCGCGCGCATACAAGCTCGGCGAGGCTGCGGAGCTTTTGAAGAAGGCCCACTTCGTCAAGTTCGACGAGACGGTCGAGCTTTCGATCAATCTGGGTGTCGACCCGAAGCAATCGGACCAGATGGTGCGCGGCACGGTGGTGCTGCCGAACGGGCTCGGCAAATCAAAGCGCGTGCTGGTGATCGCCACGGGCGAAAAAGTGAAGGAAGCGCAGGATGCGGGTGCGGATTTCGTGGGCGGCGAAGACATGGTCGTGAAAATTCAGGGCGGCTGGACGGACTATGACGCGGTGATTGCCACTCCGGACATGATGAAGTCCGCCGGCCGGCTGGGCAAAGTGCTTGGCCCTCGCGGCTTGATGCCGAATCCGAAAACGGGCACGGTGACGTTTGACATCGCGAAAGCCGTGCAGGAAATCAAGGCTGGAAAAGTGGAGTTCCGTCTGGACAAGACGGGAATCATTCACTCGCCCGTTGGGAAAATCAGTTTCACCGCGGAGAAGCTCGCGGAGAATGCGTTGGCGCTGCTCGGGGCGGTATCGAAAGCGAAGCCCGCGACGGCCAAAGGCAAGTACATCCGGCGCGTCACGTTGACGTCCACGATGGGACCGGGGATTTTGATCGACCACGCGGAAGTGGAAGCGGCGGCAGCGGCGTAACGGAATTCGAGGGAGCCTGGCATGGGGATGAAGAAGGCGGAGAAGGTAGTAAAGGCCGATTCGCTTCGCGCGGAGCTGGCGAACGTATCGAGCGTGATTCTTTCGACGTTCCAGGGCATCACCGTCGAGCAAGACACGCAGCTTCGGCGCGCGGTGGAAAAGGTCGGCGGGCATTACGAAGTGGTGAAGAACACGATCGCGGAACGCGCGGGCACGGGGACACCAGCGGAGAAACTGCTCAAGAATCTTGCAGGAACGAATTCGATTGCATACACCACTGCGGACCCGGTCGCGCTTGCAAAAGTGCTGACGAAAGTCGCGAAAGACGTTCCGGCATTCAAGTTCCGGGCTGGCTGGGTGGAGGGCCGCGTTGTTTCGATCGAGGAAATCCAGCATCTGGCGCAATTGCCGAGCAAGGAAGAGCTGATCAGCAAGGTGATGTTCCTGTTGAACGCTCCCGCGCAGCGGCTTGCTTCCGTGATGGCGGCCGTGCCGCGCAACCTCGCGGTGGTCACGAGCGAAGCAGTGAAGGCCAACAAGTTCGGTTCGGGCGGCGGCGCGGAAGCGCCCATCCCCGCAGCGCAACCGGAATAATTCGCAATAGAGTTTCTCAATTTCTTTACGGAGGATAGGAAAACGCGATGGCAAGCAAAGTGGAATTGATACTGGACGAGATCAAGGGCCTGACGCTTCTCGAAGCGTCGGACTTGGTCAAGAAGATGGAAGAAACATTCGGCGTTTCGGCTGCGGCAGCGGCTCCCGTAATGATGGCGGGCGGCGGCGGAGCAGCGGGCGCGGCACCGGCGGAGGAGAAGACGGAATTTACCGTTGTTCTCACTGAAGTCGGCGCGAACAAAATCAACGTGATTAAGGCGGTCCGCGAAGTCACCAGCCTCGGCCTGAAGGAAGCGAAGGATTTGGTCGACGGCGCGCCCAAGACGGTGAAAGAGGGCATCAACAAGGACGAAGCCGCCACCATCAAGAAGAAGTTCGAAGACGCCGGAGCCAAGGTCGAAGTCAAGTAGTGCGTCCGGCGCGGAGAATTCGCCCGTCGAAAAAGGATTCCGTCAACGCGCGTGCCTCTTCGAGGTGTTCGACCTCGTCACGCGTCCTGCCCGGACTCGAGGCTGCGGTGTCACTGCGGCTTTTGTCCGGTTTAGCCCCGGAAGGGATGAGGTAAACCATGCGGAACGGTAATCGTTCAACAAGGGAACGGGAACGCCTGGACTTCGCGCGGATTCGCGCGGCGGTGCAGATCCCAAACCTGATTGACGTCCAGAAGAAATCCTACGAGCGCTTCTTGCAGATGGACAAGCTGCCGAGCGAGCGCGAGGACGGCGGGTTGCAGTCCGTTTTCACCTCCGTGTTTCCGATTCAGGATTTTCGCGGTCTATCGCAGCTCGATTTCGTCGACTACGCGATCGGCGACTGGGAATGCAAGTGCGGACACCTGCGCGGGCTGCACCATTTGCGCGCCACGTGCCGCAATTGCGGCGCTTCGGTGGTCACCAATCCGTACAAAACCGGCGACGTAGTTTGCACGAAGTGCGGGACGTTCAATCGCAACACGCCCACGTTTTGCAATAAGTGCGGCGATCCGGTCACGTTGCAGCTCAAATACGACGTGAACGAATGCCAGGAACGCGGCATGACGTATTCCGCGCCGCTGAAGGTGACGATTCGCCTGACGATTTATGACAAGGATCCGGAAACGGGCGCGAAGTCGATTCGCGACATCAAAGAACAGGAAGTTTTTTACGGCGATATTCCGCTGATGACGGAGAACGGCACGTTCATCATCAACGGCACCGAGCGCGTGATTGTCAGCCAGTTGCACCGCTCCCCGGGCGTGTTTTACGAGTCGGCGAACAATCGCAGCTACTTCCTCGGCAAGATCATTCCGTATCGCGGCTCCTGGGTGGAATTCGAGTACGACACGAAAAACATTCTGTACGTGCGGATTGATCGCAAGCGCAAATTCCTGGGCTCGATTTTCTTGCGCGCGTTGGGCATGAAATCGAATGAAGACATTCTGCGCACGTTTTATCAGGTGGAGCGCATTTCGCTGCGCGACCGCGAGCTTTTCTGGAACGTCTCGGACGGTCTAGTCGACCGCAAGCTGTCGCGTGAAATCAAGCATCCGCACTCTAGCGACGTACTCGTCGCCGCGCACAAGCGCATCACCGAAGCCATTCACAAGGAACTCGTAAAGGCTAAGGTCAATCAGGTGGAAGTGACGCCGGTGGACCTCGAAGGTGCGGTGACGGTCGGAGAGCTCGTCAACCGGCAGACGGGCGAAGTGCTGCTGGAAGCGAACAAGCCGCTCAATCCGGAGACGTGGGCCGCGCTGATCGAGGCGGGAATCACGGAAGTGGATGTTGCCTTCCCGGAGCGCGACGACGCGGGCGTAATCATCAGCCGCACGCTGGAAAAAGATGCGGTCCGCAACACGCGCGAAGCGCTGATCGAGATTTACCGCAAGCTGCGTCCGGGCGATCCGCCGACGCTCGAAACAGCCACCGCGCTTTTCAACGGCATGTTCTTCGACGCGCGCAAATACGATTTCAGCCGTGTCGGCCGCTTGAAATTCAATATCAAGATGGGCCTCGAGACTCCTCTCGACAAACGCACGCTTGATCCGGCCGACTTTGTCTCCGCGATCAAGTACTTGCTCAAGCTGCGCAAGAATATCGGCTCGGTGGACGACATCGATCACCTGGGCAATCGCCGCGTCCGCGCGGTGGGCGAGTTGCTCGAAAACCAGTTCCGCATCGGCCTGGTCCGGATGGAGCGCGCCATCAAGGAAAAGATGTCCGTGTACCAGGAAATGTCGACGGCGATGCCGCATGACCTGGTGAACGCGAAACCTGTCATGGCCGCGATTCGCGAGTTCTTCGGCAGTTCGCAGTTGAGCCAGTTCATGGATCAAACGAACCCGTTGAGCGAGATCACGCACAAACGGCGCCTTTCGGCCCTTGGGCCGGGCGGATTGTCGCGTGAGCGCGCGGGATTCGAAGTCCGCGACGTCCATCCCACGCACTACGGCCGCATCTGCCCGATTGAGACGCCGGAAGGACCGAACATCGGATTGATCAGCTCGCTTTCCTGCTATGCGCGCATCAATGAGTTCGGCTTCATCGAATCGCCGTACCGCAAAGTGAGGAATGGACGCGTGATCGATTACGTCCAGATCGTCAACGCGGGCGGCAGCGAATTCAAGGCCGGCGAAATCGCCGAACGGGAAAAAGTCGATTCAACGAATGAAGAGCTCTCTCGCGGCAAAGTGACGGCGGAGGCGTATTGCTTCTATCTTTCCGCATGGGAAGAGGACCGCTACGTGGTGGCGCAGGCCAACGCTTCGCTCGACGATCGCGGGAAAATCACCACGGAGCTCGTCAACTGCCGGCAGGCCGGCAACTTCGTTTTGAAGTCGCGCGAAGAAGTGGATTACATCGACGTTTCGCCGAAGCAACTCGTCTCTGTAGCGGCCAGTTTGATTCCGTTCCTCGAGAACGACGACGCGAACCGCGCGTTGATGGGCTCGAACATGCAGCGCCAGGCCGTGCCGCTCATCAAGGGCGAAGCGCCGCTGGTCGGCACCGGCATGGAGCGCGTCACGGCGCACGATTCGGGCGCGGTGGTCAGTTGCAAGCGCGACGGCATCGTGGATCAGGTCGACTCCGAACGCATCATCGTGCGCGTCGAATCCGACCAGTCCGGTGTGCTGAGCCGCGAAGTCGGCTCGGACATTTATCTGCTCACCAAATTCAAGCGCTCGAACCAGAACACTTGCATCAGTCAGAAGCCGCTGGTGCGCGCCGGCGACCGCGTTCGCCAGGGACAAGTGCTGGCCGACGGTCCTTGCACCGACCGCGGCGAACTGGCGCTTGGCCGCAACGTGCTTGTCGCGTTCCTGCCGTGGCGCGGATACAACTTTGAAGACGCCATCCTGGTCAGTGAAAAGCTGGTGCAGGACGATTACTACACTTCGATTCACATCGAGGAATACGAAATCGAGGCGCGCGACACGAAACTCGGCCCCGAGGAAATCACGCGGGATATTCCGAACATCAATGAGAGCTTCCTGCGCAATCTCGACGAAAGCGGCGTCATCCGCATCGGCGCCACGGTGAAGCCGGGCGACATCCTCGTCGGCAAGGTTACGCCCAAGGGTGAAACCACGCTGACGCCGGAAGAGAAATTGTTGCGCGCGATCTTCGGCGAAAAGGCCGGAGACGTTCGCGACGCTTCGCTCTATTGTCCGCCGGGAATCGAAGGCACCATCGTCGACGTGAAGATTTTCTGCCGCAAGGGCGCGGAGAAAGACGAACGCCACAAGGCGATCGAAGCGACGCAAGTCTTCAAGCTCGAAAAGAACCTCGCCGACGAAATTCGCATTCTCACCGACGAACGGCTGAAGCGCTTGAGCACGCTGCTGGGCGGTCAAACTCTCGTTGCCGATTTGCACGATGAGCGCACCAACAAGCGTTTGCTGACCAAGGGCACGGATCTGACGCGCGACATTCTCGAAAAAATCTCGACGCGCAATTTGAAGCGCCTGCGTTTGTCGGACAAAGATCCTCTGCTCATCGAAAAGATCGACGAAGTCGAGGAAATGACCTCGCGGCAAATCGACGTGCTTCGCAAAATCACCGAGGAGCGCAAGGAAAAGCTGAAGAAGGGCGACGAACTGCCGCCGGGCGTCATTAAACTCGTCAAAGTCTATATCGCCATGAAGCGCAAGCTTTCTGTCGGCGACAAAATGGCCGGACGCCACGGCAACAAGGGCGTCATCGCGCGAATCGTGCCCGCCGAAGACATGCCGTATCTACCCGACGGCACGCCGGTGGAAATTGTGCTCAATCCGCTCGGCGTCCCTTCACGTATGAACGTGGGCCAGATTCTCGAAACGCACCTCGGCTGGGCCGCCAAGGAGCTCGGCGGACAGATTTCGAAATTGCTCGACGAAGGCTCGCGCGCCGAAGTAGTCCGCAAATGGTTCAAGGATGCCTTCGGAGCGACTTCCGTCTGGGAGTCGATCAAGGAACTGGACGACGAGGAAATTCTTGCCCTCGGGAACAATTACAAGGACGGCATCCCGATGGCCACGCCGGTATTCGACGGCGCGCGCGAGAAGGACATTCGCCACTTGCTGCAAGCGTCGGGCTTGCCGGAAACGGGCAAGATCACGCTGTACGACGGCATGACCGGCGACGCGTTCGCGCAGCAAATCACCGTCGGCTACATTTACATGCTGAAACTGTCGCATTTGGTCGACGACAAGATTCACGCGCGTTCCATCGGACCGTACTCACTGATCACGCAGCAGCCGCTCGGTGGCAAGGCGCAGTTCGGCGGCCAGCGTTTCGGAGAAATGGAAGTGTGGGCGCTCGAAGCCTATGGCGCTGCGCACATTCTCCAGGAATTGCTCACGGCGAAGTCCGACGATGTGTACGGCCGCGCCAAAATTTACGAGGCCATTGTGAAGGGCGAGCCCGGAATCGAACCGGGCGTGCCTGAGTCGTTCAACGTGCTCGTCCGCGAGCTGCAGTCGCTTTGCCTGGACGTCGAATTGATGAAGCGGCAAAAGCCCCAGATCGAGCCAGCCGCGGCCGATTAACGGCTCCCGGTTTTTTTCGGGAGCCTTGCAACGAATTTTTGTCCCGGACTTCCGGGACGGGAGGTTCGCCCTTGTATCGTTCTAGCCCGTACGATCGCGCCAGCCAGATTGCCGATTTCGATTCCATCCGCATCAGTCTGGCGAGTCCTGAGAAAATCCGTTCGTGGTCCCATGGCGAAGTAACCAAGCCGGAGACCATTAATTACCGCACGTTCAAGCCGGAACGCGATGGCTTGTTCTGCGCGAAAATTTTCGGTCCGGTGACGGACTGGGAATGCCTCTGCGGCAAGTACAAGCGCATGAAGCATCGCGGCGTCATCTGCGACAAGTGCGGCGTCGAAGTCACTCTCAGCAAAGTGCGCCGCGAGCGGCTGGGCCACATCGAGCTCGCTTCGCCGTGCTCGCACGTTTGGTTCTTCAAGGGGCTGCCGAGCCGCATCGGCTACCTGCTCGACATTTCCATGCGCGACCTCGAGCGCGTCCTCTATTTCGAGGCGTTCGTGGTTGTCGATCCGGGAGAAGTGCCGGGAATTAAGGAAAAGGAACTGTTGCTCGACGACAAGTATCGCGAGTTGCAGAAGGAATTTGCCGGCAAGTACCGCGCCATCATGGGCGCGGAGGCCATCAAGGAACTGCTGCGGCGCGTGGACATTGAAAAGCTTTCCGAAGAGCTACGCGAAAAAATGAAGACCGACCCCAGCCTGCAGAAGCGAATCAAATTCGCCAAGCGGCTGAAAGTGGTCGAGTCTTTCCGTAAGAGCGGCAATCGCCCGGAGTGGATGATTCTCGATGTGATTCCGGTACTTCCGCCGGAGCTGCGCCCGCTGGTGCCTCTTGACGGCGGGCGTTTCGCCACCTCCGACTTGAATGATTTGTACCGCCGCGTCATCAATCGCAACAACCGGCTGAAGAAGCTGATGGAGCTTCACGCTCCGGACGTGATCGTCCGCAACGAAAAGCGTATGCTGCAGGAAGCTGTCGACGCACTATTCGACAACGGTCGCCGCGGCCGCGTGCTTCGCGGAACGAACAATCGCCCGCTCAAATCGCTTTCCGACACGCTCAAGGGCAAGCAGGGCCGCTTCCGCCAGAATCTGCTCGGCAAACGCGTCGACTATTCCGGCCGCTCAGTCATCGTCGTCGGCCCCGAACTGAAGTTGCATCAGTGCGGCTTGCCGAAGAAGATGGCGCTTGAGCTTTTCAAGCCGTTCATCTATCACCGCCTCGAAGCCGCGGGCCACTGCACCACAATCAAGCAGGCCAAGGAATTGGTAGAGGCGCAGGATGCGATTGTCTGGGACATTCTCGAAGAAGTGATTCACCAGCATCCGGTGCTGCTCAACCGCGCTCCCACGCTGCACCGTTTGGGCATTCAGGCGTTCGAGCCGGTGCTCGTCGAAGGCAAAGCGATCCGCATCCATCCGCTGGTCTGCACCGCGTTCAACGCGGACTTTGATGGTGACCAGATGGCCGTGCACATTCCGCTTTCGCCCGAAGCGCAGGTCGAAGCGTCCGTGCTGATGCTCAGCTCGCACAACATTCTTTCGCCCGCGAACGGCGGTCCGCTGGCCGTTCCGACGCAGGATATGGTCCTCGGAATTTATTACCTCACGAAGCCCAAACCTGGCGCGAAGGGCGAAGGCCGCGCGTTCGGCTCGACCGAAGAGGTCATCTTGGCGCTCGAAACAGGGGAAGTGGAGCTTCTAACGCCCATCCGCCTCCGTTACAGCGGCGAAGTGATCGACATGACCACCGCGTACGACGATCAGGACGTGACGCACACGGAACTGGTCACGCTCAACAAGCAATTCATGCAGACTACGGTTGGGCGTGCCATCTTCAATGACGAACTGCCCGCGGAGATGCCGTACGTCAACGGCCTGCTGAAGAAAAAGGGCACGCAGCAGCTTTGCCAGTATTGCTACTTGCGTTTCGGCCTCGAGAAGACCGTGCAGATGCTCGACAAGCTGAAGGAACTTGGCTTCTTCTACGCGACCAAGGCCGGGCTTTCCATCGGCATCAGCGACATGGTCATCCCGGGCGACAAGGCGAAGCTGGTGGACAACGCCGAGCGCGAAGTCGTCAAGGTGCAACAGCAATACCTCGACGGTGCGATCACCAACGGCGAACGCTACAACAAAGTCATCGCCATCTGGAGCGACGTGACGGAAAAGGTCGCCGACGAGATGTTCAAGGCGCTCGAGTCTCAGGATAAAGAGGGCACGATGAATCCGGTCTACGTGATGGCCGATTCCGGCGCGCGTGGCTCGAAGCAGCAGATCCGGCAGCTTTCCGGCATGCGCGGATTGATGGCCAAGCCTTCGGGCGAAGTCATTGAGACGCCGATCACATCGAACTTCCGCGAAGGCCTCACCGTGCTGCAGTACTTCATTTCCACGCACGGCGCCCGCAAGGGCTTGGCCGATACGGCGCTCAAGACCGCCGATTCGGGCTACCTGACGCGGCGGCTGGTCGACGTGGCGCAGGACGTCATCATCAACGAATTCGATTGCGGCACCGCGGACGGGATTTACGTCGAGCCCATCCTCGAAGCAGGCGTCGAAGTCGAGCCACTGCGCGACCGCGTAATCGGCAGAGTGTCGCTCGAGAAGATCAAGGACTACGAAGGCAACGTCATCGTCGAGATCAACCAGGAAATCACCGAAGAACTCGCCAACGCTATCCAGGCGGCAGGCATCGAGCGCGTGAAGATTCGTTCCGTGCTCACATGCGAATCCCGCCGCGGTGTGTGCGGACGCTGCTATGGCCGCAACCTGGCCACCGGGCGGTTTGTGGAAATGGGTGAAGCGGTGGGCGTCATCGCCGCGCAGTCCATCGGCGAACCCGGCACACAGCTCACCATGCGTACGTTCCACATTGGCGGCACGGCCACACGCGTGACCGAACAGTCCAAAGTGGAAGCGAAGAACAACGGCTTCGTGAAGTTCATCGACCTGAAAGTGGTCGAGGGCCGCGGCAAAATTCTTATTTCCATGAACCGCTCGGGCCTGATCGCCGTGGTCGACGAAAAGGGCCGCGAGAAGGAGCGCTACCACGTCGTTTATGGCGCGCGCCTCAAGGTCGAGGACGGCCAACCCGTCACGCTCGGCCAGACCATGGTCGAATGGGATCCGTACACCTTCTCGATTCTCACGGAGACGGGTGGCACGATTCAGTTCAAGGACCTGCAGCCGGGCATCACCATCGAAGAGCAGGTGGACGAGGTCACCGGATTGTCGCAGTTGGTGGTCACGCTGCCGCCGGGCGATGAAAAACACCAGCCGATGATTTTGGTCCGCGATCCGCACGGCCATGTGCGCAAGAAATATCTCATGCCATCGCGCGCCCACTTGATGGTGGCAGATGGCGACGACGTCCAGCCCGGCGACGTGCTCGCCAAGATTCCCCGCGAGACCACCAAGACGAAAGACATCACCGGAGGTCTGCCGCGCGTCGTGGAATTATTCGAGACGCGCAAGCCGAAAGATCCCGCCGTCATCAGCGAAATCGATGGCGTGGTCAAATACGGTGAAATCGTCAAGGGCATGCGGCGGATTTTCGTCGAGAGCGAAGATGGCGGCAAGGTGGCCAAGACCATCAAGGAATACTCCATTCCGCGCGGCGTACACATCAATGTGCAGGAGGGCGAGCGCGTCCGCGCTGGTGAGCCGTTGATCGATGGCCCGCTGAACCCGCACGATTTGCTCGCGGTGCTCGGCGAAAAGTTCACGCAGGCTTACCTGGTGAACTCGGTGCAGGAGGTTTACCGCCTGCAGGGCGTGAACATCAATGACAAGCACATCGAGACCATCGTCCGGCAAATGATGCGCTGGGTGAAGGTGGAAGATGTGGGCGACACGATGTTCCTCCTCGAAGAGCAAGTGGACAAGTTCCGCTTCCGCGAAGAGAACGACCATGTGATCCACGATGGCAAACGTCCGGCAACCGGGCGGCCGCTGCTTCTTGGAATCACCAAGGCGTCGCTCTCGACCGATTCGTTCATCTCCGCGGCCAGTTTCCAGGAGACGACGCGCGTGCTTACCGAGGCGGCGATTTCCGGCAAGGTGGATTATCTGCGCGGCCTGAAGGAGAACGTCATCATGGGCCGCCTAATTCCCGCTGGCACGGGCCTCGACCGTTATCGTAGCGTTCAACTTCTCACTGAAGTGCCTAGAGAAGAGCCGGAAGCCGAAGAGCCGCAACTTACCGCGGAAGAAGCGGCGGCGCTGGACTTCTTGCGAAAAGAAACTGACACAATCGTCGAACCCTAGACGAAACGTCACATCAACAAAAGGGGCGGCGCGCCATACAAGGTGCACCGCCCTTTTTTTCGTGAAGCGCTAAAATTGCGCATCTGGATATAGGCTCTCCGCACGCATTCCTCATTGAATCTTCCTCGTTAAACCTGTGGAAACTCGCTTCTCTTTGCGGTTTGTCGCAGTGCACGCTGCCTCTACAATTGTTTTACGCGTTCTGCGGGCGCCGCATGCCGCGTGGCAACCAACGAGCCTTATTCTCTATGGCAAATGTGGAAGAACATCCGGAACGTGATGCGCGCTCCAAATGGAAAGAGTTGGAGCGCCGCGAGTCATCTTTGTGGCGCACCAGCTTGCTGCTTCTGGTGCTTCTTGCCGTCACAGTCGCCTTGGTCGCCACTGAAGCGGCTCGTCCAGGCCCCGGCCATTTCAAAATTCTCTCTCTTGCCCTGGTCATTTTGGTCGTGCTCTTCGGCGCTTATGCCTGGATGCAGAGGCGCAAGATCGCGCAGCTTCGCGGCTTTGTACAGGGCTACGCCGAAGGACATGCCGGACCCCCAAGCGATGAACAGTTGGAAAAGTTGTTTGAGGTTGTTGCGCGCTCGCAGCACAGCTTCCGCGACCTGATCGACAGTTTCGACCGTGTCGCTTTCAACATCTCTCTCGACGGCCAAATCCGCGTCATCAACCGCGAATTCGCCGATCTCCTCGGCCTGCCCTTTGCTGAAATCGTGAATCATCCGCTGGAGGATTTTGTCGTCGAGCCCACTCGCGCGCAAATCGAAACGGCATTGCCGCGGTTCATCGAAAAGCGCTCCTGGAACGGCATTGTGAAAGTGCGCTGGAAGGCGACTGCTGAAATCCGCTTCTATGAATGCACGCTCTACGCCGTTGTAAAGAATGGCGAGGTCACCGGCGCCAGCGGCCTGGCGCGCGACGTTTCCGCGCAGCGCGAAACAGAATCGCGTTTCACTGACCTTTTCGAAACGCTCCACGAAGGCGTTTATTTCAGCGCGCCGGACGGCAAGCTTCTCGACGTGAATCCGGCGCTGGTCCAGATGCTCGGCTACGGGAGCAAGGCGGAACTGCTGGCCAAGAGTCTCGGCGACCATTTTGCGGATATGTCGCAGCGCATTCCTCTGCTCAGCGAACTGCGCGAAGCCGGCTTCCTGCGTGACCGCGAAATCGTTCTGCGACGCAAGGATGGCTCGACCATTCGCGCGCTTAATTCCTGCGTCGCGATTCGCGACGCTTCCGGCCACTTCACGCGCTTTCAGGGCTCGCTGGTGGACATCACGGAACGCCGCAACATCGAACGCGCCCTACGCGAGGAGCAGGAATTCGTGCGGCGCCTCGTCGCGTGCTTCCCCGACATCATCGTCGTCCTCGACAAAAATGGCCGCTACACATTCGTCAGCGCGCGCGTCGAGGAATTTCTCGGTTACACACCGGATGAATACGTCGGCATGGATCTCGGCGCGCGTCCCCACCCCGATGATCGCGATGCCATCATGGAGTTTTTCAACAATCTCGTCACTGGTAAGGTCAGTTTCGGAACAGTGGAATACCGCACCGCGCATAAGAACGGCGGCTGGAAAACGTTTCGCGCCAATGCAAGTCCGCTTACCGATACGGAAGGGAAAATCATTGGCATTGTGGCCTCCGCGCGCGATGTCAGCGAATCGAAACGTCTCGAGCAACAGTTGCTCCAATCGGAGAAGCTTGCGGCCATCGGCCAGATGGTTTCGGGAGTCGCGCACGAGTTGAACAATCCGCTCACGGCAATTCTGGGGATGAGCGATCTGGTGCGCGAGCGCGCCACAGACGATGCTTCGCGGCGTCAAATTGAGCTTGTGCAGAAGCAGGCGCGCAAAGCCGCCGAACTTGTTCAGGGCCTACTGAACTTTTCGCGTCCGTCGCCGCCAAAAAGCCAGCACGTTCGTCTCGCTAAATTGATAAACCGCGCCATTGAGCTCCAGCAGTTCGTGCTTGCCAGCCACAATATCATCGTTGAAATTGGCGCGGCGTCGCAATGGCCGGAGATAGAGGCGGACCCGAATCAAATCGTCCAAGTGTTCGTAAACTTGCTCGCAAATGCGGAACAGGCCATTACCTCCGTCCGTGACCACGGCCAGATTCGCATTCTTGTAAGCGCCATGGGCGGGAATGCGGAAATCCTGATCGACGACGACGGCCCTGGCATTCCGGCCGATTCCCGCTTGAAAATCTTCGATCCCTTTTTCACCACGCGCCGCACGAGCGGGGGATCTGGCTTGGGGTTGACGATCTGCCTCGTCATTATCAAAGAACATCGCGGCACGATCGAGGCGCAATCATCTCCACAGGGCGGTGCGCGTTTCCGTATTCTTTTGCCCGCTTCGCAAACCGCAATGCCATCCTCGGCGAAGGCGCCGTCCATTTCGCGGCGCGGCGGAATCAAGGGATGCTCGCTGCTCGTTGTGGAAGACGAAGACGGAATTCGTGAGTTGGTAGGGGAGGGTCTGAAGGCGCGCGGCGCCACTGTTGAAACTGTCCGCACGGGCGAAGACGCTTGGAGCAATCTTTCCGCTCGCTCTTATGACGTCGTCGTGTGCGATTTCAATCTGGGCGGTCTGAGCGGTTTGGAATTATTCGAGCGCGTGCGCAGCCAGCCGGCCGCGAGTCACACGAAATTTGTGTTCATTACCGGAGAGCTTCTCGACTCGCCTCGAATTGCCGCGTTGGAGGAGAGGGGCGCAATAGCTTTGCAAAAACCATTTCAGCTTGCGGAACTGATTTCGGCGATCGAGAAATCGATCGGGTCCGCAGCCCTGGATCAAAAATAACTCGCGCATCCAAAATTGTTACTTCGGATTCTCCGCTTTCTTTCCGTGCGTTGGATCGACGCCAAAATCCCAGACAAGGAGGCCCATTCCTTCTTTTGAGGAGATTTCAGCCAGCGCGTATTCTCCCGGCTTCAGCGGTTGGCCCAGCGTAAAGCGGTAAACCCCTTTCGCCACTTCCCACTCCTGCAATGAAACTGTCTTTCGCTTTTCGTCTTTCTGCATGAACAGACTGTCAACATCTTCGATGTGCCTCTTGTCGCCGTGTACGTGCGCCTCGATCAATTCCACCTCTGGCTGGCCGGGATCGGTGGTACGCAAATAAAATTCCGGCGACGGATTCGTGATTCGAAACGACGCGTGCGCTCCCGGGAGATCGACGGCGCGTCGCGAAGGCACGATCGGTATCGGCACGACCACCTGCTCTATGAATCGCTTTTTACTCAATTTGCTGGATGCCACCGATTGCTGCAGCGGCAGAATCGCCCGTCCATCCAAAATAAAAATTCCCTCGCCCGGCGGCAAGAAAACGCCCGGCACGATTTCGAGGCTCGCGTCCACGTCGAGCGGCATGGCCTTCGTGGCCTCATCTTCGGTTTTCACTTTTTCATCGAGCGCCGCCGCCTGCTTCGCATCATCGGTCTGCGCTTTTTTCGTGGCGTCCCAGTCCACCATTGCGGCCGGAACTTCTTCCCACTCCCCGCGCTCGACGCTGAAATAACGCACGCGATCGCCTTGTACTTGGTAGCTGCTGGCAATCTGCGAAGTTCCATCCTTCATCACCAGTTTCTTGCCCTTCGGCACAGCGGCGTCAGCCGGTTGTTCTTGGCTGGAACCGGGTGGCTCCTGTTGCGCGACCGCGCAATTCGGCAATATGGCGAGCACGCCAACCAGGAAAACGAGCTCCACAAAAATGACGCTTCGGATTTTAGTCGAGAGTTGCACAGTCGCTCTAAAGCCAGCCCCATGCCGCTTTTTTTAGGATGCTGGCGCGCAGAAGCGCGTTTTCTCGCACGTCGCTGAGTCTAACCCCGCGCGCAGCATGTGGCAATCAAAGGCACGGGCCTCGCGCCAAGCTTTTGGGCGGCGCAAAATGAGAGGAACTCTCTTGGTGAGCGTATGGGAGACAAAAGTAGCGAGTAGATCGCGAATGGAAGTCGAAAATCGCGTGCGCTAGTGTTCGCAGCGCGGACAGAGGACGTTTACAATCATGAGCTCCGAATCCGAAAACAGCCACTTCCCGGCTTCGGCGCTGGCAGCCTCGGCGGCGCGAATCAGCGAGCCGACATGCTTACTCTGTGCCCAACTGCGGAGGTGATCCAGGCAAATCCCCGTCAGGCGGGATACTTCGTCTTCGGTGAACTGCTTCTGGCCTGATCGAATTGTAACCACTTTTTCTTTCCTTCTCGATAAGCCTAACAGCCTTATCGGTCCATCCCCATTAGATCCTGAGCACGAATCGTGCCAAATTAGATTCCTGGGATGGCGTTTAGGGTGTATGCCTCTTAAACCACAGCACAACTGTGAGTTACTGAAATACCGGCGCGCAGTCTCCGCGCAAGACGTTCCCGACGCAATTCGTAACATGGGAAATCTTTTGCCCATCCTCTGGATGTTTCTACAGTTTTCGGTAGGAATATAATTCTGAGGAGAATTCCGCGATCCTCAGACTGAGAAGCCGCCAGCATTCTCAAACGCATGCGCCAACTGCAGCACGCGCGATTCGGCGAAGCGCGGGCCGAAGATTTGCAAACCCACCGGCAATCGAGCTGAGGTTGTCCCGCAAGGAACGGAAATCCCGGGAATGCCCGCCAGTGATCCAGTAACTGTATATGTATCAGCGAGATACATTGCCAGCGGATCCATCGTCCGCTCGCCTAGTCGGAAGGCCGCTGTCGGCGACGTGGGCGTCACGATGGCGTCGACTTTTTCAAACGCCAGCATGAAATCGCGCGCGATCAACGTGCGAACTTTCTGCGCCCGCAGATAATACGCATCGTAATAGCCCGAGGACAGCGCGTACGTCCCCAGCATGATCCGTCGTTTCACTTCTGGGCCGAATCCTCTACCGCGCGTTTTCTTGTACATCTCGCGCAGCGAATCGGCGTGAACGCGAAGGCCGTAGCGCACTCCGTCAAAGCGCGCCAGATTCGAGCTCGCTTCGGCGGTCGCAACAATATAGTAAGTCGCAATCGCATACTCTGTGTGCGGCATGCGCAACTCAACCGGTTGACAGCCGATTCGTTTCATCAGCTCGATGCCCGCTTCTATTTTCGCGCGCACTTCCGGATCCATGCCTTCACCGAAATATTCGGTGGGAATCCCGATGCGCATTCCGCGAATCGGCTTTTCCATTTCCTCGAAATAATCAGATTGCGGCACGGCGGCTGACGTCGAATCGTTTGCGTCATGCCCCTCGATCACGGAAAGCACCGCCGCGGTGTCGCGCACGGTCGTTGCAAACGGTCCGATGCGGTCAAGCGAAGAAGCGAATGCGATCAGTCCATAGCGCGACACACGTCCGTACGTCGGCATCATCGCGGGAATTCCGCAGAACGCTCCCGGCTGTCGAATTGATCCTCCTGTGTCCGTTCCGAGAGCCGCAACGGCCAGTCCTGCGGTGACCCCGGCAGCAGAACCGCCGCTCGAACCTCCGGGCACGCGATCCGTGGCCACTGGATTTCGCACCGGGCCGTACGCGGAGTTTTCGTTCGAGCTGCCCATCGCGAATTCGTCGCAGTTCGTTTTGCCCAGAATCACTGCGCCTGCCGATTCAAGTTTTTCCACCGCGGTCGCGTCATACGGCGGGACGTAATTCTCCAGAATGCGCGATCCGCAGGTGGTGCGAATGCCGCGCGTGCTGATCACGTCCTTGATTGCCACGGGAACGCCGGCGAGCGGTGGAAGCTTTTCGTTGCGGGCGCGAAGTTTATCGATGCGGTCCGCTTGCGCGTAGGCGCGCTCCGGCGAAAGTGCTAAGAACGCGTTCAATTCCGAATTTTTCTTTTCGATGCGCGAATAAAATTCCGCTGTGAGCTCGCGCGCGGAAATCTTTTTCGCTTCGAGCGCCTCGCGAATTACGGGAATCGTCCACGCCTTCACGGCGCTCATCGCTCGATCACCTTGGGAACGCGAAAATAGGGCTTCTTCGCTTCGGGCGCTTGTTCGAGAATCGCGTCTGCAACATCACATTTGCGGACCACGTCGTCGCGCAGCACTCCGTCAGGACTCGCCGCGGACTGGAGCACTTGCGCCATTGGCTCGACTGCGGAAACGTCGAGCTGCTTGAGTTTGTCGATGTAGGTGAGGATTGCATCGAGCTGTCCGCGAAATGTTTCCACTTCCGATTCGTTCAGCTCGAGATTCGCCAACTCGGCGACGTACAACACATCATCGCGGCTGATTTTCATGGTTTATGCGTGGACATGGGTCGGCGAATGAAGGGAATGTGGTTGTTGTCGACCTCATAGGCGAGGCGCCGGCCGGCGCGTTGCGCAGGCTCCACGCGAATTTCGTTCACCAGGCGGCCGCCCCACGAACGATTCACGCGCTCGCAAATTTCCTGATTCATCAACTCGGTCTGCTTCTGCCATTCGCGCGAGTCCGCTTCAATGCGCAGAACGCCTTTCGCGTAAGCCGATGGGCGAATATGCGCGGCCATGCCGTCGCCCACCAGCTTCGGCCACGTTGCCTTCAGCCACGCCCGCGCCGCTTCAGGATCTTTCATCCTGCGCAGCGCCGCACTCAGAAATTCTCCCGCTCTCTCCATGGAATTTGTGATTCTAACACATTGCGGCGTCCCGCATTCGATCTCCCAAACGCAGTTCGTCATTTCTTCAAGAAGAGAAAGACGCTCATCTGTGGCGCCGATCGTGCCGGACGGGGACACTACTAAGACGGCATGTCTGTTCGCCGCGCGATTGCCAGCATTCGGATGGAGGCGTAAAATGCACGCCCAGTGACCGATTCCTCCCGGATCCTCGGCAGCACCATTTCTCACTACCGCATCCTTGAAAAGCTCGGTGGGGGTGGCATGGGAGTTGTGTACAAAGCCGAAGACACGGAATTAGGCCGCTTTGTCGCGTTGAAATTTCTGTCTGACCACTTGGCGCCAGATCCGCATTCGCTCGAGCGCTTTCGTCGTGAGGCCCGCGCAGCTTCCGCGTTGAACCATCCCAACATCTGCACGATCCACGAGATCGGCCAGTACGATGGCCAGTCCTTCATCGTCATGGAATTGCTGGAAGGCAAAAACCTAAGCCAGGAAATTCACGGCCAGCCGTTCGCGACGGAGCGCCTTCTGGATGTCGCCATTCAATTGGCCGATGGGCTGGATGCGGCGCACTCGAAGGGAATCATTCATCGGGATATCAAACCCTCGAATCTCTTCCTCACCAATCGCGGGCAATTGAAGATCTCCGATTTCGGCTTGGCCAAGGTCACCCTGCATGGCGCGGAAACGCTTGCCACGCAGGACGCAGCCCATTTTACCGCCGCGGAAGACCTCACCAGTCCAGGCGCGGCGATCGGCACGATTGCGTACATGTCGCCGGAGCAGGCGCGCGGCGAAGAAATCGATGCGCGCAGCGATCTTTTCTCAGCGGGCGCCGTCCTCTACGAAATGGCTTCTGGGAGGCCTCCGTTCACCGGCAAAACCAGCGC
>Ga0307373_10005404_pt1 | contig 20913 bp, 14 predicted proteins | sample OX2MG_FD_202534 | JGI IMG/M metagenome (GOLD analysis project Ga0307373, IMG submission 202534) | Soil microbial communities from Risofladan, Vaasa, Finland - OX-2 | ecosystem: Environmental > Terrestrial > Soil > Coastal area > Acid sulfate soil | place: Finland: Risofladan, Vaasa | collected...
ATCGATTCCATCTACCAGGATGCGACGGCCGATTACCGGCAGGCCGGCGCGCTGGCCACGGGCGCGCTCGATGCGTCTGTGCGGGCCATCGCCGCGCCGCTCGACACGCGGCCGCTTGCCCGGGGCGACGTGCCGATGGCGGCGTTCAACCCCAGCGGCGTGGCGCGCACCGGCGTCGTGGACATCCAGCCGCCGGCCACGGCCGACGACGCCGGTTCGGCGGCCGACTGGACCGCCGTCGACGCACGCGGCCGCGTGCTCCCCAGCGAGCGCGGCGACTCCGGCCGCATCCGCGTGCGCGTGGGCCCGGTGCCGGCGCTCGGGACGAGCATCTTCTTCCTTCGCCCCGGCCGGCCGCGCGCCGCGGCCGCCGTGGACGGATGGACGCTCGAGAATCGCTATCTGCGCGTCACGATCGACTCCACCACCGGCGGCATCGCCCGCATGTACGACAAGGTCCGTCGCCGCGACGTGCTCGCCCGCGGGCCATACGCCAACGGCCTCGTGCTGATGGTGGACGATCCCAAGGACTACGACGCGTGGAACATCGACAACCTGAACGGGGCCCGCACCTGGCTCACGGCGCGCGCCGGCGGCGCGCGGCCGGCCGTCACCCGCGACGCGTTCGGCACCTCGATCACCGTGTATCGCGGCCAGGACCGGTCGCTCGTCACGCAGCGCTACGAACTGCCGGCGGACGCCGACCGGCTCGACATCGAGACCAAGGTGGACTGGCACCAGTCGCATCAACTGATGAAGGCGGTGATCCCGCTCGCGTTCCACATCGACAGCACGCACGCCGAGATCCCGTACGCCGTGATCGGCCGCACCACCCGGCCGCGCACGCGCCAGGACAGCGCGCGGTTCGAGACGCCGATGCTGCGCTTCGTGGACGGATCGGCCACCACGGGCGATTACGGCGTGGCGGTGGTCAACGCCGGCAAATACGGCTACAGCGCCAGCGGCGACACGATCTTCCTCACGCTGCTCCGCTCGCCCAAGTCCCCCGACCCCCGCGCCGACATGGGCGTGCAGCACTTCGAGTACAGCATCGTCCCGCACGCCGGCGACTGGCGCGCCCCCGCCGTGCGCGTGGCGGCGCGCGCGCTCAACGAACCGCTGCTCGGAGTGCGCGTGGACCCGCACGCCGGCACGGGACGCGCCACCGCCAGCCCGCTCACGATCACCGGCGGCACCGTGGAACTGGGCGCGCTCAAGCGCGCCGAGGACAGCGACGCCTGGGTGGTGCGCCTGGTGGAGACCACCGGCAAGCCGACCACGGCCACGCTGCGGTTTGCGCATCCCGTGACCGCCCGGGAAACCGATCTCCTCGAGCGGCCCACCGGCAAGACCTTCACGTCGCGCGGCAACGTGCTGTCGGTGCCGATGGGACCGTGGGATATCGAGACCGTGCTGATTCCCAAGACTCCCTGACCCCGCCGCCATGACGCTGCGCGACATTCTCTCTCCCAACCCTCGCCTCTCGCGCGAGGAATATGAGCTGGCGGCGTCCATCGGCCGCCGCCGGTACGCCGTGCGGGGCGCCCTGCGCATGGCCCGCTGGCTGGCGCTGCTGAGCGTGGTCATCTTCGGCTTCCGCGGCACGAGCGGCGAAGGATGGGCCCAGTTGATCACGCTGCGGGTGGGGTTCGAGGTGCTCGCCCTCATCGTGGCGTGCTCGGCGTTCGTGGGCTACACCACCTACGCGCTCACCTGGCGCGCGCTGCACCGGATGTACGCCCGCGGCGACGGCACCGACGGCCGCGACAGCACGGAATGATCTGGTGAGCCCGGGAGACGGGCCGTAAGTTCGACGCGACGCAGGCTCCGCCCGCCGCCCTTCTCCCGCCGCAGGATCGCCGATGATCGACCGCCTCTCCCGGGCCGCGCTGCTGCGCGCCCTCTACCTCACGGCGCTCGCCGCGCTCCCCGCGCTCCCCGCCACGACGCCGGCACAGACGCCCGCCATCGCCCGCACGGATTCGGCCCGCGACCTGCGCGATATCTTCGCGCCCGGCTACATCCTGCAGGACCGCAATCACGATGGCGTCATCGACTTCCTGAACGCGAAGATCGTACGGCCGGCCTCGCCGAGTGAAGCCGACGTCGCGGCGGCGGCGAACGTCGCCGCCAGGCTCGGCTACGAGACCTCGGCCGCCGACCTCGACCTCACGACGGCCGATGCGGCCACGACCGCGGCGTACGACGTGCCGGTGATTCTCATCGGCCGCGGCAATGCGCTCATCGCCCGGGCCGCTCCCTCGGTGGGGCGGGCCCTGGACGACCTCGCTCCGGGCCAGGGCGCCGCCGTGCTCATCCCGCCCAACGATTTCTTCCGAGAGGGTGGCGTGCTCCTGGCCGGCGAGGACGGCTCGGGCCTGATCGCGATCGCCGACTACTTCTCCAGCCGCTATCCGAGCATCTGGGCGCTGCACGGCGATTCGTACGGCGACATCGATAGCAGGCTCTCCGCCTTTCTTGCCGCCGGCGGAGCCGCGCCGCGCACCGTGTCGCTCGACCGCATCGTGATCGACGCGGGGCACGCCGGCGTGAACCGCGCGCAGCTCGCGGTCCGCCTGCCCGATAGCGCCGCGTACGCCCGCGCGGTGGCCGCGCTCGAGGCCCCCGACACCGGCGCCGCCCACGCCGGCGCGCGCGGCGCCAGGCCCGGCGGCCGCCCGCGCCGCGCCGACCTCGACTTCGCCGATCTCGACCGCCTGGACGTCATGGTGAGCGACGGCACCCAGCGCCGCACCCTGCGTCTCCTGCCGGCGCACCCCTGGCAGACCAAGCCGGACGCCGAGTACGCAGTCCGCGACAACCCCGACTTCACGCTCTCGGATCTCTACACGATCAGGGGACTATTCCGCGATTCGAATCAGGATCTCGTGCCCGATCGCACCGACGCCTATGTCTCGCTGCACGGCACGCAGGCGCCCGATGCGCTCGCCGCGTTCAGCGCCCGCGTGGGGCTCGAGACCCCCGGCATGCGCTTGCCCTTCGTGCAGGTGAGCGGACAGAACGATCACCCCGAGACCGCCGGATTCCCGATCATGTTCGGCGTCGGCCATTATCAGACCGAGCGGCTGCGCGAAGCCGGGAAGCTCGTGGGCGACACGACCGCTCCGGCCGAGGGCTCGATGCGGTTCGTGAAGGGCGCATTCGGCGGCAAGAACGGAATGGTCATCGACGCCGCCGACCGGGCGGGGCTCGACGCGATCACCGACTACGCGGCCACGCGCATGCCGTATCTCTGGGAGTACGGCAAGGGCAACTACCAGCTCTCCGACGTCGAGACCCAAGTGCGCCGCTTCTTCCAGGCCAGGGAAGCGCCGGGCCAGACGGCGCTCGCCGTGGTCAAGCTCGGCCAATGGCTCGACCGGCTGAAGGGCAAGGCGGTGGATTCCATCGGCGTCGAGATCGCCGCCAAGGATCGCTACGCGGGGCTGGACCGCTACGCCGAACAGATGGTGCACGCGCGCTTTCCCGACGCCAAGGTCACCGTGCTCACGCAGCAGACCGGATTCGGCGTCGGCAAGATGATCTTCACCCAGGAGGCCACACTGCCCTGGGAGGTGAACACCTTCTGGAAGGACTTCCGCGAGCAGGCGCTGCCCAAGCTCACGGCGGCGAGCCGCGGGCGGATCGAGGTGCGGCTGAGCGAATCGCCCGCCGAACGCGCGAAGATCGCCGAGCAGATTCGCCGCGAACTGGCGGCCCGCGGCGTCGCCAGCGATGCGTTCGACGTCCAGGTGCTGAGCGCCTACAAGCAGGGCTACAGCTGGCTCCACGACGAGATACTGCCGCAGCTCCTGGGCAAGCGCGTGGGAAGGATCGAGATCACCTACCGCACGCTCAAGGATTCCAAGGAAGTGAAGTGGAGCACCGTGGAGTCCGACACGCGTTGGCTGCAGGAGCTCTACCCGATCGACGACGTGATGGCCAGAACGCTCGGCATCTCCGACTCGGCCATCACGTTCACGCCCACGCAGCACGGCGACTCCATCTACACGGTGCGCGCCCTGGCGCCCGATGGCCGCGAGATCGTCGCGGCATCGTTCAGCCCACGGTATGTCATCCGGCCGATGTTCGACCTCTTCCCGGCATACGAACACGTGCGCGTGACCACCGGATGGGTGCACGTGGTGGACAACGGGCGCACCGTGCTCGACCAGCGCGTCGAGACCGATCCCGAGACCTTCTGGGACTATTTCCAGCAGAAGACGTATCCGCGCATCGCCGACTATTTCATGGACGTGCAGCACGGCCGGCCGTCGCAGAGCTACGCGCCCTACTTCGACGAGCTGAACGTCGACCTCGCGATGAGCGAACCCAGCTACCGCATCGGGATCGACGAGGAACAGATCTCGTCGCTCGAGGCCATCCACGAAGACATCTACTTCGAGACGCTCACCCTGTTCGATCTGCTGGGCGGCCGGTGGGGCATCGGCAGCGTCAATTACCCGGGGCGCATCATCCCGCACATCGCACCGCCCGTGGACGGCCAACCCCCGCACCTCAAGATCACCTTCACCGGCAAGGACAACGCGGTGCCGCGGCTGGTGATGGCGTATCGCGAGCATGGCCGCGACCCCGTGCGCGACCGGTACGACCTGAGCCCGCTGCCCGTGGAAACGCCGCCGCTGCGCGGCATCTCGGTGCGCGCCGGCGCGTCGGGCGTGGCGCAGCTCACGTTCCACGTCACCGCGCTCGATTCGTCCTACCGCTGGGACGACTACCGGCTGCGCGGCACCGAGGAGAGCGTGGACCGCCAGCTGCTGCCGGCCACCCTCCTCGCCGGCATGGTGCGCGCCATGGCCGACCTCCACGCCCACGGCGTGGCCGAGCGCGCGATGAGCTTCGACCGCGTGGGCAACCTGCTGTTTCACGTCACCCTGCAGGACACCACCGCGCGCTTCGCGACCCTCGCGTCGCTACCGCGCGGCGCGCACCCGATGTCCACGGCGCGCCCCGTGCTCCTGGCCCGGAATTTCAGGTACACCGGGCAGCGGCTCGTACAATGGAACAATCCCATCCCGCCGCCGGAGAGCGATTCGGTGCTCGCCGAACTCGCGACCTTCCCCGGCGTTCACCCCTACTGGGTGGGCCGGTCGTTCCTCGGCAAGGACATCTTCGCCGCCGACTTCCTGCCGCCCATGGAGTCGCGATTCGTATCGCAGGCCAAGCTCGACGCACTCAAGCCCACGCTGCTGCTGTCGGGCCGCCAGCACGCCAACGAGGTGTCGAGCACCAGCTACATCCTGCGCCTGGGCGAGCTGCTCGCCACCGACACCAACTACTCCAGGCTCCTGCGCAAGGTGAACGTCGTGCTCCACCCGATCATGAACGCCGACGGCGCCCAACTGGCCTACGATCTGCAGAAGGTGACCCCGGACTTCATGGTTCATGCGGGCTACCTCGGCGCGCTCGGCGTGGACGCCACCACGGGCGCCGGCACCGAGGACCCCGTGTACCCCGAGTCGAACGTGCGGCCGCTGCTGCAGCAGACGTGGCTCCCCGACATCTACATGAACCTCCACGGCTACCCGAGTCATGAGTGGGTGCAGCTCTTTGCCGGCTACTCGGCGTGGGTGCGCGGGCGCACCGGAGAGCAGCGCCAATGGTGGTCGCCCCGCGGGTGGTTCGTGCCGGGCTTCACCTACGTGGACGATCCCGCGCATCCGCAGTTCGAGCGGGCCCAATTCGCGATTCTCGATTCGGTGGCGGCGGCGATCACGGGCGATTCAGCCGTGAACGCCATGGACCAGCGGCTCTACGCGCGCTACCGGAAGTACGGCGAGCAGGACACCGAGAATTTCCGCCAGTACTTCAACCACGGCATTCTCGTGTATCAGGCGCTGCGCGGGCGGCCGCTCGACGGCGGCGGTCGGGGCGGGCGCGGAGGCCCGCCGCCCGGCGGCGCCGCGGCCGCGGCGCTCAACAGCCCCCGCATCAGCTACTTCTCGCTCGTCACCGAAGCCCCCGACGAGACGGCGCACGGCGCCTGGCTCCATCTCGTGGCGGGCGCCGGGCTCACGGAGACGTCGGCGTTGCTGCGCTATCTGGCCGAGGGCGTGAACGAGATCCGGCGCGACAACACGGCGTACGCCGGATTCGTGAATCGCGCCGAGTTCCGCGTGAAGCCGGTGCTGCCGAGGGACAGTACCGCGCACTAGGGCATCTCGACGGGCGACGGGCGACGGGCGGCGGGCGGCGGGCGGCGGGCGGCGGCGTGGAGGCTCGCCCGACCGTCCGGTGGCCCCTCGCCCCGGCGCCGGGTCTATCCTGCGGGTATAATGCCCTGACGACCGCGCGGCTCGACTGGCCGCGCCACCCTTTGGAGGCCCGAGCATGCGATTGACCGCGAAGATCGTGCAGATGCTGATCCGACTCTGCTTTGTCGTTCTCCTCGTCCTCGGCGTGCTTTTCTGGTCCGGACGCGCGCTGGACCTGGTGAATGTGCACATGCTGATCGGGACGATCCTGGTCCTCGGCTTGTGGGTCATGGCCGTCCTCGGCATCCGCGCGCGCGCGGGCTGGGGACTCATCGCCATGGCGGTGATCGGCGGCCTCGTCGTCATGGGCCTCGGCATGGCCCAGACCCAGCTCGTCCCGGGCGACCTCCACTGGACGGTCCGCGTGGTCCACCTGCTCGTGGGCGTGGCCGCGATCGGGCTCGCCGAGCAGCTCGCCGCGCGCATCAGCCGGGCCACCTGACCGACGCCGCGGCGTCGGTTAAGCAAATCCTCATCTTGAGTTAATCCGGCCGCCCTTTCGCGGCCCGGGCTTTTGCATACCGTAGAGTCCATGTCCCTCCCGACATGGATCCGCTCCTGCGTCCGCGCCGCCGTGCCCGGCCTCGCCCTCGCCGCCGGCGCGTGCGTCCGTGCGCCCGGGGCGGCCCCGTTGCCCGAGCGGTCGCGTGACGCACTGGCCGTCTACCGGACGATCGCCGAATCGGTCTATGTGCGCACGGCCGGCCGCTCAGTGGCGATCGTCACCGCGGGCCTGGACACCGCGTGCGGCGGCGCCGCGTGCCGTCCCCTGCTCGCGCGCTGGGGCCTGGATCCGCTCTGGTGGGCCCGGGGCGATTCGTCGTCCGCCCGCGAGGCGCGGTCCGACCTCCTCTCGCGTTCCGCCTCGCCACTCGTGCTCGCCCAGGTGCCCGAGGGACAGCGGCTGCTGCAGTCCATGGCGCCCGACTCGGCGGCCGCCGTCCTGGCCGCGCCCGATACGGCCCACTGGCAGGCATTCAAGGAGGCCCACGGCGGGGCCGCCGGGTTCCTCCGGTTCTCGTCCGTGGGATTCGACCGGTCGCGTGATGCGGCGATCGTGCTCGTGGAGTGGGAGTGCGGCCCCGCGTGCGGCCACGTCGTCGCCGTGGCGCTCGGCGCCAACGGCGCCGGGGCCTGGCGCATCGACGACATGCTGCTGGTGTCGTCGCGCGCGCCCAGGCCCGGGATCGGTAACCCCTGAGCCCGCCGCCGATGGCCGATCGGGCGACGGCCGCCGACACCCTCGTCGCGCTCACCCGCGACGTGGCCGACGCGATCGTCGACTGCGAGCTCACGCACCGCGCGCGGGCCGCCATCGACGTCGCGGTGGCCCGCGCGCAGCACGCCGCGTACGAGGCCCGGCTGCGCGCCGCGGGCTGCCAGGTGGTGCGCGCCGCGCCGGCCCCGCATCTGCCCGACTCGGTGTTCATCGAAGACACCGCCGTCGTGCTCAACGAGGTGGCGGTCGTCACGCGGCCCGGAGCCGCCTCGCGCCGCGCCGAGATCTCCGCCGTCGAGGCGGCATTGGCGCCGTTCCGCGTGGTGGAGCGCATCGAGCCGCCCGGCACGCTCGACGGCGGTGACGTGCTGGTGGTGGGGCAGCAGGTGTTCGTGGGCTGGTCGTCCCGCACCAACGACGACGGCATCGAGCAACTGCGCGCCCTCGTGACGCCGCACGGCTACACGGTGCAGCCGGTGCCGGTGCACGGGTGTCTGCACCTCAAGTCGGCGGTGACCGCGCTCAGCGACGAGACGCTCCTCATCAACCGCGCCTGGACGCACGTCGAGTCGTTCCGCCGGTTCGACCTGCTCGACGTGCACCCGTTCGAGCCGTTCGCGGCCAACGCGCTCCGCGTGGGCGGCCAGGTGATCGCCGCCGCCGAGTTCCCGCGCACCATCGAGCGCATGGCGCGCCGCGGCATCGCGCCGCTCACGGTGCCGGCGAGCGAGTTGGCCAAGGCCGAGGGCGGGGTGACCTGCTGCAGCCTGGTGTTCCGGCAGTAGACTTCCGGTGGTCGTCCTCCCGTCCTCCCGGCACACCCCATGCACCCCATCACGACGCCCCACGCCCCCCGCCCCGCGGGCCACTACAGCCAGGCCATCGTGCACGACGGCCTGGTCTACGTGGCCGGACAGCTCCCGCTCGATCCCTCCACGGGCGAACTCGTGGGCCCCGCGGACATCGAGGCGCAGACGGAGCGGACGCTGCGCAACGTCGACGCCATTCTGCGGGCCGCCGACAGCGGGCTCGACCGCCTGCTGTCGGTGACCATCTTCGTCACCGACCGTGCGCTGTGGGCCCCGGTCAATCAGGTCTACGCCCGCATGCTGGGCGCCCACCGCCCGGCGCGGGCGATCGTGCCGGTGGGCGAGCTGAAGCCCGGATGCCTGATCGAGATCCAGGCGATCGCCGCGCAGTCCCCCTGATCGGCCGCGCACCGCCGCGCCATGGCAGCAAAACGGACAGCCAACGATCGCTGACCGTTGGCTGTCCGTTGCACACCCCGAACTGCTGACTGCGCGTTATTTCAATTTGCTCTTGTATGCCCGCTCGCCCGGTCCGATGTAGATCTGCCTCGGCCGCGCGATCTTCTGTTCCTTGTCGTTGAGCATCTCTTCCCACTGCGCCAGCCAGCCGGCCGTGCGCGCCACCGCGAACAGCACGGTGAAGAAATCCGTGGGGAAGGCCATCGACCGGTAGATCAACCCCGTGTAGAAGTCCACGTTGGGGTAGAGCTTGCGCGACACGAAGTAGTCGTCGGACAGCGCGATGCGCTCCAGCTCCAGCGCGATCTCGAGGTCCTTGTCCACGCCCACCTGCGCGAACACGTCGTACGCCAGCTTCTTCACGATCTTGGCCCGCGGATCGTAGCTCTTGTACACGCGGTGGCCGAACCCCATGAGCCGGCCGCTGCCGCCCTTCACGGCTTCGATGAAGGCCGGCACGTTCTTCTTGTGGCCGATCTCCTTGATCATCAGCAGCACCTGCTCGTTGGCGCCGCCGTGCAGCGGGCCGAACAGCGCCGCGATGCCGGCCGCCACGGCCGAGAACGGATCGACGTGCGACGAACCCACCGCCCGCACCGCGTTGGTGGAGCAGTTCTGCTCGTGGTCGGCATGGAGGATGAACAGCACCTCGAGCGCCTTCACGAACACCGGATTGGCCTCGTATTTGGGCTCCGACATCCGCGCCACCATCGACAGGAAGTTCTCGACGTAGCCCAGATTGTTGTCCGGATAGATGAACGGCATGCCCTTGACGTGCCGGTACGCGAACGCGGCCAGCGTCGGCACCTTGGCCAGCAGACGGATGATCGAGATGTTCCGCTGCTCCGGATCGGCGATGTTCTTGGCGTCCGGATAGAACGACGACAGCGCCGCCACCGTGCTGCACAGCATCGACATCGGATGCGCGTCGTAGCGGAACCCCTGCAGGAAGCTCTTGATGTTCTCGTGCACGTACGTGTGGAACGTGATGTCGTGCACCCACTGCTTGTATTCGTCCTTGTTGGGCAGCTCGCCATGACGCAGCAGCCACGCGACTTCCAGGAACGACGCGCTCTCGGCCAGCTGCTCGATGGGATATCCGCGGTAGCGCAGGATGCCCTTGTCGCCGTCGATGAACGTGATCGCGCTCTTGCACGACGCCGTGTTCATGAACGCCGGGTCGTACGTCATCAGGCCGAACTCGTCGGGCTTGGTCTTGATCTTGCGCAGATCCATGGCCCGGATGGTGGTGTCGCCCTCCACCCCCTCCACCAGGATCGGCACCGAGTAGTTCGCGCCCGTGCGCGTGTCCTTGATTTCAAGCGCCGGGGCAGCTGCCCCCGCGGCGCCGATGGGTTTGTCATTCATCTCGAGCGTCGCGGCAGCTGCCCCTGCGGCGCCAGACTCTCTCTCTGTCTTGGCCATGCTACGTTCTCCGTAGGTGTATTCAGGCTGGCCGAGTGCCTCCGGCCGCGTCCAATCAATCTATGAGAGCGCGCACCGGAACGGCATTGCCGTGACTGTCAGGAGAGTGTTGCTTCCGCAGCGCTGCAATCCCCGACATTCTTTCCGTAGGAACGCCGACACTGCTCCTCCTGCACCCCCTGCTCGCCCCTTCCCCCGTCCTCCCCCTGCCATCGGCCGTCCGGCTGGCCCTCGTCGTCGTCGTCTCCGCCCTGGGCGGCGGCGTCAACGCCATCGCCGGCGGCGGCACGCTGCTCACCTTCCCGGCCCTCATCGGCCTCGGGATCCCCCCCATCCTCGCCAATGCCACGAGCACCGTCGCCCTCTGGCCCGGGTCGGTGGGCGGCGTCTGGGGGTACCGGGAAGAACTCGCCGGGGCCCGACGCTGGGCCGCGGGCTTCGCCGTGCCCAGCCTCGTGGGCGGCGGAATCGGGGCCATTCTGCTGCTGCGCACGCCGCCCGCGCGCTTCGATGCGCTCGTCCCCTGGCTCGTCCTCGGCGCCACCGCCCTGTTCATCGCGCAGGGACCGGTCCTGAAGGCGGTGCGGCGCCGCCGCGGCCCGGCACTGGCCGCGCCGGAGAGCGACGCGCAGCGCACGGCCCGCGCCCCGACGGCCGGCGTGCTCGTCGCCCAGTTCCTGATCGCCCTGTATGGCGGCTACTTCGGCGCCGGAATCGGCATCCTGATGCTCGCCGCGCTCGGCCTCATGGGGCTCGCCAATATCCACCGCATGAACGGGCTCAAGAACTGGGGCGGACTGTGCATCAACGCGGTGGCCGCCACCATCTTCGCCTTCACCGGGCTCGTGAGTTGGCGCATCGCCCTCGCCATGGCCGCGGGCTCGATCGCCGGCGGATATGGCACGGCACGCATCGCCCAGCGGGTGCCGCAGGGCTGGGTGCGTGGATCCGTGATCGTCGTCGGCCTGGCCAGCGGCATCTGGCTCTTCATCGCCCAGCGCCGCGGACTCCTCTGATCAGACCTTCGCCGGCGCACCCAACCGCCGCACGATCTCGAACTCCGCCGCCGTCACCGGCTGCACACTGAGCCGGCTGCCGCGCTGCAGCAACGCCATCCGCGCCAGCTCCGGCTGGTCGCGCAGTTCGGTGAGCGTCACCGGGCGCGTGAATCGCTCCGCGGCCCGGAGACCCACCATCATCCAGGTGGGCGCGTCGCGCCGCGACTTCGGATCGTAATGCGGGTCGTTGGCGTCGAACGCGGTGTGATCGGCGTACGCCTCGCGCACCACCTGCGCCACCCCCATCACCGCCATCGGCTCGGCGTTGCTGTGGTAGAACAGCACGAGGTCCCCCTGCTTCATGCCGTCGCGCATGAAGTTCCGCGCCTGGTAGTTCCGCACGCCGTCCCAGCAGGTCGTCTTGCGCGGGCTGCCCACGAGGTCGTCGAACGAGAACGCGCCGGGCTCGGACTTCACGAGCCAGTAGTGGCGATCGGTCATGCGGGAAATCTACCGCGCCCTTGCTCCACCCGCGGCCCGCCGCCCTCCCTCAACACCCCGACGTGCCCGCGGGACAATCCCCACTTACCACCCCGCCAGGCCCGGCCCACGTTATACGGTGATACCGTACTACTATCCTGCTATCCCGTCCCACCGTCCCACCGTCCCAATGTCATCGCCCACCGTCCCCGACCCCCACGCCGTCGAGTCCCGCGACCCGGCCACCGGCGAGGTCTGGCGCCGCTTCGACAGCACCTCGCCCGACCACGTCGCGGCGGCGATCGTCGCCGCGCGCCGCGCGCAGGCCGCGTGGCACGCCCGGCCACTCCGCGAGCGCGCGCGCCATCTCGAAGCGTTCCGCCGCGCCCTCTTCGCACGACGGGACGAGGTGGCCGACACGATCGCCCGCGAGAATGGCAAACCGCCGGTCGAAGCGCTGGCCGAGGTGATGGTCACGCTGGATTTCGCGCGCTACTACTCCCGGCATCGGGTGCTTCGCGTGCTCGCCGAACGGCGCCACGTGGCCACCGGCCCCGCGATGTGGCGCAAGCGCGTGGCCGTGACCCGCGAGCCGTATGGGGTGGTGGGCGTGATCTCGCCCTGGAACTACCCGTTCATGCTCCCCACGTCGATCGTGCTCCCGGCGCTCGTGGCGGGCAACGCGGTGCTGCTCAAGCCGTCCGAGTTCACCACGCAGACGGGATTGCTGATCGCCGAGTTGCTGTACGAGGCCGGCGTGCCGCGCGACCTCGTGCGCGCGCTGCCGGGCGCTCGCGCCACCGGCGCCGCGCTCATCGAACGCGGGTGCGACAAGATCTTCTTCACGGGCAGCGAGGCCACCGGCCGCGTGGTGGCCGTGGAGTGCGGCGCCCGCCTCATTCCCTGCGTCCTCGAGCTGGGCGGCAGCGACGCCGCGCTCGTGCTCGATGACGCCGACCTCGAGCGCGCCGCCGACGGGATCGCCTGGGGCCGCTTCTCCAACAGCGGCCAGACCTGCGTCGCGCCCAAGCGCCTGTTCGTGGAGGACGCGGTCTACGACCGGTTCGCGGCGCTGCTCACGGCGCGCGTGGCCGGCATCCACGCCACGGTGGACCGTGCCGCGAGCGAACTGGGACCGCTCATCCGCCCCTCGCAGACGGCGCGCCTCGAAGCGCAGTACCAGGACGCGCTCGCCGCCGGCGCCACGGTGGCCGCGCGCGCCGAGCGCGTGACCGGCGACCTGTTCGCGCCCGTGCTGCTCACCGGCGTCACGCCCGAGATGCGCGTGCTCCGCGAAGAGACCTTCGGTCCGCTGCTGCCCATGGTCCGCGTGCGCGACGATGCCGAGGCCGTGGCCCGCGCCAACGACTCGGCCTACGGGTTGAGCGCCAGCGTGTGGAGCCGCGATGCGCGCCGGGCGCGCGCCGTGGCGGCGCGCCTGGACGTGGGCAGCGCCGTGATCAACGACTCGGTGATCGTGGCCGGAATGGCCGACGTGCCGCATGGCGGCGTGAAGGCCAGCGGCACGGGCCGTTCGCACGGCGTGGAAGGGCTGCTCGAGTGCGTGCACACCAAAGCCCTGGTCATCGAGCGCATTCCGCGCTTGCCGCAGCTGTGGTGGTTCCCCTACCGCGCCGGCCTGCGCGACGCGCTCGACGGCGCCGTGATCGCCCTGCACGCGCCCGGACTGGGCGCGCGACTGCGCGGCGCGTGGCGCGCGCGCCGGCTGCTGCGCCGGCCGCGCCCTTGATGCGCCGCCCCCCGTCGTCGACCTTTCGTCCATGACGGAGACACTCGGCGGTTACGCGCTGTTCGTGGCGGTGCTGCGCGGCATACTCCTCGGCGCGGCGCTGGTGGCCACGGCGGCGGCGGCCGTCGCCTGGGGCGTGCGCACGCGGCGGCTCGGTCCGTTCTCCGCCGCCGGCCGGTTCTCGAGACGGTGGGTGGACCCCGCGCTGATGCCGGTGGAGCGCGTGCTCCTGCGCGCCGGCGGCCGCGGCGCCACGGCGCCCTGGTGGGGGTTGGTCATCCTGCTCGTCGCCGGCGCCCTCGTGCTCACCACGGTCGAAGCCATCGCCGGCGTGGTGCTCCAGATCGCGTGGGCCGTGCAGCACCCGACGGTGCTGCCCGTCCTCCTGCTCTCGTGGGCGTTCACGGTCGTGCGGGTGGCGCTGATGGTGCGGGTGATCGCGTCGTGGCTGCCCATTCCCACGTACTCGCGCTGGATCCACTGGACGTATCCGCTCACCGAATGGATTCTCCGGCCGCTCCGGTCCTTCGTGCCGCCGCTCGGCGCCATCGACATCACCCCGGTGCTGGCTTACTTCGCGCTCTGGCTGCTGCAGAGCCTGCTGCACATCCCCTGATGGCGCTCGACGTGCGCGCGCGCGCCGGCGGCGTGCGGCTGAGCGTGCACGTGCAACCGCGCGCCGCGCGCAGCGAGATCGCCGGGGTGCACGGCCAGGCGCTCAAGGTGCGGCTCCACGCGCCGCCCGTGGACGGCGCCGCCAACGAGGCGCTGGTCGCGTTCCTGGCCGAGACGTTCGCGCTCCCGCGCCGCGCGGTGCGCATCGTGAGCGGTCACACGGGGCGCGCCAAGATCGTGGAGCTGGACGGCATCGAACCCGACGCCGTCCGCCGCGCGGTGGGCGAGGGTTAGCCCTCGACCACCGCCATCGCCGCCTGCATCGCCTCTTCCAGCCCTTCCATGCTGAACGGCTTGGCCAGGAAGGGCGTGTTGGCGTCGCTCAACTCCCGCCGCGTGAATTCGTCGGCGTGCCCGGACATGAACAGCACGTGCATGTTGGGCCGATCGGCCACGAGGAGATCGCGAAGCTCCAGGCCCGTCATGCCCGGCATGCGGATGTCCGTGATCAGCAGATCGATGTGCTCGCCGAACGCGCGGCTCACGCGCAGCGCCTCCTCGCCCGACGGCGCGTCGAGCACCGTGTAGCGTCGTCGCGAGAGCGCCCGGCGCAGCACGTCGCGCACCGCCGCCTCGTCGTCCACCACCAGCACCGTCGTGCGACCCGAGATCACCCGCGTGCGCGACGGCGCCGTCGGCGTCCGCGGCACGAGCGTCAGCCGCGGCTCGCCGTGCGGCTCCTCGTCGGCCTCGACCGCCGACGGCGACGAAGTCGGCGCCGGCAACGGCAGCACCGGCGCGTCTTTGGCCCGCGGCAGATACACCGAGAACGTCGTCCCCTTGCCGGGTACCGTGGCAGGCCACACGTATCCGCCGCTCTGCTTGACGATCCCGAACACCGTGGCCAGACCCAACCCCGTGCCCGTGTCCTTGGTGGTGTAGAACGGGTCGAAGGCCCGGGCCACGGTGAGCGGATCCATCCCCACCCCCGTGTCGATCACGTCGAGGCGCACGTACGGACCGGGCTTCGGCGTCACCCCCCAGCGCCCGAACTCGGCGTCGAGGGTCACGGGGCGCGTCCGGATCGTGATCCGGCCCCGGTCCTCGATGGCGTCGCGCGCGTTCATCACGAGGTTCAGGACCACCTGTTCGAATTGCACCGGGTCGGCCAGCACCGGATCGATCGGCTCCTCGAGGTCCAGCGTGAGTTCGATCGTGCTCGCGGCGAGCACGCGCAGCATCGGCTGCATCTGGCGGATGCGCTTGTTCAGATCCAGGACTTCGGGGCGCAGCAGCTGGCGCCGGCTGAACGCCAGCAGCTGCCCGGTGAGCCCCGCCGCGCGCTCCGACGCCCGCACGATCTCATCCACGCACTCGTGGGCCGCCTGGTTGTCGCCCACCGCTTCGAGCAGCAACGCCGAGAATCCCTTGATGGCGGTGAGGAGATTGTTGAAGTCGTGCGCCACGCCCCCGGCCAGGAGACCCACCGCCTCCATCTTCTGCGCGTTGCGCAGGCGCATCTCGATCTGCCGCCGCTCCGTGACGTCCACGAACATCCCCATGATCCCCACCACCCGGCCGCTCCGGTCGCGGAGCGCCGCCGTGTGGAACAGCGCGTTCACCCGCGTGCCGTCGCGTCGCAGACGCACCACCTCGCCGGCCCGCAGCGGATGGCCCTCAGCGGCGTTCCGGATGTGATCCATCATGGCCGGGAAGGCGTCGGGCGGCACGTGGGGCGGCTGCCGCCCGATCACATCCTCCGCCTTCCATCCGAACAGCCGCTCGGCCTCCGGATTCCACATCAGCACTCGCGCGTCGAGGCCCACCACGGTGATCGCCAGCGGCGACTGGTTCAGAACTTCGCGAAACGGCTCGAGGTCCTGATCGCCCGCCGGCTTGCCGCGCGAAGATTGGTCGATCGGAGTGGACATCGTCGGATGAGTCTCGAGAGAATGGCCTGGGGCCCGGTCGCTTGCCGCTCCCCGCCCCGCCCTTTAATATGCGCAGGGACAACCGTCCGTGGCGATTTTCGGCAAATTGCGGCCACGTTAAACAATCGCTAAAGCGCCTGGCTCGGCGCTCCCTGCTCCGGGCCCTTTTCGTTTTCCACCACTCGCGATGCCCAGCACCTTGCCCCCGGGCCAGTACCTCGCTGAACTGTCACGTCGCGTCCTCGTCTTCGATGGCGCGATGGGCACCAATATCCAGCGCTACCATCTCACGGCGGAAGACTTCGGCGGAACGCGCCTCGAAGGCTGCAACGATCACCTCGTGCTCACCCGCCCCGACGTGATCCGGGAAATCCACGAATCGTTCCTCGCCGTGGGCTGCGACGTCGTGGAAACCTGCACCTTCCAGTCCACCCCCCGCCGCCTGCGCGAGTGGGGAATCGAGCCCGAGACGCACGCGCTGAACGTGGCCGCGGCACGCCTCGCCCGCGCCGCGTGCGACCGCTATTCCACCCCCGGCAACCCTCGCTTTGTGGCCGGGTCGATCGGCCCCACCGGCATGCTCCCGTCGAGCAGCGACCCGACCCTCTCCAACGTCACGTTCGCCGAGCTGGCCGAGAACTACCATGCCCAGGCCAGGGCCCTCGTCGAGGGCGGCGTCGATCTCCTCCTCGTCGAGACGGCCCAGGACATCCTCGAGGTCAAGGCGGCCATGGCCGGCTTCGAGCGGCTGTTCGCCGAGCTCGGCTACCGCGTGCCCGTGCAGACGCAGATCACGCTCGACGTCAGCGGCCGCATGCTCCTCGGCACCGACGTCGCCAGCGCGCTCACCACGCTGGAATCGCTGCGCGTGGACGTGATCGGCCTCAATTGCTCCACGGGCCCCGAGCACATGCGCGAGCCCATCCGGTACCTCGCCGAGAACGCTACGCGCCCGGTGTCGTGCATCCCCAACGCCGGCCTGCCGCTCAACACCGGCACCGGCGACGCCGTGTATCCGCTCCAACCGGAGCCGATGGCCGCCATGCTCGGCGAATTCGTGGAGCAGTTCGGCGTGCGGATCGTGGGCGGCTGCTGCGGCACCACCCCCGAGCACCTCGACGCGATCGTCCGCGCCGTGCGCGCCACCCACCGCGCCGCCTCGCCGTGGGAATCGCGGGTCGCCCACGTGCCGCGCGTGTCGTCGGCCATGCGCGCCACGACGCTCGAACAGCAGCCGCCGCCGCTGCTCATCGGCGAGCGCGTCAATGCCCAGGGCTCGCGCAAGGTCAAGCAGCTGCTGCTGGCCGACGACTATGAAGGCATCGTCGAGGTCGCGCGCCAGCAGCAGGAAGCCGGCGCCCACGTGCTCGACGTCTGCGTGGCCGTCACCGAACGCGCCGACGAAGCCGAACAGATGGCCACGCTCGTCAAGCTCCTCTCGATGAGCGTCGAACTGCCGCTGATGATCGACTCCACCGAGCCGGCGGTGATCGAAGCGGCCCTCCAGCACGTGCCCGGCCGCGCCATCGTCAACTCCATCAACATGGAGAACGGCCGCGCGCGCATCGACGCCGTGGTGCCGATCGCGCGCCGCCACGGCGCCGCGCTGGTCGCGCTCACGATCGACGAAGCGGGCATGGCCAAGACGCGCGAGCGCAAGCTCGAGGTGGCGCGCCGGATCTACGACATCGTCGTCGACGAGTACGGCCTCGCCCCGGAAGACCTGATCTACGACGCCCTCACCTTCACGCTCGCCACCGGCGACGCCGAGTGGATCGACTCCGCCTGGGAAACACTCGAAGGCATCCGGCTCATCAAGCGCGAGCTGCCCGGCGTGTACACCTCGCTCGGCGTGTCGAACGTGAGCTTCGGGCTGGCGCCGGCGGCGCGCGCCGTGCTCAACTCCGTGTTCCTGCACCACGGCGTGGAAGCGGGACTCGACATGGCGATCGTGAACCCGGCCCACATCGTCCCCTACGCCGAGATCTCCGATACGGTGCGCGCGCTGGCCGACGACCTCGTGTTCAATCGGAATCCGGACGCGCTGCAGCACTTCATCGATCACTTCAGCGCCGGCGCCGCCGGGCCGGCCACCGCCTCCGGCGCGCCGATCGCCGACCCGACCTCGGCCATGACGCCGGACGAGAAGGCGCGGTGGATGGTGGTCCACCGCAAGAAGGACGGCATCGAAGCCGTGCTCGACGCCGCTGGCGTGCGCACCAACCCGGTGCGCGTGCTCAACGACGTGCTCCTGCCCGCCATGAAGGAGGTGGGCGACCGGTTCGGCGCCGGGGACCTCATCCTGCCGTTCGTGCTCCAGTCGGCCGAGGTGATGAAGAAGGCGGTCAAGCACCTCGAGCAGTTCCTCGAGAAAGCCGAGGGCTACACCAAGGGACGCGTCGTTCTCGCCACCGTGTACGGCGACGTCCATGACATCGGCAAGTCGCTCGTCAACACGATCCTCTCCAACAACGGCTATACCGTGTTCGACCTCGGCAAGCAGGTGCCCGTGAACACGATCCTCGAGAAGGCGCAGGAGGTGAACGCCGACGCCATCGGCCTCTCGGCATTGCTCGTCTCCACCTCCAAGCAGATGCCGTTGTGCGTGCAGGAGCTGGACAAGCGCGGCATGCGCATTCCGGTGCTCATCGGCGGCGCGGCGATCAACCGCCGGTTCGGCCGCCGCGCCATGTTCGTGGACGGCGAACGCGCGTACGAGCCCGGCGTGTTCTACTGCAAGGACGCGTTCGAGGGGCTGGAGACGATGGAGGCGCTGCAGAACCCCGACCGGCGCGCCGCCGTCACCCGCCAGCTGCACGACGACGCGCGCAACGACGTCTTCCTCCACTCCGCGGCCGGCAAGGACATCCGCGCCGGTACCGACGACGAGCGGCGCAGCGGCGTCCGCGCCGATCACCCGGTGCCCGCCGCGCCCTTCTACGGCCCCCGCGCCCTGCGCGACATCCCCCTCGACGAGGTGTTCGAACTGCTCGACCTCGACGAGCTCTACCGCCTGCAGTGGGGCGCCCGCGGCTCGGGCGACGAGTTCGACCGCCTGGTGCGCGAGGAATTCGAGCCCACGCTGGCCCGCCTCAAGGACCGCGCGCGCCACGAGGGCTGGCTCACCCCCCAGGCCGTGTACGGGTACTTCCCCGCGCAATCCCGCGGCAACGCCCTGGTGGTGTACGACCCCGATGCCTATGCGCGCGACGGCACGGCCGCGGAGATCGCCCGCTTCACCTTCCCGCGCCAGGACGGGCGCGAGCGGCTCTGCCTCGCCGACTATTTCCGCTCGGTGGAATCGGGCGACATGGACGTCGTGGCGCTGCAGGTGGTCACCGTGGGCGACGCCGCGTCACGCGAGTTCGACCGCCTGCAGCAGGCCGCCGAATACACCGAAGCGTACTACCTCCACGGACTCGCCGTGGAGACCGCCGAAGCCGTGGCCGAATGGCTCCACCGCCGCACCCGCCACGAACTCGGCATTCCCGGCGGACGCGGCAAGCGCTACTCGTGGGGCTACGGCGCCTGTCCCGATCTCGACGATCACGCCGTGGTGTTCAGACTCCTGCCCGCGGAGCGCGACCTGGGCATGACGCTCACCACGTCCTACCAGCTCGTTCCCGAGCAGAGCACGGCGGCCCTCATCGTGCACCACCCCGAGGCCAAGTACTACGCCGTGCGCACCGCCGCCGGAGCTGCCACATGAGCACGCCCAACTCGCTGCAACGCTTTCTCGACCCGGCGCGCATCATCGTGTTCGACGGCGCCATGGGCACCATGCTCTACGCGCGCGGCGTGTTCATCAACCAGTGCTACGACGAGCTCAACACGCGCGCCCCCGAGTTGGTGCGCGCCGTGCACCAGGAATACGTCCGCGCCGGCGCCGAGGTGCTCGAGACCAACAGCTTCGGCGCCAACCGCGTGAAGCTCGCCCAGCACGGCCTCGAGGCCCAGGTGCACGAGCTCAACCGCGCCGCCGCCCAGATCGCCCGCGAAGTGGCGGGCAACCACGACGTGCTCGTGGCCGGCGCCGTGGGGCCGCTGGGCGTCCGGCTCGAACCGTTCGGCCCCACCAGCCTCGACCAGGCGCGCGCCCATTTCCGCGAGCAGATGGAAGGGCTGCGCGACGGCGGCGCCGAGCTGTTCATCCTCGAGACCTTCTCCGACCTCCACGAGATCGAACAGGCCATTCGCGCCGCGCGTCAGGTGGACCCCACGATGCCGGTGGTGGCGCAGATGACGATCGGCGTCGATGGGCTCACCCCCTACGGCGCCACGCCCGAAGACGTCGCCCGCGCGCTCGATGCATGGGGCGCCGACGTCATCGGCCTCAACTGCTCCGTGGGACCGCAGACCATCCTCGAAGCCATCGAGCGCATGGCCCCCGTCACGCAACGCAAGCTCAGCGCCCAGCCCAACGCCGGCATGCCCCGCGATGTCGGCGGGCGCAGCATGTACATGGCCAGCCCGGAATACATGGCCACCTACGCGCGGCATCTCGTGCAGGCGGGCGCCAAGATCGTCGGCGGCTGCTGCGGCACCACGCCGGCCCACATCCACGCCATCGCCGAAGGCGTCCGCCCGCTCGCGCCCCGCCTGGCGGACGCGCGCGCCCGATCCGAATCGCTCGACACCGCCCACGCCGTCGCGACGCCGCAACTCCCCGCCGTCGTCCCCCTGGCCGAGCGGTCGCGCTGGGGCGCGAAGATCGCCGCCCGCGAGTTCGTCACGTCCGTGGAGATCGTCCCCCCCCGCGGCGTGGACGCCACCACCATGCTGGCCGACGTGCGGCGCCTCCACGCGGCCGGCATCGACGCCGTCAACGTGCCCGACGGACCTCGCGCCCAGAGCCGCATGGGCGCGCTCATGACGAGCGTGCTCATCCAGCAGCAGGTGGGCATCGAGACCGTCACCCACTACGCGTGCCGCGACCGCAACCTGCTCGGCAT
>Ga0307373_10005405_pt1 | contig 20911 bp, 19 predicted proteins | sample OX2MG_FD_202534 | JGI IMG/M metagenome (GOLD analysis project Ga0307373, IMG submission 202534) | Soil microbial communities from Risofladan, Vaasa, Finland - OX-2 | ecosystem: Environmental > Terrestrial > Soil > Coastal area > Acid sulfate soil | place: Finland: Risofladan, Vaasa | collected...
TCGAGGTTCTGGGACCAGCAGCGGTAGCAGCGCAACCAGCTCCGGACCTCGGTTGAGCCCTCCATCGCATCGATTCTAGTCATGACCTGGGGTGTCATCCGAAAGCAGCAGCCCTCAGCCGAACGTCAAGTCGTATGCCTGGATCCCGGGCGGCAGCTGCACGGTGATCTTGAAGGTCTCGTCGGTGCGTAACTTCACGAGGTTGTAGAGGCGCTGGTCGGTCACCGTGAAGTAGCCGCCGGCACCGACGTCACGGCCACGATCGGCGGCGAGGATCGGCTTGCCGCCGAGCAGCACGCGGCCGCGGCGGGGTTGATTTCCTGCTGAGGTCATCACGAGGTAGACATCGCGCGCCTGGACGCCACCTTCAATCGAGGCGGTACCTCCGGTCGGCGTGATCGACTGCGAGCCCGCGCTCCAGGTTCCGTCCAGCGCCCACTCGTTGACGCTGAGGGCGGCAGGCGCCCTGTAGGAGTGCACGCCCGCGTCCAGCGGATGAGCGAACTCCTCCTGCCGCTGTTGCGCCTGCTGTGGGCTCAGGTAGGTCTCGACACTGGCCAGCTGCGTTGAGGCGGTCACCGCGTGAGCGGTCATCAGCGGCGGCAACGTCCTGGCGCCGGCCGCCGTCAGAAGCTCGCGGACGATCTGCTCATCCCTGGCGTATCCGCCCTCGCCGAACGTGGTGTGACGGACCTCGCCCTTGGCGTCGATGAAGTAGTCGGCCGGCCAATACTGGTTGCTGTAGGCGTTCCAGGTGCCGTAGTGGTTGTCCTGGACGACCGGGTAGGTGATGCCGTCACTGTGGATCGCCTGGCGGACGTTGCTCGCCTCCTGCTCGAACGTGAATTCGGGCGTCTCCACGCCGACCACCTCGAGCCCGTCTCGGTGGTAGTGCTTGTAGAGCCCCTCGACGAATGGGAGCGTGCGGATGCAGTTGATGCACGTGTACGTCCAGAAGTCGACCAGCACGACATGCCCGCGCAGCCCGGTGATCGACAGCGGCCGGTCGCCCGGCGTGTTGAACCAGTCCTGCGTGTCGGTGAAGTTCGGGGCGCGACCATCCATCGGCAACGCGGCCGCGCCGCGGGCGCCGGGATCAGCACGCGCGTGCTTCTGGCGCTCCGCGAAGCGGGAGGGGGGACGCAGCGCCGCGAGCTTGTTCTGCACCGTGCCCGATGTCTCCAGCGCCTGCGTCGGGTCCCTCAGGATCGCAGGCAGGCTGGTGTCCTTTCCGATCGCCGTCTCGAAGCGGACGTCGAGGTTGAACACCATCGCTACGCCTGTGGCGAGCAGCACGACGCCAAGCACGCGCTCGACGGTCTGACCGCGCGCGGAACGTTTGATCCGCTTGAGAATCGCGCGCCCGCCGAACCCGTAGACAAGCATCACCGCAGACAATCCGAGCGAGTAGGCGATCGCGAGCAGCACGATGCGCACGGTCGGCCCGGTCGAGGCGCTCACGACTATGACCGCGCTCAGGATCGGTCCGGCGCAGGGCGCGCAGACGAATCCAAGCGCGCCACCGACGCCGACACCTGTCCAGAAGCCATCGCCGCGCGTCGTCGGGCCGAAGCGTGCGAGCCGCGAGAGCGGCGCCTGCACGCGCTGCGCAAGCTCGGGTACGAGCAGGATCACCCCGAACGCGATCAGGATGACGATCGCCAGCGTGCGGGCCGCGCCGCTCGCCAGGCCGACGCCCTTGACCAGCTGCGCCAGCGCCACGATCGAGATCGTGAACGTCAGCGCCAGACCGAGCACGATCCCGAGCGGCCGCCGCCGTCCGCCCACGGCGCTGGCCGAGAGGAGCGCCGGCACCACCGGCAACACGCACGGTGTGATCGCCGTGCCGGCGCCGGCGACGAGCGCGAATATCAGGAGTAGGAGCATGGGTGTCTACAGAGACGCTGATGCGCCGAGAATCCTCCTCGTCTGAGGTTGCGTCTCGGTTAGGCGAATCTCCGTTACACCGAAGACCGGGCTCAGCCGCCGATCGCCGACATCGTCCGCGCGGGCTGCACGAACCCGGGCTCGCCGATGTGGTGCTTGAGCTCCTTGCGCCAGACGGCATCACGGACGATCTGCTCGAGCTCGGGGTCGGAGGCGCCTGACCGCAGCGGGTCGCGCAGGTTGGTCTCGTTCAGGGAGAACAGGCATGTGCGCAGGCGACCGTCGGCGGTCAGGCGGATGCGGTTGCAGTCGCCGCAGAAGGGCTCGGACACCGGGTTGATCAAGCCGATGCGCCCGCGGCCGTCCGCAAAGCGGTAGACGCGTGCGGTTGCGCCCGGTTCGCGCTCGAGCGGCTCGAGCGGGTACAGCGCGTCGATCATCGTGTGCAGCTCGGCGCCGGTCAGGACCTTGTCCGAGGTCCATGCGTGGTCGGCGTCTAGCGGCATGAACTCGATGAAACGCACCTCGTAGGCACTGTTGCGCGCGAGCTCGACGAAGGCGGGCACCTCGTCCTCGGTGAAACCGCGCAGCGCGACGGCGTTGACCTTGATCGGGTGCGCCTGCGGGAACGCGGCCAGGGTGTTCAGTCCGCGCAGCACCTGATCGAGCGCATCCCGCCGCGTGAGCTCATAGAAGCGGTCGGCCTGCAGCGAGTCGACCGAGACGTTGAAGCGGATCCCGCCCGCACGACTCCGGCCATCCGCGCCCCGCCGGCGACCGGCCCCGGCGGCGACAAGCGCCGCGGCGTCCCGCTCGAGCAGGAAGCCGTTGGTCGTGATCGCCAGATCCTCAACGCCGTCGATCCCGGCGAGCATTGCGACCAGCCGCGGGAAGTCCCGCCGCACCAGCGGCTCGCCGCCCGTCAGGCGCACGTCGTGGACGCCCATCGATGCGAGCAGCGTGACGAGCCGGGCGATCTCTTCGAAGGTGAGGACCTCGGCGCGGTCGAGCCATGGCAGGCCCTCTGCCGGCATGCAGTACTGGCAGCGGAAGTTGCAACGGTCTGTCACCGACACGCGAACGTCGGCGATGCGGCGCCCGTGTCCGTCGACGAGCTGCTCAGTCGCCATGCTCAGAGGCTAGCGCCTGCCGCTCCTGAGCCGACACCGTCGCCGTTGTGGGCTGCGACGATCGCGACGATGTCGCCGATCGTGCGGTTGAGGTCCCAGTCCTTGGGTGTATAGACGGCGGCGACGCCGGCGTCGCGTAATGCGGTGGCGTCTGTCTCGGGGATCACGCCGCCGACGACGACCGGGATTCCCTCGGCGCCGGCCCGGCGCAGCGCCGCGAGAACTTCCGGGATGAGCTCGGCGTGCGAGCCGGAGAGGATCGAGAGGCCGATCACGTCGACGTCCTCCTGTGCGGCCGATTCGGCGATCTGGGCCGGGGTCAGGCGGATGCCCCCGTAGACGACCTCCATGCCGGCATCCCTCGCGCGCACCGCGATCTGCTCCGCGCCATTCGAATGTCCGTCGAGGCCGGGCTTTCCGACCAGGAACTTGATGCGATGCCCGAGACCGTCGCTGACACGGTCGACCTCTTCGCGCAACTGCATGATCCTGTCGCCCGTCGCGCGGGAGGCGCTCGCGCTGACGCCGGTCGGTGCGCGGTATTCCCCGAACACCTCGCGGAGCGTGTCGGACCACTCGCCGGTCGTGGCGCCGGCGCGCGCGGCGGCGATGCTCGCGGGCATGATGTTCTCCTGCGGGTCGCGCGCGACACGCGCGAGTTCGGCCAGTGCGTCGCGCACAGATGCGTCGTCACGTTGCGCGCGCCACTGCTCCAGAGCCTCGCGCCGCTCGCGCTCGACCTCGGGATCTACGACGAGGATGCCGCCGTCCGCGTCAGCCGTGAGCGGTGAGGGCTCGGTCGAGTCGAAGCGGTTGACGCCGACCACGACCTGCTCGCCGCGCTCGATCCGGTTCAGGCGCTCGCGGTGAGACTCGACCATGGCCGACTTCATGTAATCGACGGCGTTCACGGCGCCGCCGTGCGCGGCGACCTGCTCCATCTCGGCACGGGCGCCGTCGGCCATTTCCGTGACGAGCGCATCCATCACGACCGAACCCTCGAAGATGTCCCCGTATTCGAGCAGGTCGGTCTCATAGGCGAGGATCTGCTGCAGCCGCAGCGACCACTGCTGATCCCACGGGCGCGGCAGCCCGAGCGCCTCGTTCCAGGCCGGCAGCTGCAGCGCTCGGGCACGCGCGTCGCGGCCGAGCGTGACCGCCAGGGCCTCGAGCGCGATCCGGTACACGTTGTTCTCCGGTTGCGCCTCGGTCAGCCCCAGCGAGTTGACCTGGACGCCATAGCGGAATCGCAGCTGACGCTCGTCGCTGACGCCGTAGCGCTCACGCCCGAGCTCCTCCCAGAGGCGCGCCATCGCGCGCAGCTTCGCGTGCTCCTCGATGAACCGCACGCCGGCGTTTACGAAGAACGAGATCCGGCCGAACACCTCGCCCATCAGCGTCTCGGCCCGCTGGCCGAGACGTTCCCTGACAGCGTCCAGCACGGCGATCGCGTTGCTGATCGCGTAGGCGGCCTCCTGCACCGGCGTCGCGCCGGCCTCCTGCAGGTGGTAGGAGCAGATGTTGATCGGGTTCCAGCTGGGTACGTGCTCGACCGTGTACACGATCGTGTCGGCGATCAATCGCAGCGACGGCGCCGGTGGGAACACGTAGGTGCCGCGGCTCAGGTACTCCTTCAAAATGTCATTCTGCGTCGTGCCCTGCAGCAACGACTCTTCGACGCCCTGCTCCTGTGCCGCGACGATGTAGAGCGACAACAGCCACGCCGCGGTCGCGTTGATCGTCATCGACGTGTTCATCCGGTCCAGCGGAATCCCGTCGAGCAACGTCGCCATATCACCGCGATGTGCGATCGAGACACCGACCTTGCCCACCTCACCGCGGGCGAGTTCGTGATCGGCGTCATAGCCCGTCTGCGTCGGCAGATCAAACGCGATCGACAGACCCGTCTGCCCCTTCTCCAAGTTGCGCCGGTACAGCTCGTTGGAGCGACGCGCGTCGGAATGACCCGCATACGTCCGAATCACCCAGGGGCGATCCGGCTTCGGGAGGCGAGGGGCGCGCGGATCCGGCATCAGATCAGCCATTGTATGGGCGCCTTTGCAGGCTGTTTACGCAGTTTGCAGCGATCTGTGTGACCAAACTCTCATTCCGGGGAGCCAGCGGATAGCCTTCACGCGATGAGTGAAGAGCTGACGCGGAGCGGGGAGGCGCTGTTCAAGCCCGCACGTCGTGGATATGACCGCGCGAGCGTCGATGCCTACGTTACGCAGCTGCAGCACCAAATCCGGGCGTTGCAGCTTGAGCAGCAGTCACCCGACGCAGCCGTGCGCAGCGCGCTCGAACGTGTCGGGGCGGAGGTCGCCGACCTCCTCAAGCAGGCCCACGACACCGCCGACGACATCGTCGCGACGGGGCAGCGCGAGGCCGACGACCACCGCGAGCAGGCGGCGCGCCACGCCGCGCACGTGACCGCGGTGGCCGAGCAGCGCGTCCACGAGCTGGACCTCGACACCGACCGCATCTGGGGGGAGCGCGAGCGCATGGTCGCTGACGCGCGCGACCTCGCGCGGCAGCTCAACCGGTTGGCGGATCTTGCCGCCGAACGCTTCCCGCAGGACTCGGACAGCCAGCACACCGCCGCCGGTCACGATGGCGGGCCTGGCTCGGGCGCGGGCGCGCGTCCGGCGTCGACCAGCTGAATGCGCGCAATCGACACGCTCCACCTGGGGCGCAGGCGCTGGATCTGCTGCTGGCAGGTGGGTTCGGTGTTGGTCGACCCGGGACCGACGCGCTCGCTCGAGACCGTGCTCGCGGCGCTCGAGGGCTGGCAGCCGCAGGCGATCCTGCTGACTCACATCCACTTTGACCACGCGGCCTCCACTGGCACGCTGATGCGCATGTATCCGGAGCTGGAGGTCTACGTGCACGAGCGGGGGGCGCCGCACATGGTCAACCCCGAGCGGCTCTGGGCCAGTGCTTCCCAACTGTACGGCGAGGCGAACATGCTGGCGATGTGGGGCGAGTTCGTGCCCGTACCGGAGGAGCGCATGCACGTGCTCGCCGGGGGCGAGACCCTGACGATCGCCGGTGACACCTTCGAGGTCGCCTACACGCCCGGCCACGCGAAGCACCATGTGTCCTACCTGCATGAGGGCACCGCCTTCGTCGGAGACGTCGGCGGCGTCCGGATCGAGCCAGGGACGCCGACGCTGCCGCCGACGCCCCCGCCGGACATCGACCTCGAGGCATGGCACCGCTCGATCGGTGTGATCCGCGACTGGAAGCCCGAGCGGCTGGCGATCACGCACTTCGGGTCCTCCGAGCAGCCGGCGGCGCAACTCGACGAGCTCGAAGCGAGGCTGGATCACTGGGCCGACTCAGCCCGCGCCCAGGACCGCGACGGCTGGATCGCGGCCGTGAAGGACGAGCTGCGCGGCGTTGTGAGCCCTGAGGCGTTCGAATCGTTCGTGGCGGCGGTCCCGCTCGATCAGGCGTATGCGGGGCTGCGGCGCTATTGGGACAAGCGGTCGACCCAGATCTGAGCCCTCTGCAACGGTTCCTGCGACCTGTCCGTGCAGCCACAGCGGCGGTATCCTCCCGGCCGATGCCGAAGACCGTCGAGTTGCCCCGAGTACAGGGGCCAGGCAGCGGTCTTGGCGGGCAGTGGCGTGTCGTGGTGCTCAACGACCATCACAACACTTTCGACCACGTCGCCGAGACGCTGGCGCAACACATCCCGGGCGTGACCCTTGCGGATGGCTACAGGCTCGCGGATCGCATCCACAACAGCGGTTGCGCGATCGTGTGGAGCGGTGACCGCGAGGATGCCGAGGGCTACTGGGTAGCTCTTGACGGCGCCGGGCTGACGATGGCGCCGCTCGAAGAGGGGTAGGGGCCGCTCCCCGCGGCAAGCTTGGCAGCCTGACGCTCCGGGCTGATGCGGACCACGTTCCACACCAGGCCGAGCTTCTCGAGCAGCAGGATCAGCAGTCCCGTCGGGTCGGTGGCCCGCTCCCAGAAGCGCAGGCCGTGGAAAGCCGAGGTCGGGAAGGCATGGTGGTTGTGGTGCCAGGCCTCACCCATCGAGAACGGCGCCAGCCAGAAGACGTTGCGCGACTCGTCCTCGACCGCGAAGCGCCGCCGTCCGAAGAAGTGGCAGACGGAGTTGATCGACCAGGTCACGTGGTGCAGCAGCAGCACGCGCACCAGTCCTGCCCACAGAAGCGTTGTGAGCGCAACTCCAACGCTTGAGCCGATCAGCCAGCCGAGCGCGAATGGGACAAGCAGGCCGAGCGCCGCCCACAGCGGAAAGAGCCTGTCGATCGCGCGCATCGTCCGGTCCTTCATCAGGTCGGGCGCGAAGCGCTCGCGCTCGGCCTGCCCGACCGTCTCGAACAGCCAGCCGATGTGGGCGTGCCAGAGCCCTTTCACCGCGCCGGCCAAGCCAGGGCCGCTCAGATGCGGTGAATGCGGGTCCCCCTCCTGATCGGTGAACGCGTGGTGCTTGCGGTGATCGGCCACCCAGGTGATCACCGAGCCCTCGAGTGCCATCGAACCGAGGACGGCGAGGATCGCGCGCATCGCGCGCGAACTGTCGAGCGCGCGGTGCGTGAACATACGGTGGAACCCAAGCGTCACGCCGACCGCGGTCAGCAGGTAGAGCGACGCCATCACGACGAGTTCGAACGGCCCGACCGCGTGGTGCCAGAGCAGCACGATCGCGGCGACCAGTGCGGCCGGCGGAAGCGCCACTGCGACCAGGTTCGCGACCTTGTGCGCTCGACTCACGTACCAATCGTACGTGTTGGGAGGTGCGGGTTTCTTCTAGGCGGCGCACTATGCCGCGCTGGAAATTTGTAACTTTAAGCTGAATCATGGCCGACCAGCCCTGGCATCAGCTTCCACCGGAGGTCGCGGCAGTGGTGCGTCCACTGCTGCCGGAGCTGGTCGGCGAGATCATCGAGGAGGTCGGCACGATCCCTGCCTACCAGCGCCCGCTCGAGGGCGACTTCGGTATCGGCGTGCGTGCCGGCGTCGAGGAGGCGATGAACCACCTGGTGCTCGAGATCGAGGCCTCGGGTCCGGTTCCGCGCTCGGATGTCTATCGCCGGCTCGGTCGCGGCGAGATGCGCGCGGGCCGCAGTCTCGATGCGCTGCTCAGCGCCTACCGTGCCGGCGCGCGCGTTACATGGCGGCGGGTGGCGGCGGCGGGTGAGGCCAGCGGCCTCGAGCCGGCGACGCTCTACCTGCTAGCGGAGTCAATCTTCGCCTACATCGACGTGCTGTCGGCCGAGTCTGCCGAGGGGTACGCCAGCGAGCAGACGCAGATCGCCGGCGAGACCGAGCTCGCGCGGCGGCGACTGGTGCGCCTGCTGGTGCGCGATCCGCCGGCGGAGCCCGAGGTCGTTCAGGCGCTGGCGCGTGAGGCGGGCTGGGAGCTGCCACGCCGGCTGGCGGCGGTTGCGATCGCCCCGCCACAGGGCGACCGCGGCGGCGGTCGCGTGACCGCCGTCAAGCTTCCGCTCGGGGGGATCGCCGACACGATCGGCGAGGTGACCTGCGCGATCGTGCCCGACCCCGACGCCCCGCAGCGCCGTGCGCAGCTGGAGCGCGCGATACGCGCGGCGGGCGTGCGCGCGGGCCTCGGAACGACCGTGACCTGGGCTGAGGCCTCGCTCAGCTTCGTGCGAGCACGAGCTGCGCTCGCGCTCGCCCCGCCCGGTGGGCCAGCGGACGACCACCTGCTCGTGTCCGCCAGCGAGCGCGCGGGCGAGTTGCTGCTCGCCGGCGATCCGGTCCTCGCCGCCGAGTTCGCATCCGCTCAGCTCGCGCCGCTGGCCTCGCTCTCAACCGGCTCGCGTGAGCGCCTGACCGCGACGCTCGCCACCTGGCTCGAGGAGCAGGGACGCCTCGGTCCGACCGCCGAGCGGCTCGGCATCCACCCACAGACAGCGCGTTACCGGCTCGCGCGTCTGCGCGAGCTGTTCGGCGGTGCTCTGGACGACGCCGATCAGCGCTTCTGGCTCGAGTTGGCGCTCAGAACAGCCCGATGAAGCGGAGTGGCGGAGTCGAGCGCCTGATGCTCGTCGTCGGCATTGCGGTTTTCGTCGACACGGTCTTCTACGCGGTGATCACGCCGCTGCTGCCGCAGCTGAGCCATCAGCTGCACCTCTCGAAGCTGTCCGCCGGTGTGATGACGGCAAGCTATCCGGCGGGAATGCTGGTCGCGTCGCTGCCCGGCGGCGCGCTCGCGGTGCGCCGCGGCCCCCGCTTCACGGTGATCACGGGCCTGCTGCTGTTGTCGCTCTCGACCGTCGGCTTCGCACTACTCGACACGGCGCCCGGCTTGGACATCGCGCGCTTCGTCGAGGGTGTCGGCGGTGCCTGCTCGTGGGCCGGCGGCCTCGCCTGGATCGTCGCCGCGACGTTGCCCGAGCGCCGCGGCGCTGTGATGGGGACGGCACTCGGCATGGCGATCGGCGGGTCGCTGTTCGGTCCCGCCGTGGGCGCGCTCGCCAGTGCGGTCGGGCGTCCCGTGCTGTTCTGTGCGCTGGCGGCCGTACCCGTGGCGCTGCTCGTCCCGATCGGCAAGTTGCCGGATCGACGGGGGACGTCGGACCAGCCGGTCGCGGACGTCGTGCGGCTCCTGCGCCGTCCCGCGCTTGCCGGCTCTATGTGGCTGATGGCGCTGCCAGCCGTGTTGTCCGGCGTCTTCAACGTGCTCGGTCCGCTGCGGTTGCACGGGCTCGGTGCCGGCGCCGGGGTGATCGGCGCCATCTTCCTGATCGGTGCCGGTCTCGAGACCGCGATCGCGCCTGCCTCCGGGCGCTTCTCCGATCGCTACGGACGCATGCTGCCGCTGCGCGGCGCGCTCGTCGGAGTCGCGGCCGGCATGGCCTGTTTCACGCTGCCCTCCTCGGCACTGGCGCTGGGGGTACTCATGGTCGCCACGGTCACCGTGCTTGGCGTCTTCTGGGCGCCGGTGATGGCGCTCGTCGCAGATGTGGCCGAGGCCAACGGGGTCGACCAGGCTCATGCCGCGGCGCTGATGAACCTCGGCTGGGCCGCGGGTCAGATCGCCGGATCGGCCGGCGCCGGAGCCGCCGGCAAGGCCTTCGGTGACGGTGTCCCGACGCTGGCGGGAGCCGCGCTGTGTCTGCTGACACTGCTCGTGCTGCGAGGCGTTCCGGCCGACGTTCGCACACGCTCATGACGATTCGTTGTGGATTCAGTACGTCATTACGTACCGGAGGCACATCGAACGGCCGCGGAGGCTGGCGCCAGCCAGCGGGCGCTCTCGCGGGCTTCAGGCCGCCGTCGACGGCTCGGGGTCCGGCTCCGGAGCCAGGTCCTTCGGCGTGACCGTCACCGGCGCGGCGCCGCCGGCCGCATACTCGTCGTGCCAGGTGTACGTGATCGGGACCTGGTACTTGCCGGAATGGCGGGCGCGGAACTCGCGCATCTCCGGACCCTCCCAGTAGCGGTACCAGTCGTCCTTTGACTCGAACCAGATCAGCTCGACGATCCGGTAGCCGTCGTCCTGTGAGCGCTGGACCGTGTAGCGCGTGGCGCCGTACGCGAGCGCCGCGGGCGCCGCGACCTCGGCGACTGCGTCGGCGAACGCGTCGCCGCGGAAGACCGTCGCGTACCACTGGATGTGAACCACACCTCTGGCCATCTGATTCAGGCTCCCACTTCCGCTCGGATTGCTCCCGGGCCCTCAGCCGTCTTGCCCAGGCCCTCGGCGCCGGCGCCGACGAGGATGCCGATCTTACCCAGATGATGGTTGTCTCGCAGTAGCTGGTGGGCCTCAGCGACCTCGTCGAAACCCATCGCCTTCCACAGCACGGGACGCACCTTGGAGGACTCGATCAGCTCGTTCGCACGCGTGGCCTCCCAGGCGTTTGCGAAATGCGAGCCGATGATCTGCTTCTGCCGCATCCACAGGTAGCGGACGTCGAAGTCGAGCTGATAACCAGAGGTGGCACCGCAGATTACGACCTTGCCGAACGGCTTGGCCACAAGCACCGATGTTGGGAACGTTGCGCGGCCGACGTGCTCGAAGACGATGTCCGGCGGCCCGCCCAGCAGTTCCTCGACGCGCCGCGCGAACCGCCGTGACTCCTGGAAGCGCGCCTTCTCCTCTGCATCGCTCTCGCCACCGACGCGCATCATCCCCATGTACTCGTTGCGATCGATGTAGCCGACGGCGCCGAGCTGCTCGACCAGCCGGCCCTTGTCCTCGCTCGAGACGACTCCCACCGCACTGGCTCCAGTCAAAGCGCACAGCTGCGTCGCGAAAACGCCGAGCCCGCCGGCGGCTCCCCAGATGAGCACGCGGTGGCCGGCCTGCAGGCCGGCCCGGTCGATCAGCATCCGGTACGCGGTGAAGTACGTGAGCCCATATGAGGCGGCGTCCTCCCAGCTCAGATGGCGCGGCTTGTGGAGCAGTTGCTGCGCCTGCACCTTGCAGAACTGCGCGAACGACCCCCAGGTCGTCTCGTAGCCCCAGATTCGCTGGCTCGGCGCCGCCAGCGGGTCGAGGCCGTGCACCTCCGGGTCCTCGTAGGACGCCTGGTTGCAGTGGACGACGACCTCGTCACCGGGCTTCCAGCGCGTGACGCCGTCGCCGACCTTCCAGACGACCCCGGACGCATCCGAGCCGCCGATATGGTGGCCGCCGGGCTCGTGGTCGCCGTAGCGGAACACCGAGATCGGCTCGGCGAGGGCCGCCCACACGTTGTTGAAGTTCACGCCGGCGGCCATCACGCGCACGATCACCTCGAAGGCGCCGGGCTCGGGGACCTCGACCTCCTCGAGCCTGATCGCGTCGCGCGGCTCGCCGAAGCGGTCCTCACGCACCACCCACGCCGCCATCGTCGCGGGCAGCTCACCCGGCTCGGTCGCGACGCTCGTGATTTCGTCAAAGTTCACAGCCACGTGCGAGCCACTCAGGCTTTTACCGCGTCCCCGGGCTCTTCGCCTGCCGGCGAGGAGCCCGGCACACGCGCCGTCGCCAATTTCTGGATCAGGGTCCAGGCCGCGATCGCGCCGACGAGGGTCACGAGCGCGCCGACCACGAGCCCGCTGCCGAGTGCCGAGACGAACGCCCTCTGGACCGCGAGCACGATCTGCGGCGAGCCGTGGCCGCCGGGTGCAGCGCCGCTGCCGAGCGCACTGGCGATCGCGTTGCGCTGCGCGAGCGGAACGTGGGGGAGGCTCTGATCGAGCTTGGACTTGCCGACCGTCGTGACGATCGCGCCCATCACCGCGACGCCGAAGGTGCTGCCGACCATACGGCTCATCGACAGCACGCCGCCGGCCGCGCCGGCCTTGCTGCGGTCAACCGCGTTCATCGCTGCGGTGCTCATCGGCGACATCACGAGGCCCATGCCCAGGCCCATGAGCACGAACCCCGGCAGCAGCAGCAGGTAGCCCGAGTGGATCGTGATGTGACTCTGGATGAAGATCGAGGCCGCGACGATCACGGTCCCGACCGTCATCAGCCCGCGCGGGCCGATCTTGTCGGTCAGCCGGCCGGCGACGGGCCCCATGATCACGAGCACGACTGTCGAGGGCAGGAAGCGCACACCCGTGGCGAGCGGCGAGAGGCGCATCACGTTCTGCATATAGAGCGTCAGGAAGAAGAACTGCGCGAACATCGCGAAGCTGACCACGAAGCCGACGATGTTGACCCCCGCCGACGTGCGGTTGCGGAAGAACGAGAAGTCGAGCATCGGCACCCGCACACGTAGCTCGGTGATCACAAAGGCGGCGAGCCCGACGACCGAGACCACGAACAGGGCGATGATCCGCGTCGAACCCCAGTGCCAGCTGTTGCCCTCGATCAGCGCCAGCACGAGCGCGGTGAGGCCGAGCGTCAGCAGCGCGATGCCGGCGTAATCGACGGTGCGGTCGACGCTTTCGTCGCGGCTCTCGTGCGCGGCGAACAGCGTTACCGCAACCGCGATCACGGCGATCGGCGGGTTGATGAAGAAGATCGCGCGCCAGCTCACATCCTGCGTCAGGAAGCCGCCGAGCACCGGTCCGATCGCGAGCGCCAGCGCGCTCACGCCGGCCCAGGTCCCGATCGCGGTGCCGCGCTGGTGCGGCGGGAATGCCTGGGTGATGATCGCCAGGCTGGCGGGCATCATGCAGGCGGCGCCGACGCCCTGCACCGCGCGGAAGGCGACCAGCACCTTGTCATCGGGGGACAGCCCGATCACGAGGCTCGAGACGCCAAACACGATCACGCCGAAGAGGAACAGCTTGCGGCGGCCGAAGATGTCGCCGAGCCTGCCGCCCGTCACCATGAACACCGCCAGCGTCAGCGTGTAGGCGTTCACCGTCCACTCCAGCGACGAGAGGCTCGCGTGCAGGCTGCGCTGGATCGACGGCAGCGCCACGTTCACGACGGTGTTGTCCAGCATCAGCATGAACAGCGCAAAGCACATCGCGCCGAGCGTCCACCAGCGGCTGTTCTCGTCGGTGATCAGGCGGTGCCTGTGCGTTTGGCTTGTGGTCATGGCTGCAGGAGTGCGTCGTTTCCGGTGCGCCCGGGATGCGTGACCTTCAACATCGTCGTGAGCTCGCGCCTGCCGACAGCCTCGAGCATGTAGGCGCTCCCGGTCAGGGTCGCCTTCAATTGTGCCGTACCGCCCGCCTCGACCTCCGGGGTACGCGCGATCACGCGTAGGTTGGGCAGCGAGATCGAGACCACCTGCGGGATTCCGGTCTGGTTGGTGACGTTGAGCTCGACCAAGCCGGCGGCGATCCGCCGTGGGTCGACCAGCGGCTTGCCGCCACCGAGATAGACGCTCACGTCAACCGGGGTCGCAGGGCGACTGTGCCCTTTGACGTCAAGCCGCGCGGCGGTACCGCAGCCGCCCACCAACGAACCGCACAGCACGACCGCCGCGCAGGTTCGTCGGCGCACCTGCTCAGCTGCTGGAAACGCTCAGCAACCGGCGGCGCCGGTCAATCCGGTCCAGCTCACCCTGCAGCGTGTCCCACGAGTCCAGCTCGACCTGCTCGTACTCATGGCCGGTCAGATCCTGGACGCTGTCGTAGTACTCGTTCCAAGCGCGACGCATCTCGTCGTCGAGTTCGCGCAGTTTGTCGTTGTCGGGGGCGATCGTCGGCACGAGCGGCTCCTTCTCCTCATTGACAACGCCGATGGTACGCCCCAAAACGGTCGAAGCAGTGGACGTTGCGTTACAGCCTGCTTAACGCACGAGCAGACGCGTCTATGCAAACGGCAGCTCCACGACAACCGCCTCGTGCTCGTCACCGGCGCGCACGACCGTGCCCACCGGCGCCTCACGCCGAACGATCGCCAGCGCGATCGCCCCGTGGCGCGGCGACACGGCCGAGCTCGTGACCGTCCCGACAACGCGCTCCTCGAGCCGCAGCTCGCAGCCGACCGGCAGCGGCTCCGTCGAGCTCAGGCCGCGCAGCTCGCGGTTCGGCTTGCCGCGATAGAACAGCCGCGCGACCGTCTCCTGGCCGACGTAGCACCCCTTCGTGAACGACACCGCGCGCTCGTTCAGCCCCGCCTCCTGGGGGATCACCGAGTCGTCCAGGTCAAGTCCGTAGCGCGGACGCCCGCGCTCGATGCGCAGGCATTCGACCGCCGCCGCGCCGACCTCGGCGGCGCCCGCCTCGAGTGCGGCGGCTCGCAGCGCTCCCAGATCCTCACTCGCGAACAGCAGGTCAACGCCGACATCGGTGCGGATCGCACGCACATTCACGTCGCCTAACAGCAGCTCGGCGTGATCGTGCTCCCGAGGTCCGAGCGTCACGCCGGCGCGTGTGACGAGCTCTTCGGCCAGCGGGCCGATGAGCTCGAGCAAACCACTCTCCAACGTGCGCTTGTGCAGTTCGACGTCGTAGCCCAGCGAGTACCGGCGGATCATGTTGAAGAGCGGCTGCAGCGCGAGGCGCTCGGTATCGAGCAGCAGTTCGGCGCCGGTGTCGAGCACGCGCAGGTCGCCGAGCATCTTGCCCTTGGGCGTGAGGAACACGGCGTAGCCGCCGTGGCCCGCGCTCAGCCCGGTGATGTCCTGCGTCACCTGGCCCTGCAGGAACTCCTTCGCGCCCGAGCCGGTCAGCGCGAGCTTGCCGCGCTCGGAAGCGTCGCGCAGCCCGACGCCTGCGGTCACGGTCGTGTAATCAGCCTGGAAACCGGTCGTCACGGTCATCGATACAAGGGTGGCATACGCGATGACGCGGCCCGCTGTGCGGCTCGCTAGTGTTCGCCGCGATGCCGCTGGCCGACACGTTCACGACGCTCGTCGACTCGCTCCCGGACGACTGGACCGACCTCGAGCTCGACCTGCGGATCTTCGACGAGAGCCGCTACGTCGAGGCTGCGACGCTGCTCGTGACCTGCAACGCGCAGCCGTACTCGAAGCGCGACTGGCACTGGCGATTGCTGGTGGCGCACCGTTTCGGGCATGCGGCCTCGGTGCCGGCCACGCACACCGCGCTCAAGCTGCTCGACGACGCGGGCCTGGCCGGCGAGCTGGCGCTTCGCGAGACGCGCACCGGTCGCGTCGAGACGGTCCAGATGTGGGGCCGGCCCGAGTCCGCACGCGAAGAGTTCCGGCGGCTCCGCACCCAATAAGTCGCTCCCCGGGGCGGCTCGCCGCTGCTTCGCCGGCCCGGTCGCCGCTGCTTCGCCGGCCCGGTCGCCGCTGCTTCGCCGCCCGCTCGCCGCTGCTTCGCGGGCCCGGCTACCGCGGCAGGAAGCTGCGGTCGAAGATCGCGGCCAGGTCGGGCCTTCGCTTGACGATCCCGAACTCCACTTCCCACTTCGCCCAGGCGCTCAGCACGACCGGCTCGAGCGAACCGTAGGCCCCTCCGCCCCTGGGCAGGAACGCCGCAAGCTCGGCGGCGAGCTGTTGGCCGACGGCCTTGGCCGACAGGCCGCTGACCTGCGACTCGAGTGCGCGCTCACCAGCCTGGGGGTGGCGCAGGAGGTAGTCGTAGCCGTCAACGAGCGTCCGCACAACTCGGCGCGCGAGTGTGGGGTCGCGGCGCAACTCGGCGCGCGGCGCGCACACGATCAGCTCCGGGTAGGAGGGCGCCCCGTAGTCCTCGACGCGGAAGACGTGGAAGGGCGGGCGGCGTCCGGCGAGCTGCACGCCCTCGTCGTTCCAGAAGGCCGTCGCCGCGGCGACGCGGCCGGCCACCAGGTCTGGCACCGCGTCGTATCCGATCGTGATCGTCTTCAGGCTGTTCGGCCTGCCGCCGGAGCCGGCCACGACCGAGCGCAGCACCGCGAGGTCGCTCGGGGCGCCGGTGACGCCGACCGTCTGGCCGTCGAGTTGGCGTGGGCTCGTGATCCGCGGTTGCGCGATCACGGAGGCAAGCGGCCGCTGCTCGAGCGCCATGATCCCCACCAGCTTGTGACCCTTGGCGTCGGCGATCGCCAGGTCGTGGATGTCGAGGATCGCGAAGTTCACGCGCCCCGCCGCCAGCAGTGAGACCGCATCGGTGCTCTCGCCGGGAATCCGCACCTGCAGGTTGACGCCGTTGCGGCGGTCGTAGTGGCGGGCGAGCGCCGCGTAGATCCCGGCATGGATCGCGTTCGGGGTGAAGTCGAGCATCAGCGATGCGTCCTGCGCGGACGCCTGGCCGCCGTTGCCGGGTTGCGAGGCGCCGCCGCACGCGCTGATCGCGACCGCCGCGAGGATTGCGGCTGTTGCTGGGGGTAGACGGCGCATGGCGAGGCGAGGATAGGCGGTACGTAGAATCTGCAGTTCGTGCGACGTCGCGTCACATTCAGCCGGAACGTCACGCTCTCGCTCTCGCGGACGTGTCGCTGCTACTGCAAGTACTGCGCGTTTGCGACGCACCAGGCGCATCTGCACGAGCCGGATGAGGTGCTCCGGTTGCTCGACCAGGCGGTCCAGCGCCACCGCGCGAAGGAGCTCCTGGTGCTCACCGGCGAGCGGCCCGAGGTCAACGCAGGTGTGCGGGCCAAGCTCACGCAGCTCGGCTTCGAGGACTTCGTCGCGTACGTCGTATGGGTCTGCGAGCAGGCGCTCCAGCGTGGGCTGCTGCCACACACCAACCTCGGCGTGCTGGGCGCCGCCGACCTTGCGCGTCTGCGCGAGGTGACCGCCTCACAGGGCCTGATGCTCGAGTCGATCAACCCCGATCTGGTCGCGCACCAGGCCTCGCCGACCAAGCATCCGGCTGCGCGCCTGGACACGATCCGCGCGGCCGGTGAGCTTAGGATCCCGTTCACGAGCGGGATCCTGGTGGGGATCGGCGAGAGTCGTGAGGAGCGCTTCGGCGCGCTGGAGGCGCTCGCCTCGGTGCACGCCGAGTTCGGGCACCTGCAGGAGATCATCATCCAGAACTTCGTCCCGCATCAGAGCTATTACGGCCAGGAGCCGGCGGAGATCGCGACCGAGGCCGCCTCGGAGTACTGGCGCACCGGCATCGCGCACGGTCCGCAGCGCGACGCGCCGAGCTGGGCGAACGAGGTGACGGTCGACGACCTGAAGGCTCTGATCGCGCGGACGCGCGAGCTGATGCCGGACATCGGCATTCAGGTGCCGCCGAACCTCTCGGACTGGTGGCCGGAACTTGTCGCGGTGGGCGCGACCGATCTCGGCGGCCTGAGCGCGAACGGCGACCACATCAGCCCCGAGCACCCGTTCCCGTCACCCGTGCAGGTTCGCAAGCGGCTCGCGCAGGACGGCTACGCGCTGTCGGAGCGGCTGTGTGTGTATCCGGACTTCATCGGACCGGAGTGGATGGCTAAAGCGTTGCTCGACCTGATCCGGACCGACTACTGGTCGTTCATCCCGCGGCGCGGCTCGGGGCGCCGCGGCGAGGTGACCGTCGGGCCCGACGTCGCCGGCCGTGCGATTCAGAAGGGCGCCCGCGGTGACGAGCTCAGCCCTGAGGAACTGACTTCATTGTTCGCCGAACAGCGTCCCGAGGTGATCGAGGAGATGCGCGCCGCGGCTGATGGCCTGCGCGCCGAGCTGGCGGGGGAGACGGTCACATTTGTCGTCAACCGCAACATCAACGTCTCCAACATCTGCATAGTCGGCTGCGCGTTCTGCGGCTTCGGTCAGGGCAAGCGCTCCCCGGACGCCTACGAGCACTCCGAGGAGGACTTCGCGCAGCGGATCGCCGACGCGGTCGAGTTCGGCGCGACCGAGCTCTGCATCCAGTCCGGCATCCACCCGGACTGGACGCTCGAGAGTTATGAGCACTGGCTGCGCTTCGCCAAGCAGCAGGCACCGCAGTTGCACCTCCATGCCTACTCGCCGATGGAGATCGCGCACATGTGCGACATCTCTGGGCTGCCGCCCTCAGAGGTGTTCGTGCGGCTGCGCGAGGCCGGTCTCGGCTCGACGCCCGGCACCGCGGCCGAGGTTCTGCACGATGGTGTGCGCGAGCGGATCTCCCCGAACAAGCTGCCGGTCGCGCGCTGGGTCGAGATCATCGAGGCGTCGCACCGCGCCGGCCTGCGCTCCACCGCGACCGTGATGTTCGGCCATATCGAGGAGCCGTGGGAGCTGGCCGAGCACATGCGCGTCGTGCGGGCGCTGCAGGAGCGCACCGGTGGCATCACCGAGTTCGTGCCGCTGTCGTTCATCCCGTTTCAGACGCTCCTGGGGCGCACGCACGGGATCGAGGAGATCTCCCGCGAGGAGAACCTCAAACACACGGCCGCTTTCCGGCTGGCGCTCGGCAGGACGATCACGAATGTCCAGGCGAGCTGGGTGAAGATGGGGCTAGACGCAGCCACCGAGGCCCTGCGCTGGGGGGTCAACGACCTCGGCGGCACGCTCATGGAAGAGTCGATCAGCCGCCTGGCCGGCAGCTACCACGGCGTCAAGCTCGACCCCGAAGATCTGATCGGGGCTGCTCACTCAGCCGGGCGCCCCGCCGCTGAGCGCACGACCCTCTACGACATCCGGCGCGAATACCCCGTTGATTCCGCGGTGCTGTTGCGCTAGGGGTCACGACCCCTTAGTTCGGCGTGTGGACGCGCGCTCCGACGCCGCGTGGATATAAGCTTCTCCATCGAGACTCACTTTTTCCGTGCACAGGTCGAACACCAGGGCATGGCGAAGTAAGGAGGCTGGGGAGCCATGGGTGTACTCGACATCGGTAGGAGTTCGTTTGGGATCGCGCGCACGACGCACTCGCATCTCACTCTGCTGTCGACGCCGCGTCGCCGCATCCCGTGGGGCGACGGCTTCTACGAAGTGCCGGATCGACTCGAGAAGTTCGCTCCCGGCGAGCTGATCCGCTACGAGCCGATGCATGCCTACCTCGTGCCCGGGGTGCGCCTGCGCGCACGAGCGTGGCGGATGCTCCACCGGTCGACCGGCGCCGTCGGCGAGCCAACGGCGGTCTCAGGCACGCTGCTGCTACCCGAGAACCCGCGCCGGCACGGGACGCTGCCACTGATCGCCTACGCGATCGGCACGCATGGGATCGGCGACGACGCGGCGCCGTCGCGGCTGCTCTCGACGGGACGCGACTGGGAGGCCGGGCTGATGGCGCTCGTGCTCGGGCGCGGCTTCGGAGTCGTCGTCAGCGACTACCAGGGACTCGGCACGCCGGGCGATCACACCTACATGGTCGGCCGTGTGCTCGGTGCCAACCTGCTCGACGCGATGCGCGCGGCGCAACTGCTGGAGCCCGCGGAGCTGCCGCCGGGCGGCCCGGCGGCGATCATGGGCTACTCGGAGGGCGGCACCGCGGCCGCCTGGGCCGCGCAGCTGCAACCGGAGTATGCGCCCGAGCTGACGCTCGCGGGTGTCGCGGCCGGCGCCGCCGCCGCCGACGTGGAGCTCGCCGGCCCGACGCTCGACGGGAGCTTCTTCTCCTTCTTCCTGGCATATGGCGCGATCGGCTTCGCGGCCGCCTATCCGGAGCTCGAATTGGAGCCCTACCTGGTGGGCAGGGCGCGCGAGACGATCGCGGCCCTGAAGCACACGAACGTGCTGCAGGCGGCCGTCCGCGGACCGCGCTTCGCTCGCGTCGGCGATCTCACCCATCCCAACGTCCTCGAGCTGCCGAGCTGGCGCGCTCGCCTGCGTGAGAACCGGCTGGGCGCGATGGCGCCCCAGGCGCCCGTCCTGCTGCAGCACGCCCGCCACGACCAGATCGTGGCGTTCGAACACAGCGAGCAGCTGCTCGAGGACTGGCTCGAGCTCGGCGTCGCTGCCAGCCTGTGCATCACGCGGGGCGGCTTCGACCACATCAGCGGAGCCGTCGCAGGCGTGCCGGTCGCGCTGGACTGGATTTCCAAGCAGCTGGAGCGCGCGCGCCAGCCGGCGGCCAACGTCGTGCTGTTGCGCGCGCATCTGCGCCGAGCTGCGTGACGCGCGGCGTCGTGTGACGCCGCCCCCCGACCGGGGGATCACCCGCGGGCCGTTTGTACCGGAGTCGGCGCGGATGCGTAGGGTTAGGGGACTATGACCACCGCACTTCTATTCCCTGGGCAGGGCAGCCAGACGTCGGACATGCGCGATCAGGTCGCACGCGCGCGACCTGATCTGCTGCAGCTCTCGGTCGAGGTCGTCGGCGAAGACCCCTTCCTGCGCGTGGATGACGGCACCGCGTACGCCCAGCCCGCGATCTTCTGCGCGAGTCTCGCCGGCTGGTGCGCGCTCGGACGTCCGATCCACGAATTTGCGGCGGGCCACTCGCTCGGCGAGTTCGGGGCGCTCGTCGCCGCTGGTGCGCTGACAGAGCGCGCCGGGCTTGAGCTGGTCGCGTTGCGGGGCCGGCTGATGCAGGAGGCGGGCGAGACCAACGGCGATGGGGGCATGATCGCGTTGCTCGGCGCCGACGCGGCCACGCGGGCCGAGGAGGTCGCGACCCCGCACGGGCTCTCGATCGCCAATGACAACTCGCCACAGCAGGTGGTGCTCTCAGGTCCGCGGGCGGCG
>Ga0307373_10005406_pt1 | contig 20902 bp, 21 predicted proteins | sample OX2MG_FD_202534 | JGI IMG/M metagenome (GOLD analysis project Ga0307373, IMG submission 202534) | Soil microbial communities from Risofladan, Vaasa, Finland - OX-2 | ecosystem: Environmental > Terrestrial > Soil > Coastal area > Acid sulfate soil | place: Finland: Risofladan, Vaasa | collected...
GGCGTTTGTTGATGCGCTGTTGAATCCGAAGCCCGTCAATGACCGCCTGCGCGACACGGTGCGCCGCTATCGCGAAGCCACCGGCGTATAGCCGGTGCCGGGCGCTCCCGAGGGATCGCTTCGGGTCGAGGCGCTTGGTCCGCAGCACGATCGCGGTTCGTTCGTCAGCGGCGCCGAAGCGCTCGATCGCTATCTACGAAGCCAGGCTGGCCAGGATGCCCGCAAGAACATGGCGGCGCCGTTCGTACTCGTGCTGCCGGACGGCGCCATCGGCGGCTATTACACTCTGTCCGCGACCGGCGTAAAACTCGCCGAGTTTCCGGCTGATATCACCCGCAAGCTCCCGCGCTATCCACTCGTCCCGGCGACGCTTTTGGGCCGGCTCGCCGTCGATCGAAACTATCAAGGGCGAGGGTACGGCCGATTTCTGTTAGCGGACGCGTTGCATCGCGCGGTTCGTAGCGAGATCGCCTCGTTTGCCGTTATCGTGGATGCCAAAGATGAGGCGGCCCGTCAGTTCTATTTACGTGAGAGCTTTCTGCCACTTCCCGATCAACCGATGAAGCTCTTCCGGCCGATGGAAGACCTGGCGAAGCTCTTCGAAGAATAGCGGATGGCGATCACCTGGAGAGCCCGCTCTATGAAGACTTGGCTGAGCGGAGATGTGTCGAAACGACTGGCGCTGGGCGGTGACGCCGAGACTGCGCACGAACTTGAGCTCGAGATTGAGCAGGTTCGAGCCCGCTTAGCCGCAAATGAGGCGGAGCGGAAAGAGCTTGAGGCCGCGCTGAGGAATCTCGTGAGCCGGTGCTCGGCGGCGGCTGCAGATTATTCATCACCCACAATTGCGGATGCGCCGAGGGTCATGGCCGCGTCATCCGCCGCGGAAAGGATCGCGCTGTTTCGGCGCCTATTCGCGGGCCGCGCTGACGTATTCCCTGTCAGGTGGGAAAACCGGAAGACCGCCAAGTCCGGCTATGCGCCCGCGTGCGCCAACGAGTGGGTTAAGGGGATATGCGGCAAGCCCCAGGTCAAATGCGGGGAATGCCCTCATCAAGCCTTCATCCCGGTCACCGACGACGTCATCGAAAAGCATCTGCGCGGCGGCGAGGGCGCACGCGGCTCTGGTGGCGATTTCGTGGCGGGTGTTTATCCGCTGCTTCCTGATGAGACCTGCTGGTTTCTGGCCGCCGATTTTGACGAGGAGAGCTGGGCGGCTGACGCCTTGGCCGTGCTGGAGACTTGTCAGGCCAAGGGCGTGCCCGCGGCCCTTGAGCGGTCTCGATCCGGCAATGGCGGGCATGTGTGGATTTTCTTCTCCGAGCCGGTTTCGGCGCGCACCGCTCGGCAGCTTGGCGCGGCGATGCTGACGGAAACGATGGAGCGTCGCCCCGAAATAGGTTTCGCCTCATACGATCGCTTTTTTCCGAGCCAGGACACTATGTCGGTCGGCGGCTTCGGCAATCTAATCGCCTTGCCTTTGCAGCGCCGTGCGCGCGAGCTTGGAAACAGCGTCTTCATCGACCGAGATCTTCGTCCATACGACGACCAATGGGCATTTCTGGCCGCGAGGCCACGGCTATCGGCCAAGGCCGCCGCCGAAATCGTCGACGATGCGGAGACGCGAGGCCGTATTCTGGGCGTCCGCATGCCCGTCGAAGATGAGGATGCGGACGAGCCCTGGCGCATGACGCCGTCTCGGCGCCCCAAAGTGGGCCCGGTCGGCAGTCCCCTGTCAGGCAAGATCACGATAGTGGTCGCCGACCAACTCTATATAGACCGGACCGATTTACCGCCGACAATGACGACGCGGCTCATACGCTTGGCGGCCTTCCAAAACCCTGAGTTCTATCGTGCGCAGTCCATGCGTTTCCCGACCTTCGGTAAGCCTCGAATTATCTCCTGCGCCGAACTTCACCCGCGTCATGTGGCGCTGCCCCGGGGATGTCTCGATGAAGCTGTTGAATTGATCCGAGGCGAGGGCCCCGAGGTTGAGCTGAATGATCAGAGGGTGATCGGCGATCCACTTCCGAGCCGAATACGGTTTCAGGGGACGCTGCAGGAGCCGCAGGTCAAGGCGTTCGAGGCTCTTCTTCCGCATGAGCATGGCGTGCTCGCGGCGACGACCGCCTTCGGCAAGACGGTGGTGGCCGCAGCCCTGATTGCGCAACGCGGACGCAATGCGCTCGTTCTTGTCCATCGCCGCGAGCTGCTCACCCAGTGGGTAGAGCGGCTAAGGACATTCCTCGATATCGATCCGAAGGACATCGGCGTCACCGGCGGCGGACGCCGCAAGCCGACTGGTGTCATTGATGTCGCGCTGATCCAGAGCCTCGTGCGCCGAGGCGAAGTATCCGACATGGTAGCGGACTACGGTCATCTGGTTGTCGATGAGTGCCATCATCTTTCGGCAGCGAGTTTCGAGCTCGTAGCCCGCCGGGCGAAGGCGCGCTATGTCCTCGGGCTTTCCGCGACCGTGGCCCGCAAAGATGGTCATCATCCGATCATCTTTATGCAATGCGGACCCGTTCGACATCGCGTTGATGCACGTGCCCAGGCAGCGGGACGGGGGATTGTTCACCGCGCCAAAACTCGATCGACGCAGTTTCAGCTGCCGCCGCCCATGGAGGGATCGGACCGTCCCTCCATGCCAGCGGTCTACGCGGCCATCGCGCGGGACGAGCTGCGCAATAACCTGATCTTCGACGATGTGCTAAAAGCGCTGGAGGCGAAGCGGTCACCGGTCGTGCTGACCGAGCGCCGGGATCATCTCGAATATCTGCAAGGCCGCTTTTCGCGCTTCGTGCGCAATCTTGTCGTCCTTCGAGGCGGAATGTCGGCAGCCGAACGTAAGGCGTCAGATGCCGCCCTGCGAGTGGCGGACGATCAGGAACGGCTCATCCTCGCGACAGGGCGTTACATAGGCGAAGGCTTTGATGACCCAAGATTGGACGCGCTGTTCTTGACGATGCCTATTTCGTGGAAGGGCACGTTGGCCCAATATGTCGGTCGGCTTCACCGGCAGCATGCTGGAAAAACAGAGGTTCTCGTCGTCGACTATGTCGATGATCTCGTACCCATTCTTGCCCGGATGGCGGCGAAGCGACGATCTGGATACCGTGCGCTCGGCTATAGGGTTGAGTGATCTACCGCCGGCCCAAGTGTCGCGAGAACATTGCATACATTTGGATATCGTGCGGTAGCAGCCCTTCAACCGTCTTTGGCGGTTGTATGTTCTGAAAGGATCGCCGTGGCACGAGTTTTCACGCGTGAACAATTTTACGAGCTTGTTTGGTCCAAGCCGATGACGCACTTGGCGAAAGAGTTCGCCATCTCCGATGTTGCGTTACACAAGATCGGTAAAAAGCATGGCATTCCTAATCCACCACTCGGGTGGTGGGCAAAAAAGGCAGCCGGAAAGTAAGGTGAAGCAGATGCCGCTGCCAGAGGCCAAACCCGGCGCCTCTGACAGGATCACCATCGCCGACGGGAACCTCAGCCGCGAATCTTCGGCATTGGCCAGTGTGCGCGAGCACGCGCGCATTCGTGCATCTGAAGGCGATGAAGATCAGGCTGCGCCGTCGTTCCCGATCATCGACCGCACGCTGGATAGACTCAGGAAGGCGAAGCCGTCCGATGTCGGCATCGTCGCTGCCGGTGGCGCTGGGCTCATCAAGTGCGAGGTCGCGCCGCCATCGATCGACCGTCTCGCTATCATCCTGCCCCGAATTGCACGCGCTGCATCGTTGCAGGGGTTCGAACTGGTGGCAGGGGACGGATCCGCGCAATTCAAATCTGAAACTGAAGCCATTGCATTCTTGGTCACGGAGACGGTCAAGCGCGAGAAGCACGTTCTGACGGATGCCGAGCGTGCTAAGGAGGAAGCCTGGCAACGAAAGCGGGACCGGGCAGCGCGGCTGAATTCTTGGGACAATGTATTCTTCGACAAGCCGCAATTTCCAGAATGGGATTTCCATCCGGTCGGCCAGCTCTCATTCGAGCTTGAGCAGGTCTACGTCTTTGGGAGAGGAAGCTCTCCACGACGCAGCTTCCGCGATGCGAAAGTCCAACGGCTTGAGAATATGGCCAGTGACATTGCTGTGGGCCTTGCAGTGCTCGCTGCGGCGAAGACGGAACAACGCCTCAAAGGCGAGGCGGAGCAGCGAAGGATCGAGGAGGAGCGGCGGCGACACGAACTGGCGGCGCGCATCAAGCACATCGAAGCTCGTCGAGCTGCCGGACTTGGGGCAATCCTAGCCGAACTCGCTGAACTCGATCAGCTGCGTAACTTCATCGCCATGCTGGTAGCAGAGATTCCAGCCGAACCGACGCCGCGTCTGTCGGCCTTTCTCGCGTGGGCGAAGGACCATCTGGCAAAACTCGAAGCGCGCCTTTCGGCGCAAGCGCTTGACGATCGGTTTGCAGCCGAGCACCTGTTCGGTGACGATGATGATCACGGCTTCACGCCGTCTAGATGGTATTAGGCGAGAGGAGCGGGGCGATCGGATCGGTGAGGCATGCCGGCGCGTATTCGAAGACGACGGTCTCGCTGGCCCCTACCTTGCTGCGAACCAGGCCAACCGGACGCGTACGCCCTTCGATGTCGATATGAACTTCAATATCAGCCATGATCAGTCGGCCCCGATGTGCGCTTGAGGCGGACGCGTTTCGGCAGCTCCGCGCTGGCTAGGGCCTGGCCGACGCTGTCGTGCGTGATATCGGCGATCCCACCCAGACCATCGAGCAGGCCAAGCACCTGCAGGACGGCGGCATAGATGCCGACGCTGACATTGGTGTTGCCGGCTTCGACCTTTTGCAGGGTCGAGCGGGAGGTGAAGGCGCGCTCGGCCACGACCGCCATGGGCAGCTGCCGCCGACGGCGGGCATCGTGGATATCCGCACCCAGCTTTCGCAGGGCGCGCTGCACAGCGGCGGGCGGGTGGTGTGGTGTCGGCATTTGCGTTCTTCGTACTCCCAATGCGGCGTTTATGTAGCATGAAGATTACAATTTTTACTGGGGAGAAGGTGCTGCCTGCCGGATCGATCTCAGATTCGTTTCTGGTGTGGTGGTGAGGGGTGGCCGGCCCGTTGATACAGTTCCTCGGTCTATTCTGGCCTTTGTCCGAGGAGATGGATCACGAGCGGTCTGCTGCGACCGATCCTTGGTATTGTGGTCCGCCGAGGGCCTTAGGGCCTTCTTGTGCTGCAGCCATGAACCGGAGGTAGCGTGGATACGTTTCGAATCCAGCCTCTCACCGAAAACGATATTCGAACGGTCGTCGAATCATGTGGAGGCGCGGTTGCACATCCAGATGCCCATCTGCGTACCCAGCGTGGCGGCGATTTCATAATTGAAGGGGCAGTCATCGAGCTCAAAATCCTCGATGAAGACGGGCTTCTAAAATCGGAGCGACAAGTGAAGCTCGCGAAGCTGTTTCGCGATGAGGGCTTCACGGCTCCAGTTGTCGTGCTTGATCGCAAGAACCTATCGGAAGAGGGTAAACGCGCATACGACCGCATCATCGAGGGCCCAATAAAGAATGCCGTCGCTTCCGCGCGACAGCAATTGAAGCAGACGAGGACCGAGCGTCCCGAGACAACCCTCTCTGTCTTGTGGGTGTTGAATAATGGTTACACGGCCCTCAACCACGAGGAGCTGACCGCTTTGGTTGCGCACCGAACTCGTAACGATACATCTAACATCGACGGCGTCATCGCCGGTGGCTGCTATTTCCACAGCGACGGTTTCGACAGCTTTTTTCTGTGGCCCCTTGAGAACGCTACGGCCGCAAATCCACCATCGTCACCAGCCAGCTTCCGATAGAGAACTGGCACCAAGCAATCGGCGATCCGACCTATGCCGACGCCATACTCGATCGCCTCGTCCACAACGCCCAACGCATCAACCTAACGGGCGACAGCCTCCGAAAAACGCGAACCGCAGCCAACCAGAAAAGTTGACCCAGCACCGCGCACTGTGTCACTGATCACAGGCCAGAGAGGCATCGCGCCATGGGCGACATCATCTCGGAACCCCGGGCGCCATCAAATCGGAATGCCTGGGCGCCTTCGTCGGAATCCGCAGTGTGCGTTGGATCGCCCCCTCAACGTCGCTATGGCGTCCTCATGACGACGCAATTTCAAGACCATACCAACTTACGGTTTTATGTGTCAATTCCTATATATTCGGCTTATCGTAGCTGGCGCATATAGTGGAGTTATTAGCTATATCCGATATTGACGCATTATCGGGAATAGACCATAATTTCCGTATGACAGACTTGGCGCGCAATCCCAAGCAGATCGGCAATCTAATCCGCCGCGCACGCAAGCAGCGGGGATGGAGCCAGACGCGGCTTGGCGAGAAGGCGGGACTGCGTCAGGAGACGATTTCCCTGATTGAAACCGGCAATCCGGCAACGAAGCTCGACACGATTTTTGCCGTGCTCGCCGCGCTCGATCTTGAATTCCAGATCGGAGCACGATCGAAGGGCCAAGCCGCCACCATCGAGGATATCTTCTGATGCCGCGCCGCCGCCAGCATGTGCCGCTGCGCGTCTATCTCAACAATCGCCTTGTCGGCCATCTTCTCAAGGAGCCGGGCGGGGCGATCAGCTTTCGATATGACGATAGCTGGCTCAGTTGGCAAAATGCCATCCCAGTCTCTCTTTCATTGCCGCTACGAGAGGATTCTTATCGTGGCACTCCAGTCAGTGCAGTTTTTGAGAATTTGCTTCCCGACTCTGAATCACTGCGCCGGCGCGTCGCAGAAAGGGTCGGCGCTGAAGGGGCCGATGCCTACAGTTTGCTCGCGGTCATTGGCCGGGATTGTGTCGGTGCGCTCCAATTCATCGTCGATGAAGTTGATGAGCGTGGCACTGCGATCGAAGGCGATCCGGTCGATGACGCTGCCATCGAAAAGCTGCTGCGGAGCCTTGGGCAGGCGCCGCTTGGCCTAAGCCGAGAAGATGACTTTCGCATCTCCGTTGCTGGCGCACAGGAAAAGACGGCATTGCTCTGGGACGGCAAACGCTGGCGCAAACCTCTCGGAACGACGCCGACGACCCACATCCTCAAGCCTCAGATCGGTGAACTGCCGAACGGCATCGATCTGTCGAACAGCGTCGAAAATGAATTCTATTGTCTAAAGCTGCTCGCCGCCTTCGGGCTTCCGGTCAACAACGCTGTCATCAAAACCTTCGGGAAAACGACGGCGCTCGTCATAGAACGTTTCGATCGACGTTGGACGCGAGACGGACGCTTGTTGCGGCTGCCGCAGGAAGATTGCTGCCAGGCGTTATCGGTTCCGCCCAGCAGGAAGTATCAGAGCGACGGTGGTCCTGGACTCGTGCAGGTCCTCAACCTTCTTCAAGGCAGCGACACGCCTGAAGAGGATCGAAAGACCGTGCTCAAAGCCCAAATCCTGTTTTGGCTCATTGGTGCAACGGATGGACACGCCAAGAATTTCAGCATCTTTCTGGGACCGGGCGGCAGCTATCGGCTGACGCCTCTCTATGACGTCCTTTCGGCTCAGCCCAGCCTCGACGCTCGTCAGATCGAGCGTAAGCAGATGAAGCTCGCGATGGCGGTGGGCGCCACCAATCACTACAGAGTTGAGGGCATTCAACGGCGGCACTTTATCGAGACGGCAGGTGCGGCGGGGCTTTCGAAGTCGACGGTTGAAAACATGATCGAAGAAATCGTGGCGGTCGCGGACAGAGCCGTGACGCAACTGGCCGATGAGCTGCCGCTTCGATTTCCTAAGGCGATCCATGCCTCTGTCAGCAAGGCCATCGGCGCGCGTCTCCAGACTCTTTCGGCGGGAGCGTGAAGCCGACAGCGCCGCGCTGTCAGCCCCTGCTAGCTGCGAGATAGCTGCCCCAACACGCTGACCGAACAGCCAACGCCCGCTGTGCAGAGGCGCATCCGTGAATGCGAAAGTGACATCCGATAAAAGATCGTGCTTAGAGTTGACGGTCTTTTTCTTCGTGCCCCTCTGCGGCGCTCGGTGAGGCAAGTGGCAAGAAATTGACCGATCGTTGGCGATAGTCGTCGAAGCCTCGAAAATTTGAATCGCGCCAATTCCCCTTTGAAATCAAAAGCGAAAAATTTTGACGGACTGACAGTCGGATTTAGACCGTCATCAGAAAACTTTTGCGCATAAAAATCAGTGCGTTACGATGCCTTGAGAGAATCGAGTGGGAGTGACGGTACAGCAACAACCCCTCCTTCGCGTACTCGAGGTCGCGATTTGCCCGATACTTGCTGCGACGTCAGCTATTAGTATTCTCGCGTGGCCTCCTTCTGTTAGTGCGACGCCCCATCTGAACCAGATTGGTGTTCAGGGAAAAGCATTATCTCACTGAGGTAGGGCCGCCGCGTAGCATGGAGTAGAAATCGGCGGGATCAACCGGTGCATAGTCGACCTTCCGTCCTATGAGGTGAGCGCTGGAAGCCGCGCCGCGCCCACCAGCTCCTCTGCCTGAAACGCCACGATCGCAGCACGCCGGGCGAGTTCCCCCTTCACCTTGGCGATCTGGGGCAATTCGGCGGCAGCGCGCCGCCGTAACAATGGATCGCGCGGGCGGGCGGCCGTCAGACTCGCATTGATCACCCAGGCATAGGGCTCGATGCCGGCGCGGCGAAGATCGTCCTGAAGCGCGCTCGCTTCGAGAACGGGCGTGGTTTCGGGAAGCGCGACGATGAGGATTTTCGTGTAGGCGCTGTCCTGAAGCATCATCAGCGGGGTGTGGATGCGTCCGACACCAGAAGAAAACTCGGTCATCTGACGATGGTAGTTACCCGCCGTGTGGAGCAGTAAGAGGGTGTGCCCCGTCGGGGCGGTATCGATCACCGTGAAACCGCTGCGTCCTGACATGACCGCCCGCGAGAAGGCCTGAAACACGGCCACCTCTTCGTAGCAGGGCGATTGCAGTTCCTCCTGCAACAACGCGAACTGCTCGGCTGACTTCGTGCCCTTCGCCGCTTCCAGCGTCCGCGTCCGGTATCGCTTCACTTCTTCCTTTGGATCGATGTGACTGACCTTCAGGTTCGGCACGCTCTCGGGCAGCGTTTCGAGCAGGTGCTGCGCTGGGTCCGTCGTCGTCAAGTTGACGGGCGCGCCGCGCTTAGCCAGCGCAACGGCTATCGCGGCGGCAACGGTGGTCTTTCCGACGCCGCCTTTACCCCATGACCATGACGAGACCGTGTCCTGCGGCGGCAAGTTCATCAACGAGCGCGCGCAAATCCATGATGCTGGGCGGCACGGCCGAATCCGCCGTCGCTTGAGCCGGCGGTCCCCTCGGATGCGCTAGACAGAAAGCCGCGCAGCGCTGTCAGTCCCACGATATTGTGGCCGCGCAGCGGGATTTCCGATCGCGGCAGGGATTTGATGGCGGGCGGCATGTGGGCGAGGGCCTCCGCGCCGCGGCGCTGGAACGCGGCAGCGAGCTTGTCCATTGCATCTGCCGCGCGGAACATGCCATTGATGACCAGCTCCTGATTGGTCAGCCCTTGGCCGCGCAACTCTTCGCTTGTTCGAGCGGCTTCCATCAGCGCCACGCGGTCGGGCCGCGCGACCAGCACCAGCGCGGTCGCGGCCGGATCGGCCAGCGCCCGCACCGTCGCTTCGTAGCGGTCGCGCGCCGCTTTCAGACCTGAGAGTGGCCCCAGACAGGAAACATCACCGGGGGCCGATTGAAGAAATCCTGTCCACGCGGCCGGCAGCTCCAGCAAGCGCAGCGTATGGCCGGTTGGCGCCGTATCGAAAATCACGTGATCGTAAGCCTCCGTCTTCCCAGGATCGCTCAACAGAAGAGCAAATTCATCGAAGGCGGCCACCTCAACGGTGCAAGCGCCGGAGAGACGTTCCTCCAGCAGCGCCACTTCCGGCTCCGGCAGCACGCCACGATAGGGCGCCACCGTGCGCTCGCGATACTCGAGTGCAGCCTGTTCGGGATTAATATTCATGGCCTCCACGCCGAAAGCGCCGATCACGGCCCTGGGATGCGCACCCAGTGGCGTGTCAAGAACGGCGTCGAGATTCGACGCGGGGTCGGTGCTTACGATCAGCACCCTGCGTCCGGCGTCGCCGAGCAGGACGGCGCTAGCGCAGGCCAGTGATGTCTTGCCGACGCCGCCCTTGCCGGTAAAGAAAAGGTGGCGCGGCGCTCGTCTTAAAAATGCAGACCAATGGCTCCGCGGGGCATCGGGCATCGTTTCACTTGCCCTTCTGTTCTCCGCTGAACTGATCATAGGCGCGCACCGCGTCGCCGCCATAAACGCCGGCCGGACCGCCACCCATATAGACCGCCAGCGCCACCGTCTCCAGTACCTCATGCCGCGTCGCGCCGTGCTGGTGCGCCATCTTGGTGTGATAGGCAACGCAGCCGTCGCAATGGGTAGCGATTCCAATGGCGAGCGCCATCAGCTCCTTGGTCTTGGTGTCGATGGCGTCGCCGCTGTACCTGCGGCCGAGAGTGCGACGAACGCCTTCATCGCCTCCGGCGATCCTTGCCGCAGCAATCCCACGCCGGTGATGACGTCATTGGCGATCTGTGCGTAATCCTTGCTCATGGCGTGTTCCTTTTTTCCAAGCGCAGTGTCACGACAGACGCTCCAGTGCCAGCGCAATGCCCTGGCCGCCGCCAATGCACAGCGTAATGACGCCGCGCCTGAGTCCGTCGCGTTTCATCGAATAAAGAAGCCGCGTCGTGAGAACCGCGCCGGTTGCGCCGATCGGATGTCCGTGCGCAATCGCGCCGCCTTCCACGTTGACGATATCCTCAGGTAAACCGAGCTCGCGCTGGACGGCGATGGCGATCGCCGCGAAGGCCTCGTTGATCTCGATGCGCTCTACGTCACCGATCTTCCATTCCGCACGCGCCAGCGCCTGCTTCACCGCGGGCACGGGACCCAAGCCGAACATGCCGGGTTCCACCGCGGCAATGCCATATGAGACGAGACGAGCCACCGGCGTGAGGCCGTTCTTCTCGGCCCACTCCGCGCTCGACACCAGCATTGCCGCCGCGCCGCTATTGAGGCCGGGCGCATTGCCGGCGGTGATGGTGCCTGACTTGGATCAACTGAAATTCCGCGCTGCTCACATAATTTCAGGACACTCAGCGGCATGCGAAGCCCTTAAATCAGTAGCCCAAGCAAGAACACATCGATTTACGGAGTAACACCGAACATGAGCCGCCTCCATAAAGAACGTCATCTGGTCGAGCGGATTGGATGGTTGCGGGCCGCCGTGCTGGGGGCAAACGACGGGATCATTTCGACCGCAAGTCTCATTCTTGGAGTCGCGTCTGCAGCTTCCTCCAAGAGTGAAGCATTGGTTGCAGGTGTCGCTGGACTCGTCGCCGGCGCAATGTCGATGGCTGCTGGAGAATACGTTTCCGTCAGTTCTCAGGCCGACACCGAACGCGCCGACCTGGCCCGCGAAAGAGGTGAACTCGCAAGCGATCGCGATTTCGAAACCGAGGAGCTTGCTCAAATCTATGTTGCGCGAGGCGTGGAAGGCGGACTTGCTCGCCAGGTCGCACTCCAGCTGATGGAAAAGGATGCCCTGAGCTCTCATGCTCGAGACGAGCTCGGCATCTCGGAAATCAGCACAGCGCGCCCGGTGCAAGCAGCACTTACATCGGCCGCCACCTTCTCGGTCGGCGCGGCTGCACCTCTCGTGCTGGTACTTGTTGCGCCCCCCAGCTGGTTGCTTTCAGTGGTGGCGCTGGGGTCTTTGAGCTTCCTGGCCGTCCTTGGGACGATCGGGGCGAAAGCCGGCGGAGCCGCGCTCGTTAGTCCGACGCTCCGCGTGACCTTCTGGGGTGCACTCGCGATGGGCCTATCCAGGACATCGTCCAGTGTCACAGGACGATTGCGCTCGCGCTGGATGATGGTGAGCAGGCGCGTCTCCGCGCCAGTGCCGGGATGGGTGTAGATCGCACGCCGGTCGGTGACCGCGAAGCTCTCGGCGCTCAGTGTCTCCAGCCCGACATCGTAGGTCCCGGACGCGACAGCGCCTTCGATGCGTGCGGTCAGCAACTGCTCGAACGCCGTGAACAGCACGTTCTGCAAATCGATGGTCAGCGCCAGCAGGCGATTGAGGAAGGTGGTGATCGGCGGCAGCTCGTCCTTGATGCCGTTGGCGTCCATCAGCTTCAGGCCAGTGGCGTCCTCGAAGGTCTGAAGCGAGCAGCCGTCCACCTTGCCCCTGACCAGAAGCATGTAGAGCTGCCGCAACGCGTCGCGCCCGTAGTGGCTTTCGAGATTGTCCTCGGGCCGGAACAAGCCCTGGCCGCCCGTCTGGCGCTGGCCGCGCGTGATCGCGCCGAGCGTGTCGAGGCGGCGCGCTATCGTGCTCAAGAAGCGCTTCTCCGCCTTCACGTCCGTGGCGATCGGACGGAACAGCGGCGGCTGTGCCTGGTTGGTGCGGTTGGTGCGGCCGAGACCCTGGATCGCCGCATCGGCCTTCCAGCCGGGTTCGAGCAGGTAGTGGACGCGCAGGCGCCGATTCCGCGCCGACAGCTCGGCGTGGTAGCTGCGTCCCGTGCCGCCCGCTTCCGAGAAAACGAGGATGCGCTTGGCGTCATCCAAGAAGGCCGCCGTCTCCGCGAGGTTGGCCGAGCCGGCACGGTTCTCGACCATCAGCCGATCGCCCTTGCGGACCACGCGGCGCGAGCGTCCGGTCACTTCGGCCACTAGGTCGGTGCCGAAGCGCTGCACGATCTGGTCGAGGGCGCCGGGAACGGGCGGGAGCGAGGCGAGTTTCTCGATCAAGCGATCACGGCGGGCGAGGGCCTCGCGGCTCTCGACAGGCTGGCCGTCGCGATAGACAGGCCGGGAGGAGAGATTGCCCTCGCTATCGGTGAAGGGCTCGTAGAGCTGCACCGGGAAGGAATGGGCGAGATAGTCGAGGACGTACTCGCGCGGGGTGATGTCGACTTGCACGTCATTCCAGTCCTCGGTCGGAATCTCCGCGAGCCGGCGCTCCATCAGCGCTTCGCCGGTCGAGACGATCTGGATGACGGCGGCATGCCCTGACTCGAGATCGCCCTCGATCGAGCGGATCAGCGAGGGCGTTTTCATGCTCGTCAGCAGATGGCCGAAGAAGCGCTGCTTGGCGGATTCGAAGGCGGAGCGGGCGGCGGACTTGGCCTGCGCATTCAGCGTGCCCGTCTCGCCGGTGATGTTGGCGGCCCGCATCGCCGCGTCGAGATTGTTGTGAATGATCGAGAAGGCGCCGGCATAGGCGTCGTAGATGCGGATCTGCTCGGGAGTGAGCTGATGCTCGACCAGCTCGTACTCGACGCCCTCGTAGGAGAGGGAGCGGGCGGCATAGAGGCCCAGTGCTTTGAGATCGCGCGCCAGCACCTCCATTGCCGCGACGCCGCCATCCTCGATCGCCTCGACGAACTCCGCGCGGGTGGCGAACGGGAAGTCCTCGCCGCCCCAGAGTCCGAGACGCTGGGCGTAGGCGAGGTTATGGACCGTGGTCGCGCCGGTCGCGGAGACGTAGACGACGCGGGCGTTCGGCAGGGCGTGCTGGAGCCGCAGCCCCGCGCGGCCTTGCTGCGAGGCGGCCTGGTCGCCGCGTTCGCCCTTGCCGCCGACCGCGTTCTGCATGGCGTGGCTCTCGTCGAAAATGATCACTCCGTCGAAGTCCGAGCCCAACCATTCGACGATTTGCCGGACGCGCGAAAGGTTCTCGCCGCGCTCATCGGTGCGCAGGATGGCGTAGGTCGTAAATAGGACGCCTTCCGCCAATCGGATCGGCGTGCCCTGACGAAAGCGGGAGAGCGGCGTGACGAGCATGCTTCGCATAGACGACGCCGTCGATGGCGGCGGAGAACACGAGCCGGCCGCGCTTCTGCAGGCAAGCGAAGGCGTCGGTCCAAGCTGGATTGTCGGGTGCGAAGTTCGATCCGGTGATCGCGACGAGACGCCCACCTTCGGACAGCCGCGCCAGAGCAGAGGTGACATGGCGAAGCGCCGCGTCCGCCATGCGCCGATCGACATTCGCCATCGCCGAGAAAGGCGGGTTCATCAGAACCACGCTCGGCGCGATGGCGGCGTCGAGATGATCGTCGATCTGCGCCGCGTCGAAGCGGGTGACGGCGATGCTCGGGAACAGGTGATCGAGCAATGCCGCACGGGCCTCGGCCAGCTCGTTCAGGACCAGCGAGGCGCCGGCCAGTTCGGCGAGGATGGCGAGCAGTCCGGTGCCGGCCGAAGGCTCGAGCACCCGATCGGCGGGCGTGATGGCGGCGGCGGCGCACGCCGCGACCCCGAGCGGTATGGGCGTCGAGAATTGTTGGAGCGCCTGGCTCTCCTCGGAGCGGCGCGTGTGGGTGGGGAGGCGGCTCGCGATCTTCGCCAGCATCGGTAGCGCGGCGACCGGAGGCGCCGCTTTGCGGAAAAGCGCGTTGCCGTATTTGCGGAGGAACAGGACCGTGGCCGCCTCGCAGGCGTCATAAGCGGTCTTCCAATCCCAAGCGCCAGCCGCATCGGAGGCGCCGAAGGCAGACTCCATAGCCGCGCGCAGGATGCCGGCGTCGATGCGGCGTCCGCGTTCGAGATCGGGGAGAAGAAGCCACGCGGCCTGAGCAATGGCGGCGGACGCAGGCGCGAGCGATGGCACAGCCGAGCGGGCGGCCGCGGAGCTGGAAGGATTCGTCATGAAGGGGACCTCGGGAGAGCAGGAACGGGCCGAGCCGCTGGGCGCTCTCTCTCGACCCGACCGGCTCAAACCCGTCCCGGCCGGCCTCTCGCTCTCTTCACGCCGCCGCCCGCACGCGCCGGAATTGGATGCTCAGCGGCCACGTCGCTTGGCGCGCGAAGCTGCGAGGGTGCGCGCCAGCCAGCCGTTGGTGTCGGTCCAGGCGATCGTCTCGCGGGTCTCCAGGTCGAGCACATGGGCGCCGCCGCCGAAGGCGTTGACGCGCGGCCGCGAGCAGGAGTTCGCCCATTGGAAGCCCCAGCGGCCGGTAAGACCGAAAGCCTCGGCGCAGCGCTGGACGAAGAGGATCACCTGCTGGGGATCGCCGGTGACATCGTCGCGAATCCAGAGTGTGGTCGCGCCGTGCTCCGGCTCGATCGACAGGAGGAAGCGGTCGGGCGGCACCTCCTCATGAGCGGCGTCCTCCATGAAGGCTTGGTAGAGCTTGAGCGCGCGCGCTGCATTGTCGGGCGTGCCGACATCGAGCACGCACGAGAAGCGCGTGAAGAAATCAGCCATGATGGCCTCCAGAAATGGAAAAGCCCGGCGCATGGCCGGGCGTGTCGGAGAAAAGGTGAGCGGAGCGACTGACGCCGCCCCGCTCCTGGCCGTCACTCGGCGGCGATTACGGCCGGCTCATCCGCTTCGTCATCGCGGGCCTCTTCATCGTCGGAGAGAAAGGCGGGCAGCGTGCCGTTTGGGGCGGGATCACCGTCGATAGACTCCGTGGCCACGGCTTCCGGTGTGCGCAGCGGCTCGGGGAGCCAGCCGGTGCCGTCGAGCAGCCGTTCGGCTTCCTTCGCCATATCCGCCTTCTTCAGGTGGTCGATGAGCTGAGCGGATTGCTCGCCCTTCGCTTCGCGCACCGCCTCGCGGATGCGGGGTTTGGTGACGCGGCCGAGATAGCCGTCGACGGTCGGCCGCCAGCCAGCTTCCACCATGTCGAGCCCGACCGCGTGTGCGAGCCGGTCGGCCAGGACGAGACGCTGTTGGACGCCGTGAACCGAGACGCCAGGACCTCCGTAACGATCGCCCTTCTCGTAGAGCGCGTTGACGCCGAACGAGACGCAATGCGCAAGGAGCGCGCTGCGGCTGGTCTCATCGAGGACCGCGAGCCTGTCCCAAAGCGCAGCCTCATCTTTCGGCAGATCGGCCTTCCAGGCCTCGTGCCGTTCCGCGACCGCCTTGGTGGACGGACTGTCCTTCAGGTCTGCCGGCTCTACGGAGAAGAACACATGCCGCACAGACGCCTCGAGACAAGCGCCCGGCGCCGCGTGCTGGAAGGTGTCGAGGCAGAGCTTGTGTAGCAACGCCGTCATTGCGACATGCGGATTATTCGCCACGGCGTCCCGCAGCGCGAGCGTGCGATAGGCCGTCAGTTCTCTCATCAGCCGGTCGGGAAGCGGCTTGAGGGTATCGTCCTCGTCCTCCTCCGGTTCGGGCTGCCCACCGATCGTGATGATCGCGCGCTGGACCGCGGGTGAGGACGGTCCGCCGCCTTCTCCAGTGTCTCCGTCGCTTTCCGCCTCGCTGTCGGTATCAGCGGTGGCCGGCGCCTCGTCCTCCGGCCGGACATAACCACGATCAATGGACAGGCTCCCGTCAGATTCGATGCTGGCGAAGACTCCGGCGCGGCCGATCTCGGCCGGATCGTACCTGACCGGCCGACCCTCGAAAGCGGCGAGCGCCATCTCGATTTCGCCGAGGCGTGCGTCAACCTCGTCGGGCAGTTCGTCGGCGTTGTCACATTCGGCTTCGAGCTTGGCGTATTCGGCGTGCAGGGCATCGATCGTCGCCTGTTCCTCGGCGGTGAGGTCGGTCGGCGTGCCGTCGAGCTCGCGCAGATGATGGGTGTGGCCGAACGGGAAATCGACGTTCACCTCGATCCACTTCCAGCCCTCGGCGGCGATCTTCTCCGCCTCGGCCTTCAGCTTCTCGGCGACCAGGCCGTCGAGCAGGCCGACATTCTCCAGCCAGCCGCCATCGTCCTGCTGGAAGAGGTCGCGCATGACAATGCCGCCTGCCTGCTCATAGACGCCGAGGCCGACGAACAGGGCGCGTTTGTCGGAGGTGCGAACGGTGCGCTCCGTCAGCATGCGGCGGATCTGATACGGATCCTGGCTGTAGGAGCGTTGGAGTGTTTCCCAGACCTGCTCCTGGCGGGCGTGATCGTTCGTCACCGTGAACGCCATGAGCTGGTCGAGCGATATGCCGTCTTCAGCATAGACGTCGAGCAGCTTGGCCGACACCGCGGCGAGGCGCAGCCGCTGCTTCACCACGTTGACGCCGACGAAGAACGCCGCGGCAATATCCTCCTCGGACTGGCCCTTCTCACGCAAGGCCTGGAAGGCGCGGAACTGATCGAGCGGATGCAGCGGCGCGCGCTGAATGTTCTCAGCCAACGAGTCTTCCTCGGCGGAAATGTCGACGCTGGGATCGCGCACGACGCAGGGCACCGGCGCGGTCTTGGCGAGACGCTTCTGTTTGACGAGATGCTGCAGCGCCCGGTAGCGACGTCCGCCGGCCGGGACCTCGAACATGCCGGTCTCGGCGCCGTCGGCGTCGAGCACCGGCCGGACACTCAGGCTTTGCAGGAGCGTGCGCCGGGCGATGTCCTCGGCCAGCTCCTCGATCGAGACGCCGGCCTTCACGCGCCGGACGTTCGACTGGGACAGAACAAGCTTGTTGAAGGGAATGTCGCGCGACGACGACAGGGTGATCCTCTGAACAGTAGTGGCCATCGGGATGGTCTCCGCGACGGGCGCCGAAAGACTCTCTCTCGGCTTCCAACCCGTCACGAAGACCGGCGCAGCCCTCTTCCTCTCTCCCGGGACCTTCCCGCAGCGGGCGCTGCGCCAGCCACGGCGACCTGATCGCCTATGCTATCCTCATCGCGAAAGGTGATCGGATCGACGCATGCGAGGGAACGCGACACGCCACCAGCATTTCCTGCCGCGGGTGGAGCAGAAGCTCAATGCGCTCAATCCCGGCAGCACAAGCGAGAAATTCAGGATCTATTCGTTTTGGCTGGTTAATCGGCAGACGTACGAGATCGCCCTCGAAAATCCACGCGGCCATTCGATCGACGCGACGCTTTCTATGCTCGATCTGTTCAGCTTTGACGTGCCAGGGGGCAGCCGGCTCCGTGTGAATCTGGAGGAGCTGTTTCACAAGTACGAGGTGAATTTGGAATCCCACACAAGGGGTCTCCTGACAAAGATGGCGGTGCGCGATGCTGACATCAAGGCAGAGATCATCGACCTGTTCACGGCGAAGCTCCTCAATTTCATCCGCAATCCCTTCTGCATCGAAAAGGTACTGAACAGCTTCCCAGGCGTCGCATCCTACGAGCCCACCGATCCCGAGCTTTTGGCGACGTACCGTAGGATCGTCACCGGACGGAAGCCGCACCAAGCCCATCTTTGCGCCCAACTCGGCATATCCGACCAAACATACGTTGAATGGCTGCGCCTGCTGTTCGTCCTGCTGATGCACACCGGCAGCGATCGGCCGAATCTGTTCGAGGGGCTGATCAAGGGACTGATGGAAAACCGGACGACACAGGCTGCTGCCTTTGTGTGGGCGTATGACGACGACCACTGTCTGTTGTCGGACCGCGGCTTCAGCCAGCCGATTCCCGATCGTGTCCACATGGCGATGTCGTTCAATCTCTGCTCGGCCGCGTTTGTCGATTACATCTTTGCTGATGCCGCAACGCTCGTTCAGGGACGCGCGTCGCCTGATTTCGTGGCCAACGCGCTGGACGCGTGGAAGCAGCGCCCGCAGGCCACGATCAATGTAACGATGACTCGGAATAACCGTGACATGCTGGCCCGGTACAACAGGCGGGTCATCGAGCAATGCTACGAGCGGGTCTACTGCTCCGCGAAGACGGGCCTCGTTCTCGCGTAGACCCCACGAAGATCCGCGCAGGCCCGCATTACGCGGCTTGTTGTCCGGCCGCAGGCGACATGAGCTCTTCGCCCGCAAGAAAGCCGAGGAGAAAGTCGGCGGCCTTGCTCGCCTGCGAAGCCGCGCGGACGATGGCGCGGTTGTCCTCGCGCAACACATCCAGCCAGGAACCGATGTAATCTGCATGGCGCACGGTCGGCACGATTCCGAGCGAGGCGCAGCAGAAGTCGGCATTCATTTCCGCGACCAGCTCTTCGAACGCATACTTCTTGGATCCGAAGGAGCCGGAGAGGTCGCGGTTCAGCCGGTGCGGGGCGCCGCTGGCGTGACCGAGCTCATGCAGCGCCGTGCGGTGCCAGTTGATCGGCTCGAAATAGGCTTGCGGCGGCGGCACCTGCACATAGTCGTGCGCGGGGAGGTAGTAGGCGCGGCTGCCGCCGATGCGGAAGTCGATGCCCGTCGCCTTGATCAGCGCCTCGACCGTGGGCTCGATCAGGCCCGGCTCCGGTGGCGGGGCGGCGACCGCGAGATCTTCGGGCAGCCCTTCGCACTGCGCCAGGTTGAAGACGGTGAAGCGCTTCAGGAACGGGATCGCCTGCGCTTCCTCGCCGGTCTCGCGTGCCCGCTTCTTCTCGTCGTCGGGAACGAAGCGGTCGGCGTAGACGACGGTCGTGCCATGCTCGCCCTTGCGGACATTGCCGCCGAGGCCAAGCGCCTGGCGGAAGGTGACCCAGCCCTGGGCCGGGAAGCCGTGCTCGATCACCGACCCCCAGAGGATCAGCACGTTGATCCCCGAATAATTCCGGCCGGTGGCTGCGTTCTTCGGCATGGCGAGCGGCGCCTTCGCCACCGCGGTCCCCCAGGGCTGGACCCAGGGCACGCGGCCGGCCTCTAGCTCGCCGATGATCTTGGTGGTGATTTCGTCGTAGAGGTTCGTCCGGTCGGAGCCGGAACGGGCGCGAGCGATATGTCTGGACATCGCGGATCTCCGCGACGGGCGCCGGAAGCCTCTCTCCCAGCCTTCAACCCGTCACGGAAACCCCGTCCGCACTCTTCCACTCGGGGCGTTGCGGGGTGTCCCCGCAGAAGGGGTCGGCCGAGACGATTGGCTCGGCCGCAGGGGAAGGCCTTCCCATCAGATTTTCGTTTCTCGGGGTCCCCTATGTGGAGGCCATGGCGTTCGATGCCGCTTAGGGCCGCTTCGTTTAGAAAAATGCGTTGGAACGGGTATTGTATACCCTATACGGCGCTTTTTTGGCGACGAAAGGACGGTTCCGGCTTTTGTTCCTGAGAAGACTATATTGACAAATATGCGTCAGAATGGCTATTTACTGCCCACTTTGACACAGAATCACAGACTCACCATGCAGCCTCGCCAGCACAAAGCGGCTAGCTTCCTGTCGGCTCATCCGGTCTTCACCCGGGCGGAGTTTGCGGCGGCTTTCGGCCATCCGGCGGGCGCGGCCAATGTTACGAGCCTGCTGCGGCATCATCTGCGGGCTGGCAACATCAAGCGCGTCAGTCGCGAGGTGTTTGCCGCGGTGCCGGCCCACCTGGCGGCCGAGCGGATGGTGATCGACCGCTTCGCCGCGGCGAGCAAGCTGCGCTCCGATGGCGTCCTGGGGTTTCACTCCGCGCTTGAGCTGCATGGCATAGCCTACTCCGAGTTCAACGAAGTCCAGCTCGTTAGCGCCGGGCGAACCGAACGCGTGGACCTGCCGTTTGGCACTTGCCGCTTTGTCGCGCCGCCGAAGGCGTTGGCGGCGACCGGCAAGGCCGACTACCTGACCACGACCATGGATCGGCAGGGGGTGGCGGTCCGTGTAACCGCGGTCGAACGCACGGTCGTCGATGTCCTGCACCGGCCGGATATTGCCGGCGGCGCCGAGGAAGTCCTGAAGTCGCTGGACCTGGTGCGCTATCTCGATCCGGCGAAGGTCGCCGACTATGTCGAACTGCTGGACAACCGGTCGCTCGCCTCCGTTTCGGGCTGGTGGCTGGAGAAGCGGCGCGCCGCGCTCGGCGTCACCGATGACGTCCTGGCGCGCCTGCGGGCACGGCTTCCGCGATCGAAGCACTATGCGCTTGGCGCCGAACCTCGTCATGCCATGCTCGTCAAGCCGTGGCGTGTGCTTCTCCCGGCGCAAGCGGTCGACGCCGCCTTTGAAGGCGTCTGATGGTCGCGTCGCGAGAAACGCTTCAGGACATCGCGGCCGAGCGGCAGCTTCAGCTCGCGACGCTGGAGCGCGTGATCCGGCTGATCGACATTCT
>Ga0307373_10005410_pt1 | contig 20893 bp, 19 predicted proteins | sample OX2MG_FD_202534 | JGI IMG/M metagenome (GOLD analysis project Ga0307373, IMG submission 202534) | Soil microbial communities from Risofladan, Vaasa, Finland - OX-2 | ecosystem: Environmental > Terrestrial > Soil > Coastal area > Acid sulfate soil | place: Finland: Risofladan, Vaasa | collected...
TGACGTCGTCGTACTCGAGAACGGACTTGCGGATCTCGTAGTTGTGGTTCTCGACCTTCGACTGCGCCCGCTCGATGGACTTGCTGATCATCCCCGACTCGATGGGCGTCTCGTCGGTGAAGCCGACGCGCTCCATGATGCCCGTGAGGCGGTCGCCGCCGAAGAGGCGCATGAGCTCGTCGTCGAGCGCCACGTAGAAGCGCGTGCTCCCTGGGTCGCCCTGGCGGCCGGCGCGGCCGCGGAGTTGGTTGTCGATGCGCCGCGACTCATGGCGCTCGGTGCCGATGATCGCCAAACCACCGGCGCCCGCCACGCCTTCGCCCAGCTTGATGTCGACGCCGCGGCCCGCCATGTTGGTGGCGATGGTCACCGCGCCGGGCTGGCCGGCGTCCTTGATGATCTCGGCTTCCTTCTCGTGGTACTTGGCATTCAGAACGCTGTGCGCGATGCCTTCGCGCGCCAGCATTCGCGAGAGACGCTCCGACTTCTCGATGGAGCGCGTGCCGACCAGCACGGGACGCCCCTTCTTGTGCTCCTCGACCACCTCGCCGATGACGGCGGTGAACTTCGCCTCCTCCGACTTGTAGACGATGTCGGCCATGTCCTTACGCGTGACGGGGCGGTTCGTGGGAATCATCAGCACGTCCAGGTGGTAGATGTCGCGGAACTCGCGCTCCTCGGTCTTGGCCGTGCCGGTCATGCCGGACAGCTTCTCGTAGAGGCGGAAGTAGTTCTGGAACGTGATGGTGGCGAGCGTCTGGTCCTCGCTGCGCACCTGGAGGCCTTCCTTGGCCTCGATGGCTTGGTGGATGCCGTCCGAGTAGCGGCGGCCGTACATGAGGCGGCCGGTGAACTCGTCGACGATCACCACCTCGCCGTCCTTGACGATGTACTGCTGGTCCTTGTGGAAGAGATGCCAGGCCTTGAGCGCGGCGTTGAGCTGGTGCGTCAGCTCGAGGTTGCGCTGATCGTAGAGGTTCTTGATGCCGAGCATGCGCTCGACCTTGGCAACGCCCTCCTCCGTGATGGGCACCGCGTGCGCCTTCTCGTCGACGGTGAAGTCTTGATCCTTCGTCAGGCGCGGCACGATCTGGGCGAACTTCGCGTAGAGCTCGGTGGCGTCGGGTCCCTGCCCGCTGATGATGAGCGGCGTGCGCGCCTCGTCGATGAGGATCGAGTCGACCTCGTCGACCACGGCATAGTGCAGATGGCGCTGCACCAGGTCCTCGACCTGCCACGCCATGTTGTCGCGCAGGTAGTCGAAGCCGACCTCGTTGTTGGTGACGTAGGTGATGTCGCTGGCGTACGCCTCGCGCCGCTGCGCCGAGTTGAGGTCGTGCTGGATCACCCCCACGCTTAGGCCCAGGAAGCGGTAGATCGGCCCCATCCACTCCGCGTCGCGCTTGGCCAGGTAGTCGTTGACGGTGACCACGTGGACGCCGCGCCCGGTGAGCGCGTTGAGGTAGACGGGGAGCGTTGCGACGAGGGTCTTGCCCTCGCCGGTCTTCATCTCCGCGACCTTCCCCTCGTGGAGCACCATGCCGCCGATGAGCTGGACGTCGAAGTGACGCATGCCCAGCGTGCGGCGGCCCGCCTCCCGCACGGCCGCGAAGGCCTCGGGGAGCACATCGTCGACGCGCTCGCCCTTGGTCAGCCGCTCCCGCAGGGCGGGCGTCTTGGCCGCGAGATCATCGTCGGAGAGGGCCTGCATCTCGGGCTCGAGAGCGTTGACGCGCTCGACCGCGCGGCGGAAGCGGGCGATCTCGCGCTCGTTGGAGTCGAAGAGGGTCTTCAGAAACGCCATGACCTGCCAGTGTTCGGCGCTCTTTTGGTCATGCCCCGCAAGACCGGGGAGAGGGGGTTTCCGGTTGCAGGATTTTCCTGCTGGCCGGGCGCGTCACTCGAGGTACGGGTCGATCAAGCCCAGGCTTCCGTCACGGCGCCGGTAGACCACGGCGAACTGCTCGGTCTCCGCGTTCACGAAGATGAAGAAATCGTGACCGAGGTCCTTCATCTCCTGGGCGGCGTCGCCGGGCGCCATCGGCCTCACGCCGAATCGCTTGCGGCGGGTGATCCGTCCCACCGCGGGGGGCGCGCTCTCCTCGGGTGCCCCGGCGGCGGCCGCCGCCCCCTCCGCGGCCTCGCGCCCCGCCCTGCTACGCTTCAGCAGCCGCTCCTTGTGGCGGGTGATCTGCGCGACGAGCTTGTCGACCACGGCGTCGACCGATGCGTACATGTCCGGGCTGCGATCGTTCGCCGCGAAAACCTCGCCTGGCACGGCCAAGCTCACGTCGACGATCTGCCAGCTGCGCTCGATGCTCATCGAGACCGCGGCATCGAGCACGCGATCGAAATAATGCTCGAGGTGACCGATCTTCTGCTCGGCATACGTTCGCATCGCCGGCGTGACCTTGACGTTCTTGCCCTTGACGACCACCTGCATGCAGCCACCTCGATTCGTCGCTCTGTGGGACCCCGTGCCGCGGGGGCGAAGTGTTCTCCGTGCCTCTACCCAAACCTGGGATGCCGAACGAGCGCCCGCTGTGCATCACCGTCGTCGTGGTCGCCGACGAGAACCCCGAGGCGCTGCGCGCCACGCTCGTAGCGCTCTTCGCCCTCGAGGACCCCGATCTCGAGTGCGTGGTCGTCGATCTCTCGCGCACCAAGCGCTGCGCCGACGTGGTCGCGGCGGCGGCGCTGCCCGTCGTCTATCGTCCCTTGCCGGGCTGGCGCGAGGTCTGCGAGGCGCGCAACATGGGGATGCTCCACGGCACCGGCGACGCCTACGCGCTGCTCACCGCCGGGGCGGAACCGGCTCCGTCGTGGGCCCCCGCCGTGCGCCGTCTCCTCGCCGACCGAGCCGTGGGCGCCGTGGCCTGCCGCGTCCTCGGGCACCGCTCCCGCTACGACGACGCCCTGGAGCCGGAGCTGGTGGGCGCCTTCCGCGCATCGGGGGCGCGGGTGGACAACTTCTCGTCACCCGTGAGCACCCGCCGCGTCCTGCACGCCAGCGAGGAGGCCTTCGTCGTCAGACGCGACGCCGTGCTGGCCGTGGGACGCTTCGATCCCGCCTACGGCTCGCCGGCGGACTTTCACGTGGCCGACTACTGCGCCCGCCTAGCTCAGCGCGATTTCGCCACCGTCTTCGACGCCGCGGCGACGGTGGTCTTCGGGGCGGGTCACGCCCCCGCTCGCGACGCCTCGCGGCGCGCGGAGTTCGTGCGCGCGCGCAATCACGCGTACTTCCTGGTGAAGAACCTCGGCCCTCGCCCGACCTTTCTGGTCTGGTTCCTCACCGGTGGAGGCCTCGCGGCCAAAGTCGTCGGCGCCTTCTCGGCGGTGGTGATCGCCGGCCCCGTCTACCGCAACCGCATCGGGCGCATCCTGGTGGGCGGGGCCTCCGGCGAGGGAGGCACCTGGCCGCAGCGCCGCTAGCCTTTACCGGACGCCGGCGATGTCTTGGCCGACGACCACCGTGACGGCGGGGGCCGTCGCGTCCGCCGAGCTCGCGAGCGCGATCGTTGCCGTCGAGACGGCGAGAGCCTGACGGACGGCCTCGGCCCCAGCCTGGTTGGCGGCGTCGGCTCGGATGAGCGTGCTCGCGTAGTCCGAGCGATCGGCGTTGCCGATCGCGTCGATGACGAAGCCCTTCGCCTTCAGGCGGTCGGCGACGGTCTGGGCCATGCCGGCCTGCGCCGTGCCGTTCTCCACGTCCACATGCACGGAACCGGGGGCGACGTTCGCCGCAAGCGCCGGGTTGGGGGTGGGCGGCGCGGCCAGCGGCCCCGTGAGGTACTTGGCAACCATCCGATCGATGCCGGCGGGGTCGGGCTCGAGCGCGTTCTCTCCGTCGGGCTCGTCGACGGCGTCGAGGTAGGGAAGCTGGGCCGTCTTGATGCCGGCCAGGTTGACGTCGCGGAAGGCGAACGCCAAGCTGCGCATCTCGTCGAACGTGAGGTTGGTCTGGACGTTGCGCCGCGCGACGTCGATCAGCTGCACGATGTGCGTCAGGTCGTTGAACTTGTCGTTCTTCAGCTTGGCGATGACGGCCCGCACCACTTGCTGCTGACGCTGGATGCGGCCGATGTCGCCCAGGGCGTCGTGGCGGAAGCGGCTGTAGCCCACCGCCTGCTGACCGTCGAGGTGCTGACACCCCTTCTTCAGGTGGATGTGCAGGTGCCCCCAGTTGTCGTCGTAGTTCATGGTCTCGTCCACGCACACGTCGATGCCGCCGATCGCGTCCACCAATTCCTTGGTGGCGTTGATCTTCAAGACGACGTAGCGGTCGAACGAGGGCAATCCGAGGAACCTTGCGATCACCGCCTCCGACTCCTTGACGCCTCCGTCGGCGAACGCGGCGTTGATCTTCCCGTGGTAGCCGCCGGGGAGACGGAGCCACATGTCGCGTGGCACGGAGATCACACTGACCACGTGCGAGGGGAAGTCGAGCGCCACCGCCATGATGGTGTCGGAGCGGTCGTTCTTGGTGTAGAGCTGATCGGTGTCGGTCCAGTTGTCGTCGGTTCCCAGCACCAGCAGGTAGATGCGCGACTTGCCGAAGAGCGATTCCGGCGAGGGAATGAAGACGCGCGTCACGGCATCCGTGATCGCGCGATGGTTGAAGACGAGGAATCCCGCGAGCGCGGCGACCAGCACCACGATGGCGGGAAGCAGACTCCTGAGCTTGGGAGGCGACGTACGGGCGCGCCGGGGTGCGGGGGGCTCGAGATGCTTACCCATCTGCTTGTCCACGCCGCCGAAGATCGTGGCACACGGCTACGTCCCGCCGAAGCGCCTCTGGCGGCCTTGAAACTCGACGATGGCCTGAGCGAACGTCTCCGCCGTGAACGCCGGCCAATAGGTCGGCGTCACCCACAGCTCCGTGTAGGCGACCTGGTAGAGCAGGAAGTTGGAGAGCCGCATCTCCCCGCCCGGGCGGATGAGCAGATCCGGGTCCGGGAAATCGGCGGTGAAGAGATACGAGGCGAGCGTCGAGTCGTCGATCGTCTCCGGATCCTGCTTGCCGCTGCGCACGTCGCGCGCCAGCGCGCGGGCGGCGTGGAGCAGCTCGGCGCGCGCGCTGTAGTTGACCGCGAGATTGAGCACCACGTCGCCGTTCGCGGCCGTGCGCGCCATCAACTCGTCCAGCGCCTCCACGCAGGCGGTCGGCAAGGCCCGATAGTCGCCGATGACGTTGACGCGAACGCCGTTGCGCTGCAGCTCGGCCAGCTCGTGGCGTGCGAAGAAGACGCACAGCTCCATCAGCAGCGAGATCTCGCGCGGATCGCGCTTCCAGTTCTCGGTGGAGAAGCCGTAGACGGTGAGGATCGGGATGCCCCAATCCTTGCAGAAGCGCGTCGCCTCGCGCAGCGAGGCGATGCCCCGGCGGTGCCCCTCCGCGGCCGGCAAGTGGCGCTCGCGCGCCCAGCGGCGATTGCCGTCCATGATGATGGCGACGTGGCGCGGCATGCGATCCCGGTCGATCGCGTCAAAGGCGGTTCGGGGTTCGGAGGCGCGGTTCGAGCGCGGCAAGAGCCTCATGTGGTGGCCAGCCCCGGCAAGCCGGAGGGGGCGCGGCGGCTCTTGGCGGCTCCGCGCTGAACGTCGCGCACGACCGCCTCGAGGACGTCGACGTACGCGAGAAAGCGCTGGCGCCCCGTGCGCGTGATCTTGCAGATCGTGGTGGGCCTCCCGTTGGCGGCGTGGCGCTCGAGCGAGACGATCTTCATCTCGGAGAGCGCCTGGAGGTGACGGCTCAGGTTGCCGTCGGTGAGGTCGCAGGCGCGCTGGAGCTCGGAGAAGCTCATGCCGTCCGGATGGGCGATCAGGCACGTGCAGACGGCGAGCCGTCCCCGCTCGTGGAAGATGCGTTCGAGCCCGCTGTAGGCGAAGCGACCCTCCCCACTCACTCCGCTACGCTCCGTTCGCGAAGTGCCCCGAATGGGGTATGGGGACCCCTGTGCTTCAAAGGTTCCGGCGCACTCGCGCCGGGTTGCACCGCGCCGGTCATCACGTTGCTCATCGCGCGTGCTCCCCGGCGTGCTCGTGGGCCAGCATCCACCCGATCCAAAGCATGCCCAGACCGAATCCGGCCGGCATCACCCACCAGGAGAGCGCCGCCGCGTGCGCGGGCCAGAGCAGGAGCACGCTGCCGGCCGCCATGTAGCAGAGCGCCGCTGCCATCATGCCGCGCGGGATCATGCCCCGCGACGCGAAGAGCCCCGTGCCGTACGCCGAGAACCAAAGGCCGGGGAGCAGGTCCTCGCGCCCCACTTCGGTCAGCGCCAAGGTCAAGACGGCGGAGAGCGCCATGGCGGGCAAGATCGTCGCCCCGGCCGTGCGCGTCTGACGCCGTTCCCCGGCGTCGGCGATCCGCCAGTACCACATGGCGAGCGCGCCGTAGTTGATCGCCAAGCCAACCGCGAGACAACCGAGCCAAATCTCCAGGTAGAGCCGCACCTGCTCGGGCGTGGAGGGGTGAGGCACCAAGAAGCCCTGAACCGCGCCAGCGGTCAGGGCCGCGACGCCGCTGAGCGCGGCGGCTCCTCCCGAGTATCCGTGAAAGCGCTGACACCCCGCGAGGCGTTCGCGGACCTCCTCGAGGTCCGAGAGTGCGCGTGCGATCTCCATACCTGCAACTTTATACCGCAAAGTATGCGCCCACCGCAAGGGCCAATCTCCTCGGCGAGGGCGGACCCGAGAGCGTGACGGGCTTCAGCGGTAGTTGACGAACTGGAGCGGCAGCTCGTAATCGAGGTCTTTCATCAGCGCGATGACCTTCTGGAGCTCGTCCTTGTCCTTGCTCGAGACGCGGATCTGCTCGTCCTGGATCTGCGCGTTGACCTTGAGCTTGGAAGCCTTGATCTTCTCGACCAACGGCTTGGCCTTGTCCTTCGGTATCCCTTGCTTCACCGTGACGACCTGGCGCAAGGTTCCGCCGCTGGCCGTCTCGACCTTGCCGTAGTCGAAGGCCTTGAGCGAGATGCCGCGCTTGACGGCCTTGCTCTGCACGATGTCGATCACGTTCTTGAGCTTCAGCTCGTCGTCGGCGACGATCGTGATCTGCGTGCCCTTGCGCTCCACCGAACTCTTGGAGTTCTTGAAGTCGAAGCGGCTCGCGATCTCCTTCTCAACCTGGTTGATCGCGTTGTCGAGCTCCTGCTCGTCGATCTTCGAGACGATGTCGAATGAATAATCAGCCATAAGTCCTTGTCGGGCGTCAGTTTGCGCTGCCGGTTGGGAAGATGCGCTCGACGACGTCGCCGGTGCGGCCGAGCGCCCCGAGGTCCCGGCCGTTCTCCTTGACGTCGACGCCGCCCGCGTTTCCGAGACGGACGCTGATGGACCGCCCTTGATACGTGCGGACGGTGCTGGCCGCGAAGGTCCCTTCCGTCGCGACCTTGCCGTCCACCACCACCCGCACCCAGGAAGGCGCGGTCCACGCGAGGGTCACGCTCTCCACGCCCGGCGGAAGCGGCAGCGGCGAGGGTCCCGGCGACGAGGCTTGCGCCACGGGCGTCGACGCTTCCGCCGGCGATGCCGGGGCCGCCGGCGTCGGCAGCGGCGAGGACGCGGGGGCCGGCGAGCCCGATGCGGGTGCGGCGGCCTTGCCCCCGCCGGGAGACTCGAGCTGCCAGAAGCTATAGCCGACGATGCCCAGGAGCGCCACTGCGACGATGGCCCCGAGCCAGACCCAAACCGAGGGGCCCGAGCGAGCCGCGGCCGAAGCCGTCTCCGCCGCCACCGGCACGTGAGAGGGGTGAATCCCCGTCAGATCGTTGAACTGGGCCACAGACCCTTCGGGATCGAGACCGAGGAAGCGCGCATACGTTCGAAGAAAGCCGCGAACGTACACCGCTGCCCCGATCGAGGGCCAGTCCTCTTCCTCGATGGCTTGCAGGTAGATCGAACGGATGTGGATACGCTCGGCGGCCTCCGAGAGCGTAACGCCTCGCGCCTCGCGGGCGGCGCGAAATTGCTCCCCGAGTGATGGCAACGGCGCGTTCCTTTCCGGGCGCGGAAGTTAGCGACGATTTTATCGGCGAGAAGCGAGAATCCTGTCATGTCCAAACGTGAGCGAGTCGTCGCGGCGATGAGCGGCGGCGTCGACTCCGCCGTCGCGGCCGCGCTGTTGGTCGAGGCCGGCTACGAGGTGATTGGTGTCACCATGCGTCTCTACGAGCAGACGCGCGGGGAGCGCCGCGCCAAGAGTTGTTGCGGCGTCGACGATTTCGACGACGCGCGCCGGAGCGCCGCGGCGATCGGGATCAAGCACTACGTCGTGGACTTCGAGGAGGCGTTCCGCCGCGACGTCGTCGAGCGCTTCGCCGACGAGTACCTGCGCGGACGGACGCCCAATCCATGCGTCCTGTGCAACAACCACCTCAAGCTCGGCACGCTTTGGCGCTACGCTCGCCACCTCGGCGCCTCCAAGGTGGCGACGGGGCATTACGCCCGCCTCGAGCAAGCGGCCGATGGGCCGCATCTCTACCGCGCGCTCGATCGGCACAAGGACCAGGCTTACGCCCTGGCCCAGCTCGACCGCGAGCAGCTGGCCTCCCTCATGCTCCCCCTGGGGGGCCACGAGAAGGCCCGCACGCGCGAGCTGGCTAGCCTCTTTGCCTTGCCCGTGCATGACAAAGCCGAATCCCAGGACATCTGCTTCGTCGAAGGCGGCGACTACCGCGACGTGGTGCGCGAGCTGCGCCCGGGCGCCGACGATCCGGGGGCGATCGTGACCTCCGACGGGCGCCCGTTGGGGGGCCATGACGGCATCCTCTCCTACACGGTCGGCCAGCGGCGCCGCCTTCCGGCCAACGCCGGGGGCGACGGTCCCTGGTATGTCACGCGCATCGACCCCGCGACCAACACCATCGTCGTGGGTCGCGAGGACGAGCTCGCGGCATTCGGGCTCGAGGCCGACGAGGTCAACCTGATCCGCCCGCTCCCCGCCCGGGTGCTGGCGATGCCGCGCTATCGGGCCCGCATGGCCTCCGCCGCCGCGAGCCTAGAGAACGGCCGCTTACTGCTGCGCTTCGACGAGCCCCAGCGCGCGCTCACGCCCGGCCAGCTCGTGGCGCTCTTCGCCGAAGACGGCGAGGAGGTGGTGGGCGCGGCCACGATCGTCCGCGCGATATGAGGGAGGCCCTGCGCGCTCAGAGGAGGCGCAGTCCCGGTCGCCTCTGCCCCACTCCGCGCCGCACCACGTCCTCCAAGGCGACCAGGGCCGCGGCGGCGGGCTGCTCCAGCGGCCGCTCCGCCGACCATCCCAGACCCACCACGCGCGAGGGGGCGTCGGCCACGCGCCGGACGGCGAACCCCGCGGGCGCCCCGTCGACCACGCCCGCCGCGGGCAACAGCGTCACGCCGCGCACCGCGGCCATCGCCTCGTCCACCAGGCGGATCGTCTCGTACTCATAGACGACGCGCGGGCGAAAGCCGGCGCGCTCGCACGCCGCCTCGATGACGCCCCGCAGCGCGTTCTCGCTCCCCGGTAGCAGCCAGGGCCGGTTGGCGAGCTCGGCCAGGCGCATCTCGCCCCGCGCGACGCGCTCTCCGGGGACGACGGCGACCAGCTCCTCCACAAAGAGCGCCTTCGTGCGCACGCTGCGAACCGACGCCGGCAGGTTGATGAGGGCCACGTCCAAGCGCCCTGCCGCGAGATCGTGCTCGAGCGTCCCGGTTGCCCCCTCGGTGAGGGTCAGCGCGACGCCGGGATGAACCGCCGCCATGCGGTCGAGGAAGGCCTTGGTCACCAGCGCCACCAGCGTGCCGATGAGGCCGACGCGCGCCGCGCCGATGCGCCCCGCAGCCAGCGCCTCGACTTCCCGGGTCCCGGCTTGGATGCGGTCCTCCACGTCGCGGGCCGTCTGCAGAAGGGCCGTGCCCGCCGGGGTGAGCTCGACGCCGTGCGCCGCCCGCCGCAGCAGCTGGGCTCCCAGCTCGCGCTCCAAGGCCGCCACTTGCGCGCTCAGGTTGGACTGGCTTGCCTCCAGCACCGCCGCGGCTTTGGCAAAGCCCCCGGCCTCGCAGACGGCGCGGAAGTAGCGCAACTGCCGCAGTTCCACGGCACCAGATGTATCGCGCCTCGCAAGCGAACCCCTGCGCCGAGCGACCGATCAGAGCGCCGCGAGGAACTCCTCCCACGGCGTGCAGGGTAGCGTCTCGGTGGTCGAGTGGCCATAGCCGCGGATGATCATCGCGGCTCGCTCCACCTGCTTGACGTCGTCGCTCTCGACGAGGTCGATCACGTCGAACCGTCCGAGCGTCGCGTAGCTCTGCTTCCACGTAACGCCGGGGCACCGGCGCTTGATCTCCGCGGAGACGCGCTCGGCAATCGCCTTGAACTCCGCGGGATCCGTGAACGCCCGCGGCGAGAATCGGCTGAGGATCGCGTAGGTCGCCATCTGCTGCTCCCTCCTATCGGTTGGTGCAACAGCGTTCGACCTCGCCGGGTCGAGCCCGGCCGTGCGTGCGGTCGCTACGTCGCGGCCGTGGCCAGAGGCATCTCCCGGCGCGCGTTCCAGTACGTGTCGCGAATGACCGGGTTGAATCCGGCATCGCGGATCACGCGCTCGAGCTCCGCCCGCGTCGCCTCGTTGGTCGATCCCGCCAGCTTCACCACCCGCTCCTCCAGGATGGTGCCGCCCATGTCGTCGCAGCCGTAGAACAGGGCGAGCTGCCCCATCTTCAGGCCCGGCGTGAGCCACGACGCTTGCAGGTGCGGCACGTTGTCGAGATAGAGCCGCGAGATGGCCAGCACCCTCAGGTACTCGTAGCCGCTGGCCTCGGTGCCGCGCAGATACGTCTTGTGGGGCACGTAGTACCACGGAATGAAGGCCGTGAAGCCGCCCGGGTTCTCGTCCTGCAGCGCGCGGATCACGTCGAGGTGCATGATGCGCTCCTCCTTGGTCTCCACGCTGCCGAACATCATGGTCGCCGTGGTCGGCATGCCCAAGCGCTGGGCCTTGCGCATGACGTCGATCCAGCCCTCGGGGGCCACCTTGCGCGCGCTGATGCGCTTGCGCACGCGATCCACCAAGATCTCCGCGCCCGCGCCGGGCAAGGACTTGAGGCCCGCCTCCTTGAGCGCGGCCAGGATCGCCTCGACGCTCTTCCCCTCGACCTTGGCCAGGCCCAGGACCTCGGAGACGGAGAGCGAGTGGATGTCGACGCCGGGATACCGCGCGGCGACCTTGCGGAAGAGCTCCGTGAACCATGCGAGCGGGAGCTCGGGATTGACGCCGCCCTGGATCATGATCTGGGTGGCGCCTTGGTCCGCCGCCCAGCCGACGTGCTCCAGCACCTCGTCGTGCGACATCGTGTAGCCTTCCTTCGACCCCTCGTGCCGGAAGAAGGCGCAGAAGGTGCAGTGCACGTTGCAGACGTTCGTGTAGTTGATCGTGGTGTCGATCACGTACGTCACGTCGTTGCCGGGATGCATCTGCGTGCGCCGGTGGTAGGCGGCGGCTCCCAACTCGTGGATCGGCGCCTCCATGAAGAGGCGGACGCCCTCCTCGTACGAGAGCCGGCCTCCGGCGGCGGCGCGGTCGAGCGCGTCAGCGAGCGACACGGAGATCCTCCGGGGTCACGGCAGGCACGGCGTCGAGCATGCCGGCCTCGCCCAGCTCATCGTAGAAGCGGGCCAAGCCGCGCTGCGCGCGCTCGTCGAAGTGGAACTTCAGCGTGTCGTAGTAGACCTGGTAGAAGCCGGGTCCGCGGGGCTGCTGCTGCTCGGCGGCCGCGATCACGTCGTCCTTGTGGGTGAGCCCCCACGCCAACGACTTGCGCAGCGCCTCCACGCAGGCGGCCACGTCTTCCCGCCGCTGCTCCAGCGCGTCGCGGCGCACGGCCCAGACGGCGTAGACCATCTCCTCGCCCGTCCACTCATTCCAGAGCGTTCCCAGGTCGTAGACGTCGGAGGCCCGCGCCTCCTCGCGCGCGTCGATCGCGCGGTCCCCGATCACCAGCGCCGGGACGTCCTCGTTGAGGAACGCGGTCAGCGGATCGTCGTGCTCCACGAACACCGGCTCCACGCCGTAGCGCCGCCGCAGCAGGAGCCCCAGCAATGCCCGGCCGCTGGCGCTCTCCTTGGTGACGTGAACGGGACGCCCGGCCAGCAGCGCCGGCGGAACGTCGGAGAGGAGCACGACCGAGAGCACCTGCGTGCGCGCCGCGATGCAGATGTCGGGCAAGAGGGCCAACTGGTCGTCGTGCTGCGCGTAGAAGAACGAGCTGACGGGCGAGAGATCCAGCTCGCCCGCGAGCAGCTTGCGGTTGAGCTCGGCTGGAACCGCCGCCTCCAGGCGCCCCGGATAGAGCACCGCGTCGCGGTCGAATGCCGTGTAGATCGGCAGGTCGTTCGTGTAGACGATGCGCCCGCTGCGCAGTGCGCGCGGCTTCTGCGCCAGCAGCGCACGCGCCGCCTCGAGGGCCCTGCCCACCGGATAGGCGCCGTTGCCCCACCACTGCGGGGCGGGCTCGGCCGCGATGCGCCGTCCCTTGACGTCGACGGGGTATTCCACGGGCGGCTCCCAGTCCACGGCGAACTCGTCGTAGGTCGTGTTGCGGCGCACGGGCGTGAAACCGGCCTCCTCGATGAGCGTGCGGAAGACCTTGGCGTCGACGTACTGCCCCGACTCCGTGCCGGCCGCATGGTAGATGCGCTCCTCGTCGGACTCGCCGTGCGTGCCGTCCATGTCGTCGGCACCGAAGTGGAGCGCCAGCTGGCAGACCTTGAGCCCCTGGATCATCCAGTAGGCCTTGATGTGGTCGAAATTGTGGAGCATCAGGCGGGCCACGGCGAACATGCGCAAATCGTCCAGGCCCGTGGTCCGGCCGCAGTAGTCGAGCTTGTTGCCGTCGGGATGGAACGCCAACGGGATGAACGCGTTGTAGCCCGGCGAGCGATCCTGCGACTCGCGCAGGGCGATCAAATGCTCCAACCGCTCCTCGAGCGTCTCGATGGTGCCGTAGAGCATCGTGGCGTTCGAGGAGACGCCGCTGCGGTGCAGGATCTCGTGGATCTCCAGCCAGCCGTCGCCGTCGATCTTTCCGGGGCAGACTTCGCGCCGGAAGCGCTCGCTGAAGACCTCAGCCCCTCCGCCGTTGACGTTGTCGAGACCGGCGTCGGCGAGCGCCTTCACGGTCTCCTCGCGGGAGAGCCGGTGGCGCCGCGCCAGGTACTCGATCTCCGCGGCTGTGAAGAACGAGAGCTGAGCGTGAGGCAGGCGCCGCTTGAACTCCTGCATGAGCGGAACCCAGAAGTCCAGCGAGAGCTGCTTGGGATCATGGCCGCCCACGATGTGGATCTGGTTGAAGTTGATGCCGGTCTCGACGGCCTTCTCCAAGATCTGCTCGACCGGCATGCGCACCTTGTCCTTGCTCCGCTCGCCCACGGCGAACGAGCAGAACTTGCAGTCCGCGTAGCAGACGTTGGTCGTGTTCATGTAGCGGTTGTGGACGTAAAAGACCTGGTCGCCGCTCTTGCGCCGCTTCTGCTTGGTGGCGATGCGCCCCAGATTATGAACGTCGCGCGTGCGGAAGAGGACGAGCCCGTCCTCGAGCGAGAGCGGAACGCCCCCGTCGATCTTCGCCTCGATGTCGCGCAGCGCTGGATCCATCAGTGTAGCCACGGAACCTCCTCGGAAACCTGCCCCAGGTTCGAGGAACGCCGTGGGGCTTCCCGCCCGCGCGGCACGCCGGGCCGGAAGCGGTGCGAAAATCGATTTCGCGGCGAGGCCGCCCGCCTAGAAGAGGGTCTGCTCCTGCCTGGGCTCCAGCAAGGGGCGGAGCTGCTCCAGCTCGCCCAAACCGATCTGGATCTTGCGCGGCTTGGTGCCCTCGTGGGGCCCCACTACCTTGAAGTCCTCGAGCTGCTTCATCAGGCGGACGGCTCGCGGGTGGCCTATCGAGAACTGCGACTGGAGCTGCGCCGTCGAGGCGTAGCTCGTCTCGATGATGAACTTCGCCGCCTCGTAGCAGAGCGGGTCGATCTGCTTCCCCCCGCTCCTCTCGTCGGCGTCGTCCAACGGCGTGACCTCGACGTCCAGCAGGTTCTCGGGGCGCGCCTGCGCGGCCCAGAACTCCACCAGGCGCGCCACCTCGTTGTTGGTGACCAGCGCCCCTTGGCAGCGGACGGGCTTGGGGGCGTCGATGGGGAGGAAGAGCATGTCGCCGCGCCCCAGCAGGCGCTCGGCCCCCGCCATGTCGAGGATCGTGCGCGAGTCCACCTGCGAGCTCACCGCGAAGGCGATGCGGCTGGGGATGTTGGCCTTGATGATGCCGGTGATCACGTCGACGGAGGGGCGCTGCGTGGCCACCACCAGGTGGATGCCCGTGGCGCGGGCGAGCTGCGCCAGTCGGCAGATCGTCGTCTCGACCTTCGCCGGGGCCACCAGCATCAGGTCGGCCAGCTCGTCGATCACCACCACCACGTACGGCAGGCGCTCGTCGGGATACTTGGCGTTGTACTCCTCGATCTTGCGCACGCCGGCCTTGGCGAAGCGCTCGTACCGCTGGTCCATCTCCTTGGTCATCTCGAAGAGCGCACCGGCGGCCATGCGGGCGTCGGTGATAACCTCCTTGACCAAGTGCGGGATCCCGTTGTACATCGTCAGCTCGACGCGCTTGGGATCGATGAAGAGCATCTGCACCTGGTCGGGCGTGGCGCAGACCAGCAGCGAGGCGATGATGCAGTTGAGGCAGACCGACTTGCCCGAGCCCGTGGCCCCGGCCACGAGCAGGTGCGGCATTTTGCCGAGGTCGGCGAAGATCGGCCGGCCGGTGATGTCCTTGCCGAGCGCCATCGAGAGCGGCGGAATCTGCCCGCGCTGCGGCAGCGCCTCGAGGATCTCGCGGACGGCCACCACGGAGACGTTGGCGTTGGGCACCTCGATGCCCACGGCGCTCTTGCCTGGAATGGGGGCCTCGATGCGCACGGCGGGCGAGGCCAGCGCCAGGGCGAGGTCGTCCGCCAACGAGGAGATGCGCGAGATCTTCACGCCGCGGTCGGGCTTGAGCTCGTAGCGGGTGATTGAGGGTCCGCGCTCGATGTGCACGACCTTCGCGCCCACGCCGAACGAGGCCAGCGTGTCCTCCAACAGGTGGGCGCGGTTCGACTCGTCGGCGACGCGCACGTCGGGACGGTCGAAGAGCGCGAGATCGGGGAGACGGTAGACGCGCTCGCCCACCACCCGCTCCGGCGGCTCCTGCGGCGCGCTCCGCGCGACGGGCGCCGCGGCGAGCGGCGCAACCACGGCGAGCGGCGCCGGCGCCGCTTCGGCATCGTCGTCCTCGAGCTCCTCGAGGTCCTTGATCTCTTCGATCTCTTCGAGCTCCTCGTCGCCGGCCGCGGGGGCGGTGACGCTCGCCGCGCTTCGCCCCGCCGCCGGCACGATGGCGGGGATGTCTCGGCGGCCGCCGCGCACCTTGTACCTCGGCGCGCGCGCCGGGAGACGCGGCATCAGGCGCGCCGCCGTCCGCGCGGCGGCGATCCCCCAACTCGCCAGCAGGCCGATCACGCGCTTGAGCGAGACGCCGGTGATCCACACGGCGACGGCGAGCGCGGCCAGCGCGATGAAGATGAGGCGCCCCACGTCGCCGACCACCGCGGCCAGCGCGCCGGAGAGCGCGGAACCCGCCGCTCCGCCCGCGGGGCCGAGCGCGGCGAGCCCCAGCAAGAAGAAGGCGCAGGCCGCCGCCCAGAGCGTGCGGATCATCTGCGGAACGCTGATCTCGAGAAAGACGATCCCCGCGAGGATGGCGATCAAGGCAGGGAAGCCCACCGCGGCGCGCCCGAAGAGCGTGCCGACGCCCCAGCCGATCCAGCCCCCGAGCGCGCCCGCGTGCTGCGGCGCCACCACCGTCACGGCGAGCAGGGCCGCCAAGCCCAGCAGGACGATACCGAGGATCTCGTAGTTGAGACGGGATGCCGCCGCTCGACGCTTCACGCGGGCCATGTGCGCGTTGGCTTCGCGTCGCCGGTGGGATACTCCTCACCGATAGCGCTGTTCGCCGCCGCCGATGAGCGGGCGGAACGGCGGCGCGGGGCCCCGAAGACGTGCGCCATGAAGCCTCTGCGAGCGGTCTGCGTTTCGACGATCGCGGCTGCGCTGTGCTGCGGCGCGGCCGGCGCGTGGGGCTTGCGTGGTCACGAGCTGATCTCCGGGATCGCCGCCGCGCACGTTCCCGCCAACGTGCCGGCGTTCGTCCGCACGCCGCAGGCGGCGGCCGAGATCGCGCTCCTCGCCACCGAGCCCGACCTGATCAAGGGGCGGGACGACGCCGCGCTGACGGCCCAGACCTCGCCGGACCACTATCTCGACGTGAGCGACGACGGGAGCGTGGCCGGCATCCCGCTCGGCGCGCTCCCGCCGACCCGCCCGCGGTACGTCGCGGCACTCGAGCGCCGCGGCGTCGACCCGTACAAGATGGGGTTCCTCCCCTATGCCATCCTCGAGGGCTACGAGCGGGTCGAGAAGGACTTCGCCCTCTACCGCGCCTTTCGCGCCACGGGTCGGAACCAGATGCTGGCGCTGCGCCGCCGCATCCTGATCCAGGATCTCGGCGAGTTCAGCCATTTCGTCGGCGACGGCTCGCAGCCGCTCCACGTGACCGTTCACTACGACGACGGGGGCGCCCACGCGACGTTCGAGAACGGTGTGGTGGAGCGCTACGTGACCCGGGCCGAGGTGAGCCGCGACCTCCGTCCCGCGCGTCTGCTGCCCGCCGACCCGCTCGGCGCCATCGAGCGCTACCTCGGAAAGACGCACGCCGCCTATCCCAAAGTGTACGCGCTCTACCGCAACGGCCGCTTCGGTCCCGGCGCCGGCCCGCTCGCAGCCGCCGAGCTGGCGCGCGCCGCCGACTTCCTCGACGACTTGGTCGAGACCGCATGGGTACGCAGCGAGAGCGAGTCGGTGGGGTATCCCGCCGTGCGCGTGCGCGACCTCGAGACCCATGCGGTGCCCGCGAGCGCCTTCCACGACTAACGCACACCCCTAACGCCACGCCAGACGAGAGAAAGGTCCACGTTCAACCATGTCAACGAAGCCGACGATCGCCGTTCTCGAAGGCGACGAGACCGGGCAGGAGCTCCTCGAGGAGTCGCTGCGTGTCCTCGATCCCAGCGTCACCGGCGTCGAGGTGGAGCTCCGGCGCTTCGACCTCTCGCTGGCCGCCCGCCGCGCCACCCAGAACGCCGTGGTCCACGAGGCCGCGTCCGCCATGAAGTCCTGCGGATTCGGACTCAAGGCCGCCACGATCACGCCCGAAATCAAGAACGACGTCGGCTCCCCCAACGCCATCCTCCGCCAGGAGATCGACGGGACCGTCATCCTGCGCACCGGCAGGCGCATTCCTGGCGTGCGCCCCGTCGCCGGGATCCATGCGCCGATCTCGGTGGTTCGCATGGCGGTGGGCGACGCCTACGGCGCCAAGGAGTGGCGCGAAGGGGAGGGCCTCGACGAGCTGGCCTTTCGCACGGAGGTCATCTCGCGCAGAGTCTGCCGGCTGGTCTCCGAGTTCGCGTTCTTCCATGCGCGGCGCACCGGAGCGCGCGTCTTCGGCGGGCCGAAGTACACGGTCTCGCCCGTCTACGAAGGCATGCTCAAGGAGGAGATGGACGCCGCCGCCGCGCGCTATCCCGACGTCAAGTACGAGCCGCAGCTGATCGACGCGACCTACGCGCTGCTGATCTCCTCGTCGGGCGACTCGCTGGCCATCCCGTCGCTCAATCGTGACGGCGACTGTCTCTCGGATCTCGTGATGCAGCTCTTCGGCTCGATCGCCGGCGCGGAGTCGCTGCTGCTCTCGTTCGACGCCGACCTCAAGCCGCGCGTGGTGATGGCGGAGGCGCCGCACGGAACGGCGCCGCGTCTCTTCGGCAAGAACGTCGCCAACCCGATGGCCATGATCTTGGCGGTGGCGGCCCTGTTCTCGTATCTGGACGTCCCGGGCTCGGCGAAGGCCTCGCGGGCGACGTACGAGTCGACGCTGGAGACGGTCGCGGACGGCGTGGCGACGAGCGATCTCGGCGGCAACGCCTCCACCACCGAGTTCACCGACGCCGTGATCGGCAAGATCAAGAACAAGCTCGAAGTCTGGTCGTCGCTGGCGTGAGCGACGCCGAAGCGCTGGTCGTCTCGAGCCCCTTCATCCCGCTGATCGGCATCGTCGCGGCATCGATCGCGATCATGCCGTACCGCACGGCGGTGCTGGGGCCGCGCATCCTCTTCACCATGTTCGCGATCGTCATCGGCGCGATGATCGCCTCGTTCCGGGGGCTCTCACCGGCGGCCGTCAACGCGGGGTTCCTGGGAGCCTGCATCATCGTCTCGCTCTGGCCGCTCTACTACGTCATGCGCGCGCGCTCCGCGCGGCGGCCCGAAGGCGCCGTCGAGCTCGCGCCGCCATTCTCCGGGCGCTGGCGCTGCGCCGCGGGCGGACCGCTGGTCGAGCTCAACCACCACGTCCCGGTGGAGGCCCAGCGCTACGCGTACGACTTCTACGTGCCCAACGCCATGGGCTGGCCGAGTGTGCCTTGGGCCCGCGACAATGCGCGCTTCCTGGCCTACGGCCGCGACGTGCTCGCTCCCGCCGACGGCACGGTGATCCGCGTCGTGGACGGCCAGCCGGAGGGAACGCCGCCGCGCTCCGCGCCCGAGGCGGCCAAGAAGCCGGCTGGCAATCACGTGGTGATCGAGGTCGCGGGGGGCTACTGCTTCATCGAGCACTTCAAGCCGGGATCAGTCGCCGTGAAGTCGGGGCAGCGCGTGCATCGCGGGGGGCGCATCGCGGCCTGCGGCAACAGTGGCACCTCGACCATGCCGCACGTGCACATCCACGTGCAGGACAAGCCGGGCCAGGGCAAGGGCAAGGGGGTGCCGCTGGTCTTCCGCGACGCCGGCGGCCGCGTCGCGGCGCCGGTCACGGGAGACTTTATCGAAGGCTAGCGCGGCGTGCGTTCGTGCGGGAAGAGCATTCGGTGATCATGCTCTTCTCTCCGCCGACTGGAGCTGAGCTGCGCGGTCCGCCCGCAGCTCGAAGCGGTGCTCCTCGCCCTCCCCGGCTCGCACGGTGGCCGCGCGGCGAAAGCCGAGCGCGCTGAGCAGCGCGATCGAGCGTTCGTTGCGGACGTCGACGAACGCCTCCACGCGCCGCAACCCGTAGGCCTCGAAGAGCAGATGCATGATGCGGGCCGCGGCTTCGCGCGCGTAGCCCGCTCCCCAGAACGCCGGAAAGAAGACGTAGCCGATCAAGGCCGGCCCCTCGGAGGGAACCGTCGCCTGGAACGCGCCCACCGGCTGCGCGTTCTCCGCCAGGCGCACCACCCAGTTGAGCCAGAGGCGCCGTCCGTCGGGGGACCACCGGCACTCCCAGCGGCGATAGCGCGCGCGCAGATCCTCCACGGTTGCCGGCGGCCCCTCCGTGAGGTACGCGTAGATGCGCGGATCGCGCAGGTAAGGATAGAGCTCCTCGGCGTCGCGCTCGCGCAGAGGCTCCAGGCGCAGGCGCGGCGTCTCGAGCACCGCCTCCACGTCGTCAGGCAAACCACTCATGGATGCACCATACCACGTCTGGAGGCGCCCCGGACGCCGCCGCGGTACTCTCGTCCCCATGATCCTGCGCACCGAAGGTTTCGCCGACATCGAGCAGCTCCTCGCGCACGTGCCGCTTCCCCGCGCGTTTCGGGTCGAGCGGCCAAGGCGCACGCCGCCGGCGCTCGCCGACGTCCGCGAGGCCGTTGGGGACGTCTTGCGCGGCGTGGAGATGCCGCGCGGCTCGGTAGCGGTGGCCGTAGGAAGCCGCGGCATCGGACGCATCGCCGAGATCGCCGCCGCCGTCGTCTCCGCGCTGCGCGCAGGCGGGGCGGAGCCCTTCGTGATTCCCGCGATGGGAAGCCACGGCGGCGCCACGGCGGAGGGCCAGACCCACGCGCTCGCCGCGCTCGGCGTCACGGAGGAGCGCATCGGCTGCCCGATCCGCTCGTCGATGGACGCCGTGCGCCTGGGCACCACGCCCGCCGGGGTGGACGTCTTCATGGATGCCCACGCTCATGCCGCCGACGCCGTGGTGGTGATCAACCGCGTCAAGCCGCACACGGCATTTCGCGGCGCCATCGAGAGCGGCCCCGCCAAGATGCTGGCGATCGGTCTCGGCAAGCAGCGCGGAGCCCACGCGCTCCACGCCGCCGGATGGGAGCGCATGCACGCCACCGTCCCCGACGCGGCGCGCGTGGTGCTCGCCTCCGGCAAGGTCGCATTCGGCTTGGCGATTCTCGAGAACGCCGACGAGCAGCCCTATCGCCTGGTCGCCCTGCGCGCGGGGCGCATCCTGGACGACGAGCCCGCCCTGCTCGAGGAGGCCAAGCGCAACTTGCCCCGCCTGCCGTTCGACCGGCTCGACGCGCTCGTGGTCGACCGCATCGGCAAGAACATCAGCGGCGACGGCGCCGACCCCAACGTGACCGGCCGCTACCCCACCACCACGGCGAGTGGCGGCCCCGACGTCACGCGCCTTGTCTTCCTCGATCTCACGGACGAAACGGATGGCAACGCCAACGGCCTGGGACTGGCGGACGTGGTCACGCAGCGTCTGGTGGAGCGTTTCCTCCCCGCGGCGACATACGTCAACGCGCTGACCTCAACCGCCCCTTCCGGCGTGCGGCTCCCGATGGTGATGCCCACGCCGCGCCTGGCCGTGGCCGCGGCGCTGACCATGTGCGCGGGGGTCGATCCCGCGCGTGCCCGGGTCGTGCGCATCCAAGACACGCTCCACCTCAACGAGCTGTGGATCTCCGAATCGCTGCTGCCGGAACTGCTGGAGCGCGAGGCAGTCACCGCGCTAGAAGGCCCCGTCCCGCTCCCGCTTCCCGAGCCCACGCTCAGGTAAC
>Ga0307373_10005413_pt1 | contig 20884 bp, 26 predicted proteins | sample OX2MG_FD_202534 | JGI IMG/M metagenome (GOLD analysis project Ga0307373, IMG submission 202534) | Soil microbial communities from Risofladan, Vaasa, Finland - OX-2 | ecosystem: Environmental > Terrestrial > Soil > Coastal area > Acid sulfate soil | place: Finland: Risofladan, Vaasa | collected...
TTGAGCTCTCGCGTGATGGTGCTGGCCGAACGCTGCAAACTGATGGCGATCTGGCACGGAGTGCTCCCTGGCTCTCACTGAGCCTGGATCACTGCCCGGTCTTCAAGACTGAGGTGTGTGTATGATTCTCCCATGCAACATTTCCTCCGATTGAATGTTGCACTTGGAAGTTGAGCGCGCCGGGTTTACGACGGACATCTGGACCCTGCTTAATATGACAACGATGGCTTGATGACACGTCGTAGCTTTTAGTTTCCATCACTTGGTTAAAACCACCGTCTTTAGACGGTGACTTTGACTTTCAGTTTTTGATTCATGCGCGTTTATACAGTGCGAGCTTGATGACTTTAGTCGTCAGCACTGGATGCGCTAACCCACCTGCTTTAGCAGGTGGTAGTTTCGTCGCGCCTAAGGACTTCCAAACGCCGTTTGGCGCCGGTCTGGATCCAGATAACCGCTGGGTCGGTTGGGCGAGACAGATCCCCTGGGCCGAGCTGGCCGCTGTGTATCAACAGAGTTTGAAGGCAGGTGGCCGGCCGACCAAGTCGGCACGGTTAGTCATCGGCGCGTTGATCATCAGCACCGTCTCGGTTTGAGCGACAACGAGACCCTCGCGCAGCTTCGGGAGAACCCCTATCTGCAGTACTTCTGTGGCTTCGAGCGCTTCGTCCACGAAGCAGCGTTCGCACCTACGTTGTTCGTCAAACTGCGCGAGCGTTTGAGCCCGGCGCGCTTTGCCACATTCGAGCAGACGGTGATTGATCGGATGGCCGCCATTGAGCGCGCGCCGCAGGGCGGGCCGTCAGCCCGACACCGGAAGACGATGATTCACAGCCCCCGCAGAGCGGAGGCTCAGGGACCGGGGCATCCGGCACCGCCGGCGGTGAATCGGCGCTGATTGTGGATGCCAGCGTCGCCGAGCAGCGCATTCGTTATCCCAGCGATGTCAGTTTGCTCAACGAAGCCCGCGAATCGGGCGAATCCATGATTGATGCCGTGTGGGATCAACTCAAAGCCCACAATGCGGCCCCGGAGCGTAAGCCGCGCAGCTATCGCCAGCGTGCCCGACGGGACTATCTGGCCTACAGCAAGCAGCGCCGACACAGTGGACGTACCCACCGAAACGCGCGACGGGTCCAGCTTCAGTACCTGCACCGAGATCTGGCTCATATCGACACGTTGTTGGATGTCTGGGAGACGGCGATGCCGGGTGCGGTTTTCCTTTGTCCCCTCGCCAGCAACGCCGGTTATGGGTCATCCGGGAAGTCTATCGCCAACAGGACGAAATGCACCGCACGCACAGCCGCCGCATCAACGATCGCATCGTGAGTCTGCACCAGCCGCATGTGCGGCCGATCATGCGGGGCCGACTGGGTCACCCGGTGGAATTCGGAGCCAAGTTCTCAGTCGTCTTGAGTGCAGGGATCGCCTGTGTGGATACGCTGCGTTGGGACGCCTTCTCCGAGGCCAATGATCTGATCGACCAGTGTCAGGCCTACCGCGACCGCCATGGCCGCTATCCGGACAAGGTGCTGGCCGATGGCGCCTACGGCACACGCGCCAACCGACACTGGCTCAAAGCCCACGGCATTGCCTTTGGCAGGAAGCCGTTGGGTCGCCCGCCCACGCTGGGTATCGAGCAGCAGCGGGGTGTCGACCGCCAGCGTCGGGCGGATGCGCGAGCGCGAATTCCTATCGAGGGCAAGTTTGGACAGGGTAAGGCGGCCTATGGACTGGCGAAGATCGCCGCCCGCCGGGCCGATACCCGTCAGGACTGGATCCGGATGATCTTTCTGGTCATGAACCTGATCGCCCTGGCGAAGGTTCTTTTTGGGCTCCGATTCTGGGACGCCAAGGCTGTGCCCAGCGGGGTCGCTATCGTTATCTGTGTCCGTCGTCTCGCCACCGAGGCTTGCTGCAGCATCGCGCTATTGTTCAGCCTTCATCGCCAGCGGGCCGTCTGGAGTTTTTGAGTAGACTCTAAGCTATGTGCTGCGATAAACCAGCCTGAGCATGCTGCGGCGGCATACTTGCGCCCAACGCGCCGACCACCGCGATGATCGCTGCGGCAAAGACCAGCTCGGCGACGATGGCTCGCCGCAGTGACCCGGCTGCCTCCAGCGGTTGCGTCGACAGCAGCGCTGGCGTCAGGCACAGCCGATTACGAGCGGCGATGACCAGCAACACCCCGAACAGACCGAGCTTGTACAGCAGCAGCCTGCCGTATTGGCTATGCGTCCAGTCCCACAATTGCCAGCCCAGTGGTGAGGCGTTGACGATGCCGGATACCAGCAGGCTTCCTACACAGATCAACCCGACAATGGAAAAACGCCGGGTGGTGCGTCGCGCATGCTCGATCCCCAACGTCGATTCGACGCCACGCAACAGCAGGTAGAGCGGCAATAACCCGCCGATCCAGACCCCGGCGGCCAACAGATGTGCGATATCGGCGACCAGACACAGAATGCTGCCCGAGGCGCCGGCATGTCCGATCCATGCCAGGCTTGCCAGACCGGTCGTGCTGGCCGCAACGCCGATGACGACGAGCCCACGCCGACGGCACGCGTGTTCATACCAAAGCGCGACTGGCAGCCACACCAGCAGCAACAGGAACCGCCATTGCCAGACCTGCCCGAAACGCGTCGCGTGCAAAATCGCTAGCCAGTGCCGCATCTGCGGGTCCACGCTGCCGGCAGCGCCGTAGATGCGGCCGGCCACCAGCGACAGCCACAGCAGACCGGATCCCAGCGCCAGCAGCGCACAGATCAACAACAGGCTGCGCTGAACGCGCCTGCTGCCGGTGGGCTGCCCATCGCCATACAGTGCGAAGGCGAAGACGCCCACCGGCAGCAGCGACGACATCAGCTGCAGCGCACGCGTTGTCACCAGCAGCGCCGAGGGTCCCGGTATCATCGCGTCGGTTTCACAATGGATGGGTCAGCGTAAAACCGAACGAGCCCTGGGTAACGTGGGTATCCACCGACACTGCACGCCAGTGCACCTGATAGTGCCCCGGCTGCAGCGGCGGCAGGGCAAGCTGCAAGTCTTTCGGATCTCCGGCCGGGTGCTGCGGCGCGTCCAGCTTGATCTCTCCGTCGGGCCCGGTCAGTTCAACCCGGCAGAATGTCGGCTCCACTTCCTCGCTGAAACGCAGCAGCAAAACCGACGGCGGATGAGTCATGGTCGAGCCTACCGCCGGTTGCGCATGCATCAAAAACGCGTGGGCGTATGCGCTCGGAACCGGTGCAAGCAGCGCCAGCCACAGCGCCAGCGCGGCCAGCCATCTGGCTCTCCACGTCTTCATGAGAACAACGGCTTGCCGAAGCTGTCGGGAAAAATATCGTCCAGAAACCAGTGCAGCTGCGCAGTGACTCCAACGTCACCACCGGTGCGGCTGTTGATCGGGATATTAGCCTCGATGCCGATCTGCATGCGCTGGCCGATCCACAGAATGCCCGGGTTCACCGTGCCGGTGAGCTGACCCGACTGACCGCGATCCAGCGGCGTGGCGGTGGCGATCTCGACCAGCGGGATCAGCCGATCAAATGGCGCGCCGAGTCCGATGTCGCGCACGCTCTGCTGCAGATAGGGGATGCTGTACTCAATCGCCACGCCGGCATCCAGCACGTGCGGCAGACCCTCGCCCGAACCGGCGACGGCAGCGCGCGTCGGCAGCTCAACACCGACGACGCCGGTGACGGCGAACGCTCGCAGCCATCCCATCGAATGCGGCAGATCGCCCAGACCTTTGCCGAAAAACACTGAGGGCGTGATCACGCTGAATCCCTCGGCGCCGACTCTCGCCACACCGGTGCCGCCGATATCGGCGTCGACACCCACAGACAGCAGGGTTTCATGTGGCGCGCTGACGTAGGCCAGGTACTTGGCGCTGAGCGCGAGGTTGTCATAGCCGTAAGCGTTGGCGCCACGTTCGGGATCGTTTATCAGATAGCTTTCGCCGAAGCCGAGGCCGAAGCGCGACGTGATGCGCTTGGTGTAGTCGATGGAGATCACCGTTTGTCGGGTCGGTACGCCGTCGTCGTTGGGTGCGCGCACTGTGGAGATGGTCGGCAGCGACAACTCGTCGGAGACGAATGGATCGTCGGTGACGATGGTGGCCGGGAAAAAACGCTGGCCGGCGTAGCCGTGCGCTTGAGCCAGTTGAGGCATCAAGGCGGTGCAGGTGGCGAGCACGGACGCGCAAGCGAGTGCTGAGAGTTTGCAATTCATTGGAAGAATTCCTGTTCGGGCGGTATCGAAGACACCGAAAGCTGCGTCGCCCTGCACTCAAGGCAAGACGAGGCTCTTAGATGGACACGAACAAGGATGCAGGCGAGCCACGCACGGGCGGACGACGCAAGGCGACGACGCGCAAGGCCACCGGTTCGCGGGCGTTGACGGGCCGGACAAAGGACGGTGGGTAGAAATGAACGGCGATGACCGAGGCCAGGCCGTGGGCGGTTGCGACGGCGAACGGGCACAGTTGATGCGGAACCACGGTGCCGGAGCCGGGATGCGCGTGACCGTCCGTGTCGATAGTCATGTCCCTCGACATGACGCTGGCGTTCGGGCAGAACGCGATGGTAATGCCGTGATGTCCGAGATTGCCGAACATCAGCATGTCGCCAACTGGAATCAATCCGCGCAACAAGATGCCCGCCAATGCCAGATAAAACGCGACTGTTCGCATCGACCGGGTCATCGGGATTTTATATCGCATTTATTTCGCCAGCGCCATCGTCACCGCCGGTTTGCCACCGATCTTGGTCTCACTCTTCACCGGCATATAGCCGCGCGACGGCGCCAGCCAGAAACGGCCGATCTTGCCGGGGGTATCAACGCGATCCATCAGCAAGGTATCAAAATGGCCGGCGGGTGTATCGATCTTCTGTTCGCCACCGAACTTGAACTGATAGTGGGTGAGGCGTTTGCTATCGACCATGGTGAATTTGGCGATCAACGATTGCGTGGATGCGTTCAGCTCAGCACGATGATCCAGCACCCACAGGCGTACCGCCTGCTGCAACGCGAGGCTGTCTACGGCGTCATCGGGAATATCGCGAAGGTTGCCGTTCTCGTCCACCACCTGATGCCGGCTCCAGTTGAAATATAGTGTGTAGCTCTGTTTGTCGTCACCCGATGCTGCCCCAAGACACGTCGTAGTGATAGTTGAAGCTGGTCAGCGCGGACCTGCACCGCCACTACAAGCCGGGTGGCGTCTGCGGCTGAACGCCTTCAATCGACGACATGGCCCTTTGCCACCGCGTCCACCTGAGACATTGGCAATGGCCACAGCTGGTCCAACTCAGTGCGGGTCAACTCGCCACTGACCGCAGCGCGTTCACCGTTGGACAAGATGAAGAGCGTGCGCGGCGTCTCGCCGCCCCAATTGGGATCGATCAGGAAATTCAAGCGCTGTGGAGTGAGCTCCGTATACGCCCACGCCGCATAACCGGCCATCCCGGCTTGGGACAGGCGTTTTTCGATTGCGGCGCCGTGCGCCGAAATGTCGTCAGTGGCGACGGTGACGAGCTCGATATCCTGTGGATGCGCGCGTTGCACGGTCGCCAACGCCTTCATGTTTGGTTCGCAATACGCGCAGGACAACGCCCAAAACATGATGATGCGCTCGCCGTGTGAGGGCGTCTTGAGCAACTCAGGGATCTGTCCGCCGCCCAGGGACCTGAGCGCTGGCCCAGCCGCACAAACCGTCGTGGCGAACACCAGCGCGAACAACACCCACCAACGTTTCATCACTGTCTTTGCACCGGAATCAAGCGAAAGCCGCTGAGAGTGTTCCACGCAATCCACGCCCGCCCTTTGTGCACGAGTAGCTGCGGCGAATAAACCGCGACGGCGGACTCTGCAACAGTGCGTGCTTCGCCAAAGCTGCGGCCGCCATCCGTGGAGTTGCGCACTTTGAGCGCATAACCTGCCGCGCTGACCAGGTTCCACGCCACCCACACGGTCTGCCCGTACACGGCGACATCCGCGTGGCTCGCACCGGGGCCGCCGATCTGCAACCTGTATTGCGGCGCGTGGCCAGGATCGAGCTGGCCGTACCAGATGTGCGGCCCACCCTTGCCTTCATACCACACGACGTGGCGCACGCCGTCCGCACTGATCGCCAGACCCGGCCCCTGCTCGGGGCAAGCCGCGACTTGCCACTCGTTGAAAGTGCTGCGCTCTGGAAGCGGGGTACCGCCATCTGTCGGCAGCATGGAAAACGCGTGGTCGCGGACGTTGTCGTCGTAGACGCCGCGGAAGAACGCTGCGACGACGCCATTCGGTTCACGCGCGAGCGCAAGGCGGCAGCATTCACAGCTGTGATCCATCACTTTCTCGCCCGGCACGAAGCTCTTGCCACCATCGGCGGACCACGCGTAATACATCGCAAGGCCCTTGTAAGCGTGTGGCCCCTTCATGCCGTATTGCTTCATGGATGCAACGTGGTCGCGTGCATCGATCCACGCCACCACCGGTTGACCCTTGCCGTTCACTTTGAGCGCATCGAAGCTGTGCGTAAGCCACGCGTGGTCGCGATGCACGATCAGCGGTGCGTCGAACGTCTTGCCACCATTCGTGGAGCGTGAAAACCAGACGTAACTGGCCCATTTTTCCGGCAGCTTTTCTACCCACGTGACATAAATCTGGCCGCGCTGGCCAATCGCGACGTTCGGCTTGTTTTCGCCGAAACTGTCGATGTTCTGGTGCTTTGCGTTGACTTCAACCGGGACACCAAAAGTCTTGCCGAAATCTGCCGAGCGACGTAACAGCACATGGCCGCCGCTGGCGGTGACCACCCACAACGTTCCATCGCTGGAAAAAGCCGCACTGGCGCCGAGCGACGGGCCCGCCGATGCCGGCGCCATTTCCATGTGTCCGTCATCACCGTGCGCATTCGCGGCGAGTGGCACCAGACAGGCCACCATCAATAACAAGTGAGACCAGCCGCGCAATCCAACAGACATTTTACGAACTCCTGAAATCACTACATTCCGATGCCAAATATGCACAATTGGCTGGCGCATCGCTCACGTTCGCAAAATGATGCCATCAGTAACGCAACCGCATGCCGACAAACACCGAACGCGGTGCGCCAGCGTTGAGCACGCGCGCATCCGCATCCGCCTGCGTCAGCACCGTGACGTCTTTGACATACTGCTTGTTCGCCAAATTCCGCGCCTCGGCGAACAACTCCCAACGCCCGCGCGCAATGCCGACACGCAACCCGACCAAGGCGTAGCCGTTAACGCCGTACGTGTTTGCCATGTCCACGTAACGCGCCCCGACCCAGTCGAAAGTCGGCCCTGCGTAGAGGCCAAGATCGCGATTGCGCACCATCACTTCACCATGAATCGCGTAGTCCGGAGCATACGGGAGCTGATTGCTTCCGAAGTTCGGATCATCGTCAAAACGGAAATGGTTGTAAGTAATGCTGACGAGCGGCTCGATGCGATTGGCGCCACCCGCAAACGGGAAACTGGCGCCGAGCAGCGCTTCAACGCCTGCATGCACGGTCTTTCCGTAGTTCTGGGAGAGCAGGGTTCCGGACTGGGTCGGGTCTTCAACGGACAGGATCTCGTTACGGATCTGCGCGTAGTACAACGCCAAACTCCAGCGCCACGTTGAAGCATCGAAAGGTAACCTGCCGCCGCCGCGCGTCCCCACTTCGTAGGACATCCCCTGCATCGCGGCAAGCGTGGAGTTGTCTTGGCGGACGTCGTTGTTCAGATCAAAGTTGTTGGGTGCCTCGTAGACGCGGCTGACGTTGGCATAGGCCTCACTGTTCTTCGCCAGGGCGTAGATCAAGCCGATGCGCGGATTGATGGAGGAATAGGTCTGCTGTTGGTCGCGGGTTGAGCCAGACGCAAGACTGACATCCCGCACCGCGCGGCGCGTCACCACCCCCTGCGTGCCATAAACCAGCGTCCAACGCGACGCGAACTGCCAGCGATCCATCACGAACAGGGTGAAGTTGTTGGCGCGCTGATCGACATCATCCGTGCGCGCTCCCCGCTGGCCGGCATTGTTCTCGTAATTGCCACCCACGTCGCTGGTGTAAGCGAAGTTGACACCCGCCAACAGTTTGTGATCGCCAGCATTGAGATGGTAACGGACCATGCTGCCACTCGTTCGTTGCGTGGTGTCGATCAACAGGCTGAAAAATTGTACGGGTGGCGGCGTGGGATTGAACACATTGACGATCGGGTGATACAGCGATTGGCCTTCGTAAGACACACCAAAATCCAGCCAGCTCATATCGTTGATCGTCCAAGTGCCAATCATTGCCGCACGGCCGGTTTTCACGTCCAGTTGGTGATCGCCGCGCACGGCGGAAGGATCCGCCTGGCGTGGATCGGCTGCGAATTCCGCCCGTGTCAGCGAGCCCGCGAGTTGCTGACGGTTATCGATGTAGCTGGTAAACAAACGCAGTTTCAACGAATCCGAAACGCGCCAGCCGGTATTGCCGTACACGCTGAAACGATTCAGGCGGCTCTGCTGCTGGTAGCCATCGAAATGTTCACCCTCCACGGTGACCATGCCGTCGAGGTCGCCGGACAAGCCGCCCGTGCTGAAACGACCGCCGCCCAAGCCGTTGTTGCCGCCATAAAGGTAGAGCTGGTCGGGGTCGCTGTTGAGCGCTGTCCGCGAGATGAAGTCTATTGCACCGCCCAGGTCGCTTGCGCCATAAGTCAGCGCATTGGGACCGTTGGCAACGACGATATCGCGTGCCTGCAATGGATCCGGCAGGCGATTGTGGTTCGCGCCATCCGCCGTCGTGATCGGCAAACCGTCCTGCAGCAACATCACGCCGCTGTTGTCGTAATTGATGGCGCTCAGGTTCGTGCCGCGAATCGACAGCACGCCGCTACCGCCACCCGTGTCGCTGACCATCGACACGCCCGGTACATAGCGCAGCGCGTCAGCCACGTTGTCGACGGCACGCTGATAGAACATGTCGCCGTTGACGATCTGCACAGCGCCGGGCGTCAATTTCTGTTCGGCCGTCAACGCGGAGGTTTGCGGCGATGCAGTGACCTGGACGGGACCCAGCATTGTAGGTGAGACCGCGCTGCTGTTGGAGCTTCCGTTCGGCGCAGCCGCCGAATCACTCGATTCCGCGGCGAAACCAGAAGCCGCGAAACCCGCCCACGCGCAAATCAGCAAAGCTCTCCACCGCACTGTCGTCTTCCTTGAGTTCAGAAGGCGTCAGGATACCGACGCAACGCGCGGTGACAATGCGACATATCGTCGCAGCCTCCCGAAAACGCTCAGGATTCGAGACGCTCATGCACCGGGTGCTTGGCCAGCTTGCGCTGCAGCGTGCGACGATGCATACCGAGGCGGCGTGCCGTTTCGGAAACATTTCCGCCGCAGATCTGGAGTGTGCGCTGGATGTGTTCCCACTCCACGCGCCGCAGGGCCAATGGCATGCGCGGCACTTGCGATGCCGGCGTATCCACAACCTCGCCATCATCCAACAGGGCGTGAATGACAGCATCGACATCCACTGGTTTGGCGAGATAGTCGTGGGCACCGCGCTTGACCGCTTCGACTGCGGTCGCTATTGACGCGTAGCCAGTGAGCAACAGAATGCGGATTTCCGGCGCCGCCTCCCGCAGGGCCGGGATCAACGTCAGCCCATTGTCGGCGCCGAGCTTGAGGTCCACCACCGCAAAACGCGGCCGCGTCTCGACCACAACCTCCAGCGCCGCCGCCGCGTTGTCGGCCGTCGTCACCTCAAAGCCACGCTTGCTCAGTGCACGCGCCAGGGTTGCAGCGAAGACTGCGTCATCTTCCGCGAGTAGCAAGCGCGCGTCTGGGCCGGGCATCGGGAGGGTCACGGCGAACCCGCAACCGGAAGTTGCACGCGCACGCACGCTCCGTCGGCGCTGCTGTGCGTGCTAACGTTGCCGTGCATGCGCTCAATCGTCGAACGTGCCAACGCCAAGCCGATTCCCAAACCGTTCGGCTTGGAGCTCACACCCGGCAGCAGGGCCGCGTGATCCTCCACAAGACCGTTACCGTGATCGCCAATTGCGAATTGCATCAAGCCGTGCGTTACGTTGACGTCCAGATCCACTCGCGACGACCCGGTTTGACGCGACGCCTCAAGCGCGTTTTGCATCAGGTTGAGCAACGCGTGCGCCAGCCCGGGCTGTATCGCGACCACCCGTTCACGCAGCGCCGGGGCGAGCGTCACGCGCACATCGGCTTCCGGATGCAGCAGACGAAAGCGGTCGAGATGACTGTCAACGTACTCGCCTAGCGTGGTCGTGCACGCCGTGCCGTCAAGCTGATGACGACCGTAATCCACCATCGCGTGAAGGATGTCACGACAGCGATCAACCTGACCGCGCATGAGACGGAGATCTGCGCACAGCTCAGGCTCATCTTCATGATCGCGCTCCAGCTCTGGCAACAGCGTGCGCAGCGTCGACAGCGGTGTATTCAAGCGATGCGCAGCTTCCGCAGCCTGCGTTGCAATCGCCAGAATGCCCTCATCACGCAGCGCCCGCTCGCACAACTCGCGCATCAACTCGCGCTGCGCCCGCAATGACACGTTCATGCGGCCCACGAACACGGCCAGCAGCAGTGCGGCAACGGCAAAATTGATTGCCATGCCCGTCAGGTGGAGGTGGAACCCGCGGCTGCTCATGGTCATATCGGACAAGGGCACGCTGTGAAACGTCAAAACGGTATAGAGCGCCAGCGCCAGCGCCGTGACCACGGCGATGCTGCGTCCCGACAGCGCCGCCGCGGACAGTGCGACCGGAACCAGCAACAGTGTAATAAAAGGGTTGGCCGCGCCCCCCGTAAAATAAAGCACCCAAGCCAGCATCAGCATGTCAAAACCGGTGTGACAAGCGGCCTCGACTTCGCTGACGAGCCACGGCCGGCGCAAGCGCAAAAACGCCGCAATGGACGCCACCGCGAGCAGCCCCATCGCGCCCGCGAGCGGGATCATCGGCAGGGCAAGATCAAGCCGGGTCACAGCAAAAGCAAGTAGGAGCACTTGGCCGGCCAGCGCACACGGACGCAAACACGCCAGCGTGGTTGCCAGCGCGCGCGCATCGGCTAGAAAAACAGAAGGTCTGGATGTCACAACGTCAGCCCTCATGATCGCGGTACAAAACTATTTGACAGCTTAGCGCCCAGCACCCGGCGCCTCGCGCGCCGTCAGTGCGCGAGGCGCGCACTGACGGCGGGTGGCAGGAACTGCGCAGCAATGGGCGCCTTCAAGTGATATTGCGGCACCGGGTCGTGACCGACGAGGCAAACGAAGTGACCGAGAATCATTTTTTTAACGCCATCGTCACCGCCGGTTTGCCACCGATCTTGGTCTCGCTCTTCACCGGCATGTAGCCACGTGAGGGCGCCAGCCAGAAACGGCCGATCTTGCCGGGGGTATCAACGCGATCCATCAGCAAGGTATCAAAATGGCCGGCGGGTGTATCGATCTTCTGTTCGCCACCGAACTTGAACTGATAGTGGGTGAGGCGTTTGCTATCGACCATGGTGAATTTGGCGATCAACGATTGCGTGGATGCGTTCAGCTCAGCACGATGATCCAGCACCCACAGGCGCACCGCCTGCTGCAACGCGAGGCTGTCTACGGCGTCATCGGGAATATCGCGAAGGTTGCCGTTCTCGTCCACCACCTGATGCCGGCTCCAATTGAAATCCAGTGTGTAGCTCTGTTTGTCGTCACCCGGCAGTTTCGACACGAAATGCTGCGAACGAACATGGTCGTCCACGATGCAGAAATCGCTGCTCTGACTGGGCGCGCCGTAGAACATCGCGGCCAGCGCATTAGGGACGGTGGTGGTGGCGTAGTGATAACAGCCGGCGTGATCCGCCTGCGGCTTGAGGCTGAGATCGAGCGTGCCGACGCCAATCGCGCCCCAAGACACGTTGTAGTGATAGTTGAAGCTGGGTAGCGCGGAGGTATCCGGCGGCGCGGTCTGCGCGGCCATCGCCGGCAAGGTCACTGCGCCACATAACACTGCGACGAAAGTAGCGGTTGTCAGTTTCATCGGAAAGCATCCTCCAGTTCACGGGCGCCCAGCGGGGCTTGCAAAGGCTGGCCGTGCCACTGGACCTGATCGCCAACCAACTTCACATCACCGCGCGCCATCCAAGCCACCGCCTGCAGGTAGATTTTGAGTTCGACCTGTTGCAGCACGCGGTCGGCGAGGCTCTCTTCATCATCATCCGCTTTGACGCTGAGCGCAGCCTGAATCAGCCGTGGGCCGCCATCGAGTTGTTCGGTGACAAAGTGCACGGTGGCGCCATGCTCGGCGTCGCCGGCATCCAGTGCACGGCGGTGCGTGTGCAGCCCCGGATAACGCGGCAGCAAAGACGGGTGAATGTTCAACATGCGACCGCGAAACTCGGCGATGAAGGCAGCGCCGACGACGCGCATGAACCCGGCCATGGCAATAATGTCCGGCTGCAATTCACGCAGCGTCGCCGCCAGCGCTGCGTCGTAGGCGTCGCGACTGGAGAAATCACCGTGTGTCAGCGCGACGGCGTGCAGTCCCGACCGCGCCGCATAGGCCAATGCCGGCGCGTCACGCCGGTTGCTGACGACGGCAACCACATCAGCCGGGATGCGACCGTCCACGCAGGCCCGATGCAGCGCCTCCATATTGCGTCCACGCCCTGACACCAGCACGGCCAGCCGCGCTTTCGCCGGGGGTGATTCCGCCGAAGATGATTTTGATTGCGACGTGTTCACGCGTAGCGCACGTCGCCGCCCCGCCCTGGTTTAACCACCTCGCCCAGCATCCAGGGTTTAAGCCGCGCACGCTTGAGCAACGCCATCGCGGCATCCGCTTTCAATCGCGGCAACACCAACACGAAGCCGACGCCGCAGTTGAACACGCGCCGCATCTCATCTTCCTCGACCGCACCTTCGCGCCGCAGCCAGTCGAAGATCGCCGGACGCGTCCAACTCGCGGTATCGACCACCGCACCACAGCCCTTGGGAAACATGCGCGTGAGATTACCGGTGATGCCACCACCAGTGATATGCGCCATGCCGCGCACGGCAATCCCCTCGGCCAACAGCTTCAGTACTGGCTTGACGTAGATGTTGGTAGGCTTCATCAGCACGTCAACCAGCGTCGTTTTTTCAAACCGGGACTCCAGCGCCGCGCCGCTGCGCCCGACGATCTTGCGGACCAGTGAATAGCCGTTGGAATGCGGGCCGGAAGACGGCAACGCGATCAGAACATCACCCGGCTTGATCTTGCTACCGTCGATCAACTTCGAGCGCTCGACCACCGCCACACAGAAACCGGCCAGGTCGAAATCACCGTCACGGTACAGGCCAGGCATCTCGGCCGTCTCGCCGCCCACCAGCGCACATCCGGCCAGCTTGCAGCCCTGCGCAATACCCTTGACTACCGACGCGGCAACCTGTGGATCGAGTTTGCCGGTAGCGTAATAATCCAGGAAGAACAGCGGCTCGGCGCCCGACACCAGCACGTCGTTGACGCACATCGCCACCAGATCCTGCCCCAATCCCTGCACCCTGCCCGTGTCGATACCGAGCCGGAGCTTGGTGCCGACGCCATCGGTGCCGGATACCAGCACCGGGCGTTTATATTTTTTCGGCAGCACCACCAACGCGCCGAAGCCGCCGACACCGGCCATGACCTCGGGCCGCCGCGTGCTGCGCACGATCTTCTTGATGTCGCCGACAAGCGCGTCGCCGGCTTCGATATCGACACCGGCATCGCGGTAAGTCAAGGTCGTGCACAGGGCTGTGGGTGGCTTGCTCATAAGCAGTAAAAGTTGGCGCGGAGGTCAGTGCATGGCATTTTAGCTGTCCCCACCGGATAATTCCCCGATGAATACGCCGCCGTCGTCCACGCAGCCGGAATCGACACCGCAGCTCCCTGCACCCTCTGCGAAAGCGCTGCTGCGTGACAACTGGGGGTGGGCTGCCGTCGGCGTCGGCTTTCTGGTGTTGTTGTATTACCTCGTCCCGATTTTGATGCCGTTCGTGGTCGGCGCCGCGCTGGCCTATCTCGGCGACCCGCTGGTCGACCGACTGGAAAGACTGCACCTAACCCGCACTGGCGGCGTCTGCGTGGTGTTTGTACTGGTTGCAGGCATCATCGCGCTGGCAATCTTCCTGCTGGTGCCACTGCTACAACTGCAGATCAACCAACTGCTGGAGAATCTCCCGCAATGGCTGCACTGGCTGCAGGAAAAGAGCTTGCCGACGCTGGGCATCCACCTGCCCGCCGGACTCGAACTCGACGGCAACAGCCTGCGCCAGTTGCTGGAGCGTAACTGGAACGACGCACGCAGCGTACTCAGTAGCGTACTGGGCACTCTTGGTAAATCCACACCGGCACTATTGGCCACCGTCGTCAATCTGTTGTTGATTCCGATCGTGGCGTTCTATCTGTTGCGTGATTGGGACGTAATGGCGGCGCGCATCCACGATCTGATCCCACTGAAGTACCAATCGCGCGCAGACCGTCTGAGGCAGGAAACCCACGACGTGCTCAACGGCCTGATCCGTGGCCAGTTGCTGGTGATGATCTCGCTGGCGCTGATCTACGGCATCGGCCTGTGGATCGTCGGCCTCAAGGTGGCACTGCTTATCGGGTTCGGCGCCGGCCTGCTCAGTTTCATCCCCTATCTCGGTTTCATCAGCGGCCTGGTCATCGCCAGCATTGCCATGCTGATCCAGACCCAGCAACCGTTCGCGCTGGTGTGGGTGCTGCTGGTGTTCGGCATCGGTGAAATCATGGAAAGCGCGGTACTGACGCCGCTGCTGATCGGTGATCGCATCGGCTTGCATCCGGTGATGGTGATTTTCGCGATCCTTGCCGGCGGGCAGCTGTTCGGCTTTGTCGGCGTGCTGCTGGCGCTGCCGGTCTCGGCGGTGCTGGCGGTGTTGTTGCGTCACGCACAGCGACACTGGAGGAACAGCGCGCTGTACCGCGGTAGTAGCCCATCGTGAGGTCCGAGCCGAAACAATTGCCGCTGGGCATGGGCTGGGCCGACGCGCCCGATTTCGACCTCTACAGCCCTGGCGACAATAACGCGGCGCTGGCTGCGGTACGCGCGGTCGCCCGAGGTAACGGCGCGCCGCTGCTATTGCACGGTGGCCACGGTGTCGGCAAGAGCCACCTGCTGCAAGCCGCGGCACGCGCGGCACACCAGGCGGGCCGCGCCGCGGCCTATCTGCCGCTGTCGGTGTATGCGGACTCGACACCGGAGGTGATTGACGGCTTCACCCACCTGCACCTCATTGCCCTCGACGAATGCGAGGCGGTGTGGTCACGACCCGACTGGGCGGAGGCGCTGGCGCGCCTGCTGGATGACCAGCGCAGTCGCGGAGACAACCTATTGCTGGCCAGCCGCACAGCGCCCGCGGCGCTGTGGACAGCAGACACCCTGCCCGACTTGCGCACCCGTCTGACCGCCTGCGCCGTGTTCGGCCTGAAACCACTGAGCGACGCGGGTCGGCGCGACGCGCTGCAACGGCGTGCCCACGCGCGAGGTTTAAGCCTGAGTGATGAAGTCGCCGATTATCTGATCCGCCGCCTGCCAAGAGACCTGTCCAGCCTGATGGCCGTGCTGAGCGATCTCGATAAAGCTTCGCTCAGCGCTCAGCGGCGGCTGACGATTCCGTTCGTTCAACAACATATGCCTGTAGTGCCCGATCTCGCGCCGACCAGCGCACGAACAGGATCAGAGCAATGAACGACAGCGCCGCGATACCGGCCAAGGTCAGGCCGACGGCGTACCGCTCACGCTGCGCATAGGCTTCGGCCAGCAGCATGGCCACGTAGAGAATCATCAGATAACCGCAATAGGCCGCCGCACGTGGCCGACTCCGCAACAGGCCCGGCAGCGTCAGCAGCAACGGGGCCGACAGCACCGCACCGGCAATCCAGCCGCTCCACAGCATCAACCCAAGCGCCAGCGACAGCTGCGCCAACAGCGCAACGATGAGCGCCCAACGTGCCGGGGACTGGCTCACCTCGTACCCGCGTGCAGACGTAGCACCAGTTCGGCCAGCCGCCGTCCCTGCGCCTGCGCCAGCGCGGCTTCGTCCGCACTCAGCGGCCGTCCCTGTAACTCGGTGCCGGCCACGTGGCTGACGCCATAAGGCGTACCGCCCGTGTGGGTGCTACTCAACAGCGGCTCGGTATAGGGCAACCCCATCAGCAGCATGCCGTGATGCAGCAACGGCAGCATCATCGAGATCAGGGTCGTCTCCTGGCCGCCGTGCAAAGTGGACGTAGAGGTAAACACGCTGGCCGGCTTGCCCACCAGGGCGCCCGACAGCCACAGATCAGCGGTGGAATCGAGAAAATACTTCAGTGCCGCCGCCATGTTGCCGAACCGCGTCGGGCTGCCCAGCGCCAACCCCGCGCACTCGCGCAGATCGCGCGTGCTGGCGTAGATGGGGCCGTCGTCCGGCACCTGCGGCTGGATCGTTTCGATCTCTGCCGACACCGGTGCCACGGTGCGCAGACGCGCCTGCACGCCCGCCACGCTGTCGATCCCGCGGCAGATCTGCCGTGCCAGCGCGGCGGTGGCGCCATAGCGGGAATAGTAGAGCACCAGTATCTCTAGAGGTCCAGTCACGGCAGGTCCGATCGGGCGGCGAAGCAGCATTGTAGACTGCGGTTTGACCGGTACCCCTGCGCGTCGCTAGTCTGCCGGCACCTTACGCAGCCAGACTCCGCACCTCGTGTCGCTTTCGCCTCTTTGTCCGAGCTTGATCGTCGCAATTTCCGTTCTGCTGGCGGGCTGTGCCCTGCCGCACCAAATTCCGGGTGACGCCAACCCGGCCGCTGCAGCGCCAGTGCCGACGATGCGGACGACGACGCAACACACGCCGGCGCCGGTCAGCATGCCGGCACCCCCCCCAATCCAGCCGGATCCGGTTACAGAGCACGCACCGCAGACACCCGCGTCGATGCTGCCGCATCTGCCGTCCAGGCCGCCGTCCAGTCCGGTCGCCGCTACGATGCAGACGCCGAACCAGTCCGTTGAGTATCCCTTGCCGATACTGCCACAGCTTCCACAGCACGCCACAGCAGAGACGCAGACGCTTGCCGATGCGGGGAATCCCGGCGCCGGCATCCAGTCAACGTCGAATTCCGAAACCCACGCCGGTGCAGACACATCGGCCGACGCCACAGCCCGCGCCGCCCTGCAGGATCTGAACAATCGCGGCAACCTGAGCGATGCACAGACCAAAGTTCTCAACAAGGCGCAGGCCGCGCTGAACGCAGGCCACGTCGCGCGGGCCGATAAACTCGCAGGAAATCTGGACGCGGAGGTGCGCCGGGCCACCCAGACCTACGACGTCAGCGCAGGCGAAACCCTGTGGCAGATCGCCGCCCAGCCGGAGGTCTACGGTAACGGCTACCTGTGGCCGTTGATCTGGAACAGCAATCACGCGCAAATTCCCGATCCATCGAGCCTGGCGGCTGGCCTCAGATTGGAGATTCGCCCTTATCCGACCTTGGCGGAGATGGCGGCAGCGCTGGACTATTCACATCGACACGGCCTGTCCGGCTTTCCACATCAACACTGATCCGCGGATCAGTGTTGATCGGAATCGTTACCGTCAACTGTCTTGCCGGTTTTATAGAACAACGCTTCCCAACGCTTCTGACGGTTGCCGGCTTCACGCAGAAACGGCGCCAACGGGCCGAGCCCAAGTAACGCACGGTTGAGCGCGTCCCAGGGCTTGCGTAGCGGCCGGGCGAAATCGACAAACAGCACCACTCGATAGCCCTCGGTGTCGTTCCACACCTCATGGTTGAAGCTGTCGTCGAACACCAGCGCCCGGCCTTCCTGCCAGTCGCGGTATTGATCGGCCACGCGAATGCGACACTGTTGCCGCGGCTCCGGCACCAGCAATCCCAGATGCAAACGCAGCACGCCGTTGTAGGCACCGCGATGCGCGGGGATGTGCTTGTGCGGCGACAGGATGCTGAAAAACGCGGTGCCGGCGTGGGGAATTCGGTTCAGCAGCGCCATGGTCTTGGGGCAGCGCCGGGCGTTTTCTCGACAATCCATGCCGATCCCCTGGAGGAAGAAAGTCTTCCAGTCGGCATCGCTGGTGATGGTGCTGACTTCCGGCATGATCTCGTGGAAGCTGGGCATGTGGTCGCGAAACACCATCACTTGATCGAGTTCGGCACGCACCTCCTGCCAGCCCGCCTCTATTTCTCTCAACCAGGGAAACCCGGCGTTATCGTAGATCGGCGTGTCGGCATGCACTGAAGCCGCGGCCACGGCGGCTTCTAGCCGGTCTTGCAGTTTCAGTGCACTGCGTCCCAGCCAAGTGCGCGGCACATTCAGTGTATGGCGACGCGAGCGAAGGTCGGCGGGAAGAAGTTCCACGGATGGATTCGATAATGGCTGGGCGTGCATGAGTCTTGTGGCTGTGCCTCTCGTATGGGCACGCCATCCTGGCAGCTGGCGGCCCGGCCGTCATTTTAATCAGAAATCCGCACGTCGGTGGTGCTGCTTGCAGACTGAAGCAGCGACGATTAAAATCTGACCGGCCGGACGGTCAGCCCCGTACGGCCTCGGCGTTTTCTTTCTGCTTTCAGCTGCTTCCATCATCACCGATGCCGTCAAACCCACCCTCCGCTGCCGGTAGCGGCATCTGCCAGATCCTCCAAGCGGCACTCGAATTGTTTGCTGAAAACGGCTACGAAGGCGTCTCGGTGCACAGCATCGCCAAGCGCGCCGGCGTCAGTAAAGCCAATGTGTTCCATCATTTCGCTTCGAAGGAAGCGCTGTATCTGGCGGTATTGCGCAGCGCCAGCATGGAATGGGGCGATGAAATGGAGGCGCAGACCGACGCTCCGGGCGATTTCGCAACGCGTTTGCGGATGATGGTCGGCAGTATCCTGCGACGACTGTGCAAAACGCAGACGCAATCCCGCCTGATGCTGCGGGAGATCCTCGAGAATGGTGCACTGCGCGCACAGCAGCTCAACGACGACGTGTTCGCGCGCAACTTCGAGCTGGAGATGGCGATTTTCCGTCGCGCGCGGGCTGAGGGCGAACTGCGCAGCGATCTCGATCCAGTCATCGCCTGGATCATGACCTTGTCGGCCTGCGTGTTTTTCTTCCAGAGCCGCGATGTGCTGCGTCACAACCCGGCGTTTCGCCACTACGCCGAGACGCCGGAGGATTATGCCGATCAGGTCTGCAGCGTGCTGTTGGGCGGCATTGCAGCGCACCCGGCTCCGGCGTCCGATATTCACCTGACTTGAGCGAGAAGGCTAATGTCTTTTCATGGATTTGGATTTTATTTGAAATTCGTTGCGAGCCTCGCTTTCGCCGCCACCCTGACCGCCTGTAGTGGCAACAAGACCGCTCCCGTTGAGCAGACGCAGAAGGTATCGGTCGTCACACTGAAAGCCCAGCAGGTGCCGATTACCACCGAGTTGCCGGGGCGTATCGTCGCATTTCGCGTCGCCCAGGTCCGACCCCAGGTCAGCGGCGTCATTCTCAAGCGCAGCTATGAGGAGGGCAGCGACGTCAAAGCCGGGCAGCAGCTCTATCAGATCGACCCGGCGCCCTATCGGGCCAGTTACGACAGCGCCAAGGCCAGCCTGATGAAGGCGCAGGCGACACGGACCGCCGCCAAACTGACCGCCGAACGCTATAAACCACTGGCCGCCTACAAGGCCGTCAGTCAACTGGACCTGGCGAATGCAGAGGCCAGCGCGCAGGAGGCCCGGGCCAATGTCGCCGCAGCGAAGGCGGCTGTGGAAACCGCACGCATCAACCTGCGCTACACCAAGGTGCTGTCACCGATTTCCGGGCGCAGTGGCCGCTCCAGTGTCACCGAGGGTGCTCTGGTCACCAGCAACCAGAGCACCGTCTTGACCACGGTGCAGCAAATCGATCCGGTGTATGTCGACGTCACCCAGCCCAGTGCCGTGCTGCTGCGTCTGGAGCGCGAATATGCCGGCGGCCAACTGAAGAAAGCCGGGAAACAACAGGCACAGGTGCAGTTGATCCTCGGCGATGGCCGTACCTACGACCAGACCGGCAAACTGCAATTTTCCGAAGTGACTGTCGACCCGAACACCGGCTCGGTCACGCTGCGCGCGATCTTTCCGAATCCTGAACATCTGCTGCTGCCCGGCATGTTCGTGCGCATGCGCATCAACGAAGGCATCAGCCAACACGCCCTGCTGGTGCCGCAGCAAGCGGTCACCCATAACGGCAGCGGCGAACCCACCGCATTGATCGTCGACTCGAACGACCAAGTCCAGTTGCGGACACTCAAAACCAGTCGCGCCATCGGCAATCGATGGCTGGTCATGGCCGGATTGAAGCCGGGTGATCGCGTCATCGTCAGCGGGCTGCAGCACGTCAAACCCGGGGAGAAAGTCATTCCGCAGCAGGTGCCCATGAACTTCGACGACAGCGACGCACCCGCCGCCAACGCAAACTGAAAAGCGATGGTCAATTTCTTCATCGATCGACCCATTTTCGCCTGGGTGCTCGCCATCGTCATCATGATGGCGGGTGCACTGGCGGTGACGACGTTGCCGGTGGCGCAATATCCGAGCATCGCACCGCCGGCGATCTCGATCAGTGCCAATTATCCCGGCGCGTCAGCCGAAACGGTGCAGAACACCGTCACCCAGGTGATTGAACAGCAGCTCAGCGGCATCGACCATCTGCTGTATTTCTCGTCCAACAGCGACAAGGACGGCAGCATGCGGATCACCCTGTACTTCGAGCAGGGCACCAATCCCGACATCGCCCAGGTGCAGGTGCAAAACAAGCTGCAACTCGCCGCCCCGCTGTTACCGGAAGAAGTGCAGCAACAGGGCATCAAGGTCGCCAAGGCGACCAA
>Ga0307373_10005417_pt1 | contig 20869 bp, 18 predicted proteins | sample OX2MG_FD_202534 | JGI IMG/M metagenome (GOLD analysis project Ga0307373, IMG submission 202534) | Soil microbial communities from Risofladan, Vaasa, Finland - OX-2 | ecosystem: Environmental > Terrestrial > Soil > Coastal area > Acid sulfate soil | place: Finland: Risofladan, Vaasa | collected...
GGCTGCTGGGGCCGCACGATCTCGATCATAATTTCGGCCCGCATAACAATGCCGAACTGCGCGCGATCGAGGACCAATGCATCCGCGAGGCGGTGGCGATGCAGGAGAACACCGGCATCCGTTCGATCACCGACGGCGAGTTCCGCCGCCGTATCTGGTGGAGCGAGTTCCTGCTTTCGCTCGACGGGGTTGAGGGCAACTATCGCGGCCCCACCACCGACTTCCGCGATCGAGCGGGCCATTTGATGCCGGCGCCGCGAATCGATGTGACCGGCAAAATTCGCTGGCGAAAAAGCGTCAACCTGGAGCCGTTCAAATTCCTCAAATCGGTTTCCCGGCAGACCCCCAAGGTCACCATCCCGGCGCCGCAATCGCTCTATTTTGCGACCACACCCGACAGTATCAATCGCGATGTCTACCCGGACCTGAGCGCGTTCTGGGAGGATTTGGCGATTGCCTACCGGGCCGAGCTGGCAGCGCTCGGCGCAGCCGGATGCACCTACGTGCAGCTCGACGAGGTGATGACCTCGTGCCTGTGCGACGAACGTCAACGGGCGAAATGGCGAGCGCGCGGCGATGAACCCGAGAAGCTGCTGCGGACCTATGGGCAGGCTATCAACCGGCTGCTGGAAGGGCGGCCGCCGGCGATGCGCGTGGCGATTCATACCTGCCGCGGCAACCTGCAGGGACACTGGCTGGCGGAGGGCGGCTACGACCCGATCGCCGAGTACCTGTTCAACGAAATCGCGGCCGATGCGTTCTTCCTGGAATACGATTCGGAGCGCGCCGGCGGCTTCGAGCCGCTGCGCTTCGTGCCGGCGGGCAAGACCGTGGTGCTCGGCCTGGTATCGACCAAGACGCCCGAGCTCGAGCCCGAGGATCAGATCGCGGCGCGTATCGAGGCGGCGGCGAAATTCATCCCGCTCGACCAGCTATGCCTCAGCCCGCAGTGCGGCTTCTCGAGCAACTACCTCGGCAACCCGGTCACGATCGATGATCAGCGGCGCAAGCTCGAGCTGGTGGTGAAGGTCGCCCGCAAGGTCTGGGGCAGCGCCTGAGCGCCGCCCCCGGCGTCGGAAGTCGCCGCGGCTAGTTGCTGACGTTGGAACGGTTGAGATCGTCGGGATTGATAAGCCCGCTCTGTCCGTATTGCCGCACCGACTCCTCGATCTCTTTCATCAGCTGGTCGGCCGGCGTGTCGAGATCGATCATCACCAGGTACGGCTGCTTGGCCTTGAGGCCGGTATCCCAGTAAACCTCGCAGCGGTTACCCTCGGGATCGAAAAAGTAGATGCTGACGGCGTTGCCGTGCGAGACGGTGCGCTGGATTTTGACCTCATGCTGCCGAAAGCGCCGGTAGTAGGCGAGGATGTCGTCGAGGCTGTTGCATCGAAACGAGATCTGGTTGACGAGCCGCACGTCGGCGGCGGCTTCGCGGCCGCGGGCGAGCAGGAACTCGTGATGCTCTTCCTTGGGGCGGGCGCTCAGGAACACCAGCCCGACCTCGAGGTCCTCGTCGCTGACCGTGAGGCCGATCACATCGCGATAGAAGGCCTTCTGCTTTTCGAGATCGTTGACGTAGATGCCGACGTGACCGAGCTTCGCTACCGATGGTGTCGTCATGCGTTCCTCCGAGGTGGTCCTTACGCGCCTCGATTCTTAGCCTTTTCGCCGCAAACGACAAGAATCCGATCGCGGGGGCTGAGACGCGGGCTTTACACATGGCTCACGGACCCGAGGTTCGCATCGCGCCCGAAGCCTGTGGTATATCGAGCCCGACCAGTCGCTGACTTAGCGATCCAAGCCCAGGAGGAACGGTAGTGGAGGCTAAAAAACCGGCCCGTGCCGAGTACCGCAAAGAAGATCTGCTGGCCAAGGCCAGGGAGCTCGCGGTGGAGTTCGCGGGCACCTATTCGCAGCACGACCTTCAGCGCACCTTTCCGCATCAGGAGATGGCGAGGCTGAAGGCCAGCGGCTTGCTGGTTTCGGCGGTGCCGGCGGCGTTCGGCGGGGTGGATTTCTCGTTCGAGGATCTGATCGAGACGGTGCTGACGCTGGCGCAGGGCAATCCCTCGATCGCGCATATGTACGCCGAGCACGCGATCATCACCAAGGACATCGTCTCGCGCGTGCCCAAGAAGGAGCTGCGCGAGTCGCTTTACCAGGAAATCCTTGCCAGCCATGCCTACATCACCGCCGCCGGTTCGGAGCGCCATTCCAAGGACGTGCTGGCCTATGAGACCACCTTCACGCCGGTCGAGAACGGCAAGGCGGTGCTGGTCAACGGGCACAAGTTCTTCGCCACCGGCGCGATCGCGAGCGATTTCCTGTGGGTACCGGCGGTGATGGACGGCGGGGCGGCGAGCGCCTTCGTGACCACCAAAAGCCCGGGCCTGACGGTGCTGGACGATTGGGACGCGATGGGGATGCAGGCGACGTGGAGCGGCTCGGTGGTGTTCAAGGACGTGCGCGTACCGATCGAGCGGGTGGTGCCGGCTACCACCGACCCGCGCACGCTCGAGCCCGATCAGCTGTTCGGCCCGATGTTTCAGACCGCCTTCACCGCGATTCCGCTGGGCGGCGCGATCGCGGCCTTCAACCTCGCCGTCGAGTACGTCAAGACCAAGACCCGTCCGTTTCCGACCTCTAACGTAAAAGCCGCGGCCGAGGATCCTTATATCCTGCGCGAGCTTGGGCTGATGAAATCCTATCTCTCGGGCAGTGAACTGCTGGTGCGCGAGGCCGCGCGCTTTATCGATTACGTAGGCCGGATGCGCGAAAAATTGCCGCGCGAAGAGCTGATGCAGCTCCGCGTCGAGGCGATGTCCAAGGTCGCCCAGGCCAAGCTCGTCACCACCGATACGGCGTTGCGCGTCACCACCGACCTGTTCAAGGTCTGCGGCGCGCGGGCGACGCTGCGCGACGAGAACATGGACCGCTTCCTGCGCGATATCAGAACCATCACGGTGCACGACCCCTACGATTACAAGGCCAAGCTGGTCGGCGAATGCGTGGTGCGGGGGAACTACTCGTACGTCCCCTTCCTGACCTGAGCGGCGCTTTTCAGAACGGCTGGGTGAGCGACGGGAAAAACTGATCGCAATTCGTCAGGTCGACGCGCTTCGAGACGATTCGCAGGCCGCCGGGGACGACCCGCAGCCGATGGGTGTAACGGCCGCCGAACAGGCGCCGCTCGACGCCCGGCCGATCTTCGAGCAACACGAACTTCGAGCTGACGCAGTGCTCAGCCGGCGCGCCGGTTGGCGGCCCGAGCCGGAAGTTGGAAACCAGCCGCACGGTCTTCGATCGCGGTACCTGGCTGTGAATCTTCGGATGCTTGAGACGCTCGACACGAATCTTGAGGGTCGGCTTATCGTCGTAAAAAAGCGAAACGTGGGTTAACGGGCTCTCCTGGCCGGGGCGGGCGGGCACCCAGTAGACGCCGTCGTCGGCGAACAGCTTCAGCCATTCGTCGAAGCGCTGCTCGTCGAGCAGATTCGCCTCGTGCTCGATGAACTCCTGCAGCTCTGCCAGCCGCGCACCCGCATTACGCGAAGCTCGTGGCCGCGAGGAAATGCCCGACGCCATCGTGGCCCGTCTCCTAGCCCACGCTCATCAGGTCGCGCCAGGCGTAATGCTGCGCGCGCTGCCCGACCTCGCTCGATCGATCGCCGAACGAGACGCCGTTGCCCTCGTCGACCTCGCTGCCCAGCCCACGCGCCACCAGCACCCAATCGGTGCCGCTGGTCGCCAGCCCCTGGCTCGATCGCTCGAAGGCTTCGAGATCATCGCTCTGGATAAACGACGCGGCGGCGTGCGTGATATTGACGAATCTGATCACGTCGATCGAAATCTGCGCCGGCGCGCCCTTGAGCCGCACCGGGTAGACCTGGACCTCGGTGCGATCGACGGCGACCGGCCGAATCACGCGGACCGAGGTCTGCGCGATCAGGATGTCGACGCTCGGGAAGATCGTCATGCTGTGGCGGCGGTTGCGCAGAATTTCGCGGGTGCGTTCCTCGCCGTGTTTGGCCACCAGCAGTGCGCGGTACTCGTCCCACACTCCGCCGGCCTGTTCCTCGCGAAACAGTGAGGCTTCCGAGCTGTGTCCGCCCTGAAAGCCGCGCACCCCGGTCTGCGCGACGACCGCCTCGCCGTTGGCGGCGAAGAACGGGGCGTCGCCGCCCGTGCCGCCGGAACGGCGCTTGAACTGGCGTCCGTCCGGGCCGACCGTCGAGGCGTGCGCCGCGGCCGGATGATACATGTCGGCCATGTTCTCGAACTGCAGCTTCCAGTTGCCGCGGTATTCGTACCGATGGCATCCGGCCCACAACTCGACGTCGCCTTCGGGCGCGCGATCGACCAGCTCATCGATCCCGCGAATCGCCTCGCCGAGATATTCAGCAAGCGGCTTCACGTGCGGATTGAGGCTCGCGAACACGAAGCCGCGATAGCTTTCGACCCGCGGCAGCCGCACCATCCCGAACTGCGGATCGACTAGCGTCTCGGCCGGGAAGTCGCGGCGCATCGGCACGCCCGCCAGCTCGCCGTTGGGCTGAAACGACCAGCCGTGGTACATGCAGGTGAAGACCCGCGCATTGCCGCATTCCTCGCTCAGCACCCGGGCGCCGCGATGGCCGCAGCGGTTGAACAGCACGTGAATCGCGCCCTCGCGATCGCGGCTCAGCACCACCGGCTGGCGCGCCAGGGTCGTGCAGAAGAAGTCGCCCGGGTTCGGAACCTGGCTCTGGTGGCCGACGTAAAGCCAGACCCGGCCGAAAATCCGCTCTATCTCGAGCTCGAAGATCGCCGGGTCGGTGTAGATGCTGCGATGGACCCGATCCTCGAGCACCAGGCCGCGCAGGTATTCATTCGAGAAGTTGCTCATGCCAGTTTCCGGCGAGTTGGTCGGGAGGTCAGCGTACCACCAGCATCGCGGGTAGTCGTAGGCGGTGCTGCCAGGATATTTCGTCGCCTCCAGCGAAGCCGCTGTCGGAGCACCTTGTACCAACCCAGTTCAGAAAATGTCAAATCTGCGATTCAAGCGCGAGCTTGAACAGTCTGGCCGATCCGATCCAGAAGCAATCAAGTGCTGACGCGATCGCGAACAGCATCGCGATGCCGAGCACCACGGCGAACAAACGGCCGGCGATAGAGCGCCGATCGAACGACGCGCGTGCGCCCGCGCCGTTCGATCGGAACCTGCTCAGTCGTGATTATGTTTTCCGAGGACCCGCGCAGAGGCTCGGAAATGAGCCATCGCCGCGCCGGCGCGAAGTTCCATCGCGACAAAAGCCGCCTCGGCTATTTCCTCATCGGTGGCCCCCGCCAGCTTGGCGTTATGCGTATGGTACGCCATGCAGGCCTCGCACTGCGTCACGTGCGTGATCCCGACGGCCATCAACTCCTTGTACTTTGCCGGGATCTTTCCCCGATGATAAACCGCGTCCTCGAACTCGAGGAACTTGCGAAACATCTCGGGCTGTAATTCGTTCAACTTGCTCGGACCCGTATCGGTAATCCATTCCGGCTCATAGGCCATGGCAGATTCCTCCCGTTTCTCAAAGTTATTGATGTCGCGTCTAGCACCCGTTTTCGTCAGCTCGATATGAATGCTGCGATGAACCGCGATCCTTCGGCAGCAGACCGCGCAGATATCCGTTTGAGCAATCGCTCATCGTGGTCTTGGCCGCATTGATGCGGACGTCAGCGCACCACGACGCCTTTGCCGGTCTCTTCGTCGTAGCTGAGCCAGCCGTTCAAAAAGATCCGGTGGTGCTCGTAAAACCATTGCCGCCGGTCCGGTATGGGGGTGCGATCGACCTGCCGGCCGCCCTGGAAGACGAAATCGAAATGCTTCTTTTTCTGCAGCAAGGTGATGTCGCGGCTGGGGTCGCCGTCGATCACCAGCAGGTCGGCGTAGCGGCCCACTTCGAGCTTGCCGACCTCGTGGCCGAAACGCTTGAGCACGCGTGCCGCCGAGAGCGTGCCGGTATGGATCGCCTCGAGCGGCGTCATCCCCAGTAGGTCGACGAAAATCTGCAGCTCGTGAGCGTGCCATTGTCCGTACGGCACCGGCGACCATCCGCTCTCAGAGCCGGCGATAAACGGCACCCCGGCGCGATAGGCGCGCGGCAGATTTTTGGCCGCAGCATCGACCTCGCGCTGAAAGGCGTCGGTGCCCGAGACCCCCGCCATGCCCTGGCTGGCCGCGATGATGTTCACCAGCAGCGTTAGCGTCGGGGTGATGACGCAGCGGTTCTTGAGGCACTGCTCGATCCCGGCGTCGTCGATGAACGAGGCATGGAAGATAATGTCGAAGCCGGCGCGCGCCGAGTTCACGATCGAATCGCGCGAGCGCGCGTGGACCCCGCAGATCTTGCCGAGGCGATGGGTCTCGTCGGCTATCAGCTTCAGCTCCTCGAAGGCGAAGGCTGAACCGTCGAGCGAGTCGGGCGTGATCAGCGAGTCGTTGGAGCCCGAGACCTTGATGGCGTCGACCCGGTCCTTGACCTGGTAGCGAATCGCCTCAACGATCTCGTCCTTGGTCTTTACCAGCACCGCTGCCTGTCCGGGCGGGAATTGCATCTCGTTCGGAAACGAATCCTCGAGTCCCTGATGATTGGTGATCTGGCGTCCCGAAACGGCGAAACGCGGCCCCTCGAACATCCCGGCGTCGATCGCGTCGCGCACCGATTGTGCGACGTTGTAGGTGGTGGCGGCGTCGAAGGCGCTGGTGACGCCGGCCTGCAGCACCTTCCTGGCGTTCCAGATTGCTTTCAGCGCCCGGTATTCGACCGGCGTGTAGAGCGCCAATTCCTCTTCGGAACGGGCCTCGCCGAACGAGATGTGGGTATGGCCGTCGACCAGGCCCGGCAGGATGCTGCGGCCGGGCAGCGCGATTTGCTCGTAGTCCGCCCCGAGATATTGATTCGGAAGCTGCGCGCGCGCTCCGACCCAGTCGATGCGTTCGCCTTCGAACACGACCGCACCGTTCTCGATCGGCGCGTCGAGCGAGCCGTCGATGACCTTGCCGAGAATCGTGGTGCCGCGTTTTCCACCTATCGACGCCATGGTTGGTAACCTCCAGTGGGGGACGTTTCCATCAACCAAACAGCAATTCGGCGCTGGCGATCAGCTTCGCCGGATGCTCCATCGCAACCGAATGCGAACAGCGGCCGATCAAAACCACGTCGGCGTGTGGAATCGACCGCGCAATCGTCAGCGTCAGCTCGGGTGGAAAAGCCACGTCGTCGCGCCCGTGAATCATCGTCACGTCACAGCGGATGCGCGCCAACTCGTCAGGCCGCAGCACGGTCGCATCGATGTAGCGCTGCTTGTCGCCCTCGAACATCGAACCGAAGTAGCCGGCGTAATCGCCCGCGAATAGCACCTTCTCACGATTGTCCAGGTAGGTGTCGTCGATTACCGAGCGATCGAAGACCAGGCCCTCGGCCATCCGCCGCAACTCGGCGCGATCGCGCGGGAAGGTCCAGGTACGCAGCGTGCCCTCGTTGGGCGTGAATCGCGCCCCCATCGATCCGGTCGTGAGCACCTTGGCAATTCGGCTCTCGACCGACGCCAGCTTGAGCGCTAGCGCGCCCGAGAGCGAGTGACCTATAACCCCGACGCGCGCTCCCTCAATCCGCCCGACCATCGCGCGGCATTGCCGGAACCATAAGTCGAAATCAAAGTAGGGCGGCCGCGGCTTGCGTTCGGAGCGGCCGAAACCGATCAGATCCATCGCGAAGACGTGAAAGCGCTCGGTGAGCGGTTCGAGCACCAGCCGCCAGTTGCCGATCGTCGAAGCGCCCGGCCCCGAGCCGTGAATCATCAGCACCGGGAAACCGCGGCCACCCTCGAGATAATGGACGCGGGCGCCGTCGAATACGAATTCCCGTTCCGGCAAGCTCATCGCGACGCCTCACAGTGCCGCTATGGTCTGAACTTCGATCAGAAACGGCTCGCCCACCAGACGATCGATCATCAGGAGCGTGTTCGGCGGATAGGCGCCGCCCGGAAACATCCTGGGAAACTCGCGCAGCCGGTATTTCATGAACTTCGGGATGTCCTGCGAATGGACCATGTAGGTGGTGAACTGCACCACGTTGCCCCATCCGGCGCCGGCGGATTTCAGCGCCGCTTCGATGTTCGCGAACACCTGCACGCACTGCGCGTCGAAATCCTCGGCGCCAATGACAGCGCCGGCCTTGTCGGTCGCCAACTGGCCGGCGATGAACAGGAACTCGGAAGCCTTGACCCGCGTCATCTGCGAGTACTGGCCGAGCGGCTTGCCGAGCACCTCCGGATTCAGGATCTTGAGTTCTGGAATGGGCGCCTCCTTGACGAAAAATCTCGTGCTTACGTTGATAATCCTTATGCTCACTGAGCCCCCGGACTGTCAACTCCGGGGACGCACGCCAGGTTGATCCCGGCGCGCAATGTTGCTTCTAATCATGGCTTCCATGCGGGTTTCATTCGCGCCCGAAGCCTGTTCGACCAGCGCTAACGATGCGGCCACTCGAAAAGATCGCGGCGAGCCTGTCCGCAACCGACCAGACCGACTTTCGATCGATCGCCCTGTTGTCCGCCGCCCACATGTCGGACGACATCAACCAGGCCGTGATACCGGCGATGCTGCCGTATTTCATCGTCGCTCATCATCTGAGCTACGCCGCCGCCGGCGGCCTGGTGCTGGCGCAGACGCTAGCCTCGTCGGTCGCCCAGCCGCTGTTCGGGATGCTCGCCGACCGACGGCCCTCGCCGTGGCTGATTCCGCTCGGCCTCAGTGTGGCGGGATTCGGTGTCGCGGCCGCCGGCCTGCTGCCGAGCTACCGGCTGATCTTTGCCGCTATCGCGATCAGCGGGCTCGGCATTTCCGCGTTTCACCCCGAAGCCGCGCGCTGGACGCGCTATCTTGGCGGATCGAATCAGGGCACCGCGATGGGGGTATTCACGGTCGGCGGCAATGTCGGCTTCGCCGTCGGTCCGTTGATGATCACCCCCATCATGATCCTGGTTGGACTGCGGGGCGCGATCCTGCTGACCATCCCGGTGCTGGTCATGTCGCTGATTCTCGTGCGGCAGATGCCGCGTCTGTGGGCGGCGCGGGAATCGCGCAGCCAGGGCCCCGCCGGCCATGTGGTGATTGAGGCTCGCGAGCAGTGGGGCGCCTTCATCGGTCTGACGGCGGTCGGGATGATTCGGTCGGTGGTCTTTTTCGGCCTCAACACTTTTATCCCGCTTTATTGGTTCGTCGTGCTGCACGCTTCCAGAGCCGGCGGCGGCTATGCGCTGAGTATTCTGCTGTCGGCCGCGGCGGTCGGGACCCTGGTCGGCGGCCGGATGGCCGATCGCTACGGGCGCAGGATCGTGGTGATCTGTGCGCTCGGCGGGCTTACGATTTTCCTGTTTGCCTTCATCCATTCGGGCGGTGTGACGATGGCGACGATGCTGTTGATACCGCTGGGTTTCGCGATGGCCGCAAGCTCCAGCGTGATGGTCGTCATGGGACAGGAATATCTGCCGAATCGCGTCGGCCTGTCGGCCGGCGTGACGTTCGGCCTTTCGATGACGGTGGGCGGGTTGTTTGCGCCGGTATTCGGCGCGATAGCCGATCATCACGGGCTGCATGCCGCCATGAGCCTGCTGTGCGTGGTGCCGGCGCTGGGCTTCCTCATGAGCCTGATGTTGCGCGAGCCCTCCGCGGGCGCTTATCAATAGACGCAATCGAATTTTCACCAGCCGATGGAGATTACCAATCCGATGGAACCAGCCAGCAAATTCGTCACGCTTAACGGACTGAAGCTGCATTACCTGGAATTCGGTGAGGCGGCGAATCCGGCGATCGTCTGTATTCACGGGCTCACTCGCAGCGCGCATGACTTCGATGCGCTCGCGCCGCATCTGGCCGCCAAATATCGGGTGCTGTCGCTGGATGTTCGCGGCCGTGGCGACAGCGAGTGGGGACCGCCCGACCGCTACAATATCGCGACCTACGCCGCCGACCTCGCCGCGCTGCTCGACCATCTCAAGCTTGGACGGGTGAGCCTGATCGGCACCTCGATGGGCGGCAGGATTTCGATCCTCTTCGCCGGCAACCATCCGGAGCGGGTCGAGAAGCTGGTGCTCAACGATATCGGTCCCGCGTTGAATCCGGAGGCCTCGGCGCGCATCAACCAATGGGTCGCCGGCGCGCCGCTCGAGTTCGCCAGCCTCGATGATGCGCTCGAGCATTATCGGGCGGTCCAGTTCGGGCCGGCGGATGCGGATTTTGCCGCGATGCTGAAGTGGCTGGTCAAGCCGAGTGCGGGCGGGCGTCTTACCTGGAAGATGGACCCGGCGATTCGGAAACCGCCGCCCGGTGTGAGCGCGGTGCTGCCGATCGGTTTCTGGGCGGAGTATGAGAAGATCGCTGCGCCGATCCTGATCGTGCGCGGCGCGATCAGCACGGTGCTGATGCCCGAGACCGTGCAGCGGATGTGCCAGCTGTCGCCCAAGGCGAAGGTGGTCGAGGTCCCGGGCGTCGGCCACGCGCCATCGCTGGTCGAGCCGGAAGCGTTGCACGCCCTGCGCGCGTTTTTCGGATGCTAGGCGCTCGACGACGCGCTGCCGCGCCTTGACAGCGAGGGGCGCCAGCGCCGCGCCTTGAGAACTTCCTTCGCGCACATGTATCCCGAGCGGGCGTTATTGCCGGCTCCCGGATAGGTTCCGGCGCCGCACATGTACAGCGCCTCGACGGGGGTGCGGTAGCGCGACCATCCGAGGATCGGACGGAAGAGAAAATTCTGCGCCAGATGATGGCTGCCGGCGAGGCTGTCGCCGCCGACCAGGTTGGGATTGGCGCGTTCGAGGTCGGCGGGAGAGGCAACCGCGCGTTGGATAATCAGGTCGCGGATCCCCGGCGCGTACTGCTCGAGCTTATCGATCACCCGATCCGCATAGGGCTCTTTGGCCTCGTCCCAATCGCGCGCCGCGATCGTGCCGAGTGCGTCGCCGCGGATTTTCGACGGTAACGTTCTGACCTGAATCCACATGACTTCGCCCTTACCCGAAGTCCGCGTCGGATCGATCACGGAGGTCTGCCCGACGATCAGCAGCGGGCTGGCCGGCAGAATGCCATCCATCGAATGAGCGTAGGTGAGCGCCAGATCTTCGACGTAGGGCGCGATATGTACGTACGCGAAATCCGCCGCCTCACTGCTCGCCCGCCAGACCGGTCTGGCCTTCAGCGCCAGGTGCACCATCATGGTGCCGGGACCGTAGTTGAAGCGGCCGATCGCACGCCGGAACTCGGGCGTGAACGGATAGTCGGCCAGCAGCTTGCCGAACAGCGGGCGCGAGCTGAGATTCGCGATAATCGCGCGGCGCGCGCCGATTTTCTCGCCATTTGCGAGTTCGACGCCGACCGCGCGGACGTCGCTGGTCACGATTTTGGCGACCTCGGCTGCGGTGCGCACCTCGCCGCCCATCTCGCGCAGCAGACCCACCATCGCCAGCACCAGCTTCGATGCTCCGCCGCGCACGACGCTCAGGCCGTGCTCGACATCCACAAAAGTTTCGATCACCGGAAAGATTGCGCCGCCCGCGACGTCGGGACCGAAGTCGAGATGCATCCCCCACGCCGCGAACAGCGCCCGCGCCTCGGGAGTCCCTAAATATTCGTCACCCAGCCGGCGCGTCGACGAGATCATCAGCCGCAGAAGTTGCACGCACTCCGCCACGCCCTCTCTTCCGAGCGCGCGCAGCATCGTCCACAACACCCGCATCGAGGGCATCGGGATTCCATAGACCTGCAGCAGCGAGCGGGCGAAGGACTGGAAATGTCGATAAAGCAGCGTCCATCCGTCAGCGTCGGCCGCACTGTGACGCCGCAACAGGTCGAGCGTTTTCCCGGCATCCTGGTAGACGCCCAGAAACTTTCCATCCGGGAAGACCGCGCAGTAAGGTTTGTCGGAATGCGCGAATGAAAGCCCGTGCCGCTCGAGTCCGCTTTTGAAATCGGTATAGACCGGCGACCCGAGGAACAGGTTCTGGTTCATCGAGTAGAGGTCGTGGATGAAGCCCGGGAGCGTCACTTCACCGCTCATCGTGGCCCCGCCGACCTGCTGGTTGCGCTCCGCGACCAGCACTTTCCATCCGGCTTTGGCCAGGTAAAGCGCGACCGACAGGCCGTTGATCCCGCCGCCGATCACGATCGCGTCGTAATCGCCGGCCCGCTCGTTGCCATTCATGTTTCGATCGCCGGGCGCAAGCATCGCTCAGGCTTTCGCACTGGGGCGCGACGAAACCTCGGCGTACCAGCGGGCCAGGTTCTTCTGCTCCGGCTTGATCGCGATTTTCGAGACCCGTCCGAAGTCGATCGCAACCATCGCGGTGATGTCCGCAATCGTGAAACGCGGGCCGGCGATGAAACGCTGGCTGGCAAGCTCGCCGTCGAGCCATTGCAGGGCGTCCTCGGCGTTGAGCCGCTGCGTCTCGGCATACTCGGGAAGCTGCCGGATGCGACCCTTGAAGAACTCGTGGCGTTGCCGGAAGGCGTCGGCGATCGGAATGAAGAGCGCGAACTCCATTCGCCGATTCCACATCTCGACTATCGCGCGATCCTTCGCGTCCACGCCGAACAGCGGCGGCTCCGGATGAATCTCCTCGAAATACCGGCAAATCGCGACGCTCTCGGCGATGCAGGCGCCGTCATCGAGTTCGAGCACCGGCACCGCCGCCAGCGAATTTTTCTTGCGAAATTCAGCTCCGCGATTGACCGCCTTTACGATGTCGACCTCTTCGTACGGTACCTGGATTCCCTTCTCGGCGAGAAAAATTCGCACGCGACGCGGATTCGGAGCGGTTGCGCTGTTGTAGATCTTCACAATTTTTTCCTCTCGCTTGCGCGGCTTGTTCAACGCCGCTCGTACTGTTTCCGGCCAAACATAATTTCCCATTCCTCGCCCTTGGGCGCTTCGCGCTTGACTTTCTCCGCCAGCGGCGCGAGCCCACGCTGCACCGCCGGGCGACTTTTGATCGCTTCGTACCAGCGTTTGAGATTCGGAAAGTCAGCCAGGTCCTGACCCTGCCAGCGATGCGGCCGCAGCCACGGGTAAGTCGCGATATCGACGATCGAGTATTCGCCGACCAGGTATGGCAGCGCGCTCAGCCGTTTGTCGATCACGCCGTAAATCCGCCGCGCCTCGTTGGTGTAGCGATCGATCGCGTACTGAATCGGTTCCGGCGCGTAGCGGCGAAAGTGATGAGCCTGCCCGAGCATCGGCCCGACGCTCGCCATCTGGAACATCAGCCATTCGAGCGTCTGGTAGCGGCCGCGCGGATCAGTCGGCATCAGGCGGCCGGTCTTCTCCGCGAGATAAAGCAGAGTCGCTCCGGACTCGAAGATCGAAATCGGTTTTCCGTCGGGACCGTCGCTGTCGACGATCGCGGGCATCCGGTTGTTCGGGCTGAAGTTGAGAAACTCGGGCTTGAACTGCTCGCCCTTGCCGATGTCTATCGGCACGACCCGGTAGGGCAGGCTCAGCTCCTCGAGCGCGATGGTTATCTTGTAGCCGTTGGGGGTCGGCCAGAAGTAGACATCGATCATTTCAGGCTCCCTTCCTCAGCGAACTTTCGAATTCACGCTAGCTGGCGATCCGCCCGGTGAAGATCTCGACGCGCCTGGCAAATTCCGCCGGGTCCGCGTAGCGCCCGGGGTCGAAGATAAAGTAGGTGGCGCCGGCCTGCTGGTCGGCGCGGATGCGTTCGCGATCGACCGCGAGGTCCTCGAGCTTGAGTCCTCGGCGCACCACGATTTCAGGCGGCTGGCGATGTGCCGCGCGGGCTTTCTCGGCCAGCGCCGTAACCGCCGGCTTCAACTCGGCGGGCGCGAGCATCGGATGCCATCCGTCGCCGAATTCCAGCACCCGGGCGACCGCCGCGGGGCCGCTGCCGCCGATCCAGATAGGGGGTCGCGTGGGCCGCGGCAAAAATACGAAAGCGGGGAATCGCACCAGCTCGCCGGAATAGGGCGCCGCCTCGGTTTCGAACAAATGATGGATGACGCGCAGCGTTTCGGTGGTCAACGCGCCGCGCTGGCGAGAATCGACGCCGAGCGCCTCGAACTCGCCCGTCATCCAGCCGACGCCGGCGCCGAGAATCATCCGCCCGCCCGACAGTTCCTGGACGGTCGCGATCTGTTTGGCGGTCAGCACCGCCGGACGATATGGCAGAATCAGCACCGAGACGCCCAGCCGAATCCGCGTGGTGATTCCTGCGACGAAGGCCAGCGTGGTGAGCGCGTCGAGATAGCGGCCCATCGAGCCTTCGGTCTGGTCGGGCGGCACGGCGAGATGGTCGGAGAGGAACAGGCCGTCGAAGCCGTTGCGCTCGGCGATTTGCGCGCAGGCCGTTACCGTCTCGCGAGTCGACTGCGGCCCCATGTTGCGGATCGCGACGCCGAACTTCATGGCGCTACGCTCGTCGTGCGTTTGCGGGCGACGCGCCTGGGTTCACGCGAGCTCTCGGCGTGGATCCTCAGCAACGTGCCGACTATCTCGGGCGTCCGGCAGCGGGCCATCCCGCATTCGGTCGCGATGCCGAAGTCCTTTACGTAGCGGCGGGCGGCGGCGGCGCGCCGGCTCACGTTTTCCGCGCCGTCGCCATGCACCACGCCCAGGTACAGTTCGGTTTCCGCTGCGAGCTTGAGATCGCGCAGCGGAGCGAAGAAGCCGTCGTCGGTGCGATTAATCGGCACCGGCATGTGTAAGTAGGTGATCGGACGCGAGACGCTGCGCGCGATTGCATTCGCCAGTGAAACCATCTTGGCTGCGTCCTCGGGCTCGATGAAATGAGTCGCCTTCCAGTCGCCGTAGCACAGATGGATCCCCAGTTCGACGTCGCCCGGGATGGCGTCGCACAGCCGCTTCATGCGCGCGAGGATCTCGCCCTCGACGTCGCCGAACGGCGGCTTCCAGAGTTCCCAGCGTCCGTCCCAAAGTACCATCTCGTTGCAAACATCCCACTGGATACACAGGTCTTTGTGCGGGATGGCGGCGCAGATGGTCTCGACCTCGCGCATCATCGCCTTCTCGTAGGCGCGTTCGATCGCGAACATGTCCTGGTCCGAACACCAGGCCGAGATCACCGCCAGTGGCGTCGGCAGGCAGACCTGGAAACGCACCCCGCGGGCGATGTCGCCGCGTTTGCGCGCCGCCAGAAAATCCTGGTACGAGGCGCGCGCCTCGCGTGCGTAGCCGAGTTCCCCGAATCTGACCTCGTCGGGAGCAACGCCCGGCGCCAGGCAAAGCAGCGGGCATCCGACCATGTCGTGAGTCGGCGCGGGATCGTCGATCAGAAATGGATTGCCGCGCAACAGCGGGTATTGCCAGCTGATCCACAGCCGCCTGCCGCCCGGTTCGCCGTCGGGGATGCGCCGCAAGCGCCGTCCCAGCAGCCTCCCCGCGGTGCGGAAAACTTCATCGACGCTGTCCAGTCCGATGCTGCCCACCAGATGGACTCGCTCAGGCATCACGCTGCTATCTGCCATAGCTCACTCTCCGAAGAACATCGCAAGATCGAGGTCAATCAAAAGAGTTCCCTGGCAAGTTAACCAAAGACCGGGAACCAAAGCCAAGCCGCCGTGTATCAGGAGGGGAGGGCGTGGAATCGCGAGCGGGGGCCGAGCGCTGCTTCTGCTGCGCCCGGAGTGACGCAAGGAGATGACGTCAAATCCGAATCAGGACGGAGCGCAGCCCATCGAAGCTGCGTCGCGACCATTTCACAAAGTCCGCCTGGCGGTCGCGGGCCAGGCCGCAGGCGCGGACGAGCCTGCTAGGGGCAATTACCCCATTCGTAGATCACGATCGAGTTCTCGCCGTCGATGCCGTGCATGTTCAGGTTGAACGCAGCGATCGAGACGGCATTCCCGCTGTCCGGCATCTTGCTCGGAAAACTCATCGTGCCCGAGGTAGCCGTGGGCGGCAGGAATTGCTGGTTGGCGTGAATCTGGAACTGGTTCGAGCAATCGCTGACGTAGCCGCTAAGATCGATCGAGGCCAGCGCGTAAGTTTCCGGCAAGGCCCATTTGACGGTAAGCGTCCGGCCCAGCGGAGCGCTCCCGAGATCAAAAGGTCCGGCCAGCGGCGGCGCGATAAGATTGATCCCTTCCCCGGTTACCCCACTCACGAGGCTGGTGCCGTTCGCCGACCCGCCGCCATGAAGCGCCATCTCGAAGGTGAAGGCAGTGCCGGGCGGCGGAACCGGGCTGACCGGGTTATACCCGCCGAAAAAGGTGTCTTCAACAAAGTTGAGGGGAGGGCTAGTCGGAGTCGGCTTGAATTGCTTGGTCGAGGTGCCGTTCTGGTCCTTGACCAGGCTGGTGTTGTTGAACCAGACGTTGGAGGCGTCGTTGATCGTGACCGCATCGATCGTATTTATCGGTGCGCGAACGTCGACGTTCAGATCCGGCTGCGGGCCGGTCACGCCAAACATGTTCGCGTCAATGCGCTCTTCGACCTGGAGGCCCCTTCCGGTCGATGCCGGCTGCTGATCGCCATAAAGCAAACAATTGCCCGCGAGATCGCACTTGAAGACCATGTGAATGGTCTGGTTCACGCTCTGGTTCTGAACGGTCAGCGACAGGGCGACGATGGCGTCGAGCAGATTGTGGCTCCCATCGAGCGGCAGGAAATCTTTTATGTACTGTACCGTAGCCGAACTGACCTTGATGCCTCGCACGGAGGTCGCGAAGTCGGCGCTGCCGAACGTTTCGTCTTCTCCTTCGTCAAGGTAGCTCGAATCGAACAGCGGCATCAGATCGGTGTTGGCAAGCTGAGCGCCCCGGCTGTTGACGGTTTTCTGGAGCTGCGAGAGCAACTGATTGGCCCCATTCAGCGCAGTCGTTTCCGGTGCGCCGGCCGAGGCCGGCGGTATCGTGGTCGAGGCGATGCTCGAAGAGCTCCCGTTCGTCCCGGTGGTCGTGGTCGCGACGTTGACCGACCCGGCCCCCGAGTCGGCGGTGAAGTTCGAATCCTGGACGGTTCCGCCGCTGCCGATCTGGATCTCGTAGTCGTTGTTCACCACCGTGATCTCGCGCAGCACTGCGTCGAGTCCCTTGCCATTTGCGGCCAGCGGGTGGGTGAAGAAATTGAATGCCGCCGGCTTCTTGATCCGGGCGGCGGCGATCCATTTCATGAGCGAGTTTCTGACCAGGTTCGAGACTAACTGCTCCTGTACCAGGGACGGCACGGGTACGGTCATCAAAGTGAGTTCAGCAGCCGGCGTGGTGCCCTGCGCCTGGTAGATCATGCTGACGATCAAATCGGTCAGCACGTCGATATTGGCTACGCCCGCGCCGGAAGCCGCGCTGAAAAGCGCGTTGCTGCCGTCGGTCGGTTGAGTTGCGATCAGAAACGGCGGCGTCATGCCGGCCACATTGAGCCGCCACTTGCCCGCCCGGCTGGTCTGAGCAGTTGCCGTGTTACCCACGCTGTCATGCAGCGCGATCTCGCCTTTTGCCAGCGGCAGCCCGCTCTGCAGGGTGGCGGTTCCCTTGATGACGTGCGCGGCGGCGTTGGCATTAACCGCGGGTAAAAAAACCGCGATGAACACGGCGAGGATGATTGCTACCATAATTTTGAATGTCCTGATTCGACCCGGTGAAAGTCGTGAAAACAATGTTGCGCAGAGTATCGACCTGATCCGTAAGAAGCAATCCAGTTAAATTTCCAGATCCTTCGGATAGGCTAATAGCGTTAGTTTATGATGAAGATAGGGACAGTAAGAGAACATAAGAGAATATAAGAGAATAGATAAACAGTGGCGAGGCGTCAGGAAATTCACCCGATCACGGCCGTGACGGTCTCGAGCCAGTCAGTGCTTTAGAAAGCTGACGTCCGCGGCGTCGACCAGGTCGGGCGTCCGCCAGCCGTCGAGGTCGTACTCGTCCATGCAGCTGCGCGCGAACTGCTTGAGCGTCTCGGTACATCCATCGGCGCTCGCGACCAGCAGGGCTTCGGCGCGGATGTGCTCGTAGTTGCCGGCGTAGTTGCGTTCATAGAGCTCATGGCGTCCGCCAAACTCGGTGCCGACGGAATCCCACAGGAGCTTCATGATTTTCACCCGCTCGACGGCGTCCTGACCGTACGAGCCGCGCAGGTACTTGTCGAGCAGCGCGCGGATTTCCGGGTTGCGAAAATCAGCGACGTGCGAATTCAGGTAGATCAGGCCGCTGGAGATGATTTGCTGGATGATTTCCCTGATCCGCGCATATACGACCGGCGACAGCACGCGATAGGCGTTGGCGTAACTCATGTTGGGCAGCACGGTTCCGTTGACCCACGAATCCGGGTTGCGCGCCATCGCCTCGGACAGCGCCCAGATCAGATGTCGCAGCGCGAGCATCTCGCCGAGCTGCATCTTGCCGAACGCTTTGTCCTTGACCCCGGCGACCTCGCTCGCAAGCAGCGTCAGCCCGACCAGGAAATCCAGCTTGACCGCCAGCCGCGTGCAGCCATGGAACGAAAACCGGTTCAGGAAGCCGGACGCCGCGAAAAACAGGTTGGCGCGCTCGAGGTCGCGATAAAGAAACACGTTCTCCCAGGGAATCAGCACCTGGTCGAGGATCAGGATGGCGTCGTTTTCATCGAGCCGGCTCGACAGCGGATAGTCGAACGGGCTGCCCATGACTGCGGCCGTCATCTCGTACGAGGTTCGGCAGATGAGCTTTAGGCCCGGCGCGTTCATCGGCAGCATCGCGAGGATGGCCTGTTCGGGGCGGCCGATCTGATAGCAGCCGATGAAGTTGTGATGGGTGAGGGCGGAGTTGGTCGCGACGACCTTGGCGCCGCTGACGATCAATCCCGCATCGGTCTCCTTTTCGGCATGGACATAGACGTCGCTGGCCTCGGTCAGCGGCCGTGATTTGTCGACCGGCGGATTGATCAGCGCGTGGTTCATGTAGAGGCATCGTTCCTGCGCGCGCCGATACCAGGCCTGCGCGTTCTCATGATAGGGCGCGTAGAACTGCGAGTTGGCGCCGAGCGTGCCGAGAAAGCTGGCCTTGTAATCCGGCGAACGTCCCATCCATCCCCAGGTCAGGCGCTGCCAGGCCGCGATCGCGTCGCGGGTTTTGACGCACTCTTCGGCGCTGCGGTCGGCGCGGTAGAAACGATGGGTGAAGCCGCCGTTGCCGGTATCGGTCGGGACGGTCAGGACTTCGCGGCGGGCCGGATCGTGGAGCGCGTCGTACATCCGCGCCAGCATCCGGGCCGAGTTGCGAAACGCCGGATGCTTCGTCAGATCGGCTACGCGCTCGCCATAGATATAGACCTCGCGATCGTCCTTGAGGCTCTCCAGATACTCCGCGCCGGTGAAGGGCAGGACCTGCGGGGGCGATTCGACGCTTGCGCTGCGAGCCTTCGCGCTCATCAGACCTTCACCTCCGACCGATGCGGGATGATCACGGCCTTGACGGTCTCGAGCCGGGCGACCGCTTCGAGCGCCTGTTGCGCCTCAGCCAGCGCGAAGCGATGTGTGATGGCCTCGGCCATCGGAAATTCCCGGTGATGCGCGCGGGCCACCTGGATAGCGCCGTAGAGATGCTGCGGCTGAGCCAGGGCGTTACCGATAATCCTGATATTATTGTTGTTCAGGTAGCGCGGTTCGATCGGCACCGTGCCGGGCGCCGACCACAGACCGATAATCAGGTAGCGTCCGTTTTTGGCGACCAGCTTCATCCCTTCGGTGAAGGCCGGCAGATGGCCCGCCGCTTCGATCACAACTTCGGCGCCACGTCCCGCGGTTAGCTCGCGCACTCGTTGAACGCGGTCGGCCTCGGAGCTGAGCGTCTCCAGATCGATAGTCGCGCTGGCGCCCAAACGGCGCGCCATCGCAAGGCGCCGCTCCGGCGCACCGATCACGATTACCTGGCGCGCTCCCGACAGCCGCGCCATCAGCGTCGCTGCCAGCCCGACCGGGCCGCAACCCTGCACCACCACCGACTGATTGAGCGCGATTCCGCCCAGACGCTCGAGCGCCTGCAGCACCGTTGGCATCGCACAGCCGAACGCGATCAGGGCCTCGGTCGGAGTATCTTCGGGGACGCGATAGAAGGCCATCCCGGGCGGCAGGCTGCAGAATTCGGCGTAGCAACTGGAGGGCGGCTCGTTGGCGTTGCGGAACAGCTCGCCGAACAGATTCTCGCACAGCGAGAAATCCTTCTCGACCGTGCAGTAGTAGCATCGATGGCATTGCCGCACCGGCTGCCAATAGACGCGATCGCCGGGCGCGATCGGCGCGCCGGCATAATCCGTGGTCACGCCCTTGCCGAGTTCCTCGACGATGGCGATTCCTTCGTGGCCGAGCGTGACCGGGTAGGGCAGGGGAAGTTCGCCGCGCCACAGATGAACGTCGGTGCCGCAAACCCCGCTCATCTCGACACGCACCACGATCGCTCCCGCTTCCGGGGCGGGCAGCGGCCGCTCCCAGATTTCGAGCGGTTGATTCGGTCCTACCAGCACCACTCGCTTGCTCGTTCGGGTCGCCATGGTCACCTCGGCGGTCTCAATGAAGGATGGTCATTGTGCCCACTACCGCCGATCGGTTCCGGGATGCAAACCGGCTGACGCCCAATCGTAGCGCGGGCTTGTCTAGTCGTTGCGATTCTCGCGATACTCTCGGCTGTTCAGGAACCATGAGCACACCACGCAAGACGGCCCTCGTGACGGGCGCCGCAACCGGCATCGGACGCAGCGCAGTATTGGCGCTGGCGCGGGCCGGTTACGACGTCGCGATCAATTACCATCGCAGCGAGAACGCGGCGCGCGCGGTCGCCGGCGAGGCCGAGCAACTCGGCGCCGTGGCGTTGCTGTGCCAGTGCGACGTT
>Ga0307373_10005419_pt1 | contig 20867 bp, 14 predicted proteins | sample OX2MG_FD_202534 | JGI IMG/M metagenome (GOLD analysis project Ga0307373, IMG submission 202534) | Soil microbial communities from Risofladan, Vaasa, Finland - OX-2 | ecosystem: Environmental > Terrestrial > Soil > Coastal area > Acid sulfate soil | place: Finland: Risofladan, Vaasa | collected...
TGTTGACGCTCATGATAACAAAGCCAGGAAAAGAACGCGCCAACCCTCACGCGCTCGCGGCCTGGTTCACCACGGCGATCATCAAATAAAGGACGATGATCACCGCCATCGGGCTGAGGTCGATCATGCCCGTCCGCGGCATGATCCGCCGCACTGGCTCAATCAGGGGGTCGGTGACGCGCCGCAGGAGCATGGCTAACTGATTGTCGGGAGACACGGGAAACCAGCTCAGCAACGACCGGGCGATCACCGCGATGATGAGGATATAGAGAAAGATCGTGAAGACCTGTGCGATCTGCGGGTTCAAGCTGGCCCACCCAGTTCCACGGCCCGACGGTGTGCGGCGCGGATGCATTCGATAATCGAAGCGCGGACGGCACCGCGTTCCAGTTCCAGCAGGCCCGCCGCGGTGGTGCCCGCGGGTGATGTGACCATGGCGCGAAGGTCGGCAGCGTTGCGGCCGCTCTCGCGAGCGTAGATCGCCGAACCGTAAACGGTTTGCAGCACCATCTCTTCGGCCTGTGCCCGCGTCAGCCCGATGCTCACGCCGCCCTCGATCATCGCCTCGATGATGAGAAAAATGTAGCCCGGGCCGCTGCCGCTGACGGCTGTAGCCATATCGAGCTTCTTCTCGTCGTCCACATAGAGCTCGCGGCCGATCGCACCGAGCAGCCCTCGCGCGAGTTCACGCTGATCGGGCGTCACGCTGGCGGTCGCGGTCCAAACACTCATGCCCGCCTTGGCTGCCACGGGCGTATTGGGCATGACACGCACGATGCGGGTGTGCCTGAATTCGGCCTCGATCGTGCTAATGCGCACGCCCGCCATGATCGAGAGGAGGAGGGCAGTCGGGGGGATCGCCCCCTGGATTGAGTACAGGTCCTGTGGCTTGACGGACAGCACGACGAGGTCGGCGTTCTCTGTGCTGGGGCCGCCTTCAGTGGTCACGCACACGCCGTATTCGCTATGCAGCTGGGCACGCCGGTGTTCCAGGAGTTCGCAAACAGTAACGTCCGCAGGCGCAAACACTCCGCGGTCGATGGCCGCCGCAAGGATCGCTTCGCCCATGACACCGCCGCCGATAATTGTGACATTCATGCGCGCGCTCCAAAGATGGCCCGGCCGATGCGGACGTGTGTGGAGCCTTCTTCGATGGCGACTTCATAGTCGTCGGACATCCCCATCGAAAGCTCACGCAACCCGTTGGCAGCGGCGAGCGCCCGCATTCGAGCGAAGAGTGGGCGGAGCTCGCCGGGGTCCGAAGCGCGCGGCGCGACCGTCATGAGTCCCTCCACGGTGACAGATGGGAGCGTGCGAGCCACGTCCAGCAAGGCCGCCAATGCTCCCGGAGCAACCCCGAACTTGGTCGCTTCCCCGGCCGCGTTGACCTCGACCATTATCCGGGCCGGGCGGCGGGCGGCTGCCGCAATCGCGCGCAGCAGCCGTTCCGAATCGACTGCATGCAGTATAGCAAAGGCATCCAGGGCCGCCCGCACCTTGTTCGTCTGGAGGTGGCCAATGAGGTGCCAGCATGGCGCGACGCCCGCCGCCCCGACGGCCGCAACCTTCACCGCACCTTCCTGGACGCGGTTTTCGCCGAAGTCCCTGACACCCGCTTCGGCGGCGGCGACCACCGCCTCGGCGGGGAAGGTCTTGGAAACGGCCACGAGGGTGATTTGTGCCGGGTCGCGTCCCGCTCGGTCGCAAGCTGCAGCGATGCGTGCGCGGACGGCCGCGATCCTCTCCGACATCGTGCCACAGCATTCTTCTCTGGCGGCGCCCGTCACGAAAGGTCCGGCGGGTGGCGTGCTTCCCAGACTCCGCGCGCGACGATGGCCGCCACCACCACGCCGATCGCGCCGAGCCCGAGGAAAGCGCTGATCGAGAAGAGCCAGAGGATGAGAGCGAGCCCCAACACTACCCCGAAGAGGATGCCCAGAGGGAGGGCAAGCACGCGGAACACGACCCAGATGATGGCCAGCGTCTCACGGAGACCGCCGGAGCCGCCATCGTCAGGTGGCTGGCTGGATCCGTAGTAGAAGCCCACGGCCGTAGTGTAGACCAAATGCCACCCGCGGCAGAGAGCAACGGCCGGCCTACTTCATGAGATCGAGGTATTTCCGCTTCATCCAATCGCCCTTGGCTAGGTACTCTGCTTGCGTGTTGAGGCTCCCCTTGCGACCCGATTCGCGGCTATAGGCGAGGTTCAGCCAGGCGTGGTGGTTCTCTCGATTCCCAACTCTCTTCGCTCGTTCGCGCGCGGCGCGGTTGGTCCACGTCTTGCAGTATTCGATGGCGTCCTGGAGTTCGCCGGCGATATCGACCACCCGTGCGGCGACGATCGCTGGCGCGGTGGTTTTCGGCAGCGGAGCCGCGACCCCGAACATCGTGAGCTGCTGCCCCTCGACGAAGCGGCCGGTGTGGTCGAGATAGGCGTCGCCGGCCTCGGCGACATCGAGGATCTCGGGCAGGTTCTCGTCCTCGGAGGGCTCGTCGCTGCCGGTCTCCTCTGGCTCGGCCATGGCAGGCACACCAATCGCGTCGTTCGACTGCTGCACCGGCGGCGGCGGTGCCTCACGCTCAAGATGCTCGATGATCGACCCGAGGCGGGCGTCGCGACCGATAAACACGTTGAGCAGGTTCTGGGAGATTGGCAGGTTGTGGTTGAAGCGAAGGCCGCGGCCTAGCTGTTGGATGACGGGTTCGCGGCTGAAGATGGCGTCGAGTTTGAGGAGGACGCTGACGGCGGGGGCATCGAATCCTTCGCTCGCCTTGCGCACCTGGATGAGGACATCGTGCCGGCCGGCATGGAAGTCGTGCAGGCGGCGTTCGTTCTCAGCATCGGCAATGTCACCACTGTGGACGACGGTGCATCGGAGCGCGGGGTGGTGCGTGCCAAATATGCGGTAGAGATGGTTGGCGTGTTCAGTTGTCGCCGCGAAGACGAGGCCCTGGTGTTGGCCGGGAGCGGTACTGATTTTCGCCTGGAGGGTCTGGGCGAATTCGCGCACAAGCGGCTGGACATAGTCCTCGTTCCAGCGGAGTTGCTGGCGGACGCAACGCTGGTCGAAGTCGGGGAGTTCAGCCATCTCGGACGCGGTGAAGTCGTAGACCTCGCCGTCGGCTCCCCGGAGCTGGACTGCATAGTCCTTCATCTGCATGTTGAGGTGCTTGAGGATGCCGCCCTCTTTCCAGGCCTGGCGCATCGACACGTGCAGGAGGGGGTCGACGACGCTGCCGCCCTCATCGACCTCAACATAACGGACTCCAGAAATGGCATTCCGGTCGAGCCGTACCGGGGTGGCGGAGAGAAAGAGCCGGGAGCAAGCCGGGACGGTGCTAAGCGCTGCGGCCCACGTGCCCCGTTCGCCGAGGTGATGGGCTTCATCGCAGACGACATGAAGGTGACGTTCGCGGCCGAGACGCTGGTACAGAGCGGGCGCCGCGGCGAGTTGCTGATAGCTGGCGACGATGAAGTTGACCTGCGAGTGGCGCATCCGCTGTGGGGTCGCGTTTTCAGCCAGGATCTTGCCAATCGTGCGGGCGCTGCCGAGGATCGCGAGTGCCTTTTCCACGCTGCCGTAGACCTGCGACCGAAGGACGTCCGTCGGGGTGAGGTAGAGGCAGGTATCGGCGCCTGCGATGTTTGCGGCAACGTCGAAAGAGCCCGTCCCGATCACGGTCTTCCCGTATCCAACCGGGACGACGACGAGTTCGGAACGCGACCCTCGATGGAGCGCCGCTGCCCACCGCTGGAGCGCGTCGGACTGGCCCGGCCGCAGGCCCGGCCGGGGCGGCGGGTTGATGGCGGCGGGCCGGGCAGCGGAGTCTTCTCGGATCAAGCGGGGCACCTTGCCTCGAACGGATGTTCCGCAGGCTAAGACAGGGCGCGGCAATGGTCAGCCGTGGCCGTCGCGACGAAGTGTCATCGATGCTGGCCGCATTGCGACCACGTCAATGATCGGCAGAGACGCCTGGGCCTACTGACCGGTAGCGCAGCACCGGGGCCACCTTGTCTGAGCCCGAAGGCGAGCTCGGCGCGGAGGCGGCCGTCGATGTGGGCTGTTGTTTCAGGAGAAACTCTGCCGCGACCCAACCGCTACCCTGCGGTGTCGTGACCTGGACCCAGTGGTAGCCGCCCTGAGTGACGGGCGCCGACGCCAGCGTCACCGCAGTGCGGTCGGCTAGCCGGCCGATCACCGGGTTGTTGCTCCCCGGCCCTGACCGCAGGTTGAGGACGTCGCCGGGAGTGTTGGTGACGGCCCGGTCGCCGGTTGCGAACGACCCTGGCGGTACCGCCTGGAGTGCGGGCGCAGGCCCCCCAACGCCGGCCGTGCCACCGATGCGATAGATGTGATAGCTGAGTCCGTGGGCGGCCGCATTGGCACCGGGGCTGTAGCCGTCGCGCTCGTGCACCATGCCATCGAAGTTCTCATTGGAATCGACCACGTCGAAGAGGCCGTTGCCGAGGTTGCGAAGGACGATCGCCGTGTGCAGGCCCGGATAGTCCGCGTTCGGGGCGGTGTTGGCGTCGTTCGCCACCTGGATGATGTCTCCCGCCTGTGCCTGAGCGGGCGATACTTCGACGGCACCGGCATCAAAAAAGCCCTGGCGGTAGTCGAAGCCGATCTGGTGCCCCGTCGTTTCGGCGACAACCTTTTTCATGAAGGGCCAACATTCGCCCTGATACGTCCCGACATAGCTGAGGGCATCTGCCGCGATCGGGTTGGTTACAGGGGCCGGAGAGCCGGCCACCGCCAGGGTAGCGGCGCTGAGCGAAAGGGCGGCGACGAAGGCGACCAGGATGGCTGCCAGGGCCGGCCGGTGTTGAGACATCGGCATGCGTTACCTGCTTCAGTGGTTCCTGAGGGCTCGCTGCACCGTAAACGCTCGGTTTGGAAGTGACAACCCGGAAATGGCCTTAAGGGAGACAGAATTGGAGGATTTTACGTGGAATTCGCAATTCTCCGAGGGCTTCCCCTACCGTTTTAGCACGTGCGCGGGCGATCGCCGCTGATGGCGAAGCCGAGTAGGATCGGCCGAATGGCACCACACAAAGACCAGGAAGCGGCAGCCCGGGGAGGCCCACTACGGGGGCTCCGGGTGGTAGAGAGCGCCGGTTGGAACGGCATTTTCGGCGGGAGATTGTTGGCGGATGGGGGGGCGGACGTGGTCCGCGTGGTGCCACCCAGCGGGGACCCATTGGACCGTGAGCCGCCGTTCTTCGGAGACTCTGGCGTGTCTATCCAGGCTGCCTGGTACAACGCTGGCAAGCGCATTGTCCAGATCGATCCAGGGACATCTGACGGGCGCCGGGAGTTGTCAGACCTGTTGCGCGGGGCGGATATTCTGATCGAAGACTGGCCGCCCGCGGAGCCGCTGCTCTCCGGAGGAGAGATCGCGGCTGCCAACGCGAAGCTGGCCCGCGTGTCGGTGACGGCCATGGGTCTCGACGGCCCCCACGCCGGGTTCAACGTTAACGACCTTGTGGCGAACGCCCTCTGTGGCTGGGCTTCCGTTTCCGGGAACGCGGAGACTCCCCCACTCACCGCCTACGGCAATCAGGCCCACCACGCCGTTGGCTTCTACGTCGCAATCTGCGCCCTTGCCGCGTTCCGGGCAGCGCGTGCGGACGGGAGGCCGCACCATGTCGACCTCTCAGCGCACGAAGCACTGGTTTCGTGCACTGAGCAAGTGCTGATGCAGTGGTTCTTCCCGGAAGGCACATGGCGGACGGCGATTGCGCAGCGCCAGGGCAGCCTGCACTGGAGCAAGGCATACGAGATCTACCCGGCACGCGATGGCAGGGATGTCATGGTCACGGCCTCGTTGCGGTTCGGGGATGTTCTCTTGCCGTGGCTGAAAGAGGACGGTGCGGCTCAAGACCTCGCCGACGAGGACAAGTTCCCGACGCTCGTTTCGATGATCCGGAACCTGCCCTACGTCATGAAAGTGATGCGCGATTGGGTGGCCACATACCAGGGCGAGGCGCTGTTCTATGAAGCACAGCGGCGGCATCAGCCGTATGGCGTTGTTTGGAGCGTCCAGGAAGCGATTGAGAAGAGCCCCCAGATCGTAGCCCGCGGTTACCTCCAGCCTGCGCTGGTGCCGGGGTTCGGATCCGTGCCGTTCCCCGGTCCGGTCTTTCGCACGAGTGGCGATGGGCCCCGCCCAGGTCCGGCGACACGCGCACCGCTCGATGCCATCGACTGGCGCCCGCGGGAAGGCGGGCCGGCGTCTCGAAGCAAGGGCGCCTCGGGGAGTCCGTCGCTGCCGTTGACGGGGGTGCGAGTGCTCGATTTCACGCATGTGCTTGCCGGGCCGTTTGGGACACGGGTGCTCGCAGACCTCGGCGCGGATGTGATCAAAGTGAGCAGCGCGTCGCGGGGCGGCGGCGCCAATACGCCGAACCATCCCTACTTCGTGATGTGGAACCGGAACAAGCGCAACATGACGATCAATATGGCGCTCCCAGAGGGGCGCGAAGTCGCGCGGCGGCTGGCGAACAAGTGCGACCTGATTATCGAGAACTTCAGCGCCGGGGTATTGCAGCGCTGGGGGCTGGACCGGGATGGGCTAAAGGCCGCCAATCCCGGCGTCAGCGTGATCAGCATGGGCGGCATGGGCCAGAGCGGGCCATGGAAGGACTTTGTCACATTTGCGCCGACCATCCACGCGCTGACGGGCCTTACCTATCTCACGAACCCACGCGGACGGCACGACCTCGGCCACGGCGTTTCCCTGACCGATCACCTCAGCGGTCTGGCCGGTGCGCTCGCCGCCATCGAAGCACTCCAGCACCGCGAGCGTTCCGGTGAGGGCCTTGATATCGACCTCTCGCAATATGAGCTTGGCCTCGGGCTGATGGCCCCTGCCCTGCTGGACTACCTGGCGAACGGTGTGAATCCAGAGCCCAAGGGCAACCACCACCCATTCGCGGAGTGGGCCCCACACGGCATCTATCGCTGCGCAGGTGATGATCGCTGGGTCGCCATCGCAGTGCGCGGGGATGAGGAGTGGCGGAGGCTGTGCGAGCTCATCGGCAACCCGGCGCTGGCGTACGACCGGCGCTTCGCAACCCATTCTGCGCGGGTTGCGAACGAGGACGCGCTCGATGCCGTCATGGAAAGCTGGACCCGTTCGCGCGACCGGTTTGCCGTGATGGAGATGCTGCAGGCGGGCGGGATTGCGGCGGGGGCGGTGCAGGACGCCGAAGACCTCACCCGGCGCGACCGGCAGCTCACTGCGAGAGAATTCTTCACGACGGCGCCCGGGGGCGGCCATGGCCTGGAGCGCTTCCCCGCTCGATTCGACGGCCGCAGGCCGGAGCGGAACGACGGGGTTCGCCAGCTCGGGGAGGATACGTTCGATATCGCCACCGGGCTCCTGGGATTGGACGATGCCACCCTCGCGGCATGGATAGCGCAAGGTGTTTTCACATAGGTCGAAAGGCGCGCCCCCGGAGCCGTTTCCTGCCACTCACATCCCTCTGCTACGCTAGCTCGCACGTCCATTCGGTCCGGAGGAGTCAGTGACCCTGCAGCTTTACTCTTCGCTGGGGCAAGCCTCACGCGAATTCAAGACGATCACGCCCGGCGTTGTACGCATGTATGTTTGTGGCGTCACGCCCTACGACGTGACCCACCTCGGCCATGCGTTTTCCTATGTCCAGTTCGACACGCTCCGCCGCTATCTTGCCTACCTGGGGAACGAGGTGCGGTATGTCCAGAACATCACCGACATCGACGACGACATGATCATGGTCTCGAAGCGCCAGGGCGGCCGTCCGATCGCCGAGATCCGCGACGAAAACGACGCGATTTTTCGTGCTGACCTCGACCGGCTGAACGTCCTGCGCCCCTGGGCCTACCCCCGCGCGACCGACCACATCCCCCAGATCATCGAGACGACCGCGCAGATCATCGAGAATGGCTGCGGCTACGTCGTGGACGGCGATGTCTTCTTCGAGGCGGCGAAGTTCCCGCACTACGGCCGCCTCAACGGCGTGACAGTCGCGGAGCTTGCGAAGCGTGAGAATCCCGAGTCAAAACGGGAATATAAGAAGCGCGGACCGCTCGACTTCCTCCTCTGGCAGCAGGTGGAGCCGGGCGACCCGAGCTGGGCGAGCCCGTGGGGGCCAGGGCGCCCTGGCTGGAGTATCGAGTGCACCGCGATGTCGCGGACGCATCTCGGCGAGCAATTGGACATCCACGGTGGCGGCTACGACCTGCTCTTCCCGCATCACGAAAACGAAATCGCGCAGGCGGAATGCGCATCCGGCCGGGAGCCGTTCTCTGGCTGGTGGATGCACAACGGCATGCTCCAACTCGACGGAGTCAAAATGAGCAAGTCCCTCGGCAACCTCGTGTTGGCAAGGAACTTGCTCACCGAGTTCGACGCGGACCACCTCCGGCTGTACCTCCTCAGCAACCAACTCCGCACCAACGTCGATTACCACGACGGCGACCTGACCGCGCTCGCCGGCCGCGTTGCTCGCCTGAAGGCCGCTGCAGCGCGCGCGGGCGAAATGCTGTCCGCGGTGTCGGTAGAACGGGAAGCGTTTGCGCGGCTCGACGACGACTTCGATGTGCCCGGCGCACTGGATGTACTCGATGCCGCTGCCACACGGGTGCTCGCAGGTGGCGAGTTGGGCGAGGCAGTTGCTGTCCGGCATGTGCTGGCCGTGCTCGGGTTCGCGTTTGCCGGCGCGCGCGGCCCAGCCAATGGTGACCTCAACCCCTGATGGAACAGCCAGCCGTCAGGCGATCACACCGGATTCGCGGAGAGCGATGATTCGCTCCTCGCTCAGGCCAGCGGCGCGAAGGATGGCATCAGTGTGCTCGCCGAGTTCCGGGGCGGGGCCGCTCACCCTGCCCGGCGTCGCGCCGAGTTCCACGTGGAGGCCAACAATTCGCTGTCGCCCGAAGCGCGGGTGTTCCTGCTCCACGAGGTAGCCGTTCGCCCACGCCTGCTCCTCGGCGGCGAGCCCAGCGTAGTCCTGGACGAGCGAAGCGGGGACGTCCTCATCGCGCAGGCGCTTCAGCCAATGGCTGGAATCCGCGGAGCGGAACGCTTCTTCGAGATAGCCCTCCAATTCGCGGCGATTCTGGTAGCGAGGAAAGCCGCGGGCGAAGCGGGGGTCGTCGATCAAGTGCGCGATCCCCAGCGCCCGGGCGATGCGTGGCCAGAACTTCTGGTCGATACCGACGATCATGATCCAGCGGCCGTCTGCGCATTCGAAGTGGCCGACCGTCGGAGCGGCGCGGAATTCGCGGGGTCGCTCGCGCCCGAAGTGCAGCACATGCAGGAGTTCGGGGGACTGAAGCGCCAGTTGGGAACCAAGCAGCGAGACCTCGACTTTCTGCCCGAATCCGGTGCGCTCACGTGCGAACAGCGCGGTCATGATCCCGAAGGCGAGGTTCATGGCGCCGGACTGGTCCGCGATGCCGGGGTAGGACACTTCCGGGCGATGGCCCGGCCCGCCGCCCGAGTGCTGGGCAAAACCGCTAAAGGCCTGCGCAATCTGGTCGAAGGAGGGGTAGGTCGCCAGCGGGCCTTTTGTGCCCCAGCCGGTCGCCTCGGCGAAGATGATGCGCGGGTTGCGCGCGCGGAACGCCTCGTAGTCGAGCCCCCAGCGTTCCATTGTCCCGGGCCGGAAGTTTTCGACGATGACGTCGCACGAGGCCCCTAGGTCCAACGCGAGCGACCGTCCGGCCTCCGCACGGAGGTCGATGCAGATCGACTGCTTTCCCCGGTCGAGCGCCTCGAAGAATGCCGAAAAGCCATCCGGTTCCTTCCACATCCGGCGGCCGAAGTCGCCACCGGCTGGGTCCTCCACTTTCACAACCTCCGCCCCCATGTCCGCGAGCATGACGGTCGCGAACGGGCCTTGCTGATAGCGTGTGAAGTCCAGAACTCGGATGCCTTCGAGCGGTGCGGTCATGCGCAAAATATACGCGACGCCGAGCCCCGCGGCACCACGGTGTGCGCCGGGTGAATGTCTACCAGACTGTCACCGAAGTGGACCCTTGATGACCGTTGACGCAGCGGACGCGCCGGCAGGTCCGTCGAGGGGCTCCCGATTCCCGTTCGGAGACCTTCCCGCAGCCGACGGTGACGCCTGTAACCCGGCACGGCCGGGCACGTCGAAAATCGGTAGCGAGACGGGGATGAGCGTGAAAGTCAGGGGAAAGCAGGCGTCAGCTTTTGGCAGCTCCCGCCGATATACGTGATGTGACCACCGAACCTGTTGACGCTCCGGAGCCCACTGGCAAAGAGCACCGCATCGAGGAAATGCTGGTGGTGTGCGTCTTCGCGCTCGGGGCGATGGCGTTCACCGTTTCGTTCTTCCTGCCCTGGCATGGCGACGTGTTCGGCCTCATCACGGTTGTGTTGATGACGGCCGCCGCTGAGCGCCTCGCCGTCCGCCTCTACTTCGACGGCCGCGTGTCAGTCAGCTTCGTTGGGGTCGTGCTTTCGCTGCTCCTCTTTGGGCCACTCGGCGGGGCGTTGACGGCCGCGGCCGTGGCGCTCTCGATGTATGTCACGTCCGAACAGCACGAGCGGCGGCGGCTACTCTTTAACTTCGGCCATCTCAGCACAGGCGCCTTCGCTGCCTCGGTGGTGCTCAGCGTGAGCGGCGCCACCAACGCTGGCAACTCTGCACTGGGGCTCTTCCTCGGCGGCGCGGTGGCTGCCGCTATCCTCTTCGGAGCCAGCAGCGTGGCGGTCTCGACCGTAATCAGCGTGACAACGCGGCGATCGTTCCGAAGTTGCTACGTGGAAAGCTTTGCGTGGCTGTTGCCACACTATGTGGTCCTTGGACTGGTCGCGGGCGGGATCGCGGTCATGTACACGCAGCTTGGCGTGGCGTCGGTGTTCGTGCTGGTCCTGCCGATCCTTCTGAGCGGTTACTCCACGGGGCAGTTCGTCGATCGCACGCGAGAGAACGTTGTGCGGCTGGAAGACTCGAATACGCAGCTGCAGCACGCAAACGTCGAGATCCACGCCATTTCCGAACAACTCCGCGAGGCGTATACGGGCACTCTGGAGTCGCTCGTGACTGCGCTCGATGTACGGGACCAGGAGACCAAGGGACACTCGGTGCGGGTGGCGACACATTCCGTGGACATCGCCAGGATGCTCGGCATCCGCGGCGACGAAGACTTGATGTATATATACCGCGGTGCGCTGATGCACGATGTGGGGAAAATTGGTGTCCCGGACGCCATCCTGCTGAAGCCCGGAAAGCTGACGGAAGAGGAGTGGGAGTTCATGCGCCGGCACCCGGCGATGGGATACCGCATCCTCGCCCAGGTAGCCTACCTGCGGCCCGCCGCCAAGATCGTGCTCGCGCATCACGAGCGGTGGGATGGGGACGGCTACCCCCGCCGGCTCAAGGGACCAGAGATCCCACTGGGCGCCCGGATCTTCGCGCTCTGCGACACCTACGATGCCATCATTTCGGACCGCCCATACCGCAAAGGCCAGACACCGGACGCCGCACTCGCCGAAATCCTGCGCTGCGCGGGCACGCAATTCGACCCGACGGTCGCGGCGGCTTTTGAAGCAGCGTTCCCGCGCTGGCGGGAAGAGGGACGGGAGAAAGTAGCGGGACCGCTCTACCTGCCGGCGCGGGAAACGGGCAGCTTTGATGCCCGCGCGGCGAGCTGAAGAAGGAGAACGATGCACTCTTCACGGACGATTGTCAGCATGACGAGTGGCGAAACCACCATTTGGCGATGAAGAAAGGCGGGATTTGGCCCCGCCTCTCTTCAATGGCTTTCGCCGGGGTTTACCAACCAATGCTCTTGGTCAAATTGGCGCACCTCCAATTTTGTCCCTCCGGCCTGCACCGGAGAGCCCCCTAGTATGAGCGTAAGTGAATAACTGGTGTCAACTAGGTAACCGGAGTTTATTGCTTCGCGTTGGCTTCCCGTTCGGGATGTGGATACCTCGCAGGGGGCTACCCGGGATGTTCAGGCTCGCCCGGGCTCCTCGCGGCGATGGATACTCACGCCGAGCTGCCACGTCTCCATCGCCGGCTCTGCGAGCGCGATGGAGGCATCGTCCGGCAGTTGGCCCTGCCAGAATGCGCTTGAAAGTTCAGCCAGCTGGTTGGCCCCCACCGAGCGCTCCGCCGCTGCAAGCTCGCTTGTGATCGCTGCCTGGTGCTGCGCGATGCGTTCCCGCAGGATTTCATGGACCTTTGTGCGAGCGGCTTTCCGGGCCTCATCGCGTGAAAGCGGCGGCAGCCTCCGGGCTTCAAGGGCGCGGGTGTAGTCGGCCAACGGGTCTCCGTCGTCGAACGCGCTAAGGTCTTCGCCGGTCGTCCAGCGTTGGAAGATTTCGCGGTTGATGGCGTCGTTGAACAGGCTTGGCGGGTGGTCACGAAAGTCCGGGCGCAGATGCGGATGTCGTAATAGCAGGGCCAACAGCACCTGCTCGGGGGAGAGCAAACTGCTACGGTCGTCGCCGCGCCAGCGGCGAGGTGCGCCCCCGCCGGCGGGACGGCGGATCCGTTCGAGGATCGCTTCTTCGCTGATCCCGAGGTGCCGGGCCACACGCTGGACGTAGAGGGCCCGCTCTACGGGGTCCCGGACGGCGTTCAGGACTGGCCGGAGCCGGTCGACGACCTCACGGGCCGCGCTCGGAGACTCCGGCGCTTCAGCGCCCATCAGCCGCCGCAGCAGGAACTCCGGGTAGGTGGCCGCGCTGGTAATGGCTTCCTCCCAGGCGGCAGGATTTTCGCGAGCGACCTCGTCGGGGTCTTTCCCGGGCGGCAAGGGCGCGACACGAAGCTCCAGGTCGGCCGCTGCGCTCAAGGCATCGGCCGAACGCGCCGAGCGGGCCATCGCCTCCGGCGAATCCAGCGCGACGAAGAGGCTGCCGGCGCGTTCGGCTGCCGCGAGGCCGGCAGCATCGGGATCCATCGCAAGGACAACCCTCCGCGCGAAGCGCCGCAGGACGCCCGCGTGGTGTTCAGTGAGCGAAGTGCCCATCGTCGCAACCACGTTGCGGAAGCCTGCCTGCCACGGGCCCATTACATCCATGTAACCCTCCACCACCACGACAGTGCCGGTTTCGCGGATGGCCGGCCCGGCCATGTTGAGCGCGAACAGCGTCCGGCCCTTGTCGAAGAGGTCGCTTTGGGGCGTGTTAAGGTATTTGGGCTCTTCACCGTGGAGGCCGCGACCACCCATCCCGACGAAGTGGCCGCGCTCGTCTGCAATGGGGATGATGACGCGTCCGCGAAAGCGGTCATATGGCTCGCGTCCGTGTTCGCTCTCCACGAGCAGGCCAGCGCCGAGGATTTCGGCGTCGCCGTAGCCGCGGTGACGCAGGTAGTCGCCGAGGAGGCGCCATTCCGGGGGCGCCCAGCCGATGTGAAAGCTCTTCAGCGTCTCAGGAGTGAGGCCACGCGCCCCTGTGAGGTATTCCCGCGCCGCTCGCCCGCCCTCCTCCGCGAGGCAACGCTCATAGAACGAGACGGCCGCGGACATCACGGCTTCCAGCTTTTCGGTGTGGCTTCGTTTCTGGGCTGCCTCGGGGGAGAGCTGGATCCCCGCATCGGCGGCGAGGACACGCAGTGCGCCGCGGAAATCGAGGTTGTCCCTCTTCTGGACGAACGAAAGCAGGTCGCCGCCTTCGCCGCAGCTCCCGAAACAGCGCCAGGCCCCGCGCTCCGGGAAGACATAGAACGACGGTGTTTTTTCCGAATGGAAGGGACAGAGCGCGCGAAAGTTCCGGCCGGACTTCTGGAGCTTCGTCGAACGCCCGATGTATTCGACGAGGTCGATCTTGCTCTTGATTTCGGCGACGGCGTCCATGGGGCCATCGTAGCGGCCAGCGCGACAAGGGATGACGCCGATCCCCGAAACCTGAAGGTTCCCGGCGTGTTATGGCGCTATTGGAGGATGACCTGCGTTGTAGCGAGCGGCTGACCGCCCACGTCGACTTCAACGGTTGCGGTGCCAGTGCCCGCGGGACGCTGGACGCTGTTGAAGATCTGGCTGCCGCCCTTCTTGATTGCGAGCGCGGTGGAAAAGCTTGTCGTCGTCGCCCCGAGTGTGACCTTAATCACCGCGTTCGTGGTAGCGAGGTCGCCGCCGGAATTGCTGATGATGACGTTGAGGGCGCCGTTTGGCTGAGCCGCAGCGGTGACCGTTAGCGCTGGCTGCTCAATCGGCGCCTTCACGGTGAACGTGGCGGTGTTGTTGTCCTTGCGCTGCTCGGCTACAGCGTTGTCCGGGTCGACTGTGACGGTCACCGCCTTGTCGGTGGTGACCGGAGGGTTGAGGTTGAAATCGACTGAGACGTTGCCCGCGGCAGGGAGCTTTATTTCGAACGCCTGGCTGGATGCCGTCGCACTGACACCGCTAATCGCGACGACGAGTGGGCCGTTGTAGGCGTTGTTGCTGTTGTTCGCGATGGTGATCCGCAGCTTGCTGCCGCCATCGATGAACACGGCGCCAGCCGGCAGGAAGTCCGGCAGCGTGGCGTTCGGCGTCGGGGAGACGCTCGGGGAGGGGGACGGCGATGGCGATGGCACTGCCGTGTTGGTGGCTGTGGGCTGGGGGACGGGCGTGGGGTCGGTGACCGGTACGAGCGCGAGTGACTCCTGCTCGGAGATGGCGCTGCGCTTGACCCAGACCTCGCCGTTCAGGTTGATCAAGAGCCAGGACGAGTCGCTCGTCTTGCCGATAATGGTGACGGTCTGCCCCGCATCAAGCGTCTGCACAAGGCTGTAGTTGTCGCCGGGACCGCTGCGCACGTTCACGGTGGCGATCACTTTGCCCTGGATGCTCACGGGTCTGTTGCCAACCGGCTGGATGCCAACCACCGTGATCGTACTTGAATCCTTGGTTGCGCCGGACGAAGCCGTGACGCGGACGAAGACCTTGTAGTTACGGCGCTCGGTGAGCGCGGGCAGGCTCAACGTCGCGGAATAGGCGTTATTCGGTGGCGTTGCCGTCACCGGCTGACTGGCGACAGGCTGGCCATCGAGGAAGAGCTCGAACTTTGTGATCGGCTGCGTGGAAGTCGCCTGCACCACGACATTGGTCGCTTGTCCGGTGGGGATGCGCTGCCCATCCACGGGCGAGTTCAGGAGGACTTTGAAGCCGACCGGACCGGGATTCGTGGGCGATTTGCCGCCGTTATTGAGCAGGCTGAAGAGGAGGAAGATGACGATGCCGCCAATGAGCGCAGCCATGCCAATGAAGACATAGAACATCGGCTGCCGAGCCGGGGTGTCGTCGTAGTACTCATCTTCGTAGTACTCGTCCTCTTCCCACTGCTCTTCGCTCTCGCCGTCGGCGTCCCACTCGTCGCCAGGCTGGTCGTATTCGTCGTATTCGGGAGGGCCGCCGACATAACCGCCTTCTTGATCCGGCGGTCGAGGTGGGAACGTAGCGCCGATAACTGGTTCGTCTGGCGGGTATGACCCGAAGCGATCACTCATGGGCTTCCCCGAGTATCCGGTTCTGCTTTGGTAGCGGCAACACGCTTGGGCGATCGACAGCGCTGGCCCACGTGCGGGCGGTTTAGCGCTGTTTACGTGTGCCAGCCCTCCGCATCGGGACAGCCCAGGTCCCGCGCCAGCCGGATTGCGAAGCGATCGGTCATGCCGCTGACATAGTCTGCAGCGCGTCGATCCAGGAGGTCCCCGGCCAACGAGAAGTCGGATGAGATGCCCTCGGGATGCGCGAGGAAATGACGAAAGAGGAAGAGGACGACGCGTTTGCCACGCTCCGCTTCGGCGCGCGTGCGGTCGTAGAGGTAGACGCGTTCGAACATGAATTCGCGCAGCTCGTTGGCGGCGGCATGGATCTGCGGGCTGAACTGGATGATGGGCGCAGCCCCGGCAATTTCGCCCGTGGCCGCCCAGCTCGCCGCCACGATATCGGAGATGAGGGTGTTGAGCCGCTCGCTATGGCTGCGGCCAAGTTCACGCAGGGCGAGGGCGGGCAAATCTGCTGCCGTGATGATCCCGGCACGGACCGCGTCGGGGATGTCGTGGTTGATATAGGCGATGGCGTCAGCCGTCTTCACGACCTGACCCTCGAGAGTCTCGGGTACGCCCCAGCCTTCAGCGAAAATATCCTCGCGGACCTTGCTGGACTTACCGATCGCGTCCAGCACCTCCAGGGTGAGGTTCAGTCCCTGCCCGCCGCCCTCCAGCCGATCGAGCACGCGGACGGACTGGAAGTTGTGGCGAAAGCCCTCGGGCAGGCACTCAGCCAATGCCTCTTCGCCGGCGTGTCCAAACGGGCCATGGCCGATATCGTGACCGAGGGCCGCCGCCTCAGCCAGGTCCTCATTCAGGTTCAGGGCGCGCGCGATCGTCCGCGCTACCTGGGCCACCTCCAGCGTGTGGGTCATACGCGTGACGTAGTGGTCAAGCGTTGGGGCGATGAACACCTGGGTCTTGTGCTTGAGACGGCGGAACGCCTTGGTATGGAGGATGCGGTCGCGGTCGCGTTGGAACGCCCCGCGGAGCGGCGACGGCTCTTCGGCGATGCGCCGCCGGCTCATCGCGGAGCGCGCGGCGAAGGGGCTCAGGCGCTCTTCGTTAGCCTCGATGCGCAGCCGCACACGGTTCAGATCCACGGCCCGATTGTAGGGGAGTCCGGCGTCATGATGTGGCGTGTGCTGATGGATGCCGGTGCCCTATGGTGCGCGCCCCAGCTTGGCTTCCGCCGTCGCGATGATCTCGCGGGTGCGGTCGATCATGTCGGGGCTCACGCTTACGCTCGTGATTCCCCACTCGACGAGTTGCTCGGTGACCTCGGGATAGACGCTCGGGGCCTGGCCACAAATCGAGACCGTTATGCCGCGGCGGCGGGCCACGGACACGGCGGTCTGGATGGCGGCCATAACGGCTTCGTTGCGCTCATCGAAGGTCTCGGCGAGCGCTTCACTGTCACGGTCGATACCGAGGACGAGCTGCGTGAGGTCGTTCGAGCCAATCGAGATGCCATCGATCCCGACATCGATGAACTTGTCGAGGACGATGACGTTGGACGGTACTTCGACCATCATCCAGAGCTTGAAGTCGCTCCCACGCACGAGGCCGCGCTCGGCAAGCAGTGCCTCGACACCTTTGAGTTCCGCCGCCGTGCGGACGAACGGGACCATCACATAGAGGTTGCGATACGTCTCGCGGACCTTTTTGATGGCGTCGACTTCGAGTCCGAAGATGTCGGGTTCGCGGATGTAGCGGCTCGCACCCCGGTAGCCAATCATCGGGTTCTCTTCGTTGGCTTCATACTTCGCGCCGCCGCGGAGGTTGGCGTATTCGTTGGTCTTGAAGTCGGTGAGGCGATAGACAACCGGGCGGGGGTCGAACGCCTTGCAGAACTGGGCGATGCCCTGGGCGAGGGCAGCTGTATAGTCCGCGGGCCGCCCCTCGTCGATAAACGTCCGCGGGTGCGTGCCGATCTGCGCGACGATGAACTCAGCGCGCAGGAGCCCGACGCCATCGACGTTGCGTGCAGCAACGGTCTCCGCGAGCTCCGGTTCGGCAAGGTTCACGTATAGGCGGGTGGTGGTCTTGAGGTTCGCCGACCCCGCGTACCGTTGCTTCTGGCGCTCGGCCCAGGCTAAACGCGCTTCCGCGCGGCCATCGTAGACCAGTCCCGTTGACCCATCGACGGTGACTTCCCGATCGGAGACCAGGGCCAGCGTCGCATCGCCGGCACCGACGACGCACGGGATGCCCAGCTCGCGGCTAACGATGGCCGCGTGGCAGGTGCGTCCGCCGCGCTCTGTGATGATGGCCGAGGCACGCTTCATGGCCGGGACGAAGTCGGGCGTAGTCATCTCGGCCACGAGCACATCGCCGGGGCGGACGATGTCTATCTCCCCGGGATGAGCAACCACGCGCACCGGGCCGAACCCGACGCCCGGGCTCGCTGGCTGACCATTGAGGATAACCGGGGCGCTCTCGGCATCGCCGGTGTCTTCGTCGTGCTGGACCTGCATCGTCGTAACGGGGCGAGCCTGGGTGAGAAAGAACTTTCCGCCCTCCTGGGCCCATTCGATATCCTGGTGGTGTCCGTAGTGGTGTTCGACCGCACGGCCGAGTTCTGCGAGCTCACGAATTTCCGCTTCGGTTAGCTTCCGCCGCGTCGCGCGCTCTGGCGGGACGGGGAGCCATGCATTCGCCCCTTCATGCGCCCCATCCGAGCCGGGTGCTCGTGCGAACATCCGGTGTTGCGGCGTCGTTGTGGCGGACAGGAGGCGCAACGAGTCCTTGTCGACGATGTAGAGGTCGGGGGAGATTTCGCCACTCACGATGCCTTCGCCGAGTCCGTAGACCGCTTCAATGGTGATCTTCGAAGGATCCGATGTCACCGGCTCCACCGTGAACATCACTCCCGACTTTTCGGATTGAACCATCCGTTGGACGGGCACCGCGAGGCCGACGGTGAGGTGAGGATATCCCGCGTCTTCGCGATAAAAGATGGCCCGCGCCTCGAAAAGTGATGCCCAGCAGGCCTGCACGGCGCGGACCACGTTCTCCGCTCCAACGACGTTGAGGAAGGTACTCTGCTGACCCGCGAAGGACGCGTCGGGCAAGTCTTCGGCGGTCGCCGACGAGCGCACAGCTACGGCTCCGCCACCGAGACGAGCGTAGGCGTCGCGAATTTCGGCGGCTGTGGCTGCTGGCATCGGCGCTTCGACGATCAATCGCCGGATAGCAGCGGCGCGCTCCGCGAGCATCTTTGAATCATGCACGTCGAGGCCCTCGAGTTGGGAGGCAATCAGCGACTGGAGCCCGGTCTCGGCGATGAAGTGAAAGTATGTGGCGGCCGTGACGACGAATCCCGGCGGGACAGAGATCCCGGCACGCGTGAGCTCCCCGAGGTTCGCCCCCTTGCCTCCGACCAGCCCGATGTCTTCCTTACCGACTTCGGAAAACCAGACCAGAGAGCGCGTCATGCTAAGCAACTGGGCTATACCTCACAGCGTGATTCATAGTACGAGCCGATGAATCGGCGCCAAATTCTACCACAGGTCAGGTCCTCATCACCGCCTGGTAGGCCCCATAGTGCGGGCCACATGGACAAACTTCAGCCGATCACTCAACTGTCACGGTCTTCGCCAGGTTGCGGGGCTGATCTACGTCACAGCCGCGCCGGACCGCGAGGTGATAGGCGAACAACTGCAGCGGAAGCGATGCGACGATTGGCTCCAGGAGGGCCGGAACGACTGGCACCGTAACAAGGTGGTCGGCCAGCCTCGCGATCTCGCTATCGCCCGCCGATACGAGCGCGACGACTTCGCCACCGCGGGCCTGCACCTGCTGGATGTTCGAGACCAGCTTAGCCCGTTGAGCGTGCCGGGTGGCGATCGCCACGGTCGGGAAGCTGCGGTCGATGAGGGCGATCGGCCCATGCTTCATTTCGCCCGCAGCGTAGCCTTCCGCGTGGACATAAGAGATCTCTTTCATCTTGAGGGCGCCCTCCATGGCCACCGGGAAGGCGAGGGCCCGCCCGAGGAAGAGCATGTGGTCTGTGGCCTGGAAGTGCTCGGCAAGTTGTGCATAGGAAGTGCCCTCGGCCAACACCTGCGCCGCAGTGCCGGGCAATGTCGCCAGGTCCGCGATTCGAGCCGACATCTCCTCGGTCGAAAGGGCACCTCGCACCTGGCCGAGCTTCAAGGCCAGGGCGTAGAGCGCGGTCACCGCCGTCGTGAAGCACTTGGTACTGGCGACGCCGCGCTCCAGCCCGGCGCGTGTGTAGACGCAGCCGTCGGCCACGCGCGTTGTCTGGGCGCCCTCGGTGTTGCAGATGGTCACCTGGAGGGCACCGCCGAGAGTGGCTACGTGCATCGCCTCGAGGACGTCGACCGTTTCGCCCGATTGGCTCACCGAAACGACCAGTGTGCGCTCATCGAGCACGGGGTTGCGATATCGGAACTCGCTCGCGTTGTCCGTTTCGGCGGAGAGGCGCGCGAACGCTTCGATATAGTGCCGGCCAATCATTGCCGCGTGCAGGCTGGTCCCCATCCCAATGAGCACGACGCGATTGATCTCTCTCAGGCGAGAATCGGCGATCGCGAGATCGTCGAGGTGGAGCGCGGCGGGCTCCAGCGTGACAAGGCTGTGGATCGTATCCGAGAGCGACTCGGGCTGTTCCATGATCTCCTTGAGCATGAAGTGCGCGTAGTCGCCCTTGAGGGCACTGACGGGGTCGGTTGGGACAGTGCGCACGGGCAGTTCCAGGGTCAATCCCTCGCGGTCGAGGTATGTCACCGCTGTGGGCGTCAGGCGGACCAATTGGCCGTCAGAAAGGAAGGCAATGCGCTGCGTATGGGGCAGGATGGCAGCGAGGTCGCTGGCAAGCAGCATCTCTCCGTCCCCGTAGCCCACGACGACGCCCCCCGCATTGCCGACGCGGGCAGCCACAATCACCTCCGGCTCGGCGCGGCACATGGCGACGATCGCCTGTGAGCCGGCGAGGCGGCTCACAGTGAGGCGGAGTGCCTCGAAAAGGCTGGCCCCGCCACGCAACTGGTCTTCGAGCATATGGGGGATGGTCTCGGTGTCGGTGTCGCTGACGAATGTGTGGCCGCGGTCGCTCAGTTCGGCCCGCAGCTCAGCGTAGTTTTCGACGATACCATTGTGGATGACGACGACTTCGCCATCACAACTGAGGTGGGGATGGGCGTTCCGGTCGCTCGGCTCGCCGTGAGTCGCCCAGCGGGTGTGGCCGATGCCTGTGGTGCCGGTGAGGGGCGATGTGCCGCTGAGGGCGGCTTCGAGGTTGGCGATTTTGCCCTGGCGCTTCGTGACCGTGAGCGGCGAGGTGGGAAGTCCGCCGCGGTCGAGGATCGCGATCCCGGCCGAGTCATATCCGCGG